>Ga0302319_10024369_pt1 | contig 10763 bp, 12 predicted proteins | sample Bog_T0_2_FD_203319 | JGI IMG/M metagenome (GOLD analysis project Ga0302319, IMG submission 203319) | Peat permafrost microbial communities from Stordalen Mire near Abisko, Sweden - Bog_T0_2 | ecosystem: Environmental > Terrestrial > Soil > Wetlands > Peat | place: Sweden: Abisko, Stordalen Mire... | reverse complement strand
AGTTCGCGGCAGGGCGGGTGCTCGAGGTGAAAGCAACGGCCGCGGATGGTTCTGCGAAGCGGTTTAAGGCGAAGGTGCGAATCGATACACCGCAGGAGATCGAGTACTTCGAGCACGGCGGGATACTTCAGTACGTTCTGCGTCAGTTGGCGATGAAGTAGCGGAGGGTTGCGTCGCGGATTCCCACCCTCAAATGAGAGCGCTAGAAGGATGGGAAACCCGGCGGCGGATATGGGGAGTTTGCGAGACTCGAGCAAAGCGCAGCTGGTAGAGGCGTGCTGTCTCGCAGCAACAGATCTGCCTCAAGTCTTGATACGCTGCGAGTCCATGAGACAACTGATTAGACTAGTTAGCCGGCTTGTCGGCCACGACAGCCTGATCCTTCGACATGCCACGAATGTAGGCGATGAGACTGCGCACATCTTCGTCTTTCGCGCGGCCTCCGCCCTCAGGCGGCATCTTATCCTTGCCGTTGCGAATCATGCCAAACAATTCCTGATCGGATTTGCTTGCTAAAGTTTTTGCGTCGGTCCAATCGCCGAGGGTCAGGCTCATGTCTTTGGCAATGTCGGTTTTGCCGTTGCCGTTATCTCCGTGGCAAAGCGCGCAGTCGACGGCGTAGATCTTTTTGGCTCGTTCCATGGAGGCGGGTGTGGTCTTAACCGGAGCCGGGGCGGGTGCAGCTTCCTGTGCCGGTCTGGGAGCCAGCGTTGGGGCGGGCGCGGGTGCAAGAACAAATAGGAACATCGCCGAAACAAACAGCAAAGTCTTCAACATGGCAAACTCCCCAGTTGCAGGTGTCGGGGAAAGGGCATCTGGCAGCTGATTTTTATTTCCTGTAAGAATTATACGCTCAGAACAGTCCGAGGTCGCCATCGGGAACGGGCGCATGTTTCAGTAGCCCGAGTTCTCCGGCAAGCCGTTCGAGCTTCGCGCGGACCGCAGCGGTGGGTGGGACAAGGGGCAGCCGGACATGATCGGTGCAGCGGCCCATGAGATTGAGGACGGTCTTGACCGGGCTGGGATTCGAATCCCAGAAGTTTGCGTCGATGAGACAGGCATAGCGGCGCTCGAGCTCACGGGCTTCATTCCAGTCGTTGTGGAGGGCAGCGCGGACCATGCGGCCGATCTCGGCGGGGGCTTCATTCGCAGCGACGCTGATCAATCCATGCGCGCCGACGCCGATGGAGGCCAGGGCCAAATTGTCGTCGCCCGAGAAAATCTTGAAACCGCGAGGGAGAATGTGAACGAGTTCGGCGATCTGGGGGAGCTTGCCGCAGGATTCCTTGATGGCCTGTATGTTGGGCGCGGAGTCGGCGAGTCGAGCGACGGTGGCGGGTTCAAGATTGATGCCGGTGCGGCTGGGGATGTTGTAGAGCGTGACTGGTAGCGGCGCAACGGTTTGGGCGAGAGCAAGGAAATGCTGGAATTGCCCTTCCTGCGAAGGCTTGTTGTAGTAGGGATTGGCGGAAAGCACCGCATCGAGGCCCCGAATCTGGCGAAGTTTGGAGGCTAGGCGAAGGAGGGTGCGGGTTGCGTTGTGCGTGCACCCGGCCCAGACGGGAACGCGGCCTGCAGTGGCTTCGACAACGATGCGCAAGACCTGCAGCCACTCATCTTCATCGAGCGTGGCGGCTTCGCCGGTCGATCCGCAAGCTACGAGAAAGTCTATACCGGAGTCGATTTGCCAATTGACCAACGCGTGCAGCGCCGATTCATCAATAGATCCATCCGCCCTAAAGGGGGTAACGATTGCAGTGCCGCATCCGGTTGTTTGCATGACATTGAAATTATAGCGGCGGGTGTGGGGGGAAGATTCGGTGGAAACGGGGGATGCGCGCGTGAGCTGAAGGCCGGGGCGTTCGTCGACAGGAGTCGCGTCGATTGGAGTTCAGAGTTGATCGAAGATTTCTCGGAGGTTCTACGTCCCGGAATCGGGGGAAAAGAGTGCTTCGATGACTTTCTCGCCACGGCCGATTGTGATCCTTCAGGGGCTAAATCCAGGGTTTCTTTTGGCCGTCTTCGGCGCCCTTCGACGACGCTCAAGGCAGGCTATTGAAGTCATGCCCTGACACGAAGCAAGTGCCCGGTTTGACGACACAGGAGTTTTTCCGCAGCCGAAGAGTCATGCCCTGATACGAGGCAAGACTGAAGATTACGGGCTAGAACTGGTCGAAGATTTCGCGGAAGTCCCACGCGCCGGATTTTTGGACAATCCACTCGGCGGCACGGACGGCGCCTAACGCGAAGCCGCGGCGGCTGTGGGCGTCGTGGCGAAGTTCGAGGATGTCGTCTGGGCCGGTGGCGGTGACGATGTGCTCGCCTTTGGCGTCGCCGACGCGATGCGATGTGACTTCAACCTTGAGGCCGGGGCGGTTTGCTTCGACAATTTCGCGGAGGGTAATTGCAGTACCGGAGGGCGCGTCAACTTTGGACTCGTGATGGGTCTCGGAGATGGAGAATTTGTAGCCATCGAGCTTGGCGAGCTCGGCGGTGAGGCGAAAGAGCTTTTGCACGCCTATGGAGAAGTTAGTGCCGTAGAGCAGGCCGCCGCCACGTCTGCGGGCTAGTGCTTTCATCTCGTCGAGCTGCGCATACCAACCCGTCGTTCCGACAACGATGCGGCAACCGAGGGCGAGTACGGCGCGCATGTTTTCAACAGCGGCTTCAGGGGATGTGAAGTCGATGACTACGTCAATGCCGGCGAGGTTGGGCGCGGTGAGAGCGGAGGCGTGTTCGTTTTCCAGGATGTCAAGCGCGCGCACGCCGTGGCCGCGTTCGCGCGCCACCTGCGCGACGAGACTTCCAGTTTTGCCTTTGCCGAGAACAAGGATGAGCATAGGTTCCTTCGGAACAGTGAATGAGTGAAAGAGTGAATAAGTGCGGAAGTGAAAAAGTGAGAAAGTGAATGAGTGAAACCATAATAATGAGAGCTTCGCTCGGGTCTTCAGTCGGTTCCTGATTCACTAATTCACTCGTTCACTTATCCACTATAGCCAGCTTGCGTGCTTCGACATCAAAGATGGTCGGATCGGGATCTTTGAAGAAGGCGGCGTGGAGCGAGCGAACCGCTTCGTCAGCATCGTCTTCTTCGATCATGAAGCTCATGTTGATTTCGCTGGCGCCTTGCGAGATCATGCGCACGTTGATGTGGCGGATGGCGTTGAAGACCTGGGCGGCCATTCCGCTCTGTCCGCGTATATCCTCGCCCACCATGCAGACCAGCGCTTTGCGGCCTTCATACTTCACGTCGGCCAGCTTGCTTAGGTCTGCCGCGATGGCGGGCAGCTGCGCGTTTGAGTCGACGGTCAAAGACACGCTGACCTCGCTGGTGGAGACCATGTCGACGGGGCACTGGTGCTTGTCAAAGATCTCAAAAATTTCTTTGAGGTAGCCGTGGGTCATGAGCATGCGGCTGGCGACAACGTCGATGATGCTCAGCTTCTTTTTGACGGCGATGGATTTGAAGGGGCTGCTGCAGTGTGGCGCCAGCGAAGTGATGCGGGTGCCCTCGCAGTCGGCATTGCGGCTGTTGAGCACGTGCACGGGGATGTTCTTCTTGACGGCAGGCAGGATGGTGGCCGGATGCAGTACCTTGGCGCCGAAGTAGGCAAGCTCGGCGGCCTCTTCAAAGCTGATGACCTTGACGCGCAATGCATCGGGGCAGACGCGCGGGTCGGAGGTCATGATGCCGTCAACGTCGGTCCAGATTTCAATGGCGTCGGCGGAGAGCGCACCGCCCAGCAGCGCACCGGTGAAGTCAGAGCCGCCGCGGCCCAGGGTGGTGGTGATACCGGCTTCGTCGGACGCAATGAAACCGCCCATGACCGGAACCTTGCCCTCGCTTAGCAGAGGACGCAGCTTTTCAGCGCAGCGGGCTTCGATGATGGTGTCCTGGGGAACGGCTTTCTGGAACTGCGAGTCGGTGACGATGACTTCGCGTGCGTCGATGTGGACGGCGTCGATATTGCGCTCACAGAAGGCAGCGGCGACGATGCGGCTTGAGAGGCGCTCGCCGTAGCTGACGATGAGGTCGGAGATGCGCGGGGTGAGCTCGAGAATGGCGGCCAAGCCGCGGAGAATTTCGTCGAGCGAATCGAATTTCTGATCGATCAGATTTTGTAGCGCGGACAGATCGGCGGGATTCTTAAGGAGGGCGGCGGCGGTGTCGCGATGGCGGCAGCGGAGACGTGAGCTGATGGCCAGGGCGCCGGTGCGATCGCCGGATGCGGCGGCGGTGGCTGCGCGCAAAAGCTGATCAGTGACCTTGGCCATGGCGCTGACAACGACCACCGGATTTTTTCCCTGGGCCGCGCGGCCAGCGACGATGGCGGCGGTGCGGCCGATGGCTGCCGGATCCTCCACAGACGTGCCGCCAAACTTCATCACAACCAGGCTCATGCGGGTCGTCCCATCGATGAAATAGGGATCATGCGCGCGCTACCGTTTCAGCCGCAACGGGTTCTCGCCCCTGCGACGAAGAATTTTCAGAGGATGCGGCGGGCTCAAGCTTGCCCAGGCTGGCCAGCAGTTCGGCGTTGAGAATCGCGGCACCGGCGGCGCCGCGAATGGTGTTGTGCGAAAGCACGGTAAACTTCCAATCGAGCAAACCGCAGGGGCGCAGGCGGCCTACTGTGACGGCCATGCCATTGCCGCGATTGCGATCGAGACGCGGCTGTGGACGGTCGTTTTGCGGAGCCCACTGGACGGGCTGGGCGGGCGCCGAAGGCAGTTGCTGCCCGGCGAGCGGACGAAATTCCTCCCACGCAGACAGAATTTCTTCGCGAGTAGCGGGCTTGGTGAGTTTGATGGAAACACTGACCGTGTGGCCGTCAACCACCGCAACGCGATTGCAACTGGCGCTCATGCGGGCTGCGAGCGGCTTGACCACGTGGCCGGCCGAATTCGATTCCAGCTTGCCCAGCAGCTTGAGGGTCTCCTCTTCCATCTTTTCTTCTTCTTTTGCGATGTAGGGAATCACGTTATCGAGGATGTCCATCGAAGGTACGCCGGGGTAGCCGGCACCGCTGACGGCCTGCATTGAAGTGGCGAAGATCTGCTCGATCCCGAAGCGGTCCTGAAGAGGCTTGAGGGCGAGAACCGGGCCCATGGCAGTGCAATTGGAGTTAGTGACGATGTATCCGCCCGACTCACGCCGCCAGGATTGTTCCTCAATCAGGTGCAGGTGTTCCGGGTTCACCTCAGGAATGACCAGGGGGACATTGGGAGCCATGCGAAATGCGCTGGAGTTGGAGACTACGGCGCAGCCGGCGGCGGCAAACATCGGCTCCTGTTCGCGCGCGAATTCCGCATCGATTGAAGCGAAGATGATCTTCGGCGCGCCATCGGGATTGGCCGGAGCTACGGTCATGCGGGCGATGCGGTCGGGGAAAGGGCTGTCGAGGCGCCACTTAGCGGCTTCGCCATAAGTCTTGCCGCTGGAACGGTCACTGGCGGCAAGCCACGCGACCTCAAACCATGGATGGTTTTCGAGAAGCTGGATGAAGCGCTGACCGACCATTCCGGTCGCGCCGAGGATTCCGATTGGGTATTTTTTCTGCATGGCTCTGAACTTTCCAGTGTACAGGAGGATGCATCAGGGCCGGGAGCTTAGGTACACAGAAGTGGCAGGCGGATTCCATTGCGGGCTAGCTTCCCAACGGCGGTTTCGAGGGCCGGATGGGGTTGGCAGCACCCTCGCCGGCAACCGTGGTCCAACCCCGGACGTGCCAACGCTTCACAAGGCCGTTGGTGACGTAGGGATCGACGCGGGCAAACTTCTCAGCGACTTCGGGCGAATCGCCCTTGAAAAGCAGAAGGGAAGTGTCGATGGGATCGGTGAGTGCGCCGCCCAGCAGCAGTTCGCCGCGGTCTGCAGCCTGCCAAGCCAGGTCGAGATGGACGCCCCGAAACTCGGCGCGGCGGGTGATGTAGTCGTCGGCTACTTCATAGAAAAGCAGGTAGTGCATGCGGTCTCCTTTGCAGAACGACGCTACGGCTTCTTAGCCCATCGCGGCGAGCACGGCGTCTGCGAACTGGGTGGTGCCGGCGGTGCCGCCTACGTCGCGGGTGAGGTTTTTTCGGCCGGCATAGACGGCTTCGAGGGCTGCTTGTACGCGATCGGCTGCGGCGGCTTCGTCAAGATGACGCAGCATCAGGACGGCGGACTGCAGCAGGGCGGTGGGGTTGGCGATGTCTTTGCCGGCGATGTCGGGGGCGGAGCCGTGGACGGCTTCGAAGATGGCGCATTCGACGCCGAGGTTGGCTCCGGGCACGAGGCCAAGACCGCCGACCAGGCCGGCACAGAGATCGCTAACGATGTCGCCGTAGAGGTTCTCAAGCAGCAGCGTGTCGTATTGGAAGGGATTCATCACAAGCTGCATGCAGGTGTTGTCAATGATGTGCTCGCCGTAAAGGATGTCGGGGAATCCTTCGGCAATCTTGCGGGCGCAGCGCAGGAAAAGGCCGTCGGACATCTTCATGATGTTGGCCTTGTGGATGGAGTGAATCTTCTTGCGGCCGTGCTTGCGCGCGTATTCGAACGCAAACTTGGCAATGCGGGTCGAGCCTTTTTCCGTAATCACCTTGATGGCTTCAACGACGCCGGGAACGACTTCATGCTCCAGGCCTACATACTCGCCTTCGGTGTTTTCGCGGACGATGATCAGGTCGACGCCGGGCCAATGGGTCTCGAGGCCGGGAAGATTCTTGATGGGGCGGAAGTTGGCGAAGAGGTCGAACTTCTTGCGCAGGGTGACGTTGATGCTCTTGAAGCCGCCGCCGACTGGAGTGGTCACGGGGCCCTTCAACGCGACGCGATTGCGCTCAATGGATTCGTACAACGCGGTGGGGATGTATTCGCCGTAAATCTCGAAGGCTTCGGCGCCGGCAGCGTAGCGGTCCCACTCGAACTTGACGCCGGTGGCTTCAAGAATGCGGAGTACGGCTTGGGTGACTTCGGGGCCGATGCCATCGCCGGGGATCAGGGTTACTTTGTGCGTCATGGAAAATCAGCTCCTAGAAGCAGCCTTCTACTTTTTCTTGTTTACGGCTCGTCCGCCGAGCAGGCCTTCCAGTTCTTCCTTGAACTCGCGGACATCTTTGAAGTCGCGGTAGACAGAGGCGAAGCGTATGTAGGCGACGGTGTCAATGCCTTTGAGATGTTCCATGATGAGCTCGCCGATCTCGCTGGTGGTGCGTTCGCGTTCCGGGGCATCGACGAGGAACGTATCTGTGGCGTTGACAATAGCTTCCAGTTTGGCGGCGGGGACGGGGCGCTTTTCGCAGGCGCGGAGCAGGCCGCTGAGAACTTTTTGGCGGTCGAAACGTTCGCGGCGGCCATCTTTCTTGACCACCATGTAGGGAATCTCATCGATGCGCTCGTAGGTAGTGAAGCGGCGATTACAGCTTTCGCATTCCCGGCGGCGGCGGATGGAGTCAGCTTCCTTGCTCTCGCGCGAATCGACAACCCGATCCTGGCCGAATCCACAATAAGGACATTTCATGCTTGAGGCGATTCTAAATCAGTCGACAGTGGACAGTGGACAGTGGACAGGGATCAGGGAACGGGGACTAGCAACGTCTTGCTGGCGAGGGCGGTCAGGCCGTCGAGGGTGCCTAGAAAGGCAGAAGCGATGGGAGGCGCGTCGGCGAGGTGATTGAGCAGTTCGGCGTTGTTCCAGGCGGCTTCGCGGGCGGCGGCCATGCTCCATGCGGCGAGGGTGTCGTCCAGAGCGGTGACGGGGGGCAGGGCATCGCCGAGAAGGCGTACGTGGAGGTTCTGCTTCGCTGCTTCGATGAGACTGTCGAGGGTGGTGTTGAGGGCGGTGTAGTCAACGTATTGGGGAATGCCGTGCCGAGCTGGAATGGAGGTAGCGGAGCAGGTGGCGACAATGGCCTGTGGCAGGTCGTGGTTGATGTGGGCGTTCATGCCGGCAAGCGCGAACTGAATGCGGGCGAGGGGGGCCTGGCTGCGCTGGTCGAAGAGGGCCTGCCAGCACCCCGGAGTGGGTTGGCCGGAGAGCGAGGTGCGCAGAGCGGCGAAGTAGAATTTGGCAAACTGGACATCGAGCGCCGCGATCCAGGCGGGGTCTGCGAATCCGGCAGCGTTGACGCGGGACTGCACGGCCAGTGTGACTTCGAGATAAAGCCCGTTGAACCATTTCACGCCGTCGCCGTCCATGCACGTTGCTTGGATGGTCTCCATGATATGGACAACATCCGCGACCGATTGCGGACTGGTGCCGACGGCGGCGAGGAGAGCGGGATCGTAGGGGAACATGGTGGGCCATGATAGCTGAGCGCCGATGGGGTTGGGAAGGGTGCAATGCGTGGGCGATTCGGTTATATACTCGGCTCGGCAGAAGCAACTGCAAACGGAGGAGCAGGGTATGACACCGACACGCGTAGATCCTTACCTGGTTGGAAATTTTCGCGTAGAAATCGATGGAGTCACGGCGACATCGTTCACCGAGGTTGTCGGGCTTGAGGCCGCGCTGGACGTGGTCGATTACCGAACCGGGGATTCGCCGGAGCTTTCAGTCCGCAAATTGCCGGGTTTGCGGAAATACACGAACATCACGCTGAAGCGCGGATTCACGCAGGACACGTCGCTTTGGAACTGGATCAATAACGCTCTGACGGGCAACCTGGTACGCGCGAACGTGACCATTCTCCTGCTCGACCAGGCGGACAATCCTGTCCTGGTCTGGCGCCTGTCAAATGCGTGGCCATGCAAATGGACGGGTCCGACATTGGTCGCGCAATCCTGCGACGTCGCGATTGAGTCCCTCGAGATTTGCCACGAGGGACTTGAGTTGACAGCGGGGGGATAGGGTGGCGCGGCTGAGCTTTCAGCCTAGGAAATCAGCGATGGCACTGACGACGGTCTGCTGTTCGTCTTGGCGGAGCTCGGGGAAGATCGGCAGCGCGAGCACTTCGCGGGAGGCGCGCTCGGCTTCAGGGAAGCTGCCTTCGGAATAGCCAAGGCCCTTCAAGGCTTCCTGTAAATGGAGTGGAACGGGGTAGTAAATCTCTGAGCCGATTTTGCGGCTGGTGAGGAAGTCGCGAAGCTCATCGCGGCGGCGGGTGCGAATGACATATTGATGCCAGGCGTGACGGCTGCCCAGAACTTCGTGAGGCAGAACGATGCCGTGTTCCGGATGCGGTCCGGACTCGGCGAGACCTGCGGCCGCAAAGGAGGCGTGATATTGGGTTGCGATGGCGCGGCGGGCATTATTCCAGCCGGCAATGTATTTGAGCTTGACGCTGAGAATGGCGCCCTGGAAGCCGTCCATTCGGGCGTTCCAGCCGATTTCGTCGTGGTGGTAGCGGCGACGCATGCCGTGCTGGCGGAGCATTCGGACGCGTTCGGCGATGGTGTCGGTTTGGGTTGTGACCATGCCGGCGTCACCTGCCGCGCTGAGATTTTTGGTGGGGTAAAAACTGAAGGCGGCCGCGTCGCCAAGCGACCCTGCTTTGGTGCCATCCCACTCCGCACCCCAGGCTTGGGCGGCGTCTTCAATCAGCTTAAGGTTGTGCTGCTTCCCGAGTGCGGTGAAGGCTGTGAAGTTGGCGCATTGGCCGTAGAGATGGACGGGGAGAATGGCGGCGATGGGGGTGGTCCGAGGGCGATTCAAGATGGATTCAACGGCCGCCGGATCGAGATTGAATGTGGTTGGCTCGATGTCCGCAAGAAGGGCGGTGGCGCCTGCGCGAAGGATGGCGCTCACTGAGGCAAAGAAGCTGAACGGGGTGGTGATCACGGCCACGCCCGGCCCGATTCCGGAAGCAGCCAAGGCCAGCCAAAGAGCATCTGTTCCTGACGAGCAGCCGATTGCGCGGGCAACACCAAGTTGCTGAGCTGCTGATTTTTCGAAGTCTGCGACCGGTCCGCCGAGGATAAATTGCTGGGTTTCCAGAACCTGCGCGAGCGCATCTAAGAGCTCATTGTGAAGCGGCTCGTATTGGCGCTTCAGGTCGAGCATCGGCACTGGAACCCCTGCGGCGGTATCAGCGGGGGCCGGCGCGGAAGGAGGGTTTTTCACCTGATTATGCTAGCAGTCCAAGCAGGCTGGCAGCGCTAAAAAGGAACCGTGTAAGTGCGCTGGAGCCCGCAACTTGCTGTGGGCTAGAGTTGAAAAGGTTGGACAATCGTTCTATTGTTGTCACATTGCGGGAGCTTGTGGCTACGGGGTTTCCATGGCCATACCCGCCCAAATTGTTTTTAAACGCACGAGCAGAAGCATCTAAACCCTTTAGAGGAAGTAGGAGATCGGCAAATGGAAAACAAGCCGGCACAAAATATTCAGGACACATTCCTGAATACCGTCCGCAAGGACAAGACTCCAATCACGATTTACCTGGTCAGCGGGGTGAAATTGACGGGTAAAATCCGCTCTTTCGATAAATACTCAGTGCTTCTGGAAAATAACAGCCAGGAGCAATTGATCTTCAAGCACGCCATTTCGACCGTGGTCAGCAACCGGAGTGTCATGCATTCCGAGCATCGGCCGATGGCGGTGCAGGCGGGGATTGGTCCCTCTGCAGTACCTGGACCCGGGACGGCTCCAGCGCCAGCAATTGCGGAGCAACGATAGCACCCGGTAAGCGGTCACGATTTGGAGCAGAGAATAACGGCGCGGGCGTGTCCGCGCGATTGGAACGAGCCGTTCTGGTAGGGGTGGACCTCACGGCCCGCTCGCACGCCGGTCGCGAAGCTGTCGCGAGTGCGCGTTCGGCGGCAGCACGCTCCGCTTCTGAAT
>Ga0302319_10024365_pt1 | contig 10764 bp, 5 predicted proteins | sample Bog_T0_2_FD_203319 | JGI IMG/M metagenome (GOLD analysis project Ga0302319, IMG submission 203319) | Peat permafrost microbial communities from Stordalen Mire near Abisko, Sweden - Bog_T0_2 | ecosystem: Environmental > Terrestrial > Soil > Wetlands > Peat | place: Sweden: Abisko, Stordalen Mire... | reverse complement strand
GCGGCCTCAACGACGGCGCCGCGGCGTTGGTGTTGATGCGCGCTGATCTCGCCGCACAGCGCGGAATCGAGCCGCTGGGCCGCATCGTTTCCTGGGCGACCACGGGTGTCGATCCCGCCATCATGGGCATCGGGCCGGTTTCCGCCACGCGGCGGGCGCTGGAAAAGGCGGGATGGAAACTGGACGACGTCGATCTCATTGAGGCGAACGAGGCGTTTGCCGCGCAGAGCTGCGCGGTCGGCCGCGAATTGGCCTGGGACGCGGAGCGGGTCAACGCCAACGGCGGCGCGATCGCGTTGGGCCATCCGATTGGTGCGTCGGGCGCGCGTATTCTCGTAACGCTTCTTTACGAGCTTCGCCGCCGTGGCGCGAAACGCGGGCTTGCCACGCTTTGCATCGGCGGAGGCATGGGCATCGCCCTCTGCGTGGAGCGAACCTGATTCTTCTTATGGAAAGGCCGCTACTTGGAAAAACCGCGTTGGTCACCGGATCGACCGGCGCCCTTGGCCGTGAAATCGCGGAGAGTCTCGCCCGCGCCGGTTGCCGCATTGGGCTGAACGGCTTCGGACCCGCGGACGAAATCGAGGCGCAGGGCGCGAAGCTGAAGGCGGACCACGGCGTTGAGGTCTACTATCACGGCGCGGACCTGATGGTCCCGGCGCAGATCGCCGACTTGGTTGCCGGCGTGGCCGGGCGCCTGGGTCCCATCGACATCCTCGTCAACAACGCCGGCATGCAGTTCGTCGCGCCGCTCGAGTCGTTTCCCGCGGAGAAATGGGACGCGATTCTCGCGCTCAATCTCTCGGCCGCGTTTCACGCCACGAAGGCCGTGCTACCCGCGATGCGCCAGCGCCATTGGGGCCGCATCATCAACATTTCGTCGGCGCACGGCCTCGTTGCGTCGCCGTTCAAATCGGCCTATGTCGCCTCGAAGCACGGCCTCATCGGCCTGACCAAAGTAACCGCGCTGGAGACGGCGCGAGACGGCATTACCTGCAACGCGCTTTGTCCCGGGTTCATCCACACGCCCATCGTCGAGGGGCAAATCGATGAGCAGGCCCGCGCCACCGGCATTCCCCGCGAGAAAGTGATCGAGGATGTCATCCTCGCCAAGCACGCGACGAAGGAATTTGTCGGCGCGGGCCACGTCGCCGCCTTCGTGGTCATGCTCTGTTCCGACGCCGGCGCTTCCACAACGGGCGCGGCCATCCCCATCGATGGCGGATGGACCGCGGCTTAAACCCCGTTAAGGAATTCCGAGAGCTTGAGTTGGCCTCCGCCGTTCCGGCATGGATGAGACGCGGATTTGTCGGTCCAAGCAGCGCATTCTTTTATGTATAAGATACACATTATTAGTATCTTAAGTGCCATCAATGTTGAGGCGCAAATAAGTGTAAAAGAATAAGGGTGCAGTCCATTGATTATGCGATGTCGATATTTAATGCTGGCTCTCGCATCGGAAGACTATGCCTGTACCTACAACGCTCCTGTTAGAATGGCCTACGCCCATCGAAATCCCTTACCCGGATACCCGCCGGTCCACGACCTTGGAGTGGCTCAGCTACGATGACCAAAGTTACTGGCTGCCCGACGCGTCGGACAACTCCCCGAGCGGCTTCATCTGCTCGAAGCGGCCTCTCACGGAACCGCTGGAAAAGCTCGGACTCGTCACGCCTCGCGATGCCCGGCGCTGGACGGCCATCGGTACGTTCAACGATCCTTACTGGAACCGGGTCAAGCAGGGCAGCGCTTGGGAAGACGTGCCGGCGCAAACCCAGTTCCTCCTGTGGGAACGCGAGGCTGGCGGCTACGGCATTCTCCTGCCGATGCTCAGCGGCGACCACGTCAACAGCCTGCAAGGCGACAAGGGCGGCGTGCGCCTGTTCGCTGCCAGCGGGCAAAATAACCACTCCGAGGAGCACCGCGTGCTGGCCTACTCCGCCATTGGCGCGGATATTTACACGCTGGTCAACCGCTCGGTCCAGGCCGTCGTTTCGCAGTGCAAATCGTTCCGGCTTCGTTCGCAAAAGAAGATGCCGGCCTTTGTCGATCATCTCGGCTGGTGCTCGTGGGATGCATTTTACTCGAAGATCAACGAGCGGAAATTCATGTCGGCGATGAATTCGTTCGAGAAGGGCGGCATGATGCCCGGCTTTGTCATCCTCGATGACGGCTGGCTGGAAAACCGCGGCGATCTCCTCTGCAGCTTTGGCCCGAACCGCGAAAAATTTCCCAACGGCATCGCGCTGCTCACGCGGAAGGTCAAGGAGAAGTACGGCATCAAGTTTTTCGGCATTTGGCACACGCTGACCGGCTATTGGGGCGGCATCGATCCCAGCGGCGAGCTCGGCAAGCGCTTCGCGTTGCTCAAGTCCAACGGCACGATCCGGCCCTGGGAGGAAGTGACGAAGAAGGAGTCGCTGTACCTGGTCGATCCGCAGGAAGCCGAGCGCTTCTTCATCGAGTTTCACGAGATGCTCAAGTCGAGCGGCGTCGACCTGGTCAAGGTCGACGGCCAGTCGGCGCTCTCGGAATTCTCCCGGCCGCACTGTGGGCGTGTCTCGGCGATGCGGGCATATCAGCAGGCGATCCAGTCGTCCGTGGAGCGTAATTTCGACGGCGGAATGATCCATTGCATGAGCAACGGCCTCGACGTGGCCTACCACCTCGACAAGACGCTCGTCTGGCGCAACTCCGACGACTTCTTCCCGAAGCGTTCGTCCTCATGGCAGCAAATCCACGTGCACACGAACGCGATCAACAGCCTGTGGACCGGCACGTTTGCGCTGCCCGACTGGGACATGTTCCAGAGCCACCATCGCTGGGCCGAATTCCACGCCGCGGCGCGCGCGCTTTCCGGCGGACCCGTCTACGTTTGCGACAAGCCCGGCCGCCAGAATTTCGAGATACTGAATCGACTCGCCTCGAAGGACGGGCAGGTCCGTCGCTGCGACCGGCCGGCATTGCCGGCGCCGGAATCGATCTTCGCCGATTGCCGCAAGGAGAGCGTGCTGCTGAAGATCCACAATCGCAGCGGCAACATTGGCTTCATCGGATTCTTCCACTGCAGCGAGGTCCGCAAGCGGCTGAGCGGCACCTTTTCGCCGGCCGATATTCCCGATCTCTGGGGCACGCAGTTCATCGCGCGCCATTATACGACCGGCCACATCGAGGAATTGAACGTGGACGATTCGTCCAGCGTGACTCTGTCGCGCATGGGATTCGAGATCATCACGCTATCGCCGGTACTCGGCGGCTGGCTGGCCCCGCTGGGACGGGCCGAGCGCTACGTCGGCGCGACGGCCATGAGCCCGGTTTCGGAAGTTGGGCCGGACAGCTACCAGGTCACGTTGAAGGAAAGCGGCCAGTATCTCTTCTGGTGCAATCAGCCGCCGCTGGTCGTCGTCGACGGCGGTGAGGCGGTGCTCTCGAAATATCATGCGTCAAGCCGCATGCTCACCATCAAGGCCAAGTCGGCCGTGACGGTTAGTTTGTCTCCGCTCGTTTCGTAGCGGTTTCAGCGCGAACTAGCTCACGGCTTTCTGGACCGCCTTCTCTTTCTTCAGGCTCTTGCCCATTTCCTCGTGCTGGGCGGTGCGATATTTCGTCGGGGTCTGACCCGTCTTGAACTTGAACTGGCGCGAGAAGAAATAGACGTCGCGATAGCCGGTGGCCTCGGCGACCTGGCCGATGGAAAGATCTGATTGGCGCAAAAGTTGGCGAGCCTTGTCGATGCGTGCTTGCACGATCGCCGCCTCGACCGTCTGGCCGGTGACCTTCTTGAAAAGTGAGCTGAAGTGGGCGGGACTGTAGCCCGCTTTCTGCGCGAGTTCCTTGACGCTCAGCGGCGTTTCCACCGACTCGAAGATGTAGCGCACGGTTTTCTGGATCAATTCCTGGTGATGCCGCGCGACCGGATTATTGTGCGTCTTCGCCTCGTAGCGGAACTTCGTGATGAGATCGAGCAGGAGTCCGGAGAGGAGCCAGCTTGCGGAGACGTGCAACTCCTCGGGCGCCTCGAACTGGCGCATGATTTCCACGATGCGGCGCGTGACGGAATCGACGTAGTTGATGTCGCTGACCTCGAAAAATTCCGGGTAATTGTGCGAGCGGTTGAGCGCCTCTTTCTGGAAATTGAAATGGATGAAGGTCAGGCCGATGCGGTCCTCCTTGTCCTGCTGCGCGTCGTAGACCCGGCCCGGCCGCATCCAGACGCAGAAGCCCGGGCGCAACTCGTACTCGGCGTCGCGGGTTTGCATGCGGCCCTTGCCCGCCCAGACGAGCCAGAGTTCCTGCTCCTGGAGGCGCTCGGAATCGCTGCGGGAGCGATGCCAGCCTTCGAAGCAGCGGAAGCGCTCGCAGTTGCGGGTGGGGGTGACTAGATCAAACGACGGCATGGCCAAATCGGCTCGGTCAACCGTTCCACCAGTTGAATTCGAAAAACTCCTCGCCGGATTTCCAGCGGGTCGGGCAACTGTTCTGCATCCAGTCGACCGGCTCGACCAGGGTTTGCGTACGTGAGGCCCGGTCGTAAGCGCGCTTGAGCGCGATCTTCTGTTTCTCCTTCACGTAGTTGGCTTGCGCGGAGACGAACATGCAGGTGCCGCTGGCGGCCAGCAGCTCGAGCCACTGCTCGTTCAGGCGCCACGGGATCTGGCTGGTCATGCCCACGCAGTCGGCGTCGGTGGCGAAGAAACGGCCGTGCTGCAGCGCACGGAAGGCGAGCGAGTTGATGCCCATCTTGCGCGTGGTTTGCCACTCGCGTCCGCTGGTGTTGTCGCCGATGCGCTGCGAATGGACGTGGCCCGCGCAAAGATGCCCAACGGTGTTGCAGCCGACGAGCAGGGCCTCGCTGGCCGCCTCGCGGATGGACGCGTAAAGCGAGGTGAGAATCTCCGCCGTGGTTCGGCCCTGGTCGGAGAAATGCCAGCCGTCGTCCGTGACCTTGCGGCCCATCATGCCGCCCCAGAAACCGAGCAGGTCGTGCGTGGTGCAGTCGTACTTGATGAGCTCGTAGCCCCAGCCGGTCATGAGCCGGACGTCCTGCTTGATCTTCTCCAGCACCTCCGGGACGGTCGGGTCCATGATGCACTCGGTCTTGCCCGCCATGCCCATGCGGGGCTCGAGAATCCACGAACTGGAAATTTCCCGGCTGGCCAGCAGTGGGCGATACCACAGGCCCGGGCGCACGCCCATTTTCTTCATCTTGCTGGCGAGGCCCGCCATGTCCGGGAAGCGTTCGTTGCCGCTGCGCCAATAGAAGGCCGAGCCGCCCTCGGTGTTTTCCCAGCCCATGTCGATGATCGAGAACGGGCGGTTCTCGGGATTCGGCGCGAGGTCAGAGACCAGCCGCGAATCGTCCAGCACCTGGTCCTGCGAACTCTGGCCGTAGGCGTAGTAGAAATTATTCGCGCCGTAGATCGGCTGTTCGGGCAGCAGCGGCTTGTCGCACAGCATCGCGGTGAATCGGCTGGCCGACTCGTACGGCGTCTCATGCATCTCCGACACCCGCTCGACGATGGTCGCGAGCGAAAGCGTGCGCTCGCCGAGCTTCACGCCGAGACCGCCGGAGCGCACGTCCATCCAGCAACTGATCCCGTGCGGATCGACGTGCCACGAGCAAAACGCGCCCGCGCCGGTCTTCACACCCGCGGAGTACATCTGCTTGCCGTCGTAGACGAAGAAGTACCACGGCATCGGCTTGTCGGGATTCATGCTCATCCACGACAGGTCGCCGTAGCCTCGTTCCCAGTGATCGCCGAGGTATTGGAGGCCTTCCGAAATTTTCTGCTGCCAGCGAAGCTCGACGTGTGTGACCGGCGCCGTGGGGCTGGTCAGGGTGACGTGCAGGCGGTCCTTCACGAGCTGCGTGGAGACGCCGATGTCCTCCGCCTGCCACACATTGCGGTTGTTGCGCCCGCGAATGGTGTGCCGCTCCGTGTCCGTGTAGACGCGGACATTGGACGGCTGCCGGCAGACGGTGGTGGAACTCACAGTGAACACAATTATGTCCTCAAAAGCGTTTTTTACAACCTCGCCACGTCTCAATTGGGCTGGAATATGCGCAATCGCCCGTCCTGGGGGTCGATGCTTACGGTGGTGTAATTCACGAGATTCGTGGCCGAGACGTACTTCTTCTCGAACAGCGTGATGAACCAAGAGCCTGTCCAACTGCCGGAGAGCGCGGTGGTGTCGATCGTGCCGTTCGACTTAAAGGCGACCGCGACATAGGTATAGTTTTGCCCGATACCGTTGAGATTGATGAACGGGTCGGTGGAGATGGGCGTCGTCGGGGTCACGTTACTGGAGGAAAGCGGAGGAGAGTAGGTGCCGCTGCCCGAGATCATGATGTTCGACGGCAGGTAGACGATCTTGTCCAGCGGCTGGGGCGGGTTGTCGCGTGTCTCGAACGTCTGCATGGCCTGGAATTCCTTCGTCGTGCTGGCGCCGGTGGTGTCGGGGAACTGGTAGAAGCGCACCTGCACGGTTTCATCGAGCGTCAACGCCGTCTGGCGCGCGTTGGTCAGCTCGGCGCTGACTTGCTGCGAGGCACTGGAAAGATTCAGGGCCGAGTTCACGCCGCGAAACGCCATGATGGTCAGCGTGGACACGATCGAGATAACGGCCAGGACCACGAGCAACTCCACCAGGGAGAAGCCGCGAGCGTGCGCGGAAAAATGAGAGGGAATTTTCATGGCGCGAACTGCCTCTCGTTAACAACGCGGAATTTGTAGAAGGAATCCAACGCCTGGGGCGTACCCGCGATGGCCTTGGCCGCAAAATCCGGCAGCGTGGAATCGTTGGGATTCACATAACGTTCGACGGTCGTCGAACCGCGATATTCCCCAGTCACCTTATCAACAGCGTCGTTCCACAACGTCGGATTGCTGCCGATGACCTTCTGCAACGTCTGCACGTAGTAGTGGATGGTGAAGGTATTTGATTTGGTGGTGAGCCGTGGATAGATGTCCGCGTAAGGCTTCTCGCGGCTGTTGTCACCGGTGAGGTAGTGCGTCGGCCAGGTGGTGTTCGTTGGCGTGGCTTGGCTGACGTTGTAACCGTTGCCCGTGGTGTTTCCGTTCCAGAACTTCGTGATGTTCGCGTTGGCCGGGTCCCAGAGTGGGCCTGCGGTCAGCGAAAGCAATGCGTCGCGCGCTGGATAGAGGAACATGTTGCAGACCTGCGAAGCGGACCGGAAGATGTCGTTGGTCGTTGTGAAAAAGCTGTCAAAGCCGAGAAGGGTCTGGTCGGAATTGATCGGGACACGATAATCATAGGGGGGGGTACTGTTGAGGCTGGCCGATGTTCCCGAGGCGGCCTTGTAGCTTCCGGACTTGTTATCGGGAATGACCGTCATCCGCTCCGATTTGAGAACGGCACGAAGACCGGTGCTTCTCTCGATGTATGTAAAGGGAACGATCTGATAGTTCAGATTGATTCGTCCTGCCGTCGAGAGTGGTTCCGTAATCGGATAGGGTTGGACGACAGGCATGTTGAAAAGATCCATTATTAAGTGATCGGGCGGAGTCGAAAAGGGCGGCTGGGCGGTGGGGCCCGCCGCTCCACTGGACGGCGCACCAAAACCCGGGTGGGCCGGGCCCGCGGGTGGATTGGGGCAGAAGAGCAACGTTTGCCAGGGGATGTTGCGGATGACTCCCGTTGGCAGTGAGCCGAACATCCCCGGCCCCGACATCAGGCGATTGGGGGAGAAGAAAGTCACTCCTGGAGAGGAGTTGTTGTTATTGTAATTGGTTTCTCCGAAATAGGGCATCCCGTTGGTAAAGTTATAGTCACCCTCGTCGGGCTTGTTGATGTAGGGGCCGTCAGTGCAATAGCCCATGCCGTTATCCCAGTCGCCCGGGTTTCCACTGGCGCCGCCGCCGATGAAGGCCCCATTAATCGAGGAATTATTACCCGCCCCGCTGGAAGAATTCAGACCGCTGCCGTAGTTGTTGATAATGGGAGCCCCTCCTGCGGCTTGTCCCGCGTAAGTGGGGCCGGTGACCGGCACTAGCTGGCCTAGGATCGCCCCCCAAAATGGATAGTCTACGGATTCGCGCAAGCTGTGAACCAGGAAGCCAGTGCTGCTGGAGTTGAAATAATTCCAGCTGGTCAAACTGCCTGTGCTCTGAGTTTGTAGTTCGCTGGAGTCGAAATAATTCTTGGCGGTGGCGGTGGTGGTTCCGGTATCGGTGACGATGGGGAGACCGGCAATCATGCGGATATCCCCCGGGTAAGCGTGCACGCTTCGCACGACGTCCTGTGCGCACGTGAACTCGGCGTTACATCCAAAATTGCTGGCAGCAGAGCCGAATCGCTTGTTGAAGTTGCCGCGGTCGTCGCAGGGGAAGCTACCTGTCGTGTTGCCCAGCGCGGCCACTGGATAAATGGGGAGGGGCAAGGTTGCTGCTGGGAAAGTGATATTGATCTGTTGAAGCGGCGCCCGGCTGGCGGTTTGTGGGTTGGCGCTAAGCAGTGCGGTCGGCCAGTTGCTGGGGGGATAATTCGGCGTGTTGCTGGGCAGGAGAATGTTGAGAGAAATGGTGCCGCCAGAAAAGTAGAAGGTGCTGCCGCCCGCCGTGTTGTAGGGAAAATTCTGGGCGCCGCTGAAAAACGGATAGTACTGGTTGTTGTTGCTTGCCAAGCCTGCTCCTTCCGTGGCTATGAAGCCGCGGAAACCCATGTTGCCCCCCCATGCCGTGACATATTGCGCTCCTTTGCTCGAGGCCATATTGGAGGTGCAGGCGGTATTGCTGGCGCCCGCGCCCGGAAATCCCATGTTGGTCAAAGTGCCGGAGTTAGCCCCCCATTGGAAACCATCGAGGCCCAGAACTTGAACGCTTTGCGTGTCGGATTCCTGCACGTTTCCCTCGGATGGATCGAAGAACGTCACGAGAAGTGCCGCCTGGACTTGCACATTTCCGCCAGGAATGACCGGCATTGCCGTGCCGACCGGCTCGATGGTTTTGAAGGCAGGGGAGGGGGGGGTGGTTGCGGGTTTGCCGTTGGTACCGTCGTTGTAGTAGCCCCAGTAGTAATTTGTCACGGTTCCGGTTGTGGTCGTACTCGTAAATCCGGTGCCCGTGCTGGCGATGCGGCCAGATACAGCGTTGATATCCGTGGACAAACCGCCCTGGCCATCATTCCATCCCGTGCAGATGAAAATGAGCGAAACCTCGGAAATCGTGGGGAAACGCCCGAAGCCTTTGGTTTTGGTATTGGCATCGTAAATCGGGACGACGCAGCCCTGTCCCGCATTGCCGGTGAGCGTGCTCGCGGACCCAAATCCGTTGGTCCCGGCATAGTTGACAAGGGAGCCGTTGGCGATTGTCGCAACTGGCGCAAAAGGATGCGTCATCGTGGCGTTGGACTGGTCGATGAGGTTTAAGCAGCGGATGTAGTCGAAGGCCTCCGTGAGAATTTGGTCAGTCTCTTGAGTCGTATATTTTGTCGTAAAGGAACCGCCGAATCCTGGCACGGGTTGTGAGGTCAAGGTTTGCAGGTAGCTGAGCAGGGTTCGATTCCGGCTCATGGAAGTATCGTCGAGATCGAAGGTCGGATGATCGGGGCGCGAGCGAGTGAAGTAATACGCGTTGTTATTGATTGTGCCGCAAAAAGCGATTGCCTGGTCGAATGGCGTGCGGTAGGCCGCCCCGGTGTTGGCGTTCAGCGGCCACGTAAGGATGCGAGGCTGGTTGAACATGTTGACATCGGGGGCGCGACTGTTTGCGGTGAGAAAGAATTTCGCCTTTTCCAGGAAGGCCTGCGTGAACGTACCGGACGTGGTGAGCGGTCGAGTGCCGCTTGCGCCCGTCACTGTCCCGGACGCGGTATGGGCGTTGTCGGTGAACAGATTCGAGGAGAACATGAGCTCGTCGACGCTGCTGTAGAGGCGGTCGGTCTTGGTGCTAAGCGCAGCCGCTCCTGAAGTCACGCTGACCGTGCCAGCCTGCGATCCAAGATTAGTCCCAGCGTCGACATTCAGCTTCGGTGCCAAGTCATAGTACGGCTGATATGAAGTATAACTGGCAGGTGCTGGAGAGGTGTAGTAACCACCAAGGGAGGGCTGCAGCGAATGATCCACGGGGAAAAGCGATCCCAGCACGCTGCTCAGGCACGTCATCGCCGGATGGCCTGGATAACGTTGATATTCGTTTTGTACGGTAGGATATTTGGCCAGCGCAAAGTCAGTCACGCCTTGGGCGCGCGGGGTATCGGCAAAATTACCCTCAGACGCCGTGTTGATGTTGACCTTGGCGGTTTCGTCATCGGTCCAGTAGGCGATGCGGCCCACGATCGGATTTAGCGTTGAGGCGGCGTTGATGGTCACGGTCGTGCCGGTGCTGGCCGCGGCGGGTGCGACCACGGTGCCGTCCTTGAGCACGTAGAGCCATTTGACCGGCATCGGAATGCTATTGTTGGTCGAATTGGATGGGGTGGTGGTCTTGGAATTGACGGCCGGGCCGGCGGAGATCGCGGGCGAGTTGCCGCTCGCAGCGGCAGCGGCGGTATTGGGCGGGATGACCCAGAAACCTTCGATTTGCGGTATCGTGACAGGTTGCCCGTTGAAGGTGCCGGTGTAGGGCGTGTAGGTCAGTACCGACGTGCTCGCAGGTGCGGGCGTGGTGTAGGTGACAAGGTCGCCCGGGTTGCCGTCGATAATGGGGAAGTGCAATGTGCCTTTGGCGTCGGCCACGGGCTGGTTCAAGTCCACGAAGACCGCTGGGCTGCCGTACCAAGGCGTCATCGAGCCGGTTGCGGCAA
>Ga0302319_10024358_pt1 | contig 10766 bp, 8 predicted proteins | sample Bog_T0_2_FD_203319 | JGI IMG/M metagenome (GOLD analysis project Ga0302319, IMG submission 203319) | Peat permafrost microbial communities from Stordalen Mire near Abisko, Sweden - Bog_T0_2 | ecosystem: Environmental > Terrestrial > Soil > Wetlands > Peat | place: Sweden: Abisko, Stordalen Mire... | reverse complement strand
CGTTGCGCAAATACAAGGACCAGGCGCGGGCGATGGCCATTCAGGCCGCCAAGGAGAAAGCGGAGGCGATGGCCGGGGCGCTGGGGGCCACCGTGGGCAAGCCGTACCATATCACCGTGGAAGATGCGGGCGGCTGGACCAGTTGGTCGCGGGGCGGCGGCGGGGGTTACCGGGGCGGCGGGCTTATGACATTCAACAGCTTTCAAAACGCCTCGGTGAACGCCGGCAGCGTGGCCGGGGCGGACGGCGCCAGCTTCGCCGTGGGCCAGATCAGCGTTTCGGCCAGCGTGAACGTGTCGTTTTTGATCCAGTAAAAATATCGCCGGTCACTCTTTTCCCGGCCCGCTGAACGGCTTGTCCTCCGGGATCCGCATGCAGTAGAACGAACGGTACACAAACACCAGCGCCACCAGGAAACAGACCGTCCCGATGATGAGCGGGACCGGTGAATCAGGGTTCTTCTTTTTCATTTCCACCGCAATTTCCACGGCCAGCAGGCCGAAGAGCGTGGTGAATTTGATGATCGGGTTCATGGCCACGGAACTGGTGTCCTTGAACGGATCGCCCACGGTGTCACCGACCACGGTGGCGGCGTGGAGCGGCGTGCCCTTCTGCTTGAGATCCACCTCCACAATCTTCTTGGCGTTGTCCCAGGCCCCGCCGGCATTGGCCATGAAGATGGCCTGAAACAGTCCGAAAAACGCGATGCCGATCAAGTAGGCGATGAAAAAATAGGGGTTGAAAAACGGCAGGCCCAGGGCCAGCGCAAACACGACGATGAAAATATTGATCATCCCTTTCTGCGCATAGACGGTGCAGATTTCCACGACTTTTTTGCTGTCGGCCAGCGACGCGGTGGTGGCGTTGAGGTTGAGATTTTCCTTGATGAAGACCACCGCGCGATAGGCCCCGGTGACCACCGCCTGGGTGCTGGCCCCGGTAAACCAATAGATGACCGCCCCGCCCATGAGCAGCCCGAAAACAATCTGCGGCTGCACCAGGCTGAGATGGCTGATGACGTCGCCGGAGGCCTTTTCCAGCAGCATGATGATGCCAAAGATCATGGTCGTGGCCCCCACCACCGCCGTGCCGATCAACACCGGCTTGGCCGTGGCTTTGAACGTGTTCCCGGCGCCATCGCCCTTTTCCAGTTCCAGTTTGGCATCGGCGAAATTGGGTTTGAAATGAAAATCTCGTTCAATTTCCGGGCCGATGTCCGGCAGCGATTCGATGCGGCTCAACTCATACACCGACTGCGCGTTGTCGGTCACGGGCCCGAAACTGTCCACGGCGATGGTGACCGGCGCCATGGCCAGAAAGCCGAACGCCACCAGGCCGAACGCGAAGATGGGCGCGGCAAATTTGAACTCCGCCGGCATGAGCGCCAGCAGGTCCGCGTTTTGGGAAAACACGTACGCCACCAGCATCAGGGCCAGGATGACCAGACCCATCCAGAACGCGGAAAAATTGCCGGCCACAAAGCCGGACAACACGTTGAGCGACGCCCCGCCGTGATCCGAGGCGTTGGTGACTTCGCGGACATGCCGGGAGCTGGTGCTCACAAATATCTTGGTGAACTCCATGATCAAAGCACCAGCCAGCGTCCCGCAGGCTACGATGCTGGCGAGCACCCACCAGAGATTCCGCAGGGGCGTGTCCTGCGTCACGCCCTCCACCAGTTGCGGTACGGAGAAATCACCCAGCAGGAAGCGCGTCGCCAGAAAACAAACGATGATGGAGATGATCGAGGTGATCCAGACCAGATCCGTCAGCGGCGCCTCCCAGTTGAATTCCTTCCGTCCGTGATATCGCGCGTGGCTGACGATTTTATTCAGATAAAACGAGCCGAGCGACGCCAGCACCATCAGGGCCTGCACGGCGAACAGCCAGAGGATGAGCTTGCCGCAGAGGATCGGCGACCCCGCGAGGGACAGGGCGAGAAAGGCGATCAGGGCCACGCTGGTGACCCCATAGGTTTCAAAACCATCCGCCGTGGGTCCCACCGAATCGCCGGCGTTGTCCCCTGTGCAATCCGCGATGACCCCGGGGTTTTTCGGATCATCTTCCGGCAGGTTGAAGACAATCTTCATGAGGTCCGACCCGATGTCCGCGATCTTGGTGAAAATGCCGCCGCCAATGCGCAGGACGGAGGCGCCGAGCGATTCGCCGATGGCAAACCCGATGAAGCACGGGCCGGCCAGCCGCGGCGGCACAAAGGCCAGGATGCAGATCATGCAGGCCAGCTCGACGCAGACCAGCAACAGGCCGATGCTCATGCCCGCCTGCAGGGGGATGAACAGCGTATGCAGCGGGTTGCCCCGCAACGAGGCAAAGGCGGCGCGGCTGTTGGCGGTGGTGTTGATGCGGATGCCAAACCAGGCCACCGCGTAGCTGCCCAGCATTCCCAGGATGGAACTGGCCAGAATCACCAGCACGCTGCTCCAGGGCTTGTCTTGCAACCCCTTGAAGTAATACACCATGCAGGCGGCGATCAAAATCCAAAGGGCCGCCAGAAATTTGCCTTGCTGGAGCAGATAGGTTTTGCAGGTCTCCCAGATGATCTCCGACACCGCGCGCATGGACCGATGCACCGGCAGCCGCCGGGTGGCCCCGTATTCCAGCAAACCAAAGGCGGCCCCGACCGCACAAATGACCAGGCCCCACGCCAGGATGGTGGGGCCGGTCCAATAGCCGAACGACACCGGATCCAGGGCCGGGAGGTTGATGTCCGCATCTCCGGCAAAAACGGTGGCGGGCGCCAGCCACAGGAGCGGCCCGAGGCCGCGACGAATAAACGATGGGATCTTTAGCATAGTTCGGCCATAGGTTGCCGGAGGCGGCGTCAATTTCCGAGTGTTATTTTGCGGGCAAATCAATGCGGATGGTCGTGCCCTTGCCGGGCCGCGACTTGATGCTGAGGCGGCCGCGGTGCGTCTCGATGATGCGGCCCACGATCGCCAGCCCCAGGCCGGTGCCCCGGGCCTTGGTGGTGGCCAGCATGGCGGTGAACGCGCCCCGCTGCATCTCCTCGCTCATGCCCGCCCCGGTGTCCTTGAACTCCAGCGACACCTGTTGAATGTTCTGGCTCAGGGCGGGCTGGGCCACGGCAAAGGACTTGATGGTGAGCGTGCCGCCCTGGGGCATCGCCTCGACGGCGTTGAGGATCAGGTTCAGAAACGCCTGCTCCAGTTGCGGGGCGTCGCCCAGAAGGGCCGGCAGGTCCGCCTGCAAATCGCGGACCAGCCGGATGTTCTGATTGGCGAGCTTGTGGCGGACCAGCAGGCCCAGCTCGTCCACCAGCTCGTTCAAATTCACCGGCGCGAGGGTCGGCTCCGTGGTGCGCGCAAAATCCAGAATCTGTTCCACGATCTTGTTCAGGTGTTCGATCTTGGCCTCAATGATCCGCGTATCCTTGGCGCGCGGGTCGCCCTCCGGGAAATTCAATTTCAGCGAGTGGTACAGCAGCTTCATCACCGTCAGTGGATTCCGGATTTCATGCGCCACCTCGGCGGCCAGCAGGCCGAGGGCCGACAGTTTTTCATTCTGGCGCAGTTGTTCCTCCACATCCACCACCCGTTCGTACAGCCGCGCCTTTTCGATGGCGATGGCGGACAGCTCGGCCATGGCGCTCAAGATGCTGACCTCCTCGTTGGAAAAATGATACGGCCGGCTGGTGTAGACGCTCAGCGTGCCAATGGCCTGGCCCGCGAACAGCAGCGGCACGCTCAACAGCGAAACCAGCCCCTCCAGCCGGGCCACCTCCACGTTTTGGTACCGGCTGGAGACCTGGACGTTGGGCACCTGCAGAGGTTTCTTGCGGCGCACCACCACGCCCAACAGGCTCTCCGCCACCGCCAGCCGCGGCTTCTTGATGTACCCCTCCCCCGCCCCGAAACTGGCCCGCAGATCCAGCCACTCCCGGCCGGTGTCCAGCATCATCAACGAGCACATCCGCGCGCTCATGAGGCTGCACGCCTCGCTGGTGATCGCCCGCAACGCCTCGTCCAGGTTTAAGGTCGAATTGATGGTCCGGCTGACCCCCGCCAGCGTTTCAAACAGATGCACCTTCAGGCGCAATTGCTCGTACAACCAGGTTTTGTGGATGACCTTGGCCGCCTGCACCGCCAGTTCCTCCAACAGCCGCTGGTCTTCCGGGTCAAACGCGTCCGTCCGGTCCGAATCCACATTGAGCACCCCCCGGATTTCCCCGTTGACCTCCAGCGGCACGGCCAGCTCCGACTTCACCCCGCGCCGCACGGGGACATAACGCGGGTCCCGCGTGACATCGCCCACGCGGGCGGCCCGGCCGTGGCGCGCCACCCAACCGGTGATCCCCTCGCCCACCTGTAACATCAGCCGCTTGGCTGCCCCCGGCAGATTCTGCGACGCTGATATCTCCAGCACACCGGTGGTCGGATTGACCAGCACCACCGAACCCGACGTGGCGTTCATCAGCCGCACCGCCTCGCCCACGATCAGTTGCAGCGCTTCCTGCGAATCCAGCGTGCCGTGGATGACGTTGCTCACCTGGTACAACAACTGCAGCCGTTCGTGGCTCAACTCCAATTTGGCCGGTTCTATGTTCATGTCAGGATGGGTTCGTTTCAACGCACCTGGGTCGTCAGAATCAATCCGGTGGCGCCAAACAACAGGTTGGGCAGCCACGCCGCCAGCCAGGCGGGCATCTGGCCGTGCGTGCCAAATTGCAGGCTCACCTGCTGGATCACCAGATAGCCCGCCACAATGAAAATGCTCCCCGCCACCCCGAAGAACAAGTTCCGCCGGCCCGACCCCGCGCCAAATGGAATGGCGATCAGCACCACCACCAGGCACGTCCACGGCGCGGCCAGCCGGCCGTGAAAAATGGTCAGCAGATCATCGTGGCGTGCTTTCGACATTTGGGGGTTCTTCCGCAAATACTCCCGGATCTCCTTGAGGGAAATGTTCTCGTCATGCGAATTCAGCAGTCCGTTGCTGCCCAGCTTGATTTCCGCCTGGATTTGCCGGGGCGTTTCATCAAATTCCGGCATCACCAATTCGTTCGTCTGCAGGATCTTCACCCGCTCCGCCGTGGCATCGGCCTGCGACCACTCTTTGGCCCCGAAAAACATCCACCCCCCGTTGGTCCACACCCCGCGGTCGGCGTGCAACAGCCGGCTGGAGCCGTCCGGCTGCGGCCAGGTCACCCAGAGCTCAAACATCTCGGTCGTGTGCGCTTCATACCGGAGCCAGCGCCACTCCCGGTCGGCGTGCTCCGTCTTCAGACCGGACTGGGAGGAGGCTTGTTGCCGCACATCGTCCGTCGTTTGCACATACCGTGTGCGGATGAGAAAGGCCCGCTCCGCGCTGCGCGGCACCACCGCCTCGCTCAACCAGAACAGCACTCCTGAGGCCAGCAGGCCCACCCCGAAATAGGGCAGGCAGATGCGCCACAGACTCAGGCCCGCCGCGCGCATGGCCGTGATCTCATTGTGCCGCGCGTGCTGGGTGAGGGTGTACAGCAGCGCCAGCAGCAGCGCCACCGGCAGCACCAGCACCACAAACCCCGGCGTCTGCGCCGCGCAATATTCCAGCACATCCACCAGATGCAGCTTGTGCTCCTGCAAATCCGGCAGCCCGTTGAACAGAAAAAACGACAGGTAAAGCAGGAGAAATCCGCCGAGGCAGATCGCCAGCGGCGTCAGCAGTTCCCGGAACAAATATCGGTCTAGCAGCCGCACTCCCCGCAGGTTAATCCCCCGGTCCCCGCCCGGCAAGCCTTGCCTGTCAGGGTCTCACGGATGCGGACTCGGCACGACCCAGCCCTTATGCCACGCGTAAGTCCATAGGTTGTTCAACCTCACCAGTTGCGCATGATTGTCGGCGAACACCATGTTGATCATGCCGGGCAGCACCTTGCCGCCGGTGTAAGGATAAGACCGCGGCGCACTGGCTGCGGCCCGGTCATTGTGCCGGTCAATCAAACAAAGCCCCATGCTGTGGACGCACGAGGACGAGGACCCGGACCGATTGCCGTTGTAGCCGTGGTAAAGATCGGACGAACTCAGGGTGGGATCGGTTTCCAGCGGAAACACGTAGTACCAGATCGAATCCTGAAACATCGGTGTCGTGGCCGGAGCCCGCAGGTCTGACTCCCTCTTGTAAAAAAATGAGGTGTCCGAATCCACCGGCGTGTGATCCACCCCCAGCCAGCCGTTGATGCCGTAGCTTCCCGGCGGGGAGGCCGGGTTAGGCGGAAAGGTTCCGAAATACGTGGTGTCGGCGGTGCCCCTGTACCCGTCGCTGGTATCCCACAGGGTCCCGGCCAGCGGGGTCTGGGGCACCTGCGTCGTCGGGCAGATCAGCACCTTCGCATTGCCGGTCTCGATCGAGGTGTCCACGCTGTCCTCGTCGGCCGTGGCCAGGATCATGTTCCCGCCATTGTCATCGGTGAAAATGCGGCGCGAGATTGACATCTGCCGCAAATTATTCAGGCAGGAAATCCGCTGCCCCGCCAGTTTTGACCTGCTCAGCACCGGCAACAACATGCCCGCCAGGATGGCGATGATGGCGATCACCACCAGCAGTTCAATTAATGTGAAAGCCTTCGGACCGCGCTTCCCGGCGCGCTGGAGGAACGTTCGAGGGGCTTTCATATGGGAACTCTGCATCATCCTCATTAGGATTGCAAAGGTTTATTCCGCTGCCGATTTTGCGGCGGGCCGGGAAAATCAGGTCTGCCGGCGGGCGGTTGACCGCCTGGTGGGTCACCTCGATGACCGTGGGGAAAAGATGATTCCTGATCGTCAGGCGGCTGGTGCGAAAGATCTCAGCCTCCGCGCTGTCACGGTGGGTCCCGCAAACTTGTGAAAATGGTGCCCACGACAGGACTTGAACCTGTACGATGTTACTCACTAGAACCTGAATCTAGCGCGTCTGCCAATTCCGCCACGTGGGCAACTTGATTACCAATGACTTACGCAAGGCGAGCCTTGCCCGATTTGACAATGTACCGCATTTTGTGCTGGTGTTGCCCCGTGACCGGCAACGCAAGCCAAAGCAATGACGCCCATGGTTCCATGGCCGCCACCGCACAGATTGTTCACACACGTCTGCATCGGCCCTCACAATACCAGAAGGTCACGGACGGACGCAAGCGCCAGATTCGAGGATTATGGGTCCGCAGCGGTCGCTCCTATGCCCAGTTGACCGTGGAGGACGAGCACACCAGCCTGAAGAAGCTCCGTCGCGTGCCCTTGGAGGAAGCGACCACACCCGCCCAGGCACGGAAGAAGCTGGAGAATCTGCTCGTCAGCCGGCGCAAAGGCAAACCCCCGGTGCTTAAGCGCACCCCCAAGTTCTCCGGGTTCGCGGATCGTTACGTGGAATATTACGGGCACCCGCCTGTGCTGGACGGATGTGGATTTCACCAACCGTCAGCTCACCATCGGCTCCGGTGGCGAAGTCAAGAACCGGAAATGGCGGGTGCATGATTGGTGTGATTCTGATGTTTTTTATTGTCGCCCGCTTTGCGGTTGGACTCAACACGGGCGCTTGGCGTTGTTTCAGAGCCGGCTGAGCAGCTCTGCTTTCTTCGCGTTGAACTCCTCGTCGGTCAGAACCCCTTTCGCTTTCAATGCGCCCAGACGATCGAGCATGGTGAACACATCGTTCGATGCGCTGGATCCCGATGGTGCGTCTGGTCCGCTGAACGGGGTTGGCGTCTTCCGAATCGGCTGACCATTCTGCGAAACCACAGGCAGGCTGCTGAGATTCACTGTTCCATATTGGCTTGTGAACAGAATCGAACCGCCCAAACCTTGCTGCTGGGAAAAACCGCCGATTTGATGATTAAGAGTATCATACACCCACACGTCCAAGTTTGTCTGCACGGCGAGTCGTCTTGCACTGCTAAAATAAGCATACCGAACAGAGTTCTGGGAACCAGTGGCGGTGGGCTCACCAAGATCTTGTGGCCACCAATTCGATGCCGGATCGGGCACGAAGAGGGACGATTGCCCTTGTGGCGCACCCAAGGCTTGCATCTGCCTTGCATTCCCTCCCTGGTTCTGCGATTGAAAGCTGCCTCTGCTCAGCAGGCCCGGCTGATTTGCAAAAATCTCGGAGATTTCATTGCAAAGGGCATCAACCCGGTTTTTCAGCCCCTGATTGAACATGTCTCCCAACATGATCATGCCACCCCGCAACCATTGGCCCGATCCACCAAACTCCGGGTGGGCGAACTGTGCCATCGTCCCGTTCCCGTTCAGAACGGCATGCATCATTTGGGTCACAGCCTCGACGCTGAAACCGTGATGCCGGGCCAGGTCGCTGGCGATTTTCTTCCCCTCAGGAGTTAATGGTTGCGCATTCATAATTCGGAATTGCATTGGGACAATTCGCCTGCCCATTTAACTCGTTGGTCAAGAGCGCGGTGATTTTGAATGAATGCAGTTTCCAAGTACCCCTGGACCACAGGCCTGCGTTCCGTCGCAAATCCGGTCAGCTTTTCGTCCGAAAGCCACCCATTAAAAAAACGATGAGGCAGATCAATAAGACCAGACCAAATCCACCGCCGCCAACCAGTGGCCCGCCAAAATAAAATCCGCCCCCACCGAAAAGCAGAAGCAGCACCAGCAATAGGACAATCAAGTTCATCCTTGGATCATAACCCAGCTTCCCCCAATTTCCATGGGGTATTCACCCCATGCCAATGAAGTTACAACCTCGGCGATTGGAAACTCGTGCAATTTCGGGTCAATTTCAGTGAACTTGGCCGCGGTGAGAATCAAAAATCAGTTCAAGTTTATCGCGATTCCGCCGCTATACTAACCGGGGAGCGTGGGGCTGGGGAACTTTATGGAGGATTTGGGGCGTGGTAAACATGACGTTTCGGGGTGTCTGGCGCCTCGGTCAATCAGAACCTTGCCCGGAAGATGGCAGCCTTGATGAACAGACCGGCCACACCACAGCTGCCCCACCGCCATTCCCCACCCTCAGTTGCTGTTGCAGTGGGCTGGATGGTGGGAAACGGCTTTGGGTGTCAAATTTAACCGTCGGAATGCCCGAGCCGTCTTCGAACTCAGGCCGAAAACGATTGAGAATCTTGCTTCAATTGGGCCTCAGCCTGTAGCCAGTATTCAACATCACGGCCTTGGGGTCTGCCAGCCTGTTCCCAAAGCGTGTAGGCGCAGGAAGCAATGGTTTCCGGGGTGATTAAACGGCTTGGACTGCTCGCCTTGGGCTTGGATTCAGTTTTCACGGTCAACGAGCCAGTCGCTTCGCGGTTGCCAATGTTCAGGATGTTTGTTGCGGCTTTCTTGATCTTGGTTGTCATTTTCATTTTTTCGTTGTTGGTTTAAATAGGCTTTGTACCAGTACAGCAGATTGGTTGTTTTGCTGCGATACCGAAGGGGATCTCCTTCTACAAGAAAAAGCTTGGCAGACCGGCCTGTTTCTGTCCAGCCTTTCCAACAAAAATTAGAATCCACCACCGTGAAGAATAATTGTCGTTTGGCACACTGGTGAAATTTAATTGTCGTCCGAGGCCTGCCGGCCGAAATGGCTTTGGAAAAGATAAAAAACGGGAAAAAAGGTCCGGGGTGTGAAACAAAAAGCCCCGGTCAGAGTTCCCGGGTCTCCTCCTTTGCCGGCCGCCCGGTCCGACCAAACTTGTGGCGGCACGTCCGGGCCAACACCCCCAGTCCAAGTCCCAGCAATGCATCCGTGCCCGGCTCGGGGATGGGCGAGAATGCCCCCAAGTTGCCGCTGGCAACCCCCGGTGCGCCGTCCGGCAATGGATTGTAATAGCTCAATTGCGCGGCGCTGCTCTGTGTCACCGGGGTGAAGCCCGCATTCAAGAAATTCTCCGCGCTCCCCAGGCTGTTGTCCGGGGCCAACCCGCCGGCATAACCAAGGGCAAACGCGCTGTTGGCGTTCCCGGCGTCGAATTCCATGGAGGTTGCGCCCGTCTCGCTGGCCGAAAAGTCCAGGGTCAGTCCGGTATAGGTCAGCTCCGTTTCAAAGCTGCCGGTGATGAAAGTGCAGGACAGGATCGCATAGGGAAGGGTATAAACCACGCCTGGGGAGCCTGCCGCCGCGGAATAGCCGCTGGTATCCAAAGTGAGCTGACTGGTGAAGGACGACCCCGCGGCGACCCCGGGCGGCAAAAACTCCGTCGCGCCACTCAAGTTGCTGAAGGTTCCCGCCACCGAGTAAACCATGCCCTGCGCCCCGACGGATGTTCCGCAAAACAACATCATGGCGGCCGCCCACGCAGCGCCGACTTTTCGTGTAAAGGATGACAGTTTCATGATCACTCCCATAATAGACCAACAACAGTACGCCTTGCCGGCCATTTGTCAATTTCTGGGCTGCGAAAAAAGGCCGGCTTTTTATTTTCCGGCGGAAGTCATTTTCGCCCGCACCGGGGCCGGAACACCCGGAAAAATCAGCTAGGGAAGTGGGTCCACCAAGCCCGCCAGGCCCGTTCACCAGTTTCGCAGTACGGCGAAGGGCCGGCATCGGCCGGCCACGCCACCCGGCTTTGCCTGTTGGTCGCCAACGGGGTGACCGGCACGTCCGTCGAACCCGTCCCGGTGAGATCGGGGTTCTGTTGCAGGACACAATTGGCCGCCGGGCCATCGGTCGCCGTCCAAGTGCCCCCGGAATCAGCCGAAGTATAGAGCACCCCTCGGACGCCCCCAAAAAACGAAACTGTCAATTTGGTTATTTATGGTTGTTTTCCGTTAATTTTACCCCTTGTTTGCGTTGTAACATACTGTATT
>Ga0302319_10024355_pt1 | contig 10766 bp, 8 predicted proteins | sample Bog_T0_2_FD_203319 | JGI IMG/M metagenome (GOLD analysis project Ga0302319, IMG submission 203319) | Peat permafrost microbial communities from Stordalen Mire near Abisko, Sweden - Bog_T0_2 | ecosystem: Environmental > Terrestrial > Soil > Wetlands > Peat | place: Sweden: Abisko, Stordalen Mire... | reverse complement strand
GTGCATGAAGGCGATGTCACCATGAACCTCGCCGGCCGCCGTTTCATGAACGCAGGTATCCTGCGGCAGAAGGAATATTTCCGCGAAGCCGCGCTGCGGCACGTGCCAATCCTCGATCAGATCAGCCGGGCGCTCCGCACCCACAAGGATCACGCGGTAAGCGATGAGTTCTTCCGCGATCTGCTCGACGAGCATTTCAGTGAAGACGAAGTGCAGCGTCAGCTCGACACGATCGTCACGTGGGGACGCTACGCCGAGTTGTTCGATTACGAAGCGGGCGAGAAGCGCTTCTATCTTCGTGAGCCGAAACATGGCGAGGCTGCGGCGGAATGAAGCTGCCGTTTCCCGCATTCGGGCGATCCTTCTCCGACCGACGTAACTGGCCCGCCGCGGTGGACCTTGCCATCTTCGCGGTGGTGATTGCTTCCTTCTACGGCTTTGTCCAGTTGGCTCATTACTGGTGGGGCGCGGCTGTACCGAGCGTCAACATCTCGCACTCCGCGTGGGCGCTGCCGGGCTATGCCTTTTATTCCGTTGTGCGGTTGTTTTCGGCTTACGTTCTCAGCCTGATCTTCGCGGTTGGGTATGGATATGCGGCTGCGTATTCGCCCCGCATCGAACGCGTGCTTCTGGCGATCCTCGATATCCTGCAGTCGATACCTGTACTGAGCTTTCTGCCCGGTGTGATGCTGGCGATGATCTCGCTGTTCCCTTCACGCCAACTGGGCGTTGAGCTGGGTTCGATCCTGCTGATCTTCACGGGCCAGGTCTGGAACATGGCGTTCAGCTTTTATTCCTCGCTGAAGGCGATTCCGCCGGAACTGCGCGAGGCGTCGAGCGTTTACGGTTTCAGCCGCTGGCAGCGATTCCGGCAGCTCGAACTTCCTTATGGCGTCATTGGGCTGATATGGAATTCAATGGTTTCAGTGGCAGGCGGGTGGTTCTTCCTGATGGCGTGTGAGATGTTCGTTCTCGGCAAGCGCGATTTCCGGCTGCCGGGACTCGGATCTTATCTGCAGACCGCCGCGAGCGATGGCGACATTCCGGCTATGATTCGGGGCCTGGCCGCCATGATCGCCGTGATTGTTCTGACCGATTTTTTGCTGTGGCGTCCCTTGGTCGCATGGTCGGAGAAGTTCAAGTTCGAACAGGTGGAAAGCGGCGCGGTTAACGAATCGGCTGTGCTGAATATGTTGCGGAGGTCGCGCTTCATTGGGATGCTTGGGGAAAAGCTGCGCCCGGTTGCCGAGTCGCTCGAGCGGCGGCTTATCCGAAAATCTCAGCCCGTGGTGACTGCGAAGCAAGGGTCGCGCGCGGTGGGTGCGATACTCATGGCCGCGCTCCTTGCCGCCACCGTTTATGGTTTGTTCCGCGCAACCTCGCTGGTTTCCGACGTGACGGGGGCACAGTGGCTTTCGACGCTCCACGATGCCTTGATTACGTTCCTTCGCGTCAACGCAGCGCTTGCGATCGCTTGCCTCTGGACGATTCCGGCCGGTGTAGCGATCGCGTCCAACAGGCGGCTCGCGAAAATTGCTCAGCCGCTCGCGCAGATAGCGGCTTCGGTGCCAGCTACCGCCCTGTTTCCGATCATCCTACTGGCACTGATTCAGGCCGGCGGCGGGCTGGGAATCGCGTCGATTCTCCTGATGCTCCTCGGCACGCAGTGGTACATCCTGTTTAACGTGATTGCGGGCGCACTTGCGATTCCGTCGGAGTTGAAGGAAGTGGGCCGGGTGTTCCGGTTCGGTCGTGTCTCACGCTGGCGCGTGGTGATCTTGCCGGGGATTTTCCCGTATCTGGTAACAGGCCTTGTGACAGCGTCGGGCGGCGCGTGGAACGCGAGTATTGTGGCGGAATACTTCCATCTCAACGGGCGAATTTATATGACTTCCGGCCTGGGGGCGCGGATATCCAGCGCGAGCGATGCGGGGCAGTTCGATGTCCTGCTGTTGTCGACGATCGTGATGGCTGGGATGGTGGTGTGCGTGAACCGTCTGGTATGGAGGCCGCTGTATCGTTTGGCTGAGACGCGCTATCGGATGGATGGATAGGAAATACCGTAGAGGTCGAGGAGGCTGGCAACATTTTTGCGAACGTCGAAATACTGGTGCGCCCGATCCTTTCCGGCAAGGCCGAGCCCGAGCCGCAGTCCCGAATCGCAGGCCAGTTGCACGAATGCGCCCGCCATTGCGGCAATATCGCCTCGGGGCACGAGGAGGCCGGTTTCTCCGTGAAGGATTAGTTCGGGAATGCCGCCAACGGACGTGCCCACGACCGGTTTCGCAGACGACATGGCCTCGGCAATCACGAAGCCAAATGCCTCCTGCCAGCGCGATGCGAGACAACAGATGTCGGCGGCGGCGAAGACACCTTCGGCGACGGGATCGCACACGAGGCCGGCCCACGTGACGCGGTTCGTTATGCCCAATTCGGCGGCGAGGCGCTTGTACTCCTCAAGATGTGTTCCGTCTCCGACGAAAGCGAAGTGCAGGCCGGGATGGCGCAACTGCGCGAGTCGCGCGGCGCCCAGCACGTCGGGTATGCCTTTTTCGGGCCTGAGTTGTGAGACCTGCACGATGAGGACGCGTTCGGGAGGAATGTTGTGGAGTGCGCGAAAAGCGGGGCCGGCGGAGTCCGGGCGCTCCAGATCCACGCCGTTGTAGATTCTGCGCAGGCGCTGAGGAGAGAACGTACCGAGCGTGACGATAGTCTCGCTGCGATGATCGCTGACAGCAACTGCGGCTGTTACCGGCGAAGTCAAAAGCCTTCCGACGGCCCGCATGGCGAGCGACGCGCGTCGGGGAGAATAGCATTCCGGATCCGAGGTGTGGTCCGTAACGACGATCGTGCGGACCCCTGCAAGGCGCGCGATCCATGCGTTGAGACTGAGGAACGGAGTGAACTGGAAGTGCACGATCCCCGGGCGATGACGCCTCAGGACTCGAAGGAGATCCGTGGCGGACTGCCAGGAATTGCGGGATGCATCGGGCAGCGTGTCCCAGCTTACGTTCGGCAGCGACAGATAGGCGCGGACTTCGGGGATTGGCGGGCGCTCAAAACAGAGCACGGTCCGCCAACCGCGGGCCGCCAACTGCGCAGCTACCTCACGGGTATGAACTTCTATGCCGCCGATGCGGCGCGCGTGCATGCCAAAGACGAAGACGACAGCGGGTCCGGATGCGGTAGGCTTCTTCACCGAACAGCGACCCTGGAGCGGCAACACGATCCACCTCTCTTTACGGATTTGCGACGCATAACTGGGCCGCTCCGGGTGGCTGAGCGGGTGGTTCCACTACTGTTCTGTGCCGCGCCGACGCGGCTCATGCGGTCATCCCCTTGTCGTTTCAGTCTACAGGTGCATAATGTGGGTTGCGGTTTATCGGAGCCCGAGGGGCAGCGAGGGAAGCTCGGCGATGAAACATCTGGTCCTGCTGGGATTGGTGTTGACAGTGGCATTGCTGGCGGTTCGCAACAAGATTCCGTCGGGCATTTACGGCTACGACGAAGCGGACTATATGTTCGCGGCGTCGATGGGTGTGGCCGCCAACTGGGTTGATGTCGGAACTATTCCGATCACTGACTTCGTTAAGATCGGCTTGCAGCGGGGAAGCGACAAGGGACAACAATCGGCCCTCTCGACGATTGCGCGGGATTCCCGCGATCCTGTCGTCTATCGGCACTGGCACGGGCCGCTTTATTATTACTGGCTGGCGATGGTGTCGTCTCTCGGACTCAATGAGCACACGACACGAGCGTTGGGCATGATTATTCCCGCCGTGACTGGCGTCGCCCTGTACTTTGGGAGCCTGCTGATTCTGGGCGGGATGGAAGGGCAGGTGGCAGGGATTCTCGCTGCCGCGCTTTTCCTCTGGAGTCCCGTCACGCTCAAGACGAGCGAACTCGCGCCGCACATGGTATTCCAGCTTTGTTACGTTTGCCTGCTGCTCGCTTTGGCTAAGGTGGAAGCGGGCGGTGGCAGGCGTTATTACTACGCTGCGGTGGTGAGTACGGGGCTGGCGTTCTCAACGATGGAAGTGGCTTTTGTTCCGATTCTTGTAGTGGCCGTGTTTGGCTGGTGGAGACGCGGGCTGCTCGCCTCGGACTGGCGTATGGCGCGAAATGCGGCGGGGTTGTTCCTTGCAACCGTTCTGGTGGCGTGGCCCTCGGGCCTGCTGAAGCTCAACTTTCTGAAAGCTTACTTTGTGATGGCCTACCTGGCGGTGTTCCGGAAGGGCGCCTGGGGCGACGTTACTATGGCGCAGACGTGGGTGGACCGTGTGCTGATCACACCGTTCGAGTGGATGCTGTTCGCGATCGCCCTTGTTCTGTTTCTGGCCGGCAGAAAGAGGGAGCGGCTCGGGCAGGCTACGTTCCTGTTTTTTATCGGGCTGATGGTGCTGGCGACGATCAAGGTTTACGCCGAAGGCCCGCGGTACATGGTGCCTTTTTTCGGGGCCGTGGAACTGTTTACGGCATGGGCGATTGCTCCGGCGTTGGTGCGGCTGCAGAAGCCATGGCTGGTATACGGCGCCATCGCCGCCATCTGCGGTTTCACGATACTGAATACGGAATATAAGATGGCCGGTTTTCTGCTCTCGGAAGATCCGCGCCCTGCCAAAATGCTCAGTGGGCTGCGGCAGAACGGATTGACTGAAAAGACCGTACTCGCGGACAAGCAGTTCCTGCCCAGCCTTCATTACTACTTTCCCCGAATGCGGGTTGTCACGTACACCGAAGCTTCCCAGATTCCGGATAAGCGCAAAGCCGGGCATGTGGACGCTGTACTGTATCCGGATTATTCCCTTAAGCTCGATGCAGGCGAAGGACGCTGAACGAAGTCAGGCAACAGCGGCCGGGAAAAGCTTGCGTATCGACGTGAACTGAAAATCGCTGAGGAGCCGGTCCAGACGTTTCATTGTCACTTCCAGATTATTGTAATGGCGGAATTTCTTGAGCGCCGGCATCGCGACCCGAGGCTGGCCGGGATCGACTTCCCACGGATGGATGTAGAAGATCACGGGCCTGCCCTGGCTGTTGCAGCGCCGCATGAGGGCACGGGTTGCAGCGTAGGGGAACAGGCGGAAATAACCGCCACCGCTGCAGGGCACTTTGCGGCCGAAGACTTCCGCACAACTCATCGGCAGTTCGTAAGGCCCGTCTGCGATTCGATGCGCTGCGAGGGGCGCGTCCGGAACGCCATAGTCCGGGTGGAAACCGACCGGAAAAATCGAAGAATCGTAGGAAATTCCGGCAGAGCGCATGATGTCGAGAGCCCACCAGGTCTTACGTGTAACGGAAAACGATGGTGCCCGGAAACCGCGGACCGTCTGGCTGCTGCAACCCGACAGCACTTCGAGAGACATCTCAAGATCGGCGCGAAACTCATCGGGCGTCAGGGATGTCAGGATGCGGTGGGAGTAGCCGTGCGTGGCGATTTCATGGCCGCGGCGCTCGACTTCGCGGACAAGATCGGGAAAGCGTTCGGCGACCCAGCCTAAGACAAAGAACGTCGCCTCAACACGATGGCGGGAAAGCAGGTCGAGCAACAGAAGCGTGTTGCGCTCCACGCGCGATTCGCAGCTTTCCCACTGGTCGCGGGGAATGATGCCGCTGAGGTTCTGGACGCAGAACCAGTCTTCGAGGTCCACTGAGAAGACGTTCTGACGAGCCGGTGCCATATTCTTTTACAGGACGCGATATTTCCCGACGGCCCGGCGATGGCGCGAAAAGCCGCGCACGAAGGCGTCGAACATCGGCTCGCGATAATGATGTTCGGCCGTAAAGGGAGCGCTGAACGCGCCGCCTTCAAGATCCTGACGAATGAAAAATGCGTTGGTGCCGGCATAGCAGCAACCCACCAGAACATATCCCAGCTTTGACCCGAGAGCTTCGATTGCGCTCAGGCTTGCGCCGTAGGCGTTGTCGGAATTCCAAACGTACGTAGGATTGTACTCCTGAACGATCTTGTGAGGCGGCCGGAAGGTCGCGTTGTACTCGATTGCGATGACGCGGGGCCGGACTACTGTGAGCGCTTCCCACATCCAATAGTCGTTGCCGTCGATATCGATGCTGAGGAAGTCGATTTCACCTGAAAATCCGGCCTCTGAGATCAGAGAATCGATGTTCTCGCGCGTGATGAATGTTTGTTTTACCTTGAGCCGCCCGTCGGCCAGATAGTCGACGAAAGAGTTTCGGACCACGTTGATGTTGTCCTCTCCGCCGTCCATCCAAAGGCCGGTCCAGCCCGTCAAAAGGAGGTAAGTCGAATTATTCTCAAGGCCGTCTCCGCAACCAAATTCGATAAAGCGCCGGTCTGTGGTTCCGATACGGCGGAAAATCTCGGCAATGATGCCGTCTTCGTCAGCCTGCGAGTAGGAAGTAAAACCGAAGGCGGTTAACGTCTTGGGATCGGCTTCCAACTCGGCTTTCATGATGCGGTCGTGACGCTCGCGCGCCATGAGTGCATAGATCGATTCCCCGCGACCCGCCAGGGTGTAGAACGAGTGAATGTGAGAGTAGATCTTCTGCAGTGACCACATAAGCCAATAGGTGAGTTCTTATATTACTTTGTCCGTGTCGAAGAACGAAAATCCGTTGGCCCGCAGGGCGGGGATTGCGCGCGCGAGAATACCGGAGGGGTCCCAGCACCAGACCTGTAGCGGGACAGGAATATAGCCGATGCGCCGGGCACGTCGGCGAGCTTGTTCGGAGAAGAGCAGCATTTCGCAGAAGCGGGCATTGCGTTTGCGGAGAGCTCTCCAGATGGCCGCGTGCTGCCGCAGGGAGCCGACATCGGGCAGGCTGAGGATACGGCCCGCGCCACCGACGTCGGCGGCGCAGACGCCGGCGCAGGAGAACAGGTCCAGATAACTGCCGACGACAACACCTTTGCCCCCGGAGGGCCGCCATGCGCCCGCTTGCGAGCCCAGGCTCAGAAGCAGTTCCGCCTGGGATACCAGGAAGCTGATCAGCCCGGACGAGACGTTCAATGCGCGCCGAAGCCACAGTTGCGTGATGCGGTCGCCGTAGTCCCTGAGCAGGCGCGAGAGCTTGAGGGGGTGAACGCCGCGCCAGAACCCCGGATATTCCTGCCAGCGGAAGGCTTTGTAGAGCCGTTCGGCATCGGGCGTGATTCCCATACCGAAGATGGCGGGGTACCATTTCATTACTTGGCGGATCAGCAATGCGCCTGCGCCGGCTGCTTCGGGGCGCGACGCCACCTGAAACATGTAGTGCCACGAGAGAGTTTCGGTACCCATCCGGACGTGCGAGGGAACCAGATAACCGACGCATTGCATCGCGCCTTCGGCGTTGAAGAGAACGCAGAGCTCGACCTTTAGTTGCTGGAAGGCGCGGAAGCGGGCCGGACTGTCGAGATCGCGCATGTAGTCCCAGCGGGAGTAGCAGACCTCGGCAGCCTCTGCGAATTGCTCAAGAGTGGGTGCTTCGATGCGCCGAAGACGGGACCGCGATTCAGGCGACGCAGACATGGCGGGTCAATTCCTGGAACAGGTCGTAGCCATCCCAAAAGCGGTTGAAATTCAGCGCCTGGCCGATGGGAACGATGCGATCCAGGCCGCGCAGTCGGGACGCGAGGTTTTCCAGCTCCGGGATATCGAAGCCGAAATAGGTCAGGGTTTGGTCGCGGCGTGAGACGAAGGTCTCGAGTTCTTCAAGCTCTGGGATGCGGTATTGAAAGAGCAGCCCGCCGCCGCAGTGATCGCGCGTGAAGTGCTGGAAATCCTCGATATCGAGAACGATCAGTTCTTTGAGGTCCTGGTAACGGACGGCTTTTTCGTCGAGTGCGGCGCGGCAGGCGAAGGCGAAGCGGTTGAGGCGGGTTTGCGGCTGGACCCGGTAGCCACGCTGTTCGGCGTAAGTCTGGAGCAGATGGAGGAATTCGGAACTGGCGGCCGAGGTTTCATCGGGTTCGCCAAGCCAGATCAGCAGGCGCGGAGACGAACAGGCCATCTGATCGAACCAGAAAAGATCGTTGAAAAACTCTCCGGCGAGGCGTTGCCGACGCGGCAGGTCGGCCTGATTGTAGCGGCGGGCGCGGATGGCCGAAAAAGAGTACCGGTCGGGGAAGGTCAGTTCCTTCGCGTGGGGGGGGAGCGGCACGGAACGGAGGGCGTTGACGGAGGCGTCGCCCCCCCAGAGAACCCGCACGTCGGCGCAGGTTGAGATTTCCTGAGTAATTTCCCGCTCATGCCCATAACGGAACATCACGGTGTTATCGCTCAGTTCGGAAGGAGCCGCGAGGAGGGTTTCATTGAAGATCCGGCAGAGAATGACGGTCTGTTCAGAGGCTCGCGGCGAGAGACGAATGACGTTACGGTTGCCCGTGAGCACCGAGACAAGCCACGAGTAGACGAAGATCGTGTCTACGTTTGCGGGCGGGACGTGGAATACCAAACCGCGCGGCACCAGCACCGTGCCAGCCGTCTTCAGACGTTCGAAATCCTGTCCCAGGCGCACGAGTTCGGCCTTGCGCATCCAGAAGGCGAGGGCCTGCAGCTCGGGAAAGCGCAGCGATTGTTCGTCGCGGAAGAGGCGTCGGGAGAAATCCGCGCAGAACCCGATCACGGCGTCGCTGAATGGCGCCAGGGGAGGCGCCGGCGTACGCAATGCCTCAAGGGCTTCAGAGAGGTCCACACGCGCCGCGGTCGGCACTACCTGCTCGACAATCATGCGGACACCTGGCTCGCGTGGACATCGCTGCAGCCGCGAAGTTCCGCCTGAGGGACGCGGCCGAGAACGGAGAAATATTTCCCGGCGCGGTTGCAGGTGGAATCGTCAATGCCACGGATGACCCCCATATCTTCGGTGAGAATGGAGTGGCCGGGATAGCTGGAGGGCAGGAGGCTGAGCACCTGAATTACACCGGGCTCACCGACGGGTTGCTCTCGAAACGTAAGTGGGTCGCGGACTATGATGTCGCCGAAGTTGGGCGGATAGAGAAAGCCGTCGTCGCCTTCGAGAAAGACGCTGCCGACCTGCTCGGCCATTCCGTAGAAATTGTAGATTCGGGTCAGGCCGGTGGAGTCGGCAATGCGGCGGCGGAACTCGGGATTGCCGACGGCCATTTCCTCCAGCTTTTTCCAGCCGCCGCTGTGAACCAGAATGCCCTGGCTGAGGTCCAGCCCAAGATGGGCGATACGGAGGAAGAGATACTGCCAGACCATGAACGTGAAGCCGAAGATGAGGAACGGCTTGCCGCCGTATTCGTCAAGAAAAGACCGCAGTCCGGGTTCGTCCAGTTCCATGGCATCGTTCAGCGCATAGAAGTGCTTGCGTCCAAAATTCATCATGCCCAGGACACCGGCGGCGCGCGCATTGAAACGCAGGCGGTCTTTCAGGATGGCCTCGCTTTCGACGAGGATCATGGGCAGGCGCTCGGGGCCCAGAACGCTGGTCATAATGCGGCTGAGCGCGATGGTCTGGCGGCGAGCCGTCTCGCGGTCGAGCACGATCTGGCTTACCTGCTGGCCGCTGGTGCCGCTGGAGGTAAGAGTCTTGAAAACATCGCTTTCCGGGATGCTGGAAAGGCGGTGGGTCTTGAACAGAGAGATCGGAATGAAGGGGATGTCGGCCAGGGAACCGGCATCGCCCAATCCGGGGTACATCACCGACAGGAGCCGGTCGTAGGGCGGGCAATGGAGCCGGTGATGCCGCGTGAGTTCGTTGAATTGCGGCGTAAGCTCGGTTTCTTTCCGGGTCTGCGCCAGGCTGTACTGCGGGGCGGAAAGCAGGTCGTCAAAGTTCACGGGAGCCCCGCCAGGGTTTGGTATTCGATCTTGCCGGTGCTGGTGACGGGCAACCTATCCACCCGCTCGAAGGAAAACGCGGAGTAGTGGATGCGGAGCTTAGCGGCCAGTTCGCGTTGATAGACAGCAAAGACGTCGGCATCGCCGTGCTCGCAGTAGATCCGTATCTTTTCGCCCTTACCGACTACCGCGACGGGGCCGTGAGCGCGCAACATGCTTTCCACTTCATCCAGATTGATGCGCAGCCCGAAAAGCTTGGCGTCTCGCTTGGCCCGGCCGGTTATAAAGATAAAGCCGTCTTCATCGGTGTAGGCCATGTCGCCCGTGCGCAGCACGCCGCCGGTAACGTTGCCGAGGGCCAAGTCTTCGCGGCCGGCCGCATAGCCCATCATAACGTTCGGACCTTCATAAACCAGTTCTCCGGGGCGATTGGGTTCGGTGGTCAGTTCGTCGTCGATCGCAATACGCACACGACCGCCGGGGAGGGGCAATCCGACCGATCCGAGCTTGGCGGGCAGCTTGTCGGACGGCAGAATTGAAATTCGCGGGCTCGCCTCGGTCTGGCCGTACATGACGAAGAAACGACCGCCGCGGCGGGCGATCCAGCCGGAGAACTTGGCGATCAGGTCGGGATTGAGTTTGCCGCCCGCCTGCGTCAGTGTGTTCAGCGAGGGGATATTGAGGCGCTCCGGATCGAGCCGGTTCAGGATCTGGTAGAGATAAGGCACCCCGGCAAGCGACGTGCATTCGGCGGTTCTGAAGATTTGCCAAAAGCCGGGTTCCAGTAAGCCCTGATCGGTAAGCGCAATGGCCGCGCCCCTTAGCAGATGCGTGTTCAGGACGGAAAGGCCGAACGAGTAGTGAATGGGAAGAGTGGCGATGGCTCGGTCGGAGGGGCCGATGCTCAGAACGTCGGCGATGGCGGCGGCATTCGATTCGAGATTCTGCCGGGAAAGCCGAACGAATCGCGGGCTTACGGTGCTTCCCGAAGTGGAA
>Ga0302319_10024351_pt1 | contig 10767 bp, 9 predicted proteins | sample Bog_T0_2_FD_203319 | JGI IMG/M metagenome (GOLD analysis project Ga0302319, IMG submission 203319) | Peat permafrost microbial communities from Stordalen Mire near Abisko, Sweden - Bog_T0_2 | ecosystem: Environmental > Terrestrial > Soil > Wetlands > Peat | place: Sweden: Abisko, Stordalen Mire... | reverse complement strand
GCCACTTTGGCCGTCAGGCTGCGGCTTGGGCTTGGGGAACTGCACCGGCCTCATTTCGCCGCTGGCCGGCTCGTCGGGGATTTTCTCGCCTGGCTTGAGAATGCTGGGCGCTGCCGCCGGCGCCTGGGTATTGGGGTCGCGCTCGACGTCGCCCTCCTTGACGGTGCGGGCAACTTCAAGCGGCTTGCCGTCGGTGCGCATCAGCCCCTGCACCTCGTCCTTGGTAAAGATGACCGGAGTCTCGCCCACTTTGGCAATCTCAACGCGAATCACGCGATTGCCATTGATGCGGACAAAATCCACCTCCTTGGGCGGCTTGCCGTAGATCCACTCCTCGAAAGGCATCTGGCCTTCCATCTCGCGCGACTTGCCCTCCGGCTGGCCCTTGGCATAGAGCACCATCTCCGTGCTCATGCCAACCAGCACATTATGGTTGAGAATGGCCTCTTTGAGCTTGGGTGGAAGCGTATCGGTGAATGCCTGTACGGGGGTTTTTAGGCCAAACGAGATCATGGGCGACAGCAGCGCCTTTACATCGTCGCCCGTGAGCTCGGGAACATGACTGTCGAAGGTTAGCGAAAGGCGCGCGCCGGTTGGCCCATGATCGTCGGCCTCGACCACGGGAATCATCGTCGGGCCAGTGCCAATCTGGATATGCTGCAGAAAGCGATGTCTGGGGTCCGGGCCGCCATTCAAATCGAATACGATTCTCGAGTGCTCGAACTTGATGTCGGTGAGCACCACGCGGTCGCCTGGCTTGGCCGAAAGTCCCTCCCGGGTGGCCAGGTTCAGATAGTTTTCGCCAGCCGGCTCCAGCTTGCCATTGGCTTCCAGCGTGAGACCCTTGTGGCCGCGTGGAAACGGGCGCATGGCGAATCCCTGTTCGGACTGGAGCGACCGAATCAGTTCGAGGCGGGTTTTGGCGGCGAGTTCCGACTTGGTGAGGGGAACATGAGTGGGTTCGATCTGCTGATAGCGCCGGTCAACCTGGCTGGTGGTGGCGACTGCGGGTCCGTTGGTGACTACGCCGGTTTTGGAATTGATGGTGATCTGGCCTGCGGCCGTACCGGCAAGCAGCAGGGCCGCAATGGCGCAACAACACCCGGGTCGCGGGATATTGCTCCTGCGGCCGGCGTTGGAAATTGGCTGCGCCCACCGGGCTTGCAATGGCCATCTCATGGGACCTCCCATTGCTGCTACCAGAATTAAGCAAAAGATAACCCCGTTTGCATGGAAAATGCAAGTGGCTGCCGGAGAGAACCGATATGGCGGTTCATTCTGCTGACGCCGGCCGCCTACCTGATTGGCGAAACGGAGCGTGCGGCGCATGCCCCGGCTACGGGACCTTCAGATTTCCGCGGCTGGCCGCGGGCGGGGACTTTCCGGCGGCGACCTTTAGAAACTCCTGCCGGATGGTTTCGTAATCCGGTTGTCCGTCGATGAATTTGTAGAAGGTTGGGTCTGCGTGCGCTGACCAGAGCTATCCACCCCGGTCTCTCTGTACGAATCGATCGAAAAGCGCCGCATTCCCTTCCCTGCATGATCGGGATGATCCTTGGCAAATCCCGGTTGATCGAAGTCGTCGCTTTCCAGAGTTATGCGCAGAAACAGTTTGCCGATGCTGTCAGTAACTCTGCCTATGGCATAGACGTTGTAGTTACCCCAGGGGACGAGCGAAGTCGAAATCTGGACCGTATTGTCCCCCAGCCTGACGCTCTCCACCATGTATTCGCGCATTTAAGGGGGAGTAAGGCCGCGGCTGCGCAGGTCGAGCATGTGGGCGATTCCGGCGTCCCGGCATGGCTTATCTCCCAACTCCGCGCAGCTGCGCGTGAGGAGCGCGGCTGCTTGCCAGTCGTCGGGATCGGCCTGGACCAGAGGCTTGAGGCTGTTCACGGCAAAACCTGGATCGCCGGCTTGGATTGAATCCTCACTGGCAAACTTCAAGAGAATTGGATCGCCGGGAAAATCGTTGAGCATCCTCTTGTAGATGGCAACCGCATCCCCGAAGCGCTTCTCTTTGTAGGCCGTCGCCGCATCGTCGAATTGCAACTTCTGTTGGAGATTCAGCCGGGCGATGAATTCCTGGGTTGACTCGCGATGGGTCGCGGCAGGAGCCTGGCTCGTCTGCGCAATACATATTCGAGGAACCACGGAAGCGATTGCGAGCAAAACCGCAAGCATCCAGGATCTGCCTCTCATAACCACCTCCTGAAGTTGAGAGCTGATTTCTTAATTGGACTCGGGCAGCAACGAAAAAGCGTGGCCACGGAGAGTGTAACTCAGGCAACAGGGCCCGATTGGGAATCCGCGGCTTGATCGGCGGGACGCTGCGGCGCGGGCGCGGCTACGGGAAGAATCTGCACCAGCGCGGGAGCCGTCGGCTCGACAGGCCCCATGGCGGCCTCATGCTGGCGGCGGGCCGCGGCGTCCAGGTCCACCGGAATGCCTGCCGCGACGATCACCGGCGTGTTATAGCGAAAATCCAGATCGCGCGTGATGCGGAAGACCACAGGCAGTGCCAGAAGCAGAACAACCAGCGCCATCCAGGTGCCGTCGAGGCCGAAGCCGCCGCCGGTGAGCCAGAACGGCCCCATGGGATCGCCCTGCACCACGGGAGAATGACTGTTGACGCCGCTCACTGCAAGTCCAAACAGCAAGGGACGGCTAGCCTTCCAGCCGAAGTTGAGCCCCCAGCTCACCCACAGGGCCCTGGTTCGAACGTAGGCGGCAGAGAGCACAAGGCCCAGCGCAATGGAGACAGCTTCGCTCAAGTGGCTTGAGCCCGGCGCCGCTGACTGCACAATGGCGTAGAACACGGCAAATCCCACGGACGCGCCAACCGGTCCCAGCGCACGGGAGAAACACTGAAATGCGTAGCCGCGAAAGGCGATTTCTTCCGCCATCGCGGCCAGGGCAAAGAATGCAGCGTCTGCAGCCAGCCAGCCCCAGGCTGAGGCCTGATTGATGAAAACAATGGCGATTCCCCCTGCCAGGGTGAGGGGCAGCACACATACCACGGCAATGGCCCAGCCGGTTGCGAGTCCCATTCCCGCCTCGCCCAGCCAACCGGGCCGAAGCGGAAGACCCTGTGCGCCAATTGCGTGCTGTTGGCGATCGAGCACAAATCCCATGCCCGAATAGCCCACCAGCAGCAGGAACACCAGCATGGCCTGCTGCGCCAGGGGAGCCCACTGCTCGCTAGCCAGGCCCTGCGCCCCGTGCCGGGCCAGTGCTCGCGCAAGAAAGAAATAAAGGACTGCCGCAACAAATTGCGCGTAGGCGCGAACACGGCTGGCGGGGAGTTCGGGCGTGCTCATGCGCGGTCCCCCTCGACGGCACGGTTGCGGGCGCTTGCATTAATATTTGCGTTCTTTCGAGCGTTCGACATTCAATGCCTTTTCGCCGGCTGGCGCGCCACTCAGAGCATGTTTAAAAAACGCTGGCTTTGTATCATGGCACGACTTCTGTCGTGCCGTAAATGCCGCAAAAATCAGCGCGGGCTTTAGCCCCTGTGGGCGCGACTTCCTGATCAAAGTCACTCCTTCAACAAACTTCTAAGAGTTGCCTTCCGTATAGAACTGGGCGATGTTGCGGAATTTCTGCTGGCGAGCGGCAACAAGAGCGTCAATGGGGGTCGCCTTCAGTTCCTCAAGATGCTTCTTGAGTACGCTACCCAGGATGCCGGCGCCGGCTTCACGGTCGGTGTGCGCGCCTCCCGGCGGCTCACTGACAATCTCGTCCACGCAGCCGACCGCCGCAACCTCAGGAGCGGATATGCGCATGGCGTCGGCGGCAAGCTGTTTATTTGCCGAATCTTTCCACATGATAGCGGCGCAGGATTCAGGAGTAATCACAAAGTAAAGGGCATTCTCGAGGATCAGGACGCGGTCGCTGACGGCCAGGGCCAGCGCTCCGCCCGAGCCGCCCTCGCCGCTGATGACGGAAATGGTGGGTACGCGCAGGCGAGACATTTCGCGAATGTTTCGAGCGATGGCCTCGGCCTGTCCGCGCTCCTCCGCGCCCAGACCGGGATACGCGCCCGGCAGGTCGATGAGGCTGATAATCGGACGTCCGAATTTTTCGGCGATCTTCATGCATCGAAGCGCTTTGCGATAGCCCTCCGGATGAGGCATGCCGAAGTTGCGCCGCACGCGGTCCTTGGTGCTGCCGCCCTTCCGGTTGGCGATCACCAGGACTTCGTCGGTGCCCAACCGCGCCATTCCGCAGGCGATGGCCTCGTCGTCGCCGAAGGCGCGATCCCCGTGAATCTCGCTGAAATCGGTAAAGATTCGCTCGATAAAGTCCATGGGGTATGGCCGCTGGGGATGGCGGGCTCGCTCAATTCTGATCCACGCCGGCGAAACCGGCTGCGCTGTAGGGGAAGCCCCTGTTTCCTGTTCGCTCATCGGTTCTGAAGCCGCTCCGGGCAACGATACCGATTGCCCTGTTGCGATTCTACTAGAGCGGAGTTGGGTGGGGGCCTGAGGGGAGTTGTCGGTTGTAAGTTGGCAGTTGTTAGTTGTCAGTTCTTAGAGAGCCCCCGAACAGATCGGCGCTTTGAAAGGGCACGACCTGGCTACCGGGGTACCCCCAGGGTCGGGGCCGCGTGCTGCAGATGCCACAAAATCATTGGGTCTTAGCCCCTGGGGATTCCGTCCAAAATCTGCTCTGTACTCGACGACAATGATCAGGCTCCTGGTCAGATCGCGACTTGAGCTGATCCGGATAGCTATGGCACACGTGGGTCGTCGCCCCAGCTTGGGTTGTGGTCGAGCCAGGAAAAGAGAGTGCGAATGCTGCCAGTAGCCAACGCGATGCAGGAGTCGGCGGCCCCGTAGTAGAGATTGATGGTGTCCCCGTCGGCCCCGATGGTTTGCCCGCAAGGAAACACCACCTCGGGGACATCTCCATGCTGCTCGTATTCGGCCTCCGGGCTGAAGATCCAGCAGTCTCCGCGCTGCAGGCACACATCCGGCTTGTTGAGGTCGAACAGAGCGAGACCGAGACGGTAAATGCTGCCGGCAGCGGTCTGGCGCACGCCGTGATAAATTGCCAGCCAGCCTTTTTCAGTCTCGATGAACGGAGAGCAAAGCCCGATCTTGTTGGCGTCCCACCATCCGCCACGGCGAGCTTCGAGTATCACGCGATGTCCGCCCCAGTTCCTGAGGTCAGGCGAGTACGAGATCCAGATATGAGCGCCGAGCGATGTGGTTGGGCGATGCACCAGCGCCCAAAGCCCTCCGATCCTGCGCGGCAGCAGCGCGGCGTCCTTATCTTCCGGAGTCATGATGACGCCGAAGCGCTCGAAGGTCTTGAAGTCGCTTGTCATGGCCAGCGACACGCAGGGCCCTCCTCTGGCAAAGGAGGTATAAGCGACCGCACATTTCTTGAGCTCCGGCACGTAGGTGATACGCGGATCTTCTATTCCCCAGATTTCTTCGGGATATTCGCGCGGATTCCCCGCCAGCGTTGGCTGCGGATCGATGCGCCAGCCATCGATTCCATTTGCGGATCGGGCCGCGCAAAGGTGCGACAAGCCACTCCGGTCTTCGACGCGACACAGCAGCAGCGTGTCTCCGTCGTCCAGCCGAACGACACCGGCGTTGAAGACGCTGTTGACCGGATAGGGCCAGTCTTTGGCGCTGAGAATCGGGTTGGAAGGATGGCGCTTGAAGAGCGAGTCCTGGCCGTGATATCGGGTGTGTTCGGCGTCGGTCCTGGCCGGATCGGACAACGGAGACGTCAGGGTGATTGTGCCCAAACTGATACGCTCATTTCTTGCTTCTGTTGTGGCGCGATTTGAATTTCCAGACTTTACATGCCATACGGGGCCGGCAGAATCGAATCTGCGCCCTGGTTTTCGTTGACGCGGCCTGTATTGGAGAGTCTCGTCATCGCGAGTCTTCGCTAAAGGTACGAGTTGATGTTCTTCGGCCAGCAGGACTGACAGCAACACGTCCTGTGATGAGGAACATCTGCAGAGCTCGTGGATTCCCCGGTCCCACTCTCATCGATGCGTTTTCCAGTTGCTTCCTCTTGCAAAGTTTGTTCTCGTTCTTGCCCGTTATCGCTTACGCGCTGGTCTCCGGTGAATATTGCATCTTGTGTACTCATGATTTCCTCTCCCTTGGTTATGATGGGCGGCTAGTGTCGAGGCGAGCTGGGAGATCTCCCTGGCGATAGCTACGCTCAAGCTGCGGCGCTTACAGCATGTGTGACTTTGCTTGCACCCTCAGAATTGCGGCCGACGTTATTTGCACCAGCATTCAGTCCGGTTACACTACGGCCCGTGCTCTGCGTTTTGATCGCCGTGGATGCCTACAGCTTCTCCCAAGGTGGAACTACGCCCTGAGAGATATTCTGCCAGCGTGCCGATTACCAAAGATGGTTGCTTTTGCTCAAATAGCAAAAAGCTTTGTGTGGATTTGCCCTTCGAAGAATTCCTGCTCATCAGGATTACCCCTCACTCCGGCCAGGTGGCGAGAGTGGAGAGTGGGTGCGTCGAACATTCGAGGCGCATTCGGCTTTCAGTCTGAATCTTGGGTAGACGTCGGCGGCATGAAGCTTTTCGCACTTCTCGCTCTCGCAGCGCCCCTCGTTACGTCTAACCAGCCCCTCGGAACGTCTAACCATCTGAGGGGGAAATAATGGCAGCTTCCACGCTGGTTGCGCCCAGCACCAGGCGTTCCAAATTTAAGACCGTTCTCTGGATCTCCCTTGGTCTCACTACGCTCTTTGTCTTCGTCACTTCAGAAGTTCTTCTCGTCACTGATTACCCCATGTACCACGCCTACCGTCTGCAGGTCATCGCCGATCGCGGCCTCCTCATCCCCCACACACTCGCCGGAATCTTCGCTCTCGTGATCGGCCCCATCAATTTCTCCTCGCGGATCCGCCAGCGGCACCTCAAGTTCCATCGCGTCCTCGGACGCATCTACGTCATCTCCGTCTTTATCGGCGCCGCAACCGGAGTCGCTCTCGCCAGCGGCCGTCCCGGCTTCCCCGGCACCTGCGGACAGGCCGCCGCATGGATCGTCTGCACCACCGCCGCCTTGATCACCGCGCGCAACCGCCAAATCATCCAGCACCGCCAGTGGATGGCCCGTTCCTACGCCGTCACCTTTACCTTCGTCTCCAGCCGTGTGCTCAACCTATGGCCCCGCTACTGGAGCCACCTTGGCGACAGCCTATCCGCCGTCGGCGTCATCGCCTTCACCCTCGCCTCGCTGCTTATCGTCGACCTCGGCCTCAACTGGCGCGAGCTCACCACCCGTCGTGACCGATAGTCGGTTAAGATGCCATGAGATTTTCAGGGCATCGTCAAAAACGCGGGTGATACTCATCTCGCCTTTGAGATGTGAGTTTCAAGAAATGTCCTATTTCCCGAAGCTGGTTCCCTCCAGCTCCGAGCTGAGCACAGGGCCGGAACCACCTAACTGTCCAACTACCCTCACCACCGCAGGCTGCTCACCCTCCAGTACCCACACCATCACATCTTTCGGCTGAAGGCCGAGCAGCGTGGCAATCACGCCCAGGATGCCACCCAACTCCGGATGGATGCGAAACACCGTCGCCTTAAGGGTCTGTCCTGCCTTCTGAAACGGTTGCTCGCCCTCCGGCGAGATCAGGATTCGAATCAATCGCCCGCCGAAGACTGGCGCCAGTATCCCCACCCGAAACGGCGGCGTATTGTGCGGCACATTCAGCAGCAACGTTCCAACGAATCCATTCGCCAGGTCATCCGGAAGGTCGATTTGTTCGCTCTCGACGTGTATCTCGCCATTCTTGTCCTCTGTGCGGCTGGTCGCTATGCCGGTAGCGGCTTCCACCGTAAAGTCGACGGGCTTTGCAAAGAACGGCCCTTTCTGTATGTGATGGTTGCGTACTAATCGAAACGTGCCCTGCTGCCTGCACGTCGTGGTCTCATCGTCAATTGACCCATCCACAAAACGATAGGTCAGGCGCATCGTCACTTCATCGCCCTGCACCACCTGCGCAAACTCAACCCGGGCGATGATCTTTCCAGTCTCGGAGCGCGCCGCCATAAACTCATGCCTCGGGAGTTGGATATGCTTCACTGAAATTCGTTCTGCCTGTGCGGCGGCGCCCAACAATATTGTCAAAAAAGCGGCTACAAGGAATCTACTTCGCCCCATCCAATACCTCGCTCTAGCGATCACCTTTATGAAATGCCAATTGTGCGTAAATGGCCCACTACAAGAACGAGCGTCTCACATTTCACCTTCTAGACGTGACTTATGTCCCGAAAGAACGCCCTCCAAACCCCTAAACTAATCAGAGACTCCGGCAAGCGGCATCACCACTCGCCGTGAACCGATCATGGGCGCCCTGGCCTTCTCTGGACCATCGGGCAGAGCAGGCTGCGGCTCACTATTCCCGCCTACGCCCTGTCAAACCCTTGCAGTCCTGTGGATTTCAAACTGCAGCATTGGTCATGCAATACCCATTGGAGCGGTATAATTTTAGTACCGGGTCCGAAAAGGAGCTTCCAGTTACAACGTCCCCATTGAATCGGATTCCTGCACAAGATGAAGTTCTCATCCTCGGCGGTGGAGTGGCAGGTTGTGCCGCTTCTATCGCGCTGGCCCGCAAGGGACGGCGCGTTACGCTGATCGAACGCGAGCCCACACCTCGCCATAAGGTGTGCGGAGAGTTCCTGAGCGGTGAGGCGCTTGAAGACCTGCATGCGCTCGGCATCGACGTGGCCTCGCTCGGCGCCGCGCCCATTGACTACGTTCGCTTAGCGGCTGCCAGGCGCGCCGCGCAGGCCCCGTTGCCTTTTGCCGCAGCCTCGCTCACGCGCAAGGCGCTTGACACAGCCCTCATCGCTGAGGCCATCGCCGCAGGAGTCAGCGTAGAGCGCGGTCGCAGCATTCAGGCGCTCGGTCGTACTGCAAGCGGCATGTGGCAGGCTAAGCTCGACGACGGCGCCACCTATGAAGCTGCAACGGTCTTTCTCGCCACAGGCAAGCACGATCTCCGCGGCTACCCACGTCCTGAGGACCCGCAGCGATGGGTGGCGTTCAAAATGTATTTTCGCCTGGCCGCGGCGCAGGCCGCTGAGCTCGCGCGCGCCTCTGAGCTGATGCTCTATCCGGGAGGCTATGGCGGTATCCAGCCGGTTGAAGGCGGAATTGCAAACCTCTGCTGCGTGGTGCAACAACGGTATCTTGCACGCGCGGGCCATCGCTGGGAAAACTTCCTCGCAAAGATTCAACAGGACTGTCCACACCTCGCGATGAGGCTTGCCGGTGCGGAGCCGTTGCTCGCCAAGCCGATCGCCATCACGCATATCCCATATGGATACATCCGCCCCACAACGGAGAATGGGCTCTATTGCATTGGCGATCAGGCAGCAGTCATCCCCTCGTTCACGGGCGATGGCATATCCATCGCGCTGCATACTGCACGTCGTGCCGTGACTGCCCATCTTGCGGCAGAGCCGGCGCCGCTCTTCCAGGCTAAATTGCGGTCCGCACTGCGTCTCCAGATGCGTCTTGCCGAGTTCGCCGCCGATGGCTTGAACAACTCACTCGCGCGCGCTGTATTGCCGTTTTGCCTCAGTGTCTGGCCTGGCGTGATGCGCGTGACGGCAAAGCTGACACGCGTCGCACAGCACGCCGCTGTTGTTCCCATGCAGTCGCCGGCTGAAATCTAGCCACGCTAAAAACAACTCTCAGTAGTCAAGACACCATAGGAGAGATGCATTGAAATCCTTCACAGTCTTCGCTCTCGCTGCCGTGCTCGCTCCAGCCGCACTCGCCCAGCATCAGACTTTTGTCGTCAATCCCGATGCCAGCGAGGTCAAGATAACGCTCAAAACGACCCACGAGCTCGTCAACGGGACCTTTCACGTCCAATCCGGATCGATTGAGTTTGACCGCACCGCTCCTAAAATGTCGGGTTCGGTGGTTGTCCACGCCGGCAGCGGCAAGACCGGCAATGACAGTCGCGACAAAAAAATGAACAAGGACATCCTTAAGGTCGAACAGTATGCAACTGTTTCCTTCGAGCCGAAGACCTATACCGGCGCCATAGCTCTTTCAGGCGACTCGAAACTCCAGGTAACTGGTATCTTCACACTCCTCGGCACGCCTCACGAGATCACCATCCCCATCCTTGTCCATCTTGAAGCCGCAGCCGCAACGGCCAAGGCTCATTTTGTCGTTCCGTACGTCCAATGGGGACTGAGGAATCCAAGCTTTTTGATCTGGAAAGCGGAGGACGACGTCGCGATCGACCTCGTTCTTGCTGGCCGGCTTTCAAAATAGAGAATCGCCTTCTTTCGACGCATCGATGTCGTGCGTCAGCATGAGGGCTGAAGCCAGTTGAGGTCCCGCTCCGGGCAACGATAGCGATTGCTTGGTTGCGATCCCACTTGAGAGGAGTTGGGTGATGCCTTGAGGGGAGTTGTAAGTTGTCAGTATGCCGTTTAGGCGGATCCACGCATTGGCAAGTCTTTGGCGAGGCAAAAGCAAATGGCCCACCTTTTGGGTGGGCCATTTGAAGTTCTTTTCGTCTGTCCCCGGGGGGAGGCTTTCGCCCGCTAGTCCCAGTGGCGCGTAGAATCAATTATAGGCAAGATCCGCAAAATGTCAAACACTATCGATACTATTGCAGGGCCGACGCATATAAATGTCCATAGCTTGCTATATGCAGGGAGCTGGAAATAGTTAAGAAGGGGACATGGACAATCCCCTGAAGTATTTTTCTGAGTTGCGCGATCCTCGCATAGAGCGAAAC
>Ga0302319_10024350_pt1 | contig 10767 bp, 7 predicted proteins | sample Bog_T0_2_FD_203319 | JGI IMG/M metagenome (GOLD analysis project Ga0302319, IMG submission 203319) | Peat permafrost microbial communities from Stordalen Mire near Abisko, Sweden - Bog_T0_2 | ecosystem: Environmental > Terrestrial > Soil > Wetlands > Peat | place: Sweden: Abisko, Stordalen Mire... | reverse complement strand
GCCTCCCGACGGAAGGCTGAATGGGTTGTGGATGGCGGCCTCCCACATCCTGGATGACGCTGACGGCGCAGTTGCTCTCCGCCGCATCTCATGGCAGCCGGCGGCCCTGGGCGCTCCATGCTGGGGGGATTTCCCGGGGCGGGGGAGTGCTGCCGAAGGTGATGGCCGCCTGCTATCCGATGACCTTCCGCCATGGCCAGCGTCGCGGATGCACCCCGCCTGACCGCGGCAAGCCGCCGATGGAGACCACTCCACAAAGTGAATTCCGACCGGGTAGGCTGTCTGCAACAGGCGAACTAGCCAAGGAAAAGAGCCGACGCCCCGGCGGGGCATCATCGGAAGCGCGCCTGCTGAGCCGCACGACCCCCGGTGTGCCTTTTTGGCCACACTTGGGGGTCATTCCGAAAAAATTTCATCGGATTGCCCTGGGTCGGACAGCCGCATTTTCCTTGAAGCCATCGCTGGCGTGCTATCCTGGGGAACCACTCCGGATATCCGCCACATGGGCAGCCTCTTTTTCCAGCGGGACGGCGGCGTCACTATCCGCGAGGATGGCGAACCCGATGCCGCGCTGGATGTCCGCGAGCCGCTCGCGCTCCTCGTCCACATGCGGTCGGGCGCCGTGTTCGAGGATGGCCTCACCCCAGCGCAGATGATGCGGTCGCTGGCCCCCTGGGGGGACGCGGTTTCCCTGCTCTCATGGTGCGACCTCGCGGCCTGGAACGCGGCCATTGCCCGGCCCGGCCTGCGCCTGGTCGGCACAGGCGGCGTCCCGGAGCAGGACGTCCGCATCGGGTCGGTCACGATCAGCCCCGTGTTCGATGGCCACATCGCCAGGAAAGGGCCGCCGACCGCCAGCATCCGGTGGCAAACGATGGGCCGCCTGGCCGAACCGGACCGCCGCGGACGCCTGTACTGCAGTCTGGCGGGCCGCCATCCGTCGGAGTGGGCACACCTGCCGCTGGCGATCAATCCCCGGCTGCGGACCAGGGAAAGCGACCGCCGCCACGGGATGCCATCGGTCATCGGTCCGGCCTATTCCCCAGACGGGGATGGTCCCTCTGATATCGAGACGCATCCCCGCTTCTTCGACACGGTCATCCTCGGTTTCCTGGACGACATCAGCGCCTGCGGCGGACCGGTTGGGACCGGAGGAATCCCTGGCCAATCGGCCAACGGCCCGTTGGCAAATTGCGGGCGCGCCGGAGCAGGCCAGCCGCAAGGCCCGGGAGTTGTACTGCCGCTGCGCCCGTAGCGGGGCAGGGCCGGCAGCCGGCGGAGGCGCCCTCATCGGCAGAAGCCGCGGACCAGCCGCGAAGCCTGGGAGCGGTCCTGCCTCCGATCCGCCAGCGCCCGTAACGTGGCAGCACCCGAAAAAGCGGAACTCCTTTGACCCGATGCCGTCCTTCAGGGTGCTCGCCGCCCGGCGTCGCCGCACATTTCGGTTGACACCTGGCAGCGGCAGAATAGATTGCTGCCGAAACAGGCTGGACCATACCCCATGGCGACGGAAGCCGAGACGTGGCTGTACGACAGGTCTGTCCGGCACCTGGACCCGGGCGACTGCGACCCGGGCGCTGGACTGCTTGCCGCATGGCCGCAAGCCGGGAGCCATGATGCCCATCTAGCCCGGCTCCCTGCATGAACTTCGTCACCCGCATGTTCCGCCGACGCCGCGCCAGCGCCCTTGATGCGCTGCGCGCAAGGGCCCTGGCCAGGGGAGGAATGGCGTGGCAGCTCGGCGTGCTCCGGCAGCATGGCGTGGGCTGCTTTGGCCACCGCTGCCGGAAACGGCAAAACCAGAGCCATCGCGTGGCACGGCGTGCCGCGGCGCCCTGCCGCGCGATCCGGCATCCCGGCAGTGCCAGCGGCAAATGAAAGGCACTTGCAGTGGCTGACCTGACTGAAATGACGGCCGGGGCGTTCGCCAAGGATGGCCCGGTTGCGAAGGCGATGGCGGCCAGAGGCCGGAAATACAGCTTCCTGGAACCGCAGGCCGACTACGCCGGGCGCGTTGCCCGCACCTTCGCAACGCCACCAGGCGAACGCGGCATGGTGGCGCTGCTGGACGCGGAAACCGGAATCGGCAAGAGCCTGGGCTACCTGGTGCCGCTCGGCCTGGCGATTGCGGCCGGCAAGGTCCGCGGGGTCATCTCAACCTTCACGCTCCTCCTCCAGCGCCAGATTCTGGAGGAGGACTTTCCGGTCGCGGCCGACGCCGTCCGTGCCATCACGGGGCGCGTGCTGCGGGCGGCTCCGCGCCTTGGCCTGCGCAACTTCATATCGCCGTCACGCGCGATCGAGATGAAGCATGCGATGGCCGCGGAAGGGCGCCTTGTCCGGGCGGCTGGGGACGCGCTCGATTCCCTGGCAAGCGACACGCTTGGGGACGGTACCATCCGCGCATGGACCGAACGCTGCGGCCCGCTGCCGCCGGGCGTCCGGGAAGCCGACATCTGCCTTGTCGGGTCAGACGGGGAGGACGGAGAGGCGTTCCGGACGCACATCTCGGCCGCATCCGAGGCCGACATCGTCGTCGTCACCCACGCGCTGCTCGCCCGGAGCATGCTGCGCTGGAACAGCGTCATTCTCGGGCTCGGCAAGGATGAGGCACCGCCGTTCGCGCTTGGCGTGGTGGACGAGGCCGATCGGCTGCCACGCGTCGCGGCCGACGTTTTCTCGCTGAAGGTGTCCATTCCGATGCTGCGCTCGGCGGCGGCGGCCGTGCCCGGCGTGGCTGGCCGCGATCTCCGCCGCGCCATTGAGGACGCCTCGGCATGGTTCGAGCGCCTGCGCACCGACAATCCCGGCTCGATCAGGCGCCACGCGCAGGGCGACTCGGTCAACCTCGGGGAATGGAGCGTGACGGCCATGCGCGAGGATGCCAGCAAGCAGGCCGGCCTCCTCGCCGCCGCGCTGGCCCGCGCGGGCGCAGGGAAACAGCTGCCGGCGGACGACGCGTCCGTCCTGCACCAGATGGCCGTCGAGCTGAACCAGTTCTCCGACTCCTGCGAGGACATGTCCGACAACCAGGTGCCAGCCCTGAGGTGGTCCCCGGTCCGCTCGTACGCCGGCTTCTCGGTCGTTCCGCTCAAGCCCGGCCGCCTGTGCTCAAGGCTGTGGAACCCGCGCCCGGACGCGCCTCCTTTCCTGCGCAACCTGGTGATGACATCCGCGACGCTGGACGCGCCCGGGTCGCCGCGGCCATTCTTCCAGTTCAGGAACGACATCGGCCTGCTCGGGGACAACTTCGCCGACAGCATTTCCGGACGCTTCGCGCCCAGGCGGTTCGGCAAACTGTCCTTTGTCCTGGCCGACCCCGCAGTTCCGGCGCCGACATGGCGCCCGTCCGGAGACGGGGACGGCGAATCCTCCGGCCTTTCCGATCCGGCATGGCTGGATTACGCCGCCAGCGGCATCGCGGAGGCCGCGTCGCGCGGCGGACGCTGCCTGGTCCTGGCCACAAGCTTCCGCGACACGGAGTCGCTCTGCGCCCTGCTGCGCGCCCGCGGCCTCGCCCCGCTTGAGCACCTGCGCGGCGGCCGGCTTGGGGACATGCTTGACGCGTTCCGGAAGGCGCCCGCCGGCATCCTTGTCTCGCCCGCGGCATGGGAAGGCGTGAACCTGCCAGGGTTGCTGTCCCACCTCGTCATCCCGCGGATCCCGTTCGCGCCGCTGGACACGGCGGAGCGCCAGGCGCTGCTGGATTCCCTGATCGCGAAAGGCTGGGATTTCAAGCGGGCCGAAGGTTCGCTGTTCATGTCTGCGCTATATGACGCGCAGCGCCGGTTCCGCCAGGGGCTTGGCCGCGCGATCCGCACCGCCACCGACGACGTGACGGCCTGGATCCTCGACCCGAGATTTCCGCTCCCGCTCGAAGTCCTAAGGCGCGAAGGGTTGTCCCCCGAATCGCGGGCGATGCAGGGCTTCGAGGCATGCATCCCGGACAGGTTCCGGACCGGCATGCGCGCCAGCTTCCAGGTTGCCGAAGTGTTCCGCGTGGCCGTGCAGCCCGGCAAGGCCGATGCACCTGCATCGGCATGAGCCAGCGCCAGCGCGGCGCATCCCAGGACCGGATGCGGCCAAGTTCGATAATGATGTGGCGCAAAAACAGCGCATTGCGCGTCAATGCTGACATGAGGCTGGCCGGGGCTGTCTGGCGCGCGCAGTTCCCATCGGCTGCAGTCCCGCCGGACGAACTGGATCGGCGCCCGCGTTTTGATATGTTCCGCATTCACACAATGACGACACGAGGCAGCCTTTGGAAGACCAGTCATCTTTTGCATTCCTGGCCATTTACGGGTCTGCGACACTCCGGTTCGACGCCCGCGATGATCAGGTTTCCGCCGTTGTCGCCGGATTTGAACGGCTATTGGCCGGCGCTCCGGCCGACGTGGACGCGCGGGCCGCGGCGCGCGAAGCCGTGAGGATCGGCTTTCTCGACAACGAGCACGTCGATGCGGCCCGGTCGCAGCCAATCGCAGACGCCATCATCTGGCTGTGCATGACCCTGCCCACCCGCGCGGCAGGCCCGAAAGGCCGCGGATTCATCGTCGAAATCGCCGACAAGGCCGATGGCTTTGCCAACTTCAAGTTCGTCGCCGCCGACCGCCGGACGGTGGATCAGGTCACCGCCAAGGTCCGCCAGGACCGGAAATACATCGTCTCGGTGAGTCCGGAGCAGGCGGAGATCGCCTCGCGGCGCAAGCGGACGCCTCCTTCCCGCGATCCGAGCCTGGAGCCACCGCCGAAGCCCCGCCCGGACCTGTGGCTGCCCGCGCTGGAAACCAACTGCAAGCTGTTCGGCCCGGATGGGTTCGTGACCGCCCGCGAGTGCCTCGAAAGCGGAGCAATGTTTGTCTGGCGGAGCAGGCAGATCGCGGAGCGGTCTCTCGATGAGGTGGATGCGAGCCTCGTCGCCCTTGCAAACTTCGGAAGGCTTCATCTGCCGTTCGGCAGGCTGTGGGCCGAGACACGCGATTTCATCGACGTGCCCGCGGCGGACGGCCCGGCCGAACGCGTCGAGGCCAGGTTTGCGATCGCCGCGGCGGAGAATGACTCCAAGATTTCCTTCTGGGGGTTTGCAGACGTCCGGGGACGGATGCTGATGTCAGCCCTGTCCGGAACCGTGGACCGCGCATCGGTCGCCGGAGGCCGAAGGGACTTCGACCTAAACAGGCCGGGATGCGGTAACTTCCGCCCGGAACTGGATGAGGGAGCCCACCGCCGGATCTCGCGGGCCTGCGGAGAACGGCTGCTCGAGCTCCTGTTCCTGCTTTCCGTCCAGGGCGTGGCACGCGAGAACGTGCGCGCGGGAGGTGTTGCGGGGAGCCATGGCAAACTCGGCAAACGCAGGAAGAAGCTGGAGGCGCTGTCGGCTGCGCGCGACTACACAGTCATCAGGGTGCCGATGCAATATGTGCCTGGCGACGGAAAGGCGGCATCCGGCGGAACTGGCGGACGGTGGGTGCGCCCCCACTGCCGACGGGCGCAAATGGGGAATCAATACCAAACCAATAGAGCAGCAGCGCTGGGTAAATGCGTGCCTTATTGGAGCAAACCGCATAACGGACGATGACGACATCAGGCGGCCTGAGTATCACGTGGTATAGAATCCTGCGTTTCTCCTTGGTTCTCCGCTTGCTGCCTGCACGGCACGGTGACCGGCGGCGCTCCCGCAGCGGAGAGATCTCCATTGGCGTCGGCCGCTGGCTCCATCCGAAGTCCGCCGAATGGACGGCTGCGGCGTCGATATATGGAGATGCGTCAGGAGCGGCCCGCCGCCAACCGGGAGGGGTGCCAAAAAATCTACAAGGCCGTTGTGTCTGGCGCGCGGCTGTGCCTACCATCGGATATCCGCCCACGCAGGCAGGCAGGCACCAGTTTCAGGAGGACGGCCATGACAGGCATGAAGAAACCCGCATTCCCGCCGGTATCGTTGATCGTGCAGGCCGCCATGGCCGCGGTTTTCCTTGTCGGAGTGACGGGGGCCGCAAGGGCGCAGGCGGTCATCAACCAGGACGACGGCGGCCTGGTCCAGTGGACGATCGGTATGAACGGGGTTTCCTCGGCACCCGGGGTTTCCGCGGTTAACCTGTCTGGGTTGGGGTTCACGGGGGGAAGCGGATCCTGGTCCAACGGAAGCGTTTCGGTCAGCACATCGGGGCCATGGACGGGCGGTGTTATCAGCTCGGCAAGGGACACCCCGAGCGGGATCTACAACGGGCCAAGTCTTTTTGTTGACTCAGACAACATCGGCGGCGGTGGCACCGCTACACCGGCCGCGACCGGCACGGCGACTCTCACACTCTCATCGGCGAGCGGGTATTTCGGTGCGCTGGTGAACAGCATGACCAGCTCGGTGAATACGCTGGCCTTCTACAACGGGACAACCCTTGTTGACAGCATAAACATCACCGATCTCGGCACGTACATCCCCCACTCCATTATCGGCGGCGCCCCCGACTATGCCTCCTATCTCAACATCGACTTCCTTGGTGGCGTAACCTATGGCAAGGTTGTGCTCACAGAATCCGGCGGAACTGCGAACCAAGGCAACGCGATCGCCCTCGCGGAGATTGCCACATTGTCCAGTCCGGTGTCCCTGAGCAGCCTCACCTCCGACCAAGCCCCGAGCCCGACGCCGCTTCCGGCACTCGGAGGGACTGCCATGGGGTTGCTGGCGCTTGCCGGAGGCGCGCTCCGCTGCCTGACCCGCGGGCATCGCACCGCCGTTTGAGGCCAGCGCCACGGGCGCGTGGCGGTCCGACGTTATGTTGCCGTCCTCCGCCCGTCATACTCATGACGTGGAGAATGCGGCCAGCGCTGCCGGATTTCCTGGCGCTGGCAGGCCGTCCTCCACGACCGTCGGCCTCTCCGCCCGCGTGGCGGAGCACAGCTTGGTTCAAGGCGGTCCTGAACAGATCGGAGCACGGCCGACTGCCCGACGCAACGTCCACCCGTCCGCCGGTTTGCCAGGCGGCCCGGGCCGCTTTGCCGATTCCTATCGGGTTGCCGTATCAGTTTCCGTGGGGCACGGCGGCGCAGACCGATGCCGTGCCCCACGGAGCGACAGGCCGCCGCGCCCGGAATAGTGGATAGAGCCGGGATCTTCGCCTGTTGCACTTCAAGCCCAGGTGCCGAACCCCGGCGCCACCAGGGTTCAGGGTGTTGCATCGTGCCCGGCGTCCTCCATGGGAGCCAGATGCACCCGCTCACCATCCTCTCCACGCTGCCGTCCGCCTGACTTGGCGCCCTGCTGGCCATCCTTGTCACCGGAGGCGAGCTGTCGGCGGTGCCCATCGGCATCATCCTGCTGATGGGCATCGTGAAGAACAACGCCCTCATGCTGGCGGACTGCGCCCTGGAGGCAGAGCACGTCCGCGGACTGCCGCCGGAAGGCGCAATCCGCGAAGCGTGCCTGGCACGCTTCCGTCCGACAACCATGACCACGCTGTCCGCCCTGCTGGGGGCGCTGCAGCCGGCCCTCGCGTTATGCAGCGGATCGGAATTCCGGGTGCCGCTGGGAATTCCGATCGCGGGCGGCCTGATGGCCAGCCAGGCGCTCACGACTTGACCCCCGTCGTCTACCTGGCCATGGACCGCCTCGCGCATCGGCGGCCCATGGCGGGCGGGCCGGCCGACGGTGCCTGCCGTCATGCCGTACCCCTGCCGGCCTGGACAGGGACGGACGGGCCGGGAAGCGCCGCCATCGGTTTGCAGCCCGGCTTCTGCCGCAGCGGCAGCCAGCCACTGCCGCCCTGACGGCAAGGAAAAACAGCCGGGCACGCCGGAGAACGTCCTGTTTTCCCTGTCGCCAGGCGCAGCGGGAATGCCTTGCCGGACCCCCGACCCGTTGCTACCATCCGGAACCAGCCAGGGCGGCCGTCCCCGGTCCATCTGGAAAAGGCATCCGCGGGATGCCAGCAGCGCGTGCATGCCAACATCACACACCAGCAAGGCGAGCAAAATGCACAAAGACAAAAAGGCGCCTGGCCGGGCCGTCGCGCCGCCGCCAAATCCGGCGTTCATGCGCATGTTGATTCCTGCGGGCATAATTCCGGTTCTGTACACGTCTGGCGTGCTGCTCATGCATGGCTTCGCGCCTGGAGCACTGGAGTCGTGGCTTGCCTTCTCGCACGCGGCAACCATGTTGCCGGGCGGCGTCTGCTCCAGCCTGAGCTATGTCGAAAGCACGATGGTGGCAGGCGGGTTCGCGGAGCGCGTCGCGCTCGTGCAGAACATCGCCGCGTCCCAGATACTCGCGAGCGCCGTGTTCCTGCTGGCCTTCGCCGTCGTTTTCGCGCTGGCTTTCAGGCGCAGCAGGCCGTGGTTCGCGGCGAAAGCCGATGAGGCGTCGAATGCGCTGTTTCCGGAAGCTGGCCACGAAAACTGGTCGCTGGCCCTCCTGTTTGCCGTTGTGATCTGGCTGGTATGCGCGGGGTTCTCGGCATATCCCGTCCTGTCCCTCCTCGACGGCTCAGCCATCACAAACGCGCCGTTTGCCGCATACCGGAGCGATCTCAACCTGTTCCTGTTCTCCGCAATGATGGCAGGACTGCCGTTTTCCGTCGCGGGGATGGCGACGTTCAGCCCGGTCGTAATCGCCTTTGCACGCCGTGCGGCGCACGCCCGCCGCCCGGTCGGGTAGCGGCCCGGCCGCAGCAGGTCCGGACAGCCATGGCCTGGCCATGCCTCCAGGCATGCCTTCCTCGAGGATGACGGGTGCCGCCGGGCGGTGAACTTTCGCCACCGGACCGCGCGGGGGCCGAAGGAACCGACGGCGGATTCGCGCGCCGCGCGGGGTAGGGACGTTTTCCGGGAAGGCTGGCGGGGTTTTTTGCGGCGTCGGCGTCCCCGGCAGCGGCGCCACGGCCAGCGTTCCGGCAAAAAGCCGCCGCGGAAGCGGGCCCCACCGGCAAGGAAAACATGATCCGCGGCGGCGGCTGCGGCAAGGAAACCATACAACAGTCTGACCGCGTCCGGCGACAAGGAAAGTTGTTGCAACCCGGGCGGTTGCCGGACATATTCCGGTGACAGGAGGCGCGGCGCATGACACAGTTTGGGGCATCGGGGCCCTGAGGTCGGGCTGCGAAGGAGATACAGCCAGGATCCTCCCGTGGTTTTCTTCCCGGGCAGGGAAACGCAATGCGCGGCGGACTCCGGAATGGTTTCCGATGCCGCAATTTCTACCGCAACACGAATACAGGGAAGCGACACCATGAAGTCCATCACGCTGGCCGAGGCGTCCAGGATCCTTGCCGCCATTCAGGGCATGCCGGCCGAAAGTCCGCGGCATGCCCTGATCGGAAATGTTCTCAAGCGCATTGTCGCGGAGGCCAGCGTCAGGAGTGGCATCAACGCGGCAGAGGACCGCATGACGTGGCACCGCCGCGAGGCGGGAGCGCTCTCGCTCTCCGCCGCGGCCAGGACAAATGTCGCGGCCACAGGCATCTCCGGGTTTGTTGAAATTGAAACAGGCACCCCTGACGCCGAAGCCGCGCGTGCCATGCGTATCCAGGCGGCCGACGAGCTGTTCGAGGCGGACCGCCTGGATACGGAAATCGGCAGGTTGAGGAACTCGGTCCACGTTGATGTCCCCGTCGCCGAACTGGGGTGGCTCGCCGCGTCCGGCCTCGGTTAGGCCAGCACCGGGCGGCGCTTTGATGGCAAAAATGCTCCGGACGCCGACCGTCATCAGGACCTCCACGCCGCCGGAAAATCCGGATCTGTGGGCGAAGCGGGTGTTAAACCATGCCACCAACTATCCCTGATTCGGGAACCGCCATCGCCTTGGCCGCCGCGGCCGTTGGCGTCCGGCCAATGGGCACGGGACGGTTTGGCACCGGTTCGCAACATTATCGAATCGGCGCGGGAAAACCCTCCCCCTTTAGGGGGATGGGATGAGAGCGCCTCATGAGGAATTCCGCCAAAAGCCCCTTGTTCTTTGCATCCAATGATGCCATCATCAACCCTCGATGACAACATCCCAGCGCGGGCGGCCCGGCTTCGTCAGTCGTGACGGATTCCCCCAACATGGTGCCACGACTGCCGGAACGGAGACGTGCTGATACGGGTTTTGGCCTCTGCGGAACCCATCAGCCGTGGAGAGGTGGCCGCAGCCGACACCGGCCCGGAGGATGCCCGCAGCCTGGGGTCCGCCAATGGCCGACCCATAGCCGCCTCCGCACCGTGAAAAATGCCGCGCTGATCCGCTGTCGTCGGATGATCCTGGGTAACAATCTGTCCAGCGCCATCATCCCGAGTCGAAGGATACGCGTTTGCTTGCGCTGCACGCAAGGCACTTGCCGGCGGAAAACCGGCCAGAGGCTGTTGCCGCGACCGGGCAGGGGTCGGCCATTACGGCCGCCGGACACCTTGGGCCAGGTCGAAGCGGCCTGCCAGCCGGATCCGGGAAGCCAGCATCCCATGATGACACCCTCCGGCATCCGACCGTTACACCCTCGCGCCAGAATCGCGTCCGCCCGCCGGGTGAGCCCCCGCTCATGCGGTTGCCCCCGGGACATAGGTTTCCGCCACCACGATGGAGACCACTGGCGGCACGCATAAGGCTCCGCCACGGGACGATGGAAAGCCAGCAGAGCCCCAAGACTCCGCCGGCGGCCCGGGATTCCCTTCACGGCGGGAGGGACCTTCCAAGTTTCAGGATTGCCACAACCGCTTCCGCCAACGTGGTCGCCGACGGAGAACGTCCACGCGGGTCTCCTCCATGACGTCAGATCGCCTTCCGGTCCTGTCCGGGGCTGG
>Ga0302319_10024349_pt1 | contig 10767 bp, 5 predicted proteins | sample Bog_T0_2_FD_203319 | JGI IMG/M metagenome (GOLD analysis project Ga0302319, IMG submission 203319) | Peat permafrost microbial communities from Stordalen Mire near Abisko, Sweden - Bog_T0_2 | ecosystem: Environmental > Terrestrial > Soil > Wetlands > Peat | place: Sweden: Abisko, Stordalen Mire... | reverse complement strand
GGATAAAACCCCAGGGCCGACCAAACATACCATGCGGACAAAGTCCCGCCATCGTCATTGCCCGGCAGGCCGTCCGGTCCATTGCCATAATCTTGATTCATGATAGCCCGTACCTGCTTTTGAGTTCTCCAGCTTTCGTGCGGAATCTCGTCAAACAAATAGGACCAGTTTATATCCGGTTCGTTTGTCGCGTCATAATGGCCCTTATCAAAACACTCTTGTAACCGGTTCACAAAAACCGAATCGCCGCCCAGAAGCATTCGAAGACCGTCTATATCTTGAGGTACATCGAACAAATACTGCCAGGCGCCTCCCTCCACATAACCGGGGCCGCCGCTTCCGTTCCAGTTTTCATCACCGTTGGTGGTCAAAGGATCAAAAGGATTAAACCAGGATCCATCCTGATTTTTGGGTCTTAAAAATCCTGTGGCGGGGTCATAAAGATTTCGGTAAACACCCGATAAGTGAATATATTTTTTGTAGTCGTCGTCCTTATTCATTTCCTGGGCCATCTGGGCCAAACACCAATAGTCGTAAGCATATTCCAGACTCATGGAAACCGTTCCCCACAATCGGTCGCCGCTATGATCATTTTTCGGAATATAGCCGTAACGCAAAAGAGATTTAAGTCCGCCATAAATGGAATTATCCTGGGGCGTCAGACTTTTCACCAAAGCTTGATAAGCAGTATCCGCGTCAAAATTCTGAACGCCTTGCCGGTAAGTATCCACAATCACCGGCACAGCCGGGTCCGCCACCATGACTTGTGTATCATTTCCCGCCACTTCAAAACGGGGCATCCAACCCCCTTCTTTAGCCATTTCAGTTAAACTTTTCACCATATCCAATTCTCTCTCGGGATAAAACAAAGCCAAAAAGGGATGAAGGTTTCGATAGGTATTCCATATCGAAAAAACGCTATACCTTGTGTAGTCGGTCGCGGTTTTAACTCCCGAGCGCGCCATACCCTGGTATTCGCCGTTCACATCGCTGAAAACATTGGGCTCCATCATCATGTGATAGAGCGCGGTGTAAAAAGTTTTTAATTTTTCCTCATTCGTGTCCGTCGCGTTGATACGGGCCAATTCTTCCTGCCATGATTTTTTAGCCTCGGAACGGACTTTATCAAAGTCCCATTCTTGAACCTCCGTAGTCAAATTAAGTCTGGCGTTTTCTACACTGACATAAGAAATACCCACTTTGACCATAATTGGCTCAACCGTCGCCGTGGAAAAACTGAAAAAAGCGCCGACATCGCTGCCCGTTTGTTCCATTCCACCGTCTAGCTTACTTTCTTTCCAAGTGCCCATAACCGTAGCCGGCTTGCTGAACTGGGCGACAAAATAAATGGTTTCTTTATTACCGGCGTAGCTGGAACAAAAATCTCCGCTTTGCGAATAACCTTCTACTTCCTGGGAATTGTTAACTTTGATATGCGATTCAAAAGAAGTGATGGTTGCCGGATCGTCCGTTAACCGATGGCCCAGATCGATCAGAATATTGGCATCTCCCTTTCGCACCGGAAACACAAATCGGCCAACTCCCACCCGGGTCGTGGCCGTCATTTCAGCCGTAATGCCGAAAGTCTTCAGATTGACTTGATAAAAACCCGGACTGGCGGATTCGGAGTCATATTCGGACCTGCGTTTTTCCAATAGGGGCTCCACCGAACCGGTGGTAGCCATCAGCATTACATTACCCAACTCGGGACAATCCGCCCCGCTCAAGTGTGTTTGTCCAAAACCATAAATGAAAGGAGCGCCGTATTTATAACCCGATGGGGCTTTGAGATCATTGTGGGGACTAACCGAAACCATTCCCCATGGCACCAATGCCCCCGGAAAGGTATTGCCTGTTTTACCCGTGCCGACAAATGGATTAACGTAATGAGTAAAGTCGGCGGCACCCGCAGAAAGCGTCAAAAAACAAAAGACTAAAAGTACCGAAGCTCGAAATGGGATGGGGGATAAATTCATGATTCCTTCAAGTATCGCTGATGGGCCAAAGATATGAAATAGCTTTCAATGTCCAACAAAATGAAGGTCGTTATTGGATTTTATAAACCTAGACCGATCATTTTCGGTATCGTTCCCTCCCCCGCTAATGCCGGGGAGGAAACAATGTTGGTTCCGATATTCGTCGAGGAAACAATCGTTAAAACGCCGCCGGTGTTCTTGGCCATATAAAACGTAGACCCGGCGGCAAAATAAATGAAGGTTGGCGACCCACTGGCTGAAGTGTCAGTTTGCAAAGTTGGCGAAGTACGGATGGGGCCATTAACCGACAAATGGCTCTCCACCACACCGGTGGCGGCATTCAATAAATAAAGCCCGCTGTTTTCCGATCCCACGTAAACCGAGGCACGATCATCGCTTAAGGCTGGTTTGCCCATAATAGGAGAACCCAGTGAAGCCGTCCAAATGGGTGTTATCGGGCCCGAAGGCTGTAAGGCAGGTAAGCAATAAACCGTCCCATCGTCCGAACCTACAATCACCGCATCGGTGGTTTGGTTAATCTGGCCTTCGGTTGGTGAGGACAAAATGGCCCCTTTGGTTTGATACTGCCACATCAAATTGCCGGTAGAACTTAAGGCCCGTAATAGTCCGTCAGTGGAACCAAAGTAAATACGGCTGTTACTACCCTCTCTTAAGAAGGCCGGGCTGGAATAGATTTCCCCCTGGGTTTGATAGCTCCACAACTGGGTTCCATCCAGGGTCCGTAGAGCCAATAGCTTTCCCTGGGTCGTCCCAACGCATAAAATACCCGTATTTGTGCCGGTTTCGGTGCCTTGAATGCCAATAGCCGGGTCATCGGGCTGACCCAAAAGACCCAAATCCAGCACTACCGCCGGGGACGAATAGGTCACATCCCCCTTATCGGGGGCTCCGTTAGGCTGGAGCGAAGCTTGCCATTTTGGCTGTAAATAGGGGTCATCCAGATGCTGGTTAAAACCCGAATTGTCGTTGTTCAAGTGAAACTGCGCCCAAGTCAGAACGTTCGTGGGCGTAGCCGTAACTGTGGGCGTAGAGGTAGCCGTGGCCGCAAAAACTTGCGCCACAGCAAAAGACAAAAGAAAACCAACGGTTAACAATAACCGTTTTGTTTCCATGTGAATTTTAAGTCTATACTCGCCCATCTAAAATAATTCCTTAAAATTAAAAATGTAATCTCTAAACTTTAACCACACCGTTAACCGTACCTTCATCTGATTCATTTTTTATGCAAAATCTTGGCAATCACACCCACAACCATAGCCAATAAAAAAAAGCCAACTCCTACGCCAAGTTGAACTAAAACGGGACCCCAACTACCTCCCGTCTTTAAAATCCAAGGCTTAATAAAATAAATAAATAAAGCTATGAAAGGCAAAACAAAGAGAATGGCAATTTTCTTGCTCTTGTCGTCAAATAAAACAAACTTTGATAAAAATTTATCAACTTTATTTTTAGGTTCTTCAACCATTTTTAATTTCCATGACAACCATTAGTTTGAACCGACTTATTTAAATTGTTGATATAAGTCGGCAAATCATTTTCTAAACCCACGGCTGATTGAACAATAGAAAGTGGGTCTGTACTCACTAAGCCGAGAACATCGCCAGCAACTGCGATTGAATTATTAGTTTGATTAGACGAGGAGCTGAATTGTTGTCCGTTCAACTGTGCGACATCTACATAAGTGTTGTAAAGTGAAATGCCGTAACCCACAATGCCTAATGGAACAAATATTGGTGAGCTGCTTGCAACCGCAGCTGCTCCACCAGCAATTCCCAGAATATCTGAACCAACTTTAAGAGATGTACCAACTGCCGTATAAGCACCATCTGTACTCGCTGGTGGATTTGCAATCGCATTTTGCCCTCCGCTGGGTACCCCCGAAAGTGTTCCAGCCACAGCCAAACCACCGGGGTCAATTCCGTTCACCGGATTATTGACCGAATATTGATAAAGGTTTATGCCATCCGCTATATCACTTGGGTCTTGGGTCATAAATCTTCCCGACGTCGGGTCATACCAGCGGTTACGCATGTACAACAGACCAATATAAGCCTGGTTTTCCACACCCATCATGCCAACAAACTGATAATGGTTATCCTTGTTTTTGCCGCCGCTTAAGGTGGCGCCATAAGCATCGTACCGATAACCATCTGTAATGTTGCCGGTCACATCCGTCACATCGGCTACGGACCCGAGCCCGTCAAAAGCGTAATAGGAAACCATGGGATTATTGGTGGCTTTAGGCGTATAAATTTGCGATAAGCTGATCGGGCCCACCACGTTATGGGCTATAAAACCGTCATCACCGTCTTCATTCACCACACTGCCGTCACTCCAGAGAAACTCTTGGGTATTCAGAATGCCCGCAGGGCCTTTCTGGGTATCGCTAACCTTCCAGCCCATATAGTCATAACCAAACACAAACTGGCTGCCGGTCGGCAAGGTAGTACCCACCAAGTGGTTTTCAGTGTCGTAGGTATAGGTGGTGGTTTGGTTATTGGAAGAATCGGTCTTTTTAACCGGGTTGCCGTTGCCGTCGTAGGTATAGCTGACGGTGCCCGCCGTCATCAGCTTATTGGCGGCGTCATAGCTGTAAGTGGTGTTGATAGTACCCACTGTCATAGTCGAACGGTTGCCCGCCGGGTCGTAGGTATAAGCCACCGCAGGCCTGTCCGGGTAAGCGGCGTTGGTTAACTGGTAAATGTCATCATAGGTGTAGGTGGTCTTGCCGATATTGTCGGTCACTGTCTTTTTGTTACCCACCGCGTCGTAGGTATAGGCAAACTGGCTGATGATGGCGCCCGAATCTTTTTTGTTCACCACCGAAGCTACATCGTAAGTGGCGTCATAAACCGTATTCACCGAAGTCTTATTGGGGTAATGAATTTGCAGAACATGCTGCATACGGTCATAAACCATACCGGTGACGCCGTTGAGCGGGTCGGTGACCTGGATGGGACGGTTTAACGCGTCATAGACATAGGCATATTTATTGCCGAAATAATCCGTACGGCTGGTTTCGTTACCCATCGGGTCATAGCCATGTTTAATACTCTTGCCGCTCGGTGCGGTTTCCTGCGTCTTGCGGTTGACCACGTCGTAGATAGTTGAAAAAGTACCGTTCCAATCTACGGCCTGAATGGGACGACCGCCATTGTCGTAAGTCCAGTTGGTCTTCTTGCCGTCAGGCAGGTCTTGTTCAATTATCCGGTGGTTCGGATCGTATTTATAAGTTCTTGACCCTAAGGCATCGGCCTTCGTCTGCACATTGCTCACCGCGTCATAGTTATGGGTAATTTCTCTGGGGGCTGGCATGGGCGGTATTTTAGCATTCGGTTAGTGGCCGTAAACATAAAGACTGGTCAGATATTTGGTCATTTTTTCTTATTTACCGGCTTTACAGAATTCACGCCTAACTTTTAAAATCTCCCAGATTTTTGGGAAAAGAGGCCGGGGTACCTAGTAGCATTGCCCGGTTATCTAGTGGCATTTGCCGATTTCCTTAGTAGCAGGCCCTTTTGCCTAGTAGCATTACGAATTTACCGGTGAAATTTGCCGAATTCACTAGTAGCATTCGTCGGTACACCTAGTAGCATTTACCGAATGTCCTACTAGCATTTAACATGCGCTCGGTAGCATGACCCGTTAAACACTGCCGGTGTGCCCGTTAAACGGGGACTGATATCCCGTTAAACAGCACAAATTGCCCGTTAAAAAATCTTTAATAGCCGTTAAACAGGTATATAAGGCCGTTCAAATTGTCCGTTAAACAGACAACAATACCCATTAAACAAATGTCGAGGGCTGACCGAAACCATACCTCAGGAGATAAGCTTCACTATTTTTGTAATTAAAAAGGCCTATTCTCAGACCCAGCCATCATTGGCGTAGCTGTTGGGCTTTGAATTGTAATAACCCCCTGGGTCGGCACAAGTGGACCCAAAGAAAAGGGTGTCGGGCTGACCTCAGGCGTATCCACCGGCACTTCAATCGGAACAATAACGGGGCTTGGCTCGGGCAATACAGTGGCCACTGGAGTCGCAGCCGGGCTGGGCACTGGACTCGGACCTTCGTATTGCATCGGCGGCCATGACACCGCCGGTGTCGCGACGGGAGTAGCAGCCGGTTTAACCGTTGAATGCGTTTCCCCCCGTTTCGATCCGCCAAAGGCTATGTTGATTCCGCCGCTCAAGCTTTGCTCGGTGAAATTCGTCATACCCCATGTGCCTTGGTAATCAGCATAAACACCAACACCTCCGGGAAACTCGGCGTTTAACCCGCCGCCCAACACCGCGGCGTCCGTACCAGTATCCGAACCATAAACCGTAAAGTTATTGCCCGTCCCCAAATTGGCGATCAAGCTGTCCAAATTACCCTGATAAACATGCTCCCAAGCGGCGCTAATACTGGGTAATAGCTGAATGTCGCCCGCTTTCAATTTAAGACTGAATTGCGATCCCAGGTCGCTGCTGAGATAGCCTTCACCCTGATTACCATAGGTCAAAGGCGCCAAAGAGCCTGTTTCCGTAAACCCATTCACGTTGACCTGTGTGTACTGACCCGTTACAAAAGGACTAATTAGAAAGTTGCCCGCGCTTAAGTCATAACCCAGATTCAATTGACCCGCGTATTCCAAACCCGAAGTGCTTCCGTTGGCCGTTCCGTCAAAAGCTGTCCGTTGGGTGCTATAGCTGTCGATACCCCCATCGATTAAAGCGTCTATATGAAATTTATCGTTCTTCCAGCCCGCGTATAAACCAATCTGGCCACCCGTCACATTCACCGTACCGGTCGATTGATTTGATCCGGACTGGTCAAACCCGATTAACAATCCGCCGACCAAGTCTTTGGCTAAACGGTAATCCAACCCCGCCGTGGTACCTAAATTGGAAAATTGGTATCCCGCCCCATTGCCGTCCGAGGTGACTGTGCCGAAGTTACCCATCCCGTTTAAAAAACCGCCCCAAGGATTGGTTTGAATGCCCCGGGCTATTTGAACTTCCTGATCCGCGGGCATAGTGCTGGCGAACATCGGGCTCTCACCATCCAAAGCGCTATAGGACGGGTTATACCTTGTGTCATCCCAAATTCCGGAAAGTCTTTGCCATACCAACCCGCCCTGAGCTTGCGAGTCCATAAAACGCATTTTGTAGATAGGCGTCAGGTTGGACGGCGAAATTTGGTCATACGCCGCCAGCAAAGAAGAGGTTGGCAACGCCGTCAAAGCGTTCAGCAAAGTGGTGTCTTCCGTATTAGCCGCAAGATTATCCAGATCACCGGCAATATTCTTTTCATTAATCGTCAAAGCGAATTGGGAATAAGTCAGGGTATCTAAAATCACTTCGTTGGGTGTGTAAACAATAGATACAGGTTCATCAATTGAATCCACAATCGTTCCAAAATGGCCGCTCAAACCACTCGTCGAATCCAACAATTCAAAAGTCTGTCCTCCACTTGTATGAAATCCGTTATAGAGAACCAAGTTTAAGGTTCCAGTCAAAGAAGTTGTTCCGGTTATATTTAAGTTATCCAATTGGCCCGCGGTAGTTCCGGCCAAGCCAAGTTGCAGGGTCCCCGCCGAAGTTTGAGTGTAATTGCCGACAATATTCAATGTCCGGGGGCCGCCGAGGCTTAAAGTGCCGCCGTTGACAACGACTGAACCGGATCCCAAAGCGCTGCTATTGGCTGCCACCAAAGTACCCCCATCAATATTGGTGCCGCCCGTATAGCTATTGGTTCCAGACAATGTAAAAGTTCCCGTTCCAATCTTCGTTACGGAACCAGCTGTCCCCCCCGCACTACCACCGTCTGCCACAATACCCGAGTAAGAAGTACTCAAATTATTTAAACCAGTCGCCAAATTATTCGCGCCCAAACTAACAGAACCGGACCCTTCAATAGATCCAATGGTTACAGGATTGCCGAGCGTTTCACCACTAATATCTAAATAGCTGGTTCCATTAAATATAAATCGGGCGGTTCCTCCCGAAGCGGTATTTTGAAAAAGGACATCACCTGTATTTGTCGTAATGGTCGCGTTTCCAGCCGTCGAATTATTGGAGAAAACAAGACCGGCGTTGTTAGTAATGCCGGCGTTCCCTGCGGTGGAATAGTCATTAAAGGCCATCAGATTATTATTCGTTATCATGGCATTTCCCGCGGTTGAAAAGCTCACTCCATTGCCTTGCCCCGAGAAAACCAAACTGCCATTGTTAGTAATATTAGAATTACTGGCGGTTGCGTCATCGAAAAAAGTAATACCCCCGCTGCCCGCATTGGTAATCAATAAATTCGCCGCCGCGGAATAGTCATTAAAAACTATTTGATTATTGTTTGTTATCGTCGCGCTGCCCGCGGTTGAAAAACTAACTCCATTGCCTTGACCCGTGAAAATTAAATGGCCATTATTGGTAATGTTCGATTTACCCGCCGTTGAATCGCCGGTGAAATCAAAAGTACCGGTACCAGCATTAATAATCGTCGAGTTTCCCGCCGTGGCATAATCATTAAAGGACATCGTGTTATTGTTCGTAATAGTAGCGCTACCGGCTGTGGAAAAACTAACTCCATTGCCCTGTCCGGTAAAAACCAAATTACCGTTGTTTGTAATATTAGAATTGCCGGCCGTTGCGTTATCAGCAAAATCAACAATCCCGTTATTGGCATTGGTAATTGACGCGCTTTCAGCTGTTGAATTACCAAAGAAAATAAGAGTTCCGTTACTGTTATTCGTAATTGCGGCTGTCCCGGCGTTTGAATTGCCCAAAAAACGAAAATCACTTGTGTTGGTAATTTGAGAATTTCCGGCTGTCGAATAGTTATTAAATATCAATGAGGTGTTGATCGTATTATTGTTTGTAATCACCGAGTTCCCCGCCGTGGAATAGTTATTAAAAGACATTGTGTTGTTGTTTGTAATCGTCGCACTGCCCGCGGTGGAAAAGCTGACCCCATTGCCCAGCCCCGTGAAAAACAAATTGCCATTGTTGGTTATATTGGAATTTCCCGCTGTTGAGTCGTAATCAAAAACAACAGTTGCGCCGCTGGCGTTGGCAATTGTTGAGCTTCCCGCCGTGGAATTGTTGGAAAAATTGATGTTCCCGGTTCCGTTGTTGGTGATCGTAGCGGTTCCGGCGGATGAATTATTATAAAAATAAACATAAGCATTATTACTTATGTTTGAATTCCCCGCCATTGAGCTTCCATGGAAATCCAGAAAGTCATCGTTTAAAATCGTCGAACTTCCGGCTGTGGCGTTTTGGTAAAATGAAATGTCACCTACGTTAATAATCGTAGAGCTTCCGGCCGTTGAATCAGTGTTAAAGTTAATCACACTACTGCTGAAATTATTAAATATCGCCGCGCTTCCAGCCGTCGCGTTATTTGAAAAATTGATAGCCCCTGTGCTTTCATTTGAAAGCATGGCCGTTCCCGTCGTTGAACTGTTATTGAAATTAAGAACATTGTTGTTGGTTAAACTGGCATTACCCGCCGTCGAGGTGTTGTAAAAGTCCATCTCATCGCCCAAGCCCCCCCCTATGACAAGGTTTTGCGGCACAGACGAATTATTTACAATTCCCGTTCCAAAAAACGCCAGTTCATTAGAGTTGGTATTAATCGTAAAAGCCGACGCTCCGCTATTAAATTGAATGGTGTCGACGCTCACACCTGAGCTGAGTGAAACTCCGGCAGTGCTGGAAGTGCCGAAAGTCGCGAAGGCGGCTTGGGCGTTGGGAACCGAAGATGGCGAAGACCAATTACCTGCCGTGTTCCAGTCGCCAGATGCAGGACTAGAGGACCATGTTTGAGCTTGGACATGAGCCGCAAAACCAAAGACCAGCCATAAAAAGAAAAATACCTTTTTCAATAGGCTTTCGGGATATTGATAATTGTTGGCGTTTGTCGAAAAATTCATCCTGACGCCTTTTTTCTGAAATGAGAAACTGCTAATGGTTGATATTTTAATGGAATGGTTATCGAAAACACGGAAAAGGTGACAGAAAAATCGAAAAAAACTGTCAGATTAGTAACAGATCACTTCTTCCAGCGCGAAAACCAAAAAGAACCCAAAAGACCGACCACAATAGTACCCACGGCCGCGGGTAAAAGATGGGCCATGAGCACATGGTTCATTTCCCAATTGGGACAATGAATTTGAATCGTGATAGTTCCCATCAAGAAAGCGGAAACTCCCGACCACAGGCCTGTCCACCAGGGATTAAACGAAGCGTTTCGGGAAAGCATCCAACCCATAAAAATCCATGGGATCAGGCCCGAAAAAGAAACACCCTCCACACAACCCGTGTCATCGCTCAAAGCGCTGCCCCATTGCAATGGACCGGTATGAGTAAAAAAGAGAAAGGGGATGGAGACCAGCGCGATTAAAACCAGAACCGCCAATACCCGGTAACCCCGGCCTGTTTGGCGGCCAGGGACGCTGGAAGAAATAGCTTCCCAGGCGGCTAACCCCGATCCGGCAAAAGCGGAGAAGATAAAAAGAAAGGGAGGCATTTGGCTCATGACCTGGGAAAGATTCGACTGAACACCCATACGCATCCAGAAAAACGCCATCACCAGCAAGGAGGCACCAAGCCATAAAAACCATTGTGTCGCGGGACGCAAGAGCATCCCCGCCGGTTTGGCATCTCGAACTACCTGTTCCACCAGTTGATGGTGAAACGCCATGGATGTTTGTTTGGATTTTATGGTTGTATGACTTTTCATTTTTTCTTCTCAACTAATAATTTTCGAAGCTGTTCATATCCCCGGT
>Ga0302319_10024348_pt1 | contig 10767 bp, 7 predicted proteins | sample Bog_T0_2_FD_203319 | JGI IMG/M metagenome (GOLD analysis project Ga0302319, IMG submission 203319) | Peat permafrost microbial communities from Stordalen Mire near Abisko, Sweden - Bog_T0_2 | ecosystem: Environmental > Terrestrial > Soil > Wetlands > Peat | place: Sweden: Abisko, Stordalen Mire... | reverse complement strand
TGATAGCTGAGTTCGCGGAGGGCGAGGCCGATCTGCGAGGGGCTGCCGGTTTCGAGGATGCGGACGTAGGCGTTGCCGAGGTTGCGGGCTTTTTCGACGGAGTTGAGGATGGTGTGGAGTTCGCGCTCGATATCGAGGACTGAGTTCTGGGTTTTGTTTTCGTCGGGTGCGCCGATAGCGACGAGGATTTTTAGGGGGCCGGGGACGGGAGGCGATTGGACGGTGGTTAGGTGAGCTGGTGGAGGGAGGGTGCGCCAGACGAAGACGCCTGAAGTCAATGCCGGGACGCTGCCGTTTGTGAGGCGGGCGGATTCGAATGGGATGCTGAGAAGGCGGGCACTGGCGGACTCGAAGACGAGTTCGAGTTCTTGGTGCGTCGCGTTTTTGAGAATGGTGGAGAGTTGGTTATCGATATCGCCGGGGAAGACGACGCGACCGACGGCGTCACCGAGTTTGGCGAGTTCGAGTTCTTGGGCGGCCTGATCGGAAGGTGAGTCCTGGCGGGCGAGGGCGGGGCGGGCGCGGAGAAAATCGGCGTAGGAGAAGACGAAATTGGGGCCGGGGGTGACGGTTTGTTCGGGGACGAGCGGTTTGTTGTCGAGTTGGGCGGAGACGGCGATGCCGGTGTTATTGGGGAGTTCGCGAAGGTTGATGGTGAAACGGGCGCGAGTGGGTTGAAAAGTGGGAGAGACGAGAGGAGGTTTGTTAGCGGCGCGGTTGAGGATGGCGGCGGCGAGTTCTGGGATTTGATCGGCGGAGAGGCGAGAGTAAGGGAGTAGGATGGGGTCGATGTCGATACCGGGGTCGAGAAGGACTGGGATGAGCGGGAGTTTCTTTTCGACCGCGAGGACTTTTAGCGTGGTGATTTCGTCTTGTTGCCAGGCACCGGCGAGGGAGGCGTTGGAGAGGAAGACGATGCCGCATTCGCAGAGTTTGAGGCCTTCATTGATTTTGGAGACGAAGTTATCGCCGGGCTTGATTTCCCAGGTGTCCCACCAGGCGTCGATGCCATGGGCAGTGCGTAGCGCTTCGGCTACGGGGCGGACGCGCTCACGGTCAACGGAGCGGTAACTGAGAAAAACCTTCCGAGTTGGCGACATAGGATCGGTGCCAGGGACTTAGTGAAGGGTAACACGAATTTATCGGACGGTGGGACCAACCGCTTACTGGCGTGCGCGGCACTGCTGGGGGTTGTAGTGGGGCGGAAGAGGCGATTCGGTATTAGGCGATAGCGAAGGGCAAGATTCGGGACGGGTGGACCAACCACTTACTTCGTGCGTGGCACTGCTAGAGGCTGGGGTCGGTGATGGGACGGAGCGGGCAACTAGTGGTTTAGGGCGTCGCTGAGGCCGTGTTTTTGCATCAGGCGTTCGATTTCGGGAATGGTGATGGGCACGAAAGCGGACAGATTCTCATAGCCAGTTTCGGTGATGAGAAGCATGTCTTCGAGCCTGATACCGAGGTGGAGTTCGGGGATTTGCATTTCGGGTTCGATGGTGAAGATTTGGCCGGGTTCGAGGGTTTCGGAGGTGCTGGCGACGTCGTGGACTTCCATGCCGACGTTGTGGCCTAGCGATTTTGCGCGGCTGTGGCGATATTTATCAACAAATGTCACGGCGGCTTGTTTGATTTTCGGATCGGTAAATTGGTACGTGCTCATGATTTGATCCATCTTGATTACGGCCTGCTGGATGATGTCGTTCGGTTTCTTATGAACCTGAATTGAGGTCATCAGAGCTTCATAAAGCGCGAGGTAGATGTTGTAGTATTCGCGCTGCCAGGCGGAGAATTTGCCGTTGGCTGGAAAGACGCGGGTGACGTCGGATGAGTAGTTCTTGAAGTCAGGAGCGTAATCGAACTGGACGAGATCGCCGTCACGCAGGATGGCGGTGTCCTTGTGGTAGTGAGTGTAAAACGTATTTTCGCCGGTTGCGATTAGGGCGAAGTAAGAGCCGCCGTAGGAGCCGTATTTCTTGAAGACGAATTCGGCATCGGCTTGCAATTCGTACTCGTGCATGCCGGGGCGGGCGTCGCGCATGGCTTCGATAATGCCAAGTCCAGTGATGCGGGTGGCTTCTCTGATGACGACGATCTCGCGCGGGCTTTTCACGCTTCTTAGTGCGTCCAGGATCGGATCGATATCTTTGATTTCCGAGCCAGGGGCGGCGGCTTTTAAGTGGGCAATGAATGATTCTTCGCGTGAAATGCGGCCATCCCATTCGTCGATCTTGGTGTTGCGAGCGAGGGCGATGGTGTCGTAGGCGGACGCTTCGCCGAGGACCTCGGGGCGGAAGGGCGTGTAGATGACGCGATTATCAGCGGCTAATGCGGTTAGCTTCGCTTTGAATTCGTCACGAGCGAGAACGCTTTCGATGCCCGTGGCAGCGGCGGCTTCCGGGCCAGGAAAAAGGCCAGGACCAAACATCATCTTCTCGCGGCGTTCATTGCGGGGGTTCAGGAAAAGAGTGCTGGTTTTGCTGCGGCCGTCGATGATGAGGAGCGCGCGAGGTTCGTTGACGCCGGTGAGATAGAAAAATTGATTGCTCTGCCGGAAGGGTTGTTCGCCGGGGCGTTCGGTGGTGCCTTGCATGATGACGAGGGCGTCGCCAGTCTGTTTTATGACGGCGGCGCGGCGGGCGGCGTATTCTTCCCGCGGGAAGGCGTCGGTGAAGACGGGCTGGGAGTGGAGAGCTAAAAGGCAACAGACGGCGAGAGCGATTCGCGTGGCAATTTTGGTGAGCTGGGGCATTGTCTCGCGTGATTGTCGCATAAGGCAAAGAATGACGTCTGCGCCTGAGCACGCAAACGGGGACACCGCTGCCGCATGTGATTCGCTGTTTGAAAGTTTTCGGACAGGAGCCCGCAATGTCCCCGTTTGCTTAATTGCTTCATTCAGCGGCTAAGGCGGCGCGCAATTTACCTTTAGCGGTGGCTAGTTTCGCTTCGGCTTCGGGGCGAGAAAGAGCGAGTTTGTGCATGACGATGGCGGTGCGAACGGAACCAGCGTCATTCAGCAGGTGTACGGCTTGTTCGTAAGAGACGCCGGCAATCGCAGAGATGATGCGGCGAGAACGGTCAACTAGTTTTTCATTGGTGGGTTGGACGTTCACCATAAGGTTGCCGTAGACGTAGCCGAGGCGGATCATGGCTCCGGTGGTGAGCATATTGAGGACGAGCTTAGTGGCGGTGCCGGCGCGCATGCGGGTAGAACCAGTGACAATTTCCGGACCGGGCGTGGGCGTGATGGCGATCTCTGAGGCGAAGGCTAATTCGGAACCGGGGCTGCAACTGAGACCGATGGTGATGGCGCCGAGGGAGCGGGCGTAGGCGATGCCGCCGAGTACATAAGGAGTGCGGCCGCTGGCGGCGATGCCGACGAGAACGTCGCCTTTCGCGAAGTTGTGGGCGATGAGATCTTGCTTGCCTTGTTCGGGATCGTCTTCGGCGCGTTCGATGGGATGGCGGAGCGCGCGGTCACCGCCAGCGATGAGACCTTGGACAAGGTCGGGCGGGGTGTTGAAGGTGGGCGGACATTCGGACGCGTCGAGAACGCCGAGACGGCCGGAGGTGCCGGCACCGGTGTAGAAGAGATGACCGCCATTTTCGAGGCGAAGGACGATAGCGTCGACAGCGCGGGCGATGTTTGGGAGCTCCTGCTGAACAGCGAGGGCGACTTCCTGATCTGCCAAGTTGATGACGCGGAGCATGTCGATGGTAGGCAACGTGTCGATCGCGGCGGAGGCGGGGTTTTGCTTTTCGGTTAGGAGTTCGTGCAGCATAAATGGAAAGGGCGGACCTGAGGCCCGCCCCTGACGTAAGAAATTGTAGAGAGCGCGAATTACGCGCTGAAGGAACTGCCGCAGCCGCAAGTGGACTTCACTTGCGGATTGCTGAACTTGAAGCCAGAGCCTTCGAGAGTTTCGACGTAATCGACTTCGGCGCCATCGAGATAGATCATGCTGGCGGAATCGACGAAGACTTTGAGGTCGCCGAAATTATAGGTTTTGTCGAGCATGCTGGGCTGGGTTTCGAAAGCCATAGAGTAGCTGAAACCGGAACAGCCACCGCCGACGACGGCGATGCGGAGACCAGCCGGCTTGGGTTCTTGCATGCTGAGGATTTCTGTGACTTTGCCAACGGCATTTTCGGTGAGTTGAATCATAATGAGCTCCTTGAAAAGTGCGCGCACGGCGGGAGAGCCGGATGAGGCGCCTGCACTAGTAGTGTAACAGGAGTTGGATGCGAATGGGGAGAGGATTGGTGCGAAGGAAAAGGCGATGGCGGCGAACGGCTTAGTCCGGTTGAATGCATGCGGGCTATAGAAAAGGGGATGAGTGTGGTTTACACTGAAGGAGAAAGGACGGCAATTCGTGAACTGCCGCCCTCTCTCGTCAAGCGCTAACGCTGGTTTTTTAGGGCCAGCGCAACTCAATAACAAAAGTCCACAATTTCTTGTAGACTAGTTTCAGTGTCAGGTGAAACATAGTTATCACCCCCTACGGGAAGTAAGAATTGAAAGGCCGGAGGCGTAAACTCCGGCCGATCACTTCGCCGCTCAAGTGCAGCGCCGCAATCGCTCACGATTCCTTCCAATACTTCCCGCATTACTTTCTTAAGTGGGCTGACGGGTTCATGCGTCTCTTAGGATTTAGCGGGCGTCGTTATTTTATGGCCACCGGAAAGCAATCTGCTATTGTGCGGTTTTACCCCCAAGATGCACTTTTCCAAGCTTGAAATTCCCTGTGAGCAGTTTGTCCTTGATAACGGATTGACTGTGGTTGTTCACGAAGACCACAAGGCGCCGATTGTGGCTTTGAACATTTGGTACCACGTTGGGTCTAAGAATGAGAAGCCCGGTAAGACAGGGTTCGCGCACCTCTTTGAACATTTGATGTTTGGCGGCAGTGAGCATTTGCCCGGCAGCTATATCGAGGCGATGGAGCGGATTGGCGCCACCGACTTGAATGGCACAACGAATGAAGACCGCACGAACTATTTTGAAAATGTTCCGGTGTCGGCATTGGATTATGCGTTGTTTGCCGAAAGCGACCGCATGGGGCACTTCTACAACACGATTAGCCAGGAGATTTTGGACCTGCAGCGCGGTGTGGTGAAGAACGAAAAGCAGCAGGGCGATAACCAACCCTATTCCATTGTTGAAGATTTGATGGTGGCTTCCACGTTTCCGGCGGAGCATCCGTATGCGCACACGGTGATCGGGTCAATGAAGGATTTGGATTCGGCCACGATTGACGATGTGCGGGAGTGGTTTAAGACGTATTACACACCTTCGAACGCAGTGTTGGTGTTGGCGGGTGACATTACGCCGGCGCAGGCGCGAGAGAAAGTGGCGCGCTATTTTGGCGAGATTGAGCCTGGGCCGCCGGTGGCGCATCAGCGTTCTTGGATTGCGAAGATGCGGGGCGAGCATCGGGAGACGGTGGAAGATCGGGTGCCGCAAGCGCGTGTTTATAAGGTCTGGAACGTGCCGGGGCATGGGACGGCGGCGGCGGATTATTTGCGGTTTGCCAGTTCGGTGTTATCGAGCGGGAAGAGTTCGCGGTTGTATAAGCGGCTGGTTTATGACGATCAGATTGCCACACAAACGAACGCCCATCTGGATGAGCGCGAGATCGGCGGGCAGTTTGTGTTGATCGCGACAGCAAAGCAGGGCGTGGATTTGCGTAAGGTCGTAAAAGCGCTGGACGAAGAGATGGCGCAGTTTCTGGAAAAGGGACCGACGGAGCGTGAGTTGCAGCGGATTAAGGCGCAATCGTACGCAAGCTTTGTGCGCGGGGTGGAACGCATTGGCGGATTTGGCGGGAAGTCGGACATTTTGGCGACCTCGGTTACTTATGATGGGCGGGCGGATGCTTATAAGGAGCGGCTGGCCCGGTTAGAGAAGCTGACGAGTTTGGATTTACGCGACACCGCGCGCGAGTGGTTGGCGGATGGGGTTTACACGCTGGAAGTGGAGCCGTTTGGGAATACGAAAGCCGCGTCTGTAGCTTTGGACCGCAGTGCCCTGCCCCCATTGGGGCCGCCACATGAGTTGAAGTTGCCGACGCTACAGGAAGCAAGCTTATCGAATGGCTTGCGGGTGTTGCTCGCAGAGCGGCATGAAATTCCGGTGGTGAATTTTTGGTTGGAAATCAATTCGGGATTCGCGTCGGATGAGACGGTGTTGCCGGGAACGGCGAAGCTGGCGTCATCTTTGCTCACGGGAGGCACGCAGCGGCGGACGGCGTTGGAGATCAGCGAGGAGCTACAGATGTTAGGGGCGCAGCTTTCCAGCGGCTGCAACCTGGATATGGCAACCGTGTATCTAACGTCGTTGAAGGCGACGTTGGACGAAGGGCTGGATATTTTCGCTGATGTCATTTTGCATCCCGATTTTCCGGAGTCGGATTTTGAGCGGCAGCGGCACTTGCAACTCTCGGCGATCGCCAATGAGAAGGTAACGCCGATTCAGATGGCGCTGCGGGCGTTGCCACCGATTCTTTACGGCAAGGGCCATGCTTATGGATCGCCGCTGACGGGTTCGGGCACGGAAGAAAGCGTACAGGCGATCAAGCGCGAGGACATGCAGCGTTATCACGACACTTGGTTTAAGCCGAATAACGCGACGCTGGTGGTGGTGGGCGATACCACGATGGCGGAGATCAAGCCGAAGCTAGAGGCGCTGTTCGCCGGTTGGAAGCCGAGTGACGTGCCGGTGAAACATATGGCGACGGTGCCGCGGCCGGCGAAACCAGCAATCTATTTGGTGGATAAGCCGGGCGCGCTGCATTCGGTGGTGCTTTCGGGTACGATTGCGCCGCCGCCGAAGATGGAAGACGAAGTGGCGCTCGAGACGATGAACAATGTTTTTGGCGGATCTTTTAGTTCGCGGCTGAATATGAATCTGCGCGAAGAAAAGCATTGGTCTTACGGCGCGGGGTCGGTGTTATATGGTGCGACAGCGCAACGGCCGTTTTTGGCGTATTCGTCAGTGCAAGGGGATAAAACGGCGGATTCGATTGCCGAGATTCTCAAAGAGTTGAAGGGCATGTTGGGCGCGGAGCCGGTGACGGAAGAAGAATTAGAAGCCACCAAGCAGCAGCAGATTTTGGAACTGCCGGGTCAGCACGAAACGATGAACTCGGTGGGCGGGTTGTTTGTGGATTTGATGCAGCAGGGATTGCCGCTGGATTTCTACAGTACTTATGTCAGCAAGGTGACATCGTTGACGACACAAGATATTACGGCGGCGGCCAGGAAGGTGCTGGATCCCGCGCATACGATTTGGATGGTGGTGGGTGATCGTAAGGAATTGGAGCCGGCGCTGAAAGCGCTGAATATTGGCGAGATTATTGCGGTGGAGGCGTAGTTTGCGGCGGGGACTAGCGCTGCTGTTGTGGCCTTGCTTGGTGAGTGCGGCGGCGACGCCGGATTGGCCGAAGGTTGAGCAGCACGCAGTGGAGTTTTTGCAGGAATATGTGCGGGCAAAGAGCGTGAATCCGCCTGCGGATACGCGCGAAACAGCCAAGCTGCTGGCGCGAGAGTTTGCTTCGGTGGGAATGGAAGCAAAGCAGTATGAAAGCGGCAGTGGTGGGCGGACCAATTTGATAGTGCGGCTGCCAGGCAAGGACCGGACACTGCGGCCTTTGCTATTACTGAATCATATGGACGTGGTTCCGGTGGATGCCTCGCGCTGGAAGCAAGATCCATTTGGGGCGCAGATTGAGAACGGCGTGCTGTGGGGGCGCGGTTCGCTGGATATGAAGAGCACTGCCGTGCAACAACTCACGGCGTTGATTTTGCTGAAACAGATGGGCATTGTTCCGCCGCGCGACATTGTGTTTCTGGCGAACTGCGATGAAGAAACCGATGGCTCGATGGGCGCGGGCTGGATGATTGAGCATCATTGGGATGAGTTGAATCCGGAATTTGTCTTGGACGAGGGCGGGATTGGCTCACGCGATTTGTATGCGCCCGGGAAGACGGTGTTTGGCATTTCGGTGGGCGATAAACAGGTGCTCTGGTTGAAGCTGCGGGCGACAGGGACTTCGGGCCATGCGTCGCAGCCGATTGCGGATAATGCCAACGACATTTTGTTTCGCGCGATTGGCAAGGCTAAAGAATTTCCGCCTTCTGACAAGCCGAATCCGGTGGTGGCGCAGATGCGTGCGCAGCTCGGCGAGTTTGCGCCGAACAAGTTCATGAATGCAGTGCAGCAGAATACCATTTCGTTGACGACGCTACGCAGCGGGGTGGGCGATCCGCCGAAGGTAAACGTGATTCCCAGTGTGGCGGAAGCGACGCTCGATTGCCGACTGCTGCCGGGGCAGAATGCAGAAGAGTTCGTGTCGGATATCAAGGCGCGGGTGAACGATTCGCGGGTAACGTTCGAGTTGCTGTCGCACCCGGACGATCCGGGGCCGAGCAGAACGGATACCCCGCTGTTTCATGCCTTGGAAACGGCAATTCACAAAGAGCATCCAGAGGCGTTAGTGGTGCCGGTGATCATTCCATATGGGACGGACACGCAAAAATTTCGCAAGCGTGGGGCGATTGGGTATGGAGTGATGCCGATGATTGTGGACGCGGCTACGCTGGCGACGATGCACAGCGATTCAGAACACATTCCGCTGGATGAGTTTCGTAAAGGGCTGCATATCTACTTCGATATTTTGACGGGCAGTTGGTAGGTCTCTGACGTGAGCATTTTGGACGGCGGATACCGTTACAATTAGACAGAGGTCCTCTTGACTCACTTGAAAGCCAGCCAGGTGCAATGGACCGTGGATGAAGTACTGATCACAAAGAACGGAACCGAGAAAAATGGATGAAGAATTGAAGGCTTACCTGGACGTCAAATTTGGCGAAGTGCAAAGCGAATTCGGAAAAGTGCAAAGCGAATTCGGAAATGTGCAAATCCAGTTCGAGAAAGTACAAAGCCAATTCGAGAAAGTGCAAAGCCAGTTCGGGGAAGTGCGAAGCCAGTTCGGGGAAGTGCGAAGCGAAATCGAGTCGGTCGAAACCCGTTTGCTCTCGGAATTCTGGAAGTGGGGGCGGGTCTCCGATCAACGCGTTCGGCGCGTCGAACATAGCGATGCGACGACGATCGAACGCCTAGCCGCGATGGAAGACCGCCTGTTTACGCTTGAGCGCAAGGTGGCGGGCAGTAAGGAGCAATAGGGTTGCATATCTACTTCTACTTGCCGGTGAGCTCGCGATAGAGGGCAGACCACTGATCGCGAATGGGTTCGAAACCGTAGAGCTTGGTTTGGGCTAAGCCATTGGCCGTCAGTTCTTCCACCAGATTTGGGTTTTCGAGCAACTCGATGGAACGCGCGGCAACGGCTTCGTGGTCGTTGATATCAACCAGCAAAGCAGAATAGCGGTCGCGCGCAATATAGGGTATGCCGCCGGCTTTGGTGGCCACGATAGGGATACCGGCGGCGAAACATTCCATGATAGAGCCGGGCATATTATCGATGTTCGGAGTAGTGAGATAAATGTCGGCGGCATCGTAGAGGGCCGCAACTTGGGCATGCGGAACCTTGCCGATGAACTGAGTATTTTTCAAGGCCAGATCCTGCGCTAATTTCTCCAGTACAGGACGATGGAACCCATCGTGCGCGACGGTCAAAGTTGCTTCAGGATATTTTGCCTGCACGATTTGAAACGCGCGCAGGATGCATTCCACGTTATAGAGCGGCTCAAGGCCGCGGTTGGTCATGAAAATGGGACGCAGGTTTCGGCGCTGGCGGTAAATGAAATTGCCGGCATCCAGGACGTTGAAAATGGCTTGCGCCTTAACCCCGTATTTGGCGAAGACGTCGACAAGGAAACCGGAGGGCGCCACCACGCGGTCGGCCATCTTGAGAGTAGGAATGGCGGTGCGCCAAGTGGTCATGTGCTGCTCGGCTTGGCCGTCGTGGTAGTGGATGATCAGCTTCTTGCCCCACAGGTTGCCGTACAACAGGGCGGGAATTGTCCAGAGCGCGTAGGATGTTAAGCCGGCGGTGAAGATATGTATCACGTCGGCCTTGCGCGCGGCGAACAGGAGTTTCACGTTGTACAGGAACGAACTGACAAGCGTGCGCAGAAGCGGAACCTTGAGAACCCAGAGAAAGGGTTTCGGAGGCCTGGGACCGAGCGGGAAGAAAGTGACCTTTTGTCCGGGCACAGTGTTGAGAATGCGAACCAAATGGGCGGCTTGGACGGTTTGGCCGCCGACGATTTCCGGCCCTGGCGCGATCAGCAGAACAGAAAGAACTTCCGGCATTTCTTTCGTTGCTGAGTCTGATCGGAGAAGCAGGTTAGAAACCGAACGAAACGGTTATTTCCAATTGGTTCTTCTGCGTTCCAATAACTTGGCTGCCAAAGGTATCGCCGAACCAGCGGGTATAGCGAACTTCGGGAGAAACGATGATGCCAAAGTCGTCTTTGGCAATGATGCCTACGCCGGCCATGGCGCCTTTATCTTGACGATGATACGCCGTACCGGAGTAAACGCCAAGTCCCACACTGGAGCTACCGTATTCGGACTGGTTGGTCGTAATGGTGTGCGACATGACATCGCGGAAGGCGCCGCCTAATTCATAAAACGCATATTTGTGAAGGGGATTAAATTTGCGGCCCGTGTATTTGATCATGACGGGAAAATCGATGAGGCGGATGCGGGCACGTTCGACGAACGCGTCGCCGTTGACGTCGGTGGTGATGAGCGACCAATTGTAGCCGGTGTAGCGATAGATGGCGCCGACACTAAGCCAATAG
>Ga0302319_10024347_pt1 | contig 10768 bp, 11 predicted proteins | sample Bog_T0_2_FD_203319 | JGI IMG/M metagenome (GOLD analysis project Ga0302319, IMG submission 203319) | Peat permafrost microbial communities from Stordalen Mire near Abisko, Sweden - Bog_T0_2 | ecosystem: Environmental > Terrestrial > Soil > Wetlands > Peat | place: Sweden: Abisko, Stordalen Mire... | reverse complement strand
CGAGACCAAAGCCAAGACCGCCAAGGAAGGATCGGCGGAAGCCAAACACGATTCCGTCCTCATGAGCAAACTGCTCGTGAATGTGGCCGGCACCATGGGCGCCCGCTACCTGCTGGTCAGCCTGTCCGTCGTCGGCACCGGCGAAGATTTTAAGACGAAAATGACGGATCGCGATGCCCAATTGCGCGATATGGCCTGCGGCACTCTGGCCACCAAGTCTCTGGCCGACCTGGAAAAGCCCGACGCCCGCAATCTCATCCGCAACGAACTTATCACCGGCTTCAACACCATTCTGGGTGATTCCGTTGTCACGGACATCTATTTAACGGAGTTCGCCATCCAATAAAATGAGCGAACCCGGTGAAACAACTCCTGAAAGTGAAATTTCCGTCCTGACCGCCAAGGGTCACCGTGAAATGCGGAAGGCGTCCGAGGTCCGCAGTCATGATTTCCGCCAGTCCGGTTTCCTGGCCGCCAGCGAATTGCGCCGCATTCGGCAGCGGCACGAGCAGTTTATCCGTTCCCTCGCGGCGCGCATGGCGATTTTTCTCCGGCTCGAGTTTGCCCTGCAACTTTCGAAGGTAAAAATTGTCGGCTACCAGAAATTCACCGAAGCGCTGGCCAGTCCCATTCATATCACGCTCTTCAAGACGGAGCCGTTGAAAGGCGTCAGTCTGCTGGTCATCACGCCCAAGCTCGGCCTGACTTTTGTGGACCGTCTGCTGGGCGGACCCGGCGAAGCCGTGGATGAAGTGCGCGATCTCACCGAGATTGAAGTCGCTCTGATCGACAAGGCGGTGACGCTCATCCTTAATGAATGGTGCAACCACTGGCCCGAAATGCGGGGCCTGCAATCGGCCATCATCGGCCACGAAAACAACAGCCATTTTTTGCAGACGTCCACGCCCGATGCGGCAATGCTGGTGCTCACCATGACCGGCGGTGTTGGCGAACAGGCGGAGATGATTCAAATGGCCTTTCCCTATTCCACCCTGGAACCCCTCATGCGGCAATTGATTCCCGCCCCGCCCGAAGTGGAATCCACCCCCGCCCGCGGCGGCAAGCTGAGATGGAATCGGGAATTTGACGAGGTCAAGGTCCCGCTCATCGCGGAATGGAAAGGCCTGAAAATGTCCGCCGGTGACTTGACGCGCCTGAAACCGGGCGACTTGATTACCTTGGACCCCTCTTGCGCGGCCCAGGTGCACCTGCGCCTGAACCAAATCCCCAAATTTATCGGACGGCCTGGCACCAGCAACGGCAAGTGGGCGGTCCAAATCGACGGCATGGTCAACCCCAAATCTTTTGTATGAATGCTCCCGCTGAAAATCCTTCCAATCTGAGTCTCGTTCTGGATGTGCCCGTGAGCCTGACCATCGAGCTCGGCGGCTGCCAGCTTCCCATGCGCGAAGTGCTTCAGCTGAATATCGGTTCGGTGGTGCAGCTGGATAAACCGGCGGATGCGCCGGTGGAATTGAGTGTCAACGGCAAGCTGATCGCCCGCGGTGAAGTGGTGGTGATCGAAGACCGCTATGGCGTCAAAATCACCGAGGTGATCGGCAATATCCCAGCGGTATGAACCGGGGCGTTTCCATCTGGCGCCGCTCGGCCAGCCTGACGCTGGTGCTCCTCGGGTGCGCCGCGTCCGCGGCCTCCGCCCAAACCAATTTGCCGTTGAGCGGCATCGGCTCACCCTCTTCGTTGATGTCCAACACGGCTGGCTCGGTTTTTCGTGTTTTTGGCGCGCTGGTTTTTGTCATCGGTCTTTTCCTCGGCGGCGTGTGGCTGTTCAAGAACTGGCAGCGGCTGTCCGGCCAGCGCGGGCGCACGCCCAAATTACGCGTGCTGGAAACCCGTTCCCTCGGCGGACGCCAGGCGCTGTATCTCGTCGGTTATGAACAGGAACGTTTTTTAATCGCTGCGTCTCCCGCCGGGATCAGCCTCCTCAGCGAACTGCCCGCCGCCCCTGAAGCGGACGAGCCGGCGGCGCAACCCATCCCCGTCGCTCCGTCTTTCGCGCAGGCTTTGAGCCAGGTGTTAAAGGGCAAATGAAAACCGTCATAAAAGTAGCCCTGCTGCTGGTGCTGCTGTTTGGCGTCCTGACCGCCTCAGCCCAGACCAATCTCTCAACCTCCCTCGGCCCGGTTCAGATTTCCATCGGCGGCAATGGTGGTCCGCCCGACGTCGATATGGGAATACGGATTTTGTTCCTCATGACGCTGCTGACTCTGGCGCCCTCCATCCTTTTGTTGATGACTTGCTTTACCCGTGTCGTGATTGTTTTGTCCTTTGTGCGCTCGGCCCTCCAGCTGCAAGGTTCGCCCGGAAACCAGATCATCATCGGCCTCGCGCTGTTTATCACTTACTTCATCATGGCGCCGGTCTGGGAACGGATCAACCGGGACGCCATCGTGCCCTATCAAGCCCACCAGATCACCAGCGAGCAGGCGCTGGACCGCGCGGCCGGGCAAATGCGAACCTTCATGCTCAAGCAAACGCGCCCCAAGGATGTTGAGTTATTTGTCTCGATGGCGAAATTGGAGCCGACCAGCCCGGATCAACTTCCGCTCCGCGTGGTGATTCCCGCGTACATCATCAGCGAGTTGCGCACGGCCTTTCAAATGGGATTTCTGATTTTTGTGCCGTTCATTTTGATCGACATCGTCGTCGCCACGGTGCTGATGAGCATGGGCATGATGATGATGCCGCCGGCCACGATTTCCATGCCCCTTAAACTGCTGCTCTTTGTGCTCGTCGATGGCTGGACCCTCGTGGTGCAGTCCTTGGTGCGGAGCTTTGGAATGTGATTTATGACACCCGAATTCGCCATTGAACTATTAAAGATGATGATCTTCCAGGCGCTGACGATCGCCGCTCCCATTCTCCTGACGGCGATGATCATCGGCCTGTGCATCAGCCTCTTTCAAGCGGTCACCACCATCAGCGAGCAAACGCTCACCTTTGTGCCCAAGGCGCTGTCGGTGATCGGCATTCTGCTTTTATTGTTGCCGTGGATCGTGCGTTCGCTCATCGAATTCACAACCAACGTGATTCAAAAAATGCCGCAGATGGTGCAGTAGCGTGGGATTTCTGTCCCGGTTTCTCCAGAACCGAAATCAAATCAGACGGTCATGCCATGGTGCTCGATTATTACAACTGGTTGTTTGTGTTCATGCGGCTCGGCTCATTTCTGCTGATGCTGCCGTTCTTCACCATCGCCAATTTTCCCCCCACGATGCGCATTGCGCTCGGCGCGCTCGCCTCCTTTCTCGTCGCGCCGCTGCTCCCGTCATTTCCCTCGCCGAACATGGATCTCATCGACCTGGTGAGCATTATGGTGAAAGAAGTCAGCGTCGGGCTCTTGCTCGGCTTTGTGGCGCGGTTGATCTTTTTCACCGTTGACCTGGCCGGCAGCATCATTTCCACCCAGATGGGATTGAGCATGGCGTCGGTTTTTGACCCGCTCAGCAATCAATCAGGCGGGGTGCCTTCGACCATTCTCTTTTACGTGACCACCATGGTTATGCTCACCTTGAATATGCATCACTGGATGCTGATGGGCTTGGTGCGCACTTACATGGTGCTGCCCATTGGCACGGCTCATTTGAATGTGGCCTTGTTCGAAACGGTGGTGGCCCGCACCGCCGATATCTTCACGCTGGCGTTGCAAATGTCCGCCCCGGTCATGGCGATCTCATTTGTCGTCACGATCGTGTTCGCTCTGCTGGGCCGCGCCGTGCCGCAAATGAACGTGTTCAGCGAAAGCTTCGGCTTTCGGATTGCCGCCGGTTTGATGGTTTTTGGTTTTACGCTGCAGGTCGCCGCTGAATACGTTCACAATTATTTTGACCGATTGCCGGATGATCTTCTGGCCATCGCACAAATGCTGGGAGGCGCCCATTGAGCGAGGAACAAACAGGAGAGAAGACCGAGAAGCCGACCCAGAAAAAGCTCGAAGAGGCTCTGAAACACGGGCAGATACCGCGCAGCAGCGAGGTGCAAACGGTCTGCGTATTGATGGCCGGACTCACCGCGCTCGTCTTTACCGGCGCGGAAACGTGGCATTTGCTGGCCACGGCCATCGTCCTTTCGTTAAGCCATTTGCATGATACGGAATTGTCGGCCAATTCGCTGCAAGGCTACGGGCTTTCCGGAGTCTGGCTGTTGATCAAATGCGCCGGCCCCGTCGTCTTGGGCTGCGTGGTGGGAGGATTGGTCGCTGGCGCCGGCCAGAGCCGGTTCAATACCGCGTCAGAAGTCCTCACCCTCAATTGGAACCGCGTTAATCCCATCGAGGGATTTAAGCGCTTGTTCACCAACCGGTCCCTGGTGCCAATAACCATAGCGATCGTGAAGCTCGTGTTCATCCTCTTCCTGACGTGGTCGGAGATCCGCAGCGTCCTGAGCGATCCCATTTTTACATCGTCCGTGAGCATCGGCCGTCTCGCCGAGTTTCTGGCCAGCACCTGCCTGCGGATTCTATTCCGGATCGGGATGGCCCTGCTCGTCATTGCCGTGGTGGATTATGGCTACCAATTTTGGCGCAATAGTCGCGACATGATGATGACGAAAAGCGAGTTGAAGGAAGAAGCCAAGAGCACCGAAGGCAACCAGCAGGTTAAGACCGCCCGCCGCCGCCGGAAAAAAATACGGAAAAAGGCGCAGGCGTTGGCGGATGTCGCCACCGCCGATGTCGTCGTCACCAACCCTACCCACATCGCGGTGGCCCTTCGCTATGATCGCAAAACGATGAAAGCCCCCAAGATAGTCGCCAAGGGAATTCGGCTCAACGCGCAGCAAATTCGCGAGCTCGCTCAAAAACATCAGGTGCCCATCATGGAAAACAAGCCGCTGGCGCGCATGTTATTCAAACACGGCCGGGTGGGGGGCGAAGTGCCCGCCCAACTGTATGCCGCCGTCGCCGAAGTGCTGGCCTGGGTATATCGCGTAAACCGGTACCGCTATTACGCGGAGCAGAACACCGCGCCCGCCGCCGCTAACAAGAGCTCCATTTAGTCCGCTTATACCTCATTCAATGTCACCTCAAATCGGCTGACATTGCATTGACAAAGCGGATGCTTTATGTGAGCATGCTCAAGTACTTATATGGGGAAGGTATCTTTATGACTAAAGGCATGCGTGTTTGGTCGTTTATATTTTGCGTGGTTCTTTTCAACTTGGCCAGTCTCGTTTCGGCCACGAGTTACTCACTCAATTTAGTTGCCCAAGGCCCTGGAACTGTTTCCCGAAATCCCACCAACAGTTTCTATCCGCAAGGGGTTGTGGTCACAATTACCGCCACGCCCAATTTCGGCGCCTATTTTACCGGTTGGTCGGGCGATGCGAACAGCTCCGCCAATCCGTTGAATATCAACATCACCGGTGATTTATCCATCACCGGCAGCTTTCTTCCCTTTCCCATTTATACTCTAAATCTGGTTACCAACGGTCAGGGCTCCATTTCGCTGAACCCGAGTGCGAGCAGCTATTATAGTAATACCATTGTCACCGCCACCGCTACGCCGGCGGCGGGTTGGGTGTTTGCCGGATGGTCGGGAGAATTAACCAAAATTGCCAATCCCTTGCCAATTCCCGTGGACACTAATGTGATTTTAACTGGCTCCTTCGCGCAGTTGCCCACTTTCAATGTCGAGCCGCAAGGCGGGACAAACTTTGTCGGCTCAACGGTCGGCCTGTCGGGAGAGGTGATGGGCACGGGACCGCTCACCTATGAATGGTATTTTGCCGGGAGCGTCGATTTGGGTGCGACCAACGCCAGCTTGATTATTACCAACGCCCAATCTGCCAACAGCGGCCAATATTGGCTGGTAGCTTCCAGCCCGTACGGCAGCGCTACCAGTTCCATTGTGTCTGTGCTCATTACGAGTTCATCAAGTTCAACCAATATTATCAGCGTTTGCGATGAGGCAGGCTTGAGAGCGGCGGTAGCCATTGGCGGTTGGATTACGATTGGTTGCAATGGGACGATTACGCTGACCAGTCCCATAGACATCACCAATAATGTAATTTTAGACGGAGCGAATGTTTCCGCCACCATCAGCGGCGGCGGAGTCACGCGTTTGTTCAATGTCGGCGCTGGAGGAAGCCTGTCGATCACCAATGTCACATTGGCGGATGGGACTGAATCGATTACAAGTAGCGTGGACGGTACGAACGCCGATGGTGGGGCCATCTATAATAACGGCGGCACGGTCAATCTGATTTCCTGCACCTTGAGCAACAATAGCGCGCAGGCACTGGTGGGCGGTGGACTTGCCCGCGGCGGGGCGATATTTAACCGTGGAGGCCAAGTTTATTTGGGCTCCTCATTGACAATCAGCAATTACCTCATGGGCGGACTATATGCCCCTGGTACTTTTTCTGGAGCCTATGATGTTGGTGGAACCTGTTTTGGGGGAGCAATATACAACGAAAGTGGCACTGTAACCATGGCAAATGGCGCTCTTGAAAATAATGGCGTATCTGCCGTTGGCTCATATTACCTCCCCTATCCAGGTGGTACAGGTATGGGTGGTGCGGTATATAACAATAACGGAACATTGGTTGTGGAGGATTGCGTCGTGAGCAATAACGTTTGTGCCGCCCAGTCTGGGCTCGCAAATGCTCAATGTATGGGTGGTGCTTTTTTCCAAGTATCCGGTTCGTTATCGATTACTAATTGTTTGATTATCATCAACAGCGCCGTGGGCTTCCTGGCTAATGGCGAGACTGCGAGTGTTCCTCTTTTAGCCGTTTATGGTGGTGGCATTGCAAGTTTAGGCGGCAGTGTTTCTCTGAACCACGTTAGCACGATTGGTAATTCTGTGCAAAGCGGAGGCAACAGTTATCACATACCTTCGCAACCAGCCTCTGGTGGTGGCATTTATAATCAGGCAAACCTAGTTGCAGAGTATTGCATCTTTAGTGGCAATATTGCATCGGTTGCATCAGTTCCATCTGTGAATGAGTTTCCCATTAATTACGCCAACGGCAATGGTGGCGCGCTGTATAACTTAGGGAATGCTATTTTGGATCGGTGTTGTATCTTTTCCAACCTAGTACAAGGATCGACAGGCGTTTATTATGAAAACCTATTTGGGCAAAGCGGCCCAGGGAACGGCGGAAATGGTTGCGGCGGCGGCATTTTCAATGGCGGTCAGTGCTTTGTAACCAATACCACTATTGCTCTTAACACTGCGGTTGCTGGTGGCGGATCTCCAGCAAGCTTTGCAGAAGCAACGGGGCTCAACGGCAATGCTTTTGGCGGTGGTGTTTATAACGATAGCGGCGGCATCTTTAGCGCTTGGAATGTCACGATTGCAACCAATGTTGTCATTGCTGTTGGCAATGGTCAGTTTGGTTTGCAGGGTTCGCCGGGTCAGGCGGCGGGGTGCCAGGTCGACAACAACGGCGGCTCGGTCAGCCTGTATAATTCGATTCTCGGGTACAGCGGCTCCAACAGCAACGCTTTCGGTGCGATTACCGACGATGGCTATAACATTTCTTCCGACGGTTCGGCTGATTTCGAAAGTGGTTCAAGCTACAATCTCACCGATCCGCTGCTGGGGCCATTGGCCAATAACGGCGGTCCGACATTAACGATGGCTTTGCTGCCCAACAGTCCGGCGATTGATTCCGGCGGCAGCAGCGGTGCACCGGCCACCGATCAGCGGGGCTATGCCCGGCCTGCCGGCGCCGGTGTCGACATCGGCGCTTTTGAATACGGAGCCGTGCCGGCCTCTACCGGCACTTGGATTTATCTTGTCGGCAGCACCAACAAGTACAATCTCAGTTTCGTCGCCAACTCCGGGGTGACCTACGTTCTGGAAACTTCCACCGACCTCAAAACTTGGACTTCGTGGTGGACGAATGGCCCGTTTGCCAATCCGATCACCGTAAAACAACCGGTTAGCGTCACCGACACCAATAGCCGCTATTTCCGGTTATTGATCCGGTAATCTGACCTTTTTTGGAGCAAAAGCTACACCCCAATTTGCTGCTGGATCGTGCCGCAGATTTTTTGCGACCAGCTTTTGAGAGACGCGGAGTCGCTTCCTTCCACCAGCAGGCGGACTTTGGGTTCGGTTCCCGAATAGCGCAACAGCAGCCGACCGCCCTGGGCGTTCAAGTCCAGCTCGGCCGCTTTTACCAGTTGATTCAGCCCGTCGAGTTCTTCAAAAGGTTTTTTCTCCCTTACTTTCACGTTGGTGACGAGCTGGGGGAAACGCGTCCAACACTTCGCCACCGCCGATAAAGGCTGCTTTTTGGACTTCAGAATGCGGAGCACTTGCAAGGCGGCCACCAACCCGTCGCCAGTGGTGCCATGTTCTTTGAAAATAAGATGCCCGCTTTGTTCGCCGCCAAAGTTGTAGCCATGCTTGAGCATTTCATCGATGACATTTTTATCGCCGACGGCGGTGCGGACCATGCGGCCACCAGCCTTTTTTACCGCCACTTCCAAACCGGCATTGCTCATCACCGTGGCCACCAGAGTTTTATCCACCAACGTGCCATGGGCGATCATGTCCAAAGTGGCAATCGCCATGATATCATCGCCATCAATCAAATTGCCGGCCTCATCGCAGAGCAGAACCCGGTCAGCATCGCCATCATGGGCAATTCCAATATCCGCGCGATGATCCAAGACTTTTTCGCACATCATTTCCGGATGAAGTGAGCCGCAGTTTTCGTTGATGTTTTTGCCGTCCGGCTGATTGCCATAGACGATAACCTCCGCGCCCAGTTCGCGCAGCACACACGGCGAAGCCTTGTAGGCGGCCCCATGGCCGCAATCCAAAACGATTCTGAGACCTTCCAACGTCAGACCGCGGGGAAAGCTCGATTTGGCAAATTCGATATAGCGTCCCAAGGCATCGTCAATACGAACCGCCTTTCCGATCAGCTCGGCGGAGGGGCGAATATTCTGGATTTCGCCGCTGAACACGAGGTTCTCAATCTTCGCCTCGACCGCATCATCCAGTTTGAATCCGTCTGCCCGGAAAAACTTGATGCCATTGTCCGTGTAAGGATTGTGGGAGGCCGTGATGACAATTCCGGCATCCGCCCGCAAACTTCGAGTGACGTAAGCGACTCCGGGTGTCGGCAGCGGTCCAATGAATAACACGTCTACTCCCATCGAGAGAATTCCCGACGAAATGGCGTTTTCCAGCATGTAACCGGACAGCCGCGTGTCCTTGCCAATGACAATTTTATGTTTGCCCCGCCCGCGCGAGCGCGCTTCCAGGTTTTTGAAGACGTGGGCGGCCGCCCGGCCCAGTTTAAGGGCCGTTTCGGCCGTCACCGGCTCCAGATTAGCGGTGCCACGAACACCGTCCGTGCCGAATATTTTTTTTGGTGAACTCATGTAAATTAAACGCCGGTCAGTGCCGGGGAATGACCACGCTCACGCGGGGCGGGCTGACGCTGACCAGAGATATGCCTGGTGGCATCGAAACATCGACCGGCCGGTCGAGATCCTTGGCTGACTCAATATCCGTCAGATCGACGGAAACGCGAATGGAATTGGCCTGCACCACGGAAATGGCGGCCGGCGAGCCGCTGACGGTTACCGAAACCACTTCCGGGCGGACACGATAGTTGTGCACGTCGGCCGCGCGCGCCATGATCAAGACCTGAATGTTGCCAAACGTGACTGTTGCCGCGTCGGGAGGAGGCAGGGTCACCTGTCCTCCGAGGAGAAGGTGGTGAACCGTCACCCAAATGCTCACCGCCAACAAGAGCGAAAAGAGCTTCCAAAGGAAGTCATCTAGCAGCCATTCGCGCAATCCAGAAAGAAATTTCATTTGCCGGCGCCTTTGATCACCGGCCGCGGCTCGTGTTTGGTGATAACCGCCGGACCGGTCGACCGGTTTTTCTCGCCAAAGCGAGCGCGCAACCACTTTATAACTCCATGCGTCTTGGCGGGCCGCAAAATTACCGAGGTGAGAAACGCGCGCAGTTCTTCCAGCGAAACTCCCCGGACCAGCTGCCCTTTGTAAGCATAAGAAATCATGCCCGTCTCTTCGGAGACGACGACAATGGCCGCATCCGTCTCCTCACTCAGCCCAATGGCTGCCCGGTGGCGGGTCCCGAGCGATTTATTTAAATCCGACCGCTGGGTGAGGGGGAAAATACACGCCGCATAGGCGATCCGGTCCCCTTTCAAAATCACGCCGCCGTCATGCACGGCATTATTCGGAAAAAAGATGGTCTCCAGCATTTCCGGTGTGGCATCGCAATCAACCTTGATGCCGGACTCGACCGCCTCCTGCAATTGAATGGATTGTTCAATCGCAATCAGGGCTCCAATTTTGACGTCAGCCAGCCGCTCGCACGTCTGAATAACCACTTCGATGCTCTCCCGCTGTTCGTTGGCTGACGCAAAGAGCGGCAGGTTGCCCAATTCGCTCAGCATGCGGCGCAGTTCTGGCTGAAAAACGACAATGGCGCCAAAAACGATGAATACCGAGGAGGTGCCCAACATCCACTTCAAGACCTGGAGATGCAGCAACTCGGTGAGCAGCGCCAGGGCCAGCAGCACGACGACAAAACCGATCACCACCGGCCAGCCCCGGGTTCCCCGCACAATGCGGAAGGCATAGTAGATCAACACCGCGAGGATTAAAATTTCCACCGCGGGCTGCCAGCCATTTTCCAGGTCAGTCCACATATCGATTGTGCGATAAAATTGCTTCCGTCATCCGCAAAGCCTGCACCGTCTCCCAAACATCGTGGGTGCGGATCATTTGCACGCCGGAGCCGGCCGCCA
>Ga0302319_10024346_pt1 | contig 10768 bp, 10 predicted proteins | sample Bog_T0_2_FD_203319 | JGI IMG/M metagenome (GOLD analysis project Ga0302319, IMG submission 203319) | Peat permafrost microbial communities from Stordalen Mire near Abisko, Sweden - Bog_T0_2 | ecosystem: Environmental > Terrestrial > Soil > Wetlands > Peat | place: Sweden: Abisko, Stordalen Mire... | reverse complement strand
GCGGCGAAGGAGCCGCGGCGGGCGGCGCTGGGGTTGCTGTACGCGATCTTTGGGGAGGGGCTCTGGGACGAAGGGAACGGATTGTCGGGCGGGTTTCAGCAAGGGGAAGTGCGGTTACTGAGGCAGATGCTGGAGCGGAAGATCAATGCGCCGCTGACGTCGAGCGCGGGGAGGTTGTTTGACGCGGTGGCGTCGCTGATCGGGCTGAGGCAACGGGCGGGATTCGAGGGACAGGCGGCGATGGATTTGGAGTTCGCGGTCGATCCGGAGGTGACGGGCGTTTACCAGTTTGGGATTGGTTCGGGGATGCCGCGGGTGATCGACTGGGAGCCGATGATTTTGGAGATATTGGAGGATGTGCGGCGGAATCCGGATATTCGGGGGACGGCGGCGCGATTCCACAATACGCTGGCGGAGATGATGGTGCGGGTTGCGGAGATCGCCGGGGAGGAGACGGTGGTCCTGACCGGGGGGTGTTTTCAGAACCGGACGCTGACGGAATTGGCGGTGAGGCGGCTGAAGGAGAGTGGGTTTGAGGTCTATTGGCACCAGCGGGTGCCGCCGAATGACGGGGGGATCGCGCTGGGGCAGATCATGGGGGCGGTGGAAGAGATGCGGAGAGAAAGGGACGTAAATGACTTAAGGGACATAAGCCGGGATGCCCGGGCAGTGGCTGCCGGAGAGATTTATTTGGAAGGGGCGCAGAATCTTAAGCCCGAACGGGGGGCGGACAGCGATAATCAATAGAGGCCACGGTGCCTCCCCTACCCTATGTGTCTTGCGATCCCAGGCAAACTCCTAGAAATAACTGATGACGGCAATGGAGTAAGGATGGGGCGGGCGAATTTTGGGGGAATAGTGAAGCAGGTTTGCCTTGAGTATACGCCGGAGGTGGTCAAGGGGGATTACGTGCTGGTGCATGTGGGATTTGCACTAAGCAAGGTGGATGAGGAGGAGGCTGCGCGGACTTACAAGCTGCTGGAGGAGATGGAGCAACTGGGAGAGCTGGATACGCCGGAGATGGAGACGGATCCGCCGGAATGGAAGAAGCCATTTTTGTAAGTCATGAAATTTCTCGATGAATACCGCAGTGAGGAGCTGGCGAACAAGATCGTGGCGGAGATTCGGCGGATTGTGACGCGGCCGTGGGTATTGATGGAGGTGTGCGGCGGGCAGACGCATACGATTGTAAAATACGGGATTGACCGGTTGCTCCCGCAGGAGGTGGAACTGGTGCATGGGCCGGGGTGCCCGGTGTGCGTGACATCGCTGGAGATGATTGACAAGGCGCATGCGATCGCGCGGCGACCGGATGTGATTTTCTGTTCGTTCGGGGATATGCTGCGGGTGCCGGGATCCGAGTCCGACCTGCTGGTGCTGAAGTCGCGCGGGGCGGATGTGCGGGTGGTGTATTCGCCAATTGATTGCCTGAAGATCGCGCGGGCGAATCCCACCAAGAAAGTGGTGTTCTTTGCGATTGGTTTTGAAACGACGGCGCCGGCGAATGCGATGGCGGTGTGGCAGGCTGCGCGGCAGGGGGTGCGCAATTTCTCGGTCCTGGTGTCCCATGTGCTGGTGCCGCCGGCGATGGCAGCGATCCTGCAATCGCCGCTGAACCGGGTGCAGGGATTCCTGGGCCCGGGGCATGTGTGCACGGTGATGGGTTACCATGAGTACGAGCCACTGGCGGAGCGATTCCGGGTGCCGATAGTGATCACCGGTTTTGAGCCGGTGGACATCCTGCAAGGGACGCTGATGACGCTGCTGCAACTAGAGAACGGGACGCACGAGGTTGAAAACCAGTACCCGCGTGTGGTGGCACGGGAAGGGAATGTGGTGGCGCAGGATTTTGTGCAAAAGGTGTTTGAGGTGTGCGACCGGAAATGGCGCGGGGTGGGATCGATCCCGGCAAGCGGATACCGGCTTCGGGAGGAGTTTGCAGAGCATGACGCGGAGCGGCTGTTCGACGTGCGGGAGATCAACACCGAGGAATCGAATATTTGCATCAGCGGGCTCGTGCTGCGCGGAGTGAAGAAGCCGCATAATTGCCCGGCATTTGGGACGCTGTGCACGCCGGAGCATCCGCTGGGGGCGACGATGGTGAGCGCGGAGGGAGCGTGCGCGGCGTATTACGCGTATGGCCGACATTTGCAGCCCCATCCGGAAGTGGCGGCTGTGGCATGAATACGGCCGCTGATATGCCGGGGACGTTGAACGGGAACGGGGCGGGGCTAATGGGCGCGACGTGTCCGGTGCCGATGACGAATTACAAGGAGATCGTGCTGGCGCATGGGAGCGGGGGAAAGCTGAGCCAGCAATTGATGCAAAGCGTGGTGCTGCCGCGCTTCCGCAATGAACTGCTGGCGCCGCTTCATGATGGGGCGATCTTTGCGCTGGACGGCGCGCGGTTGGCCTTCAGCACGGACTCGTATGTGGTGAGCCCGCTATTTTTCCCGGGCGGTGATATTGGGAAGCTGGCGGTGCACGGGACGGTAAACGACCTTGCGATGTGCGGGGCGCGCCCGATGTATCTGTCGGTGGGATTTATCCTGGAGGAAGGGACGGCGATGGATGATTTTGCGCGGGTGGTGGGATCGATGCGGGAGGCGGCTGATGCAGCGGGGGTGAAGCTGGTGACGGGGGATACGAAGGTGGTGGATCGCGGGAAGGCGGACGGGATTTTCATCAATACGTCGGGGATCGGGGTGATTCCGGAAGGGGTGGATATCAGCCCCGCGCGGGCACTGCCCGGGGACAAGATTTTGCTGAGCGGGGAGATTGCAGTGCATGGGATCGCGATCATGTCGGTGCGGGAAGGGTTGGAATTTGAAACGGAGATCGCGAGCGATACGGCGGCGCTGAATGGGTTGGTGGAGGCGATGCTCGCGGTGGGCGGGGATATCCATGTGCTGCGGGATCCGACGCGGGGCGGGGTGACGAGCGCGCTGACGGAGATCGCGCAAAGCGCGGGGGTGGGGATGTTGATCGAGGAGGCGCGCATCCCGATCGGCGAGGAGGTGAAGGGAGCGTGCGAGATCCTGGGGCTGGATCCGCTCTATGTGGCGAATGAGGGAAAGCTGATCGCGGTGGTGGCACCGGGCGCTGCGGAAGGGGTGCTCGCTGCGATGCGCGCACATCCGCTGGGGCGGGAGGCGGCGATCATCGGGGAGGTGACGGCGGAACACCCAGCATTTGTGCTGATGAAAACGCGGGTGGGCGGAACTCGGGTGGTGGATATGCTTTCCGGGGAGCAATTGCCGCGGATCTGCTGAAGGGAGGATGGACGCTCGGAAGCGCCCATTGGTGGCCACAGCTCACGAAGTTTTCATTTGCGTGAATCCGTAACCGCTGTAAACCGGTGGGGATGATTCGCTTTGAACTCCACTTTGACGGCCGGGTTGGCAGTCCGGCAAATGCACGGCATCCGGTGGATTTGCGTGAGGTGCAGGCGGAACAAGGGCGAACTGAAGCGGGCCACCGCTTCGTCAGCGCCTCATTATCAGACTAGCCGGCGTGGCGGAATTGGCAGACGCGCTGGACTCAAAAATCAGCTTTCAGCGGTTTTATAGGGTTGCATGGCGTTGCATAGAATTGCATTAAAACACTGATGAATACTTGCGATTATGACAAAACGAGCGGTTCCTCAAGGATTGGAGAGGGCGGGGTAGAAATTCGCGAAAGTAGAACAAAAGTAGCACAAACCTGCCTGAGTCCCCTGCCCTGCCCATAAGTGCGGGCGCCCCCAGCCCGAGCGAATTTTCGACCAGGCAATTTGCACCCGCCTTGGACCAGGCGGCGTGGTTTTCTCATCCATGCTGAATGAATGGAAAATATCGAACCCGCCTCTTCAGCCTCCCCTCTCGAACACCGCTTTGCGTACTCTCCAGCAGAATTTGCCGCCCTGTTCGGGAAACATCCAACGTGGACTTACCGGCACCTCTACAAGGGCACCTTTAAGGCAATCACCCAATACGGGCGAATCATGATACCGCGGAGCGAAGTGGATCGCCTGTTGAGTACTGCAACGGAATACACGGGGACAGCCCACGCGCGAAGGAACCGAACACGGTGAGTGGATTGCGAGGCCGACCGCGCGCGGGAACTGCGGTTGAGCCTGCGATGGCCAGAGGCCGAATGCGTCATTGACGCCGCCGTTACGTCATCGCCGAATAAAGGCACACCCTTCCTCCAACCACCCAGGCGGCGCGCCGTCTGAGCGCGGGCGAGCGGCCACGTGAGGAGGACCGCACCGACTCGGCAACGGCGAAGCCTCCCCGGATGCCCCGGAGGCTGAGAAGTGGCCGACACTCGTTCAGGTGTGCGGCGGGTCGCAGGCAGCGTGCCGGTCGGGTTGCCGGCACGTTGCCTGCCGCGGCGAGAGCGGCGGTGCTCAGGTTGCGTTGGCGTCGTTACGTCCAATGAACGCGAGTTTACCGCCAGTTTATATCCGAGATGAATCGCAGTTCGCTTCCGACTCGACGGACAGTTTGATTGAGGTGTTTTTTCCAGTTCACCTTCAGCGTAGCCGCCGATTTGCCTCCGCGTTGTACGGCAGTTTACCGACAGGTCGGAAAGTCCTTAGTTTTGCTAAGGGGTAGGGCGTGCGTGCGAAATAAAGGCGGCCAAAATTGGCCGCCAAAGTTGCAGTGATTGTTCATATGAAAATGAAAATAGACATCAGTAGAACCTGCGGTTCCGTCCGCAGTAGCCTATTGGCACTGGCGGGGCTGGTAACGGTTCGAGGCCCACATCCACTCAACAAACTAAAACACTAACGGTCCAAAAATTAGTTGCACCTCCGTGTAGGTGTAGGTGTAGGTGTAGGTGTAGGTGTAGGTGTAGGTGTAGGAATTGGGGTTGCGTCGGGTGAGACGTTGGTGGGAGGCGGGCCGCCCCTTGGTACTTTGACGTCGCTCTTGGGATTGGGAGCGGGTTCCGGGGTCTGCTGAGGGACAAGGCCGGGGTTGACCGTATTGCCCGGGGCCGCCTTGAGGTCACTAATCAGGACTGTGTCTCCCGTTTTCGTGATGCCGTAGAGCTTCTTGGCAAAATCCAGCGGGACATGGACGCAACCGTGCGAACTCGGCTCGCCTGGGTTATTGCCGCCATGGATTGCCATCCCATCCCAGGTAAGACGCTCCATGAAGGGCATGGAGGCCTCGTGGTATTTCTCGGAGTGATATGTGAGGTTCTTGGTCAGGATGGTGTAGGTGCCGGGAGCCGTGGGGTGGCTCTTGATCCCTGTGCTGACGGCGCTTCGACCGATCTGCTTGCCGCCGCGGTAGACGTAGAGCATCTGGTTGTTAAGGTCCACGATGATGCCGACAGGGCCCGTGGGAGAAGCCTGGGGATTCCAGATATATTGGTCCGGCTTGAGGTCGGCCGTGTCCGCAGGTTGCCGGGTGCCATGCTCAATCGCGAAGGCTCGCAGGTCCAGGGCCGAGAGGATGAAAACGGTGGCGAGCAGCGCGGTGGCGAGTTTTTTCATGCAGTAGCGTCAATGAAAGAATCGGACGATCAGCGCCGGCCTAGCGTACCCGTCATGAACGAGCGGACTGATTTGCTCATAGTCGGAGGCTATGCGGCGGATACCGAGGAGGTATTGGCCCGATCCATGGGGGGCACCGATGCTTATGCACGTTCCAGACCACCTCACTACGAACCTTTCCTTGGCTTGCCACCCTGAGTGTCATTCTCGGCCTGGCATTTCTGTACGAGGTCATGCCGCCCGTTCCCGTTCACATTGGAAGGGCAGCCATGTTCGCACTTGGTGCTCGTGCAATTGTTTTTGCAGCGATGGAGGCGGTGTTGGGAGTTATTGCCCTGATTTTCCTTGAGGCCCAGCGCAAAAGGGCAGCCTTCAACGCGTTCGGCTTTGCAGCCCTCCTTTGTCTGGCCGCGGCGATTCTTTACGTCCAGGCTTCACGTTAAGCGAAAAATGAGCGCGAGCGCGGTTTACGGTTGAGCAACGGCGCCACCTAGTTTCCTCATTATTTCGAACCGAAGAACCCAATGTCCAAAACATTCTGGGACCATCCCATTGAAACAATCGGAAAAGCTCTCCACATCCGGAGGCAGATCGAGGCGCTTGAAAAAAATCTCAGTGAAATTTACAGCGGGACCGTACCTCATGTGACCTCGAAGGAGGTCGATGGCCGCAAAGGCAAGCCTTCTGCCGCGACCCGCGCTAAAATGGCCGGTGCTCAAAAGGCCCAATGGGTGAAGAAGAATGGTGCTTCACCGGCCGCGCCCGCAGTCGAAGCTGCCAGGAAGAAGCGTGTCGTTGGAGCGGCGTTCCAAGCAACGAATTCTGCCGCAGAGAATGCCCGATGGTCGAAGACCAGATTGATGGAACCTTAAAAGTATCCGGCGAGCGCAGGGTTCCCGTTTGCGTTGGCAAGTTTTCCCTCGATTCTCATCCGTTCCTCCTCGGGCAGATATGGCGGGACAAAGCTCCGCCGGAATTGCCATTCTCAGAACCGCCATGTACGAGTGAGATAGTCAGAGAATGTCAGCAGGAAAAATAGGAATAGCCATACCAGGCCCGCCCCGGCGAACACGCGGACGATTCCCTTGTCATAATGGACTTCCATGAAGATGAAGACAATCAGAGCCATTTTGGCGACTGAAATGCCGAACGCGAGAACATCGTGAGCCAAGGCTCCCATAGGGAGCTTGCCTCCGACGGCAGTCAGAATCAGCAGGATAATGAGGCTGATATAAATGAAATATAAAGTACGCCGCTCCGGGCGTTCGTTCGAGGGCATATAAGTTAGTTGTTGATCAGGTAGAGCATCGGATAAAGGAATACCCAAACGATATCCACAAAGTGCCAGTAAAGCCCGACGACGCGAACGGGCGAGTGGTAGGCTTTTGAAAAGTCGTTGCGTCTCGCCCTGATATAAAGATAAGTGAGCGCGCTGAGGCCAAGGGTCATATGAATGGCGTGCAGCCCGGTCATCGCGAAGTAAAGAAAGAGAAACAGCTCAGCCGAGTGAGGATGAAGAAAATGAGTGGGGTCGAAATTGACGCTGGGAACTAAATGCTCGCGGTAATCGAGATAGTATTCGCAGAGCTTGAGGCCGAGAAATGCAGCACCGAACGTAAACGTAAGCGCGAGATAACGGCGCAGCTTTTCCAGGTCTCCATCCTGAATGGAATGGACGGCCAACGCCATGAACAGGCTGCTGGTGAGCAGGATAAATGTATTACTTGTCCCGATCCAGAAATACAGGTGGGCGCTGCCTTCGGCAAAGCCGGAATGATAGGAGACCCTGTAAACGGAGTAACTGAGGATGAGCCCGCCGAAAAAGAGAATCTCCGTGGAGAGGAAGGTCCAAATGCCAAGGGCATCGGCTTCTTCCTGCTGTGCGCGGGACTCGAACTGTTCCGGGATGTGGCTGGCGGATTCTTCAGGCATCGCTTTTGATGGGGTATGGGTAGTCGTAGGCCTCGCGCGTGACGATGGGGAGCTTCTCGAAGTTGGTGCGGATCGGCGGCGAGGAGGTTTCATTCCATTCCAGCCCGCTCGCGTTCCATGGATTGGGAGGCGCATGTCTCCCGAAGAAGAACGACCAGGTCAAATAACACAACGGCAGCAGATAACCAACGGCGAGCACGGAAGCGCCCGCGGTGGAGAGGATGTGGAAGACCTGCCACTGGGGCGGATAGTATGGGTAACGCCTCGGCATCCCGAGATAGCCGAGGATGAATTGTGGGAAGAAGGTAAGATTGAACCCTACGAAGATGATTGCGGCGGAGAACTGCGCCAGCTTCTCATTGTACATACGCCCCGAAATCTTCGGCCACCAGAAGTGCAGGCCCCCCAGGTAAGCCATCACCATGCCGCCCACCATGATGTAATGAAAATGAGCGATAACGAAATAAGTATCGTGGACATGCATATCCACCGCCAGCGTCGCAAGGAACAGACCCGTCAGTCCGCCAATGGTGAACAAGCCGATAAATCCGAGGGCATAAAGCATCGGGGTGTGAAAATGGATCCGGCCCTTGTAAAGCGTGGCTGTCCAATTGAAAACCTTGATCGCGGAGGGAATGGATACCAGGAAGCTTAGCATCGAGAAAATCATGCCCGCATAAATCGACTGGCTCGCCACAAACATGTGATGACCCCAGACAATGAATCCAAGGATGGCAATCGCCAGGCTCGAGTAAGCCACGAACTTATAACCGAAAATCCGCTTTCTGGAGAAACAGGTGATCATCTCGCTGACCACGCCCATGCCCGGCAGGATCATGATATACACCGCCGGATGGGAGTAGAACCAGAACAGGTGCTGAAATAGGAGCGGATCGCCGCCGATGCGAGGATCGAAGATCCCGACCCCGGCGAATCGTTCGAGCGCGATGAGCGCCAGCGTGATGGCGATGACCGGCGTTGCCAGCACCATGATCAGGCTGGTAGCGTAGAGCGACCAGACGAAGAGTGGAAGCCGGAACCAATGCATGCCCGGCGCCCGCATGGTATGCGTGGTGACGATGAAATTGAGCGCCGTGAAGATTGTCGAGAAACCGGTGATGAAAATGCCGGAGGCCATCGCGATAACGTGGCCATTCGCATAGGTGGTGCTATATGGCGTGTAAAATGTCCAGCCGGTGTCCACGCCACCGGAGATGGTGGCGTAAAGGGTAAATATGCCGCCGAGCACGAAGATATACCAACTGAGGAGATTTAGCCGGGGAAACGCGACGTCACGCGCTCCGATCATCATCGGCAGCACGAAGTTCCCGAGCACCGACGGTACCGATGGAATCAGAAAGAACCAGACCATCGTCACTCCGTGCAGGGTAAAGAGGCGGTTGTAAGTCTCCGACGTCACCAGATCGCCATGCGGCGAAAGTAACTGGAGCCGCATCATCGTGGCTGCCCATCCGCCAATGAAGAAAAAGACCGTGATCGAGAGCAGATAGAGAATCCCGATGCGTTTGTGATCATGAGTGGTGAGCCATGACCTGAGCCCGTAACCATCATTAAGATAGTCCGGCGTTACGGGATGGCGTGTGGGAGGCGCCCCGGTAGGCGACGGTTCGATGGTGGTGGAAGCGGAGCTCATGGTGTTGAAGAGTTGGATACCGGGAGGCTGGTAGCTGAAGCGGGCGGTTGCGAAAGGCTCTTGATGTATGCAACGATCTGCATGACCTGCTCCTCGCTGATCTGGCCCTGATAGGAAGGCATGATCGGTTTGTAACCGGCAACGATCTCCCCGGTCGGCCGCAAGATGGAGTCGCGAAGGTATTGATCGTCCACGGTCGCAAACTGGCCGCCCTGCAGCGGAACGCTATTGCCGTAAATGCCCGCGAGGCTCGGTGCATGCACGCCGATGTTCTCGCCGTGGCACCCGCTGCAGGAGAAAGTACGGAAAAGCCGCGCGCCAGTCTCAGCCATGCTTTGGGGGCCTGTCCCGTCCTTGGCATCGAGCCAGCTTTGGTAGGCATCCGGGCGCATTGCGAAGAGATATCCGGTCATCAGGGAGTGGTCGGTACCGCAATATTGGCTGCACAGGATGCGATACTTCCCCGGCTTGGTCGCGGTGAACGAGAGACTGGTGTATTTGCCGGGCACGACATCGTATTTTTGACGGAAGGCCGGGATGTAATAGTCATGGATGACATCGGCGGAGGTCATGATGAGTTGTACTGGCTGTCCGACGGGCACATGGAGATCGCCGATCTCGTGCCGTCCATTCTGATGGCGGACATCCCAGTACCATTGCTGGCCCACGACATAGATCGGGGTCGCGTTTCGCGCCGGGTGGTTTGCTTTTACAAAGACGATGGCGCCCCAGACGAACAATCCGGTGAAGATGATCATCGGGATGGTGGTCCACGTTACCTCCAGGTAAGTGGGGCTCAGGCGCAACATGGTGCGATTCGCCTCCGAGGTGTGCCGGTAGCGGATCAAGAAACAGGTGATCACGACGAAGAGTCCCGCGGTCATCAAAGTACTGATCCCGACCAATGCCCGGTAGATGGCATCCACCTGTGGGGCGGAATTGCCTGCTTCCTCGGGAAACAAGGGGATATCTGCGAGAAGGCAGATCATGGCGAGATCGATGCCTCCTCAATGCGCCTGCGCACGGCGTCGCGCCGTATGCAGAGGATGACATAGCCAAACAACCACCCGGCGGAGCCGAGGCAGAAGACTTTTAAGAACCAGGAGATGAGCACTCCGTATTTGCCGGTAAGTGGATTCCATTCGCAGCAAAGGAGCAGCAGTGCCTCGACTTTGCTCCCGATGGTTTCGTCAGATGCATCCATCAATGCCTTGCGCAGGTCGTGCGGGTCAAATTCGACGCCGTAGAAGTATTTCGAGGTCACACCCTTCGGTGTAAGGACAACGAGACCGCTGGGATGGACGAAGAGTTTCGCGGCCGGGTCATAGAAATAGTGGAAGCCGACTGCCTGGGTGAGTGCCGCGATCTGCGCGGGCTGCCCGGTGAGGAAGTGCCACCCATCGCCCGCGCCGGGGCGACCGTAGGCGCGGACATAGGAGAAGCGTTTTCGCGCGGCGAGCTGCCATGTTTCATTCGGATCGATGCTGACAAAGAGGACATTGAAATCCGTGCCCGGGGTAATGCGGAGATCCTCCATGCTGCGGACGAGGGCGTTCGTCACGACGTCGCACATCAGCCAGCAATGGTTGTAGCCGAGTTGCAGAATGACCGGGTGCTGACCGAAGTATTTCTGTAACGTGACGGCGTGGCCGGTCTCGTCGGTGAAAGTGAGATTCAGCGGGATTTGAGAGCCA
>Ga0302319_10024343_pt1 | contig 10769 bp, 8 predicted proteins | sample Bog_T0_2_FD_203319 | JGI IMG/M metagenome (GOLD analysis project Ga0302319, IMG submission 203319) | Peat permafrost microbial communities from Stordalen Mire near Abisko, Sweden - Bog_T0_2 | ecosystem: Environmental > Terrestrial > Soil > Wetlands > Peat | place: Sweden: Abisko, Stordalen Mire... | reverse complement strand
GTGCAGCGGGCGAGGGTCATCCTGCGTCGCAGCGGATCGACAGCAGCAGCGAGCAGATAGGGTAATACCAGGAAGCTGAGGATCTGGTCACGCTGGCCGAAGTCGCGCGCCGGGATCACGTAGAACAGGACCATGGCCGCAAAGAGCAACGCGGCTTGGACGTAACCTCGGCGTTGGCCGGTTGCGTCCAAGCCAGTGGGCATGGCCCCCCGCAGAAAGCGGTAGCTCAGCAGCGACGCCGACGACTCCGCGAGCACAACCAGCAGCTTGGCGGCGAACGGGGTGGAGAGGTGCAGGGCATGGCCCAGCAATATCGGCAGAGCAGACAGCCACACGATGGCGGGAGGATTGGAGTCAAAGGCCGCCGAGCCGTAGAGCTGGGCACCCCCGAGCCAGCGTTGCGCCATCAGAAGGAACCAGAGCTGGTCATGCCCGGCCGGCGGCAGCAGGCTCAGCACCGCTGCCATCCCGGCCGTGGCAAGGGTCAGCAGCGCAAAGATCCGTCGCAGCGCGGCATCGCCCGTTGGGGTCAAACGCTGGGTGGAACGCTCGAAGCCAGCGGCAGAGTTGGTCATAGTAGGGGCGGTCACACCCTCAACCCATCCGCCGCGTTACAGTAGGCGTACCATCATTGGGTCGCGGGAGGCTTCAGGGTACCTTATGCGCGGTGCGTGGCGTTGGAAGAGGGCCGGGACGGGCGTGGCACTGGCGTTGCTGCTGGGTGTGGCAGCCCGCTGTGCCGCGCAGGAGAATCCCCTGGAGAATGTGCATACCATCGCACCCCCGCCGGCCCCGCCCAAAGACACGCAGCCCGCGGCGGTGACTCCCGAGCCCGGCCACGTGGCCGGCACAGCCATCCATGTGAACGTAGACCTGGTTCTGGTCCCAGTGACCGTAACCGACCGCATGAACCGCCTGGTCACCGGCCTGGAGCGCGAAAACTTCCAACTCTTTGACAACAACACCGGGCAGACCATCAAGAGCTTCGCCACGGAGGACGCGCCGCTGTCGATCGGCATCGTATTTGACCTGAGCGGAAGCATGAGCACAAAGTTTGTGCGCGCCCGCAAGGCGCTCAGCGCGTTCCTGCGCACCTGCAACCCGCAGGACGAGTTCTTCGTCGTAGGCTTCAACGACCGTCCCGCGATCATCGTGGACTACACCTCGGACGTGGAAGATGTCGAAGCCCGGATGGTGATGCTGAAGCCGGAGCGCCGCACGGCGCTGGTCGACGCAATGTACCTGGCCGTGGACAAGCTGAAGCAGGCCAAGTATGAACGCAAGGCGCTGCTGGTGATCTCGGACGGCGGCGACAACCGCAGCCGCTACACCGAGGGCGAACTCACCCGCGCGGTGCGCGAGAGCGAGGTGCAGATCTTTTCCATCGGCATCTTTGACGCCTACGCCCCCACCGAGGAGGAGCAGAACGGGCCGCAGTTGTTGAAAGAAGTCTCCGAGGCCACCGGCGGCCGGCTGTTCGTGGTGCTGAACATCGACGATCTAAGCGACATCGCCGAACGGATCAGCGAGGAGCTGCGCGACGAGTACGTGCTGGGCTACACGCCCACGGATCGCAGAAGGGACGGTTCGTGGCGTAAATTGAAGGTGCGACTGTTGCCGCCGCCGGGCCTGCCTGACCTGACCGCGCACAACCGCGAGGGGTACTATGCACCGTCGCAGTAAGATCAATTTTTGGCTTGGCCTGGGTGCCGTGCTCTGGGGAGCGTGTCTGGTGGGACACACGGCGGCAGCGCAGACGCCGGCTGCACAGGAGATCGCGGCCCAAAGTCCGGCAGCCCAGCGGCCGGCTGACCAGTCCACACCGCTCAAGGACACGCCCCAGGCCGTCTCGCCGTTGACTGTAGACACCGATCCGGTGCCCTCGCCCGACGCCGAGACCGCGCCGGTAATCCCCAAGGCCATCCCATCGGAGAGTGGCGTCATCAAGAAAGAGGAGGGCCGCTTCGTTCTCCGCGCCGATGCCTTTGAGGTGCGGCTCAACGCTTCCGTGATCGACGGCTCCGGTCGCACCGTCGATTCGCTGCCCGAGAGTGCCTTCCGCGTCTTCGAGGACGGCGTCCCGCAGACCATCCGCAGCTTCCGGCATGAGGATCTCCCCGTCTCGCTCGGCATTCTTATTGACAGCTCCGGCTCCATGTACGACAAGCGCGCGGCGGTGGATGCTGCGTCGCTGGACCTGGTCAAGCTCTCCAACCCGGAGGATGAGGCCTTCCTGGTGGACTTCAGTTCGGAGGCCTACATCGACCAGGACTTCACCAACAGCATCGCCAAACTGCAGCAGGGACTCAGCTACATCAAGTCCAGCGGCGGCACGGCGCTGTATGACGCCGTGATCGCCTCCGCGGACTACCTCTCCAAGAACGCCAAGCGCAGCAAGCAGGTGCTGCTGATCGTGACCGACGGCGACGACAACGCCTCCAGTGCCACCCTGGAGCAGACCATCCGCCGGGTGCAGGATCTGGACGGCCCGGCGATCTACTGCATCGGTCTGCTCTTTGGCACGGATGTGACCCACGCCGAGGCGCGGCACTCCAAGGAGGTGCTGACCGAGCTCGCCGAGCAGACCGGCGGAGCGGCTTACTTTCCGCACGCGCTGGGGGATGTGGACGAGATCGCCCACGAGGTCGCGCAGGACATCCGCACGCAGTACACCATCTCGTACAGCTCCACCAAGCCCACATCCCAGGGCGGATACCGCACCGTCCGTGTTGAGGCCAAAGAGAAGGGCTTCCGTAACCTGCAGGTGCGGACGCGGACGGGCTACTTCCCGCACGCGCCGGGTACTGCGGCCGCCAATCCTCCCGCTGGAGGAAGGTGAGCGTGGCCGGAGCCTTGGAAGCATCCAATCACCTGACGTGACGCAACCTCCACTGCGCGAGTAGCATGGCGCGAGGTGCAGGGCTTCAGCGCCGTGCTGCCGGGACGTGAGGAGTGTAGTTGGATGCTTGACTTTCAGACGATCAATGACCTGTTTCAGCATATGAGCCACCGCGGCGATGCGACCGCGGTGCTGACCTTGAACCTCGGCAAGTGGGAGCCGATCACCTCCAAACAGATGTACGGGCGGGTGCGCGCCGCAGTGGAGCTGCTGCGCAGTTGGGGAATCCAGCGCGGCGACCGCGTGGGCATCATCAGTGAGAACCGCTGGGAGTGGCCCGTGGCGGACTTCGCCGTGCTGGCGATGGGCGCGGTGGATGTGCCGCTCTACCAGACCTCGACGGCGGAGCAGATGGGCTTCATCCTGCGCGACGCCGGCGTCCGCGCGGTGCTGGTCTCCAACAAGCTGCAGTACAACAAGCTGGTGACCGCGGGCGAGATTCCGACTGTCGAGCACGTGGCCGTCTTCGATGCGGGCAGCTTTGGCAACGCCGACAGCTTCAGTGACTGGATGCAGCGCGCACCTGCGCTGGAGGAGCCCGATGCGGACTTCGATGCTCTGCTGCATCAGACCAAACCGGAGGACCTGGCCTCGCTGATCTATACCTCGGGCACGACCGGCGACCCCAAGGGTGTCATGCTGACCCACCGCAACCTCGCCGACAACCTGCGCCACTCCACGGATGGCCTACAAATCGGTGCCGGGGAGGTATCCATCTCCTTCCTGCCCCTCAGCCACGCCCTGGCGAGGCACCTGGACTATGCCATCTACGGCAACGATGCGGTGATCGCCTACCTGCCCAAGTTCGACGATCTGGTGGGGGCGATGAAGGCAGTGCGCCCGACCATCTTTCTAGCCGTGCCGCGCGTGTTTGAAAAGGTCCGCCAGAGCACCGAACACAAGGCCACCGGGCTGCGCAAAAAAATTCTCAACTGGGCACTGGCGACCGGAAAGAGGCACCGCAAGCAGATCATGGCCGGCAAACAGCCGGCGTCGGCGCTGTGGAAGCTGGCCAACAAGCTGGTCTACAGCAAGCTACGCGCGGCCTTGGGAGGGCGTGCACGGCTGTTCGTCTCGGGCGGCGCGCCGCTGGGCATGGATTCGGCCAACTGGTTCCTGGATGTCGGTATCCGCATCTTTGAGGGCTACGGCCTGACCGAGACCTCGCCGGTGATCTCTCGCAACACCTTTGACGGCTACCGCATCGGCACCGTCGGCACCGTCATCCCCAACATGGAGATACGAGTGGCGGAAGATGGCGAGATCGAAGCCCGTGGAACCTCGGTCTTCGCCGGATACTGGAAGAAGGAAGACGCCACCAGGGAGCAGTTCACCGCGGACGGCTGGTTCAAGACCGGCGACATCGGCAAGCTCGAAGACGGCTTCCTGAGCATCACTGACCGCAAGAAGGAGCTGCTGAAGACCAGCGGCGGCAAGTACATCGCTCCGCAGCCGATCGAGGGCAAGCTGAAGTCCGATGCGCTGGTCGGCAATGCAGCGCTCATCGGTGACTCGCGCAAGTTCGCCAGCGTGCTGATCTCGCCGGAATTTCCCGCGCTGGAGCGCTGGGCCAAACAGAACGGGATAGAAGCCGCGGACCGCAACGCCCTGGTAAAGGACCCCAGAGTGCAGAAGCAGTATGAGGGCATTGTGAAGAAGATGAATGCAGGTCTGGAGCCGCATGAGGTGGTGAAGAAGGTGCGTGTGGTCCCCGACGAGTGGAACGTAGACTCCGGTGAGTTGACGCCGAGCCTCAAACTCAAACGCCGTATCATCGTGGAAAAGTATAAGGACACCATCCGGGAGATGTATGGAGAGTAATGTCGCCATGGAAGGGCATGAGCCTCTCGCCGAGGCTTTGCATCCAATCGCTCGATGACATGGCTCAAGTCTGCACAGCGGCGCGGCAGCCGCTTCCTGAATCCGGTTCCTACCTCGGTGGGTGGCCTCCGTGTCGTCTTCAAGGTGCTGCCGCAATATCTGAGCCAGCGAGAAGAGACCGAGCCGAAGCAGCCGTTGGGGCCTTTCCCTACGGATGCAGCCATCTATGCCACTCCCGCGGCGAGCGGCCTGCGCGTGACCTGGTTCGGGCACTCGTCGTCGCTGATGGAGATGGACGGCGTGCGCGTGCTGCTGGACCCGGTATGGGACCAGCGCGCCAGCCCGTTCCGTTGGTTCGGGCCCAAGCGGTTCTTTGCGCCGACGCTGCCGCTGGAACACCTGCCGTGCATCGATGCCGTGCTGATCTCGCACGATCACTATGACCATCTGGGCGAGAGCACCGTGCGCCAACTGGCGCGCCTGCAGCCCTCGGCTCGATGGGTCACCTCGCTGGGCATCGGCCGGCGGCTCCGCAGCTTCGGCGTCTCTGAAGAGAACATCACCGAGCTGGACTGGACCCAGAGTGTGGACATCGACGGTGCGGAGGGCAGTCTGCGGATTGCGTCTTGGCCGGCGCGCCACTTCTCCGGCAGAACGGCCTTCGACCGCTTTACTACCCTGTGGGCCTCGTTCGTCCTGGAGGGGCCGCAACACCGCGTGTACTACGGCGCGGACACCGGCTATTGGGACGGCATGGCCGAGATTGCCTTGCAGTATGGAGGCTTCGATCTGACCATGCTGGAGATTGGTGCCTTCAACACCCTGTGGTCTGACATCCACCTGGGGCCGGACGGCGCGGCCCGGGCATTTGCAGCCATGGGTGGAAACGACCGCGCCGGACTGCTGATGCCGATCCACTGGGGGCTCTTCAACCTTGCCCTGCATGCCTGGCGGCAGCCGATCCAACGACTCAAGGACATAGCCCGTAGCCACTGCAAGCTGTGGTCACCTCGGCCAGGGGTGCCGACAGAGGTGGTGCAGGGGGAAGAGCTGGAGTCCGACTGGTATATAGAGTCTAAATAGCCTATGGAATCATATAAATGCGATGAATAATGCAGGTGATACCTTCATGGTGGTCTTTCGTCCAGGGCTACGGCGCGCCTAGTGACTATTTCATCAAGAGTGGCAAATCATGGGACAGCTCCGTCGGAATGTCCTTGTCCCCCTGTGGAAAATCAAGTACAAGAGGTAGGAACGCAGAAGAATACAGAAGATTCCCGGTGAACTGGAGAGACTCGAATGGGTAACGCAGCACAAGGACAGATCGCTGTTCGTGAGGTGATGGACATTCGCCAGGCTGCGGACTACCTGGGCATCAGCGGAGACACGCTGTACCGGTATGCTTCGGAGGGTTTTGTGCCTGCGTTCAAACTGGGCAATCGCTGGCGGTTTCGCAAGATTCTGCTGGACGGCTGGATGGACGAGAAGAGCGGCGCGGGAGCGCAGCCGGTCTCGGTCGATGCGGCCCACAAGAAGCCGGTAAGCCGCGCCCGCTAGCTAGGGGACCTCTGCCTAAGTCAGTCCTGCCGCCCACGGATCCACTGGCTCCCGCCCAGCCCTCGGATCCCCGTGGTCTTTCGCAAAACCTTGAACGTAGTGAAGGGCGAAGGGCCGAAGTCAAAGGGTCTGCTTTCCTGCATTAGCCATTTGCAATCAACAACATAGACGTCCACCCCATCGACTTTGGCCCAAAAACGCTGTGTCAAGCCCCCACACCCGCAAAAATCCGCCCAACTCACTGAAAATAAAACAAATAAAAAATCCGCAGAAAACGGTAATTAATACTCCCTCCACCTGCTAGCATTAACACATAGCTTGGAGATGAAGACACACAACGCCCGGCGCAAGCCTACTTTTTGTCATTCCCGCAGGGAATCTGCGTTTTTTCGTTGCCGTTCCTCTTGCTGGGCCGTCGAACACACCCGAACCCCAGCAGAATCAATATTTTGCAGCTAAAATCTTTTGAATCAGGGTTTTAGCTCCCCGTTTACCGGCTATCTCGCTGATTCTAAAGGTTCGAGCCCAGAGAGAGGGGGGTGGGGTAGCCCACAAAGGCAGCGCATCCCTTAAGCCGATACGAGGGTGATGTGTGTGATCTCCGGCGGGCAGTTCAGGCGGAAGGGCATGCCCACTGTACCTAGGCCGCGGTTGACGTACAGCTGCATGTGCCCGAGGTGATAGAGACCCTCCACGTACTTCTTGCCCCACGGCGGCAGGACGAGAGGGCCAACGAAGGGAAGCCGTACCTGGCCGCCGTGCGAATGGCCGCTGAGCATGAGGTCAATCAGCGGGAAACGAGGGTGCTGCGCGACAACATCAGCAAAGTCTGGCTCGTGGCAGAGGAACAGCACAGGAGCCAGAGGATCGGAAGGAATACTCCTGGCGATGTCCGGATAGCCGCCCTCGACTGAGTCAACACCGGCCAGCCAGATGCGATCAGAGCCTCGTTCGATGGGAACATGGCTGTTTACGAGCACCGGGGTTCCGTGTGCCTGGAGCGGATCGATCACATGCGCAGGGCCTACAGTGACATCATGGTTGCCGAGGTTGGCATAACGCTGCGGCGCGGTGAGTCCGGAGAGGACCTCCGCGCATACGCCGGCGGCCTGCCATGACGTCTGAAACGACAGCGGACCGGCGCTGATGAAGTCACCGGTCAGCAGCACCAGATCCGGCTTCAGGGCGTTGACCTGGCGCACCATCTCTTCCAGGAACCAGGCCTCGGTGAACTCCACCAGGTGGATGTCACTCAACTGGACGATCCGAAAGTTGTGGAAGACGTTGGGCAGGTTGGCGATGGGGAAGGTGCGGTTCACGATCTCGAACTGATGCCGTCCGTGGGTGCCCGCGTAGGCTACAACTCCAAGCCCCGCCGCAGAGGCGCCCGCGAGGAACCTGCGACGGGTGATGATGCTGTGCTTGGAGTGAGGACGAATTGGAAGATCCGAAGCCATAGTCCATCATAGCCGTGCGCGTAGAATCTTAGGGATGCAGGAAAACAATCGACGAGATAAAGCGATGCAGGCGGCGGTGGCTACGGGTGCGGATGCACTGCTGGTGACTCATGCTGCCGACGTGCGCTATCTCACTGGATTTGCCGGCTCGAGCGGGGCTGTGGCGATCCTGCCGGCGAAGGGCAGGGCAGCGACGGGTGGGCGCGCGCGGGCCACGCTCTTCACTGATGGTCGCTACAGCACGCAGGCCCGCGCTGAGTGCCTCGGCCTGCGCGTAGTCATCGGCAAGAAGTCCTCTGGCGTGCTGGCAGCGGAGTGGCTCGCGGCCAGCGGAGCCCGGCGCTGCGCCTTCGACTCCAGGCAGACCACGGTCGCCGCGCTGGCGGCCATGCGAACAGCGTTGCCCTCCAAGCTGCGGCGCAGCTTCTTCTTGGCCACTGAAGGTCTGGTCGCACGGATGCGCGAGGTGAAGGACGCAGGTGAGATCGCACAGGTGCGCCGGGCCGCTGCGCTGGGCTGCCGCCTCTTCGCAGAGGTGTTGGAGTACATCGAACCGGGGGCGACCGAGGCGGAGGTTGCACTGGCGCTGGAGATTAAGGCCCGCATGGCGGGCGCGGCTGGGATGAGCTTTGAGACCATTGTCGCCGGCGGACTGCGTTCGGCTCTGCCGCATGGTGTTGCGAGCTCTGCCAAGCTGCCGCGGAAGGGCTTTGTGACCCTGGATTTTGGGGTGTTGCTGGGCGGCTACTGTTCAGACATGACCCGCACCGTGCATCTGGGCAAGGCAAACCAGCGCGAGTGGGACGTGTATCATTCGGTGCTGGAAGCCCAACAAGCGGCGGTGGCAGCGGTTGCGCCGGGCGTAAGCTGCGGAGATGTAGACGAGGCGGCCCGTTCGGTCTTGCGCCGCGCTAAGCTGGGCAAGACCTTTTCCCACTCCACAGGCCATGGTGTGGGGCTGGAGATTCACGAAGGGCCGCGTCTCGCCGTCGGGCAGAAGCAGGTGCTGGAGGCGGGAATGGTGGTGACGATCGAGCCGGGAGTGTACCTGCCCGGCGAGTTCGGTGTGCGCATCGAAGATATGGTGCTGGTTAATGCGAAGGGCAGTGAGGTCCTGACCGCGGCCAGTCCGAAGACCTGGATTGAGTTGTAGGGAGCGTGAGCAAGAGATGAAGGAAGACCGAGTTGAGGAGCAAGGACCAATGGCTGAAGACAATCTGAAAGAGTTACGCGAGTTGGTGGATTTTCTCAAGGCCAGCGGCATCGCCGAGTTTGAGATGGAGAAGCCGGACCTGAAGGTGGGGCTGAAGTTCGCGGGCATGTCGCCTGCAGTGGCTCCGGCCGCGCCCGTCGCCGCTGCAGCGGTTCCCGCTTCGGTATCGCTGGCGGCAGCGGCCGATCCATACGCCGGGATGAACCTGGTGAAGTCGCCGATTGTGGGCACGTTCTATGCGGCGCCTGCACCCGAAGCGGAGCCGTTCGTGAAGGTCGGCGACCAGGTTTCGGTGGGCACGGTGCTGTGCATCGTGGAGGCCATGAAGCTGATGAACGAGATTGAGAGCGATGCCGCGGGCGAGATTGTGAAGGTGTTTGTCGAGCCCGGACAACCGGTGGAGTTCGGCCAGCCGCTGTTTGCGGTCAAATAAAAACAGACAACAACGAACGCGATGGGCGCAATGGAATGCGCAAAGGACACAATGGAAGGCAAGAACGGGTTGAAGGCTAAGTATGTTTCGTAAGGTATTGGTTGCCAATCGTGGAGAGATTGCCCTGCGGGTGATCAGCGCGTGCAAGGAGATGGGCATCCGCACAGTCGCGGTGTACTCGGAGGCTGACCGCAATAGCCTGCACGTTAAGTTTGCGGATGAAGCCATCTGCATTGGGCCGCCGCCGTCCAAGGACAGCTATCTCAACGTGCCGGCGGTGATCTCCGCAGCGGAGATCGCCGGGGCCGATGCCGTGCATCCGGGATATGGGCTGCTGAGTGAAAACGCCAACTTCGCCGAGGTCTGCCGCGCGTCCAACATCAAGTTCATCGGGCCTCCGCCGGAGGTCACGCGCATGATGGGCGAGAAGTCCACGGCGCGCCAGACTATGAAGAAGGCCAAGGTGCCCATCCTGCCGGGGTCGGACGGCGTGATCGAGACCGAGAAGGCGGCGCTGGAGTGGGCGCAGACGGTGAAGTACCCGGTCATCCTGAAGGCCGTGGCCGGTGGCGGCGGACGTGGGATGCGCATCTGCCGCAACAAGGAGGAGTTGCCCGCCCTCTTCCAGCAGGCGACCACCGAGGCGCTAAACGCCTTCGGCAACGGCGACCTGTACATGGAGAAGTTCATCGAGCGGCCGCGGCACATCGAGTTCCAGGTGCTGGCCGATGAGCACGGCAACGTGATGTCGCTCGGCGAGCGCGAGTGCTCTATCCAGCGCAGACACCAGAAGCTCATCGAAGAGGCTCCATCCTTGCAGATCACGCCCAAGCAACGCGAGGAGATGGGCAAGGTCATCAAACGCTCGCTCAAGGACATCGGTTACTGGAACGCCGGGACGATTGAGTTCCTGATGGACGAAGACGGCTCGATCTACTTCATCGAGATGAACACGCGCATCCAGGTGGAGCACTGCGTGACCGAGATGGTCACCGGCGTGGATCTGGTGAAGGCGCAGTTGCGCATAGCGGCCGGGGAGAAGCTCTCGGACATCGTTCCCGAGGTGCCGCCGATCAACGGCCACGCGATTGAATGCCGCATCAACGCCGAGCATCCTGAGAAGTTCACGCCAAGCCCCGGAAAGATTACGGTCTATAATCTGCCTGGTGGCAACGGCGTACGCGTGGACACCGCGCAATACGCGGAGGGCGTGGTGCCGCAATACTATGACTCGCTGATCGCCAAGCTCATCTGCCATGGCAAGGACCGTGAAGAAGCCATCAACAAGATGCAACGCGCGCTGAGCCAGTTTGTGGTGCAGGGAATTCACACATCGATCCCGCTGCACCAGCGGATCTTCGCTGATCCCGAGTTCCGCGCCGGGTACTT
>Ga0302319_10024342_pt1 | contig 10770 bp, 5 predicted proteins | sample Bog_T0_2_FD_203319 | JGI IMG/M metagenome (GOLD analysis project Ga0302319, IMG submission 203319) | Peat permafrost microbial communities from Stordalen Mire near Abisko, Sweden - Bog_T0_2 | ecosystem: Environmental > Terrestrial > Soil > Wetlands > Peat | place: Sweden: Abisko, Stordalen Mire... | reverse complement strand
CGAACCGATGCGCCCTCCAGTACCGCGCCGCTCAGCGCATGAATCTCACCCGACGCCAGATCCCACGCCTGCGCCTGCCCTTTGCCAGCCAGCGTAGCCGTCCGCGATTCCGCCTTGTTACTCTCATTGAAGAAGTAATACATGTCGGCATCGCGCCAGCTTCTGTGCGTGTAAGTCAAGCGCTTGAAGTCCGCATCAACCTTCACATCGGGCTGAGGCAGCGCCGCCAGAACTTTGTCCGTGATATCGCCAGAAGGCTCCACCAAAGTCGCAAAGCTTAGATCCGGCGCGTCCTTCGCATCAAGGAAGGTTTTAGCGACGACCAGGGTGGGAGTCTTACCGACGAAAATCACTTTTCCTCCAGCCGCCGCGAACGCGCGAAACCGCTCCAGACCAGTCCGCGAAATCACGGTTGTCGAAGGAACAACTATCGCCTTATAAACCTGGCCGCTGAGATTCTTAAACCCGCCGCCGTCAATCGAAGCCACCGAGCTCAAGGACTGCTCGTCGAAATAATCCCAATCCACCTGGTGCTCCATCAGCTGCCATCCGATCTTCGTCATGCTGCGATCGGCCTCTTCATAACCCATCCACAAACTGCTCACCGGATGATAAAGACCCACCTGGGCCGCGGGCCTGCCGATCGACATCAAATAACCCGCGCGATCCGTATACCACGCCAGCATCGAAGCCTGCGGAGGAATTGTCGGCCCGGCATTTCGCATAATCGGCAACTGCAGTTGTAGCGCCGTCACTCCGCGCACAATCTGAAAATCCAGCTGATACTTGCCATCGATCCCGAGGCCTCCCGCGCCTTCCGTCCAAACCTTCGGTCTGCCGAACAAATGCGCCGCCGATGAGGCCAGCTTCGGGAAATTGTTATTGACATCCCACTTGCCATCCGGTACGTGCACGAGGCTCGGAATCAGCTGCGTCAGATTGTCGATGCCCGGAACCTGCACATGCCGCATATCGCGAAGGAAATCGCCTTCGTTGCGCCAAAGGTCTTCCGGCAATTCCAGCCGCGAACCCTGCTCTTCATGATTCAGATGAACCAGATATTCGATATTGTTCCGCGCGCACCAGTCCGCCTGAACGCCAAAGAACGTCTCACGAAAAATCCCGCTCCACACGTCGTAATAATCGGCCTTCACGCGCCAGGCTTCCGGCGTCATCTTAGGAGCGAAAAACAGCGGCAGATAAGGCTGCAGATCGTAACCCTTCTGCTGCCGGAAAGCATCGAGCAGCTTAGGTGTCCACGGAATGAAAGCCGTGTAATCGGGCTCGTCGCCAAAGAATCCCAGGATGGTTTTCCCGAACGCATCCCCCACCGCCTGCTTATAGGTTTCGTGCGTGACTTTAAGAAACGCCCGAGTAGCATCGGGGTTCAGATAATCGATCAGCGAATACTGGCTATCCTTGGCACGCGTCCCATCGGCGCGGTTGTTGTTTCGGGTTGGCGAGCTCCGGAACATATGACGAACCAGCACCAGTTCCCAGGGCTTCGGATAACCCGCGGCGCCCTGCGGAGGCGCGGGCGCCATCCAGCTGATCCCACCCGAATCGACCTTCACCGCCTGCACCGCTCCGGTCGCCGGATAAACCGCCAGCGCGCCCAGAGTATCGGGAGGCACCGGCATCTTCAAAGTCTGCCCTGGCATCACACTGATGCGAATATCGCCGTCGAGCCCCTGCATGGTGAGTTCCGGATACTCCTCGCTGATCTTGCCGCCGGCAAAGCCGCTGGGATAATCGCTCTCATCCTGAATCCACAACTTCATCCCTCGCTTCGTGGCTTCGTCGACAATCAGCTTCACCAGGCTCATGTGCTCGGCCGATAAATACTTCGGCTCGCCGCGGCCCGGCGACACGTTCACCACAAAAACTCCGTTCGCGGACAACCGGTCCAGATCCGGCGCCACCCGAGTTTTCGCATCCGGCCCGTTCCAGCTGGCAAACGGCTGGATCGCGCCATATTCGCGAGGAGGAGTTTTGAAATTCGCCGCCACTTCGCTCAGCGAAGGCACCGTGATCTGCTGCCACGGCCGCTGAGCCATCAAGAGAATCGAGAGACACACCACAAGCTTTCTCATAACGGCGCCAATTCTATCAGGATTTGGGGATAACATTAGGGGCGGAGAAAACCATGTCGTCCCGCACCATCTTCCTCGCCCGCCTGATCGGACTTTATTCGCTCATCGTTTCGCTGGCGATGATGCTCCATGGGCATGACTCCATCCTGATGGTGGAGGCGATCGTTCGCAGCTCCCCGCTGCTCTTCATCGCCGGTATGCTTGCCTTAATTGCAGGCCTCGCGATCGTCCTGGGCCACAATATCTGGTCGGGCGGCGCGCTGCTTGTCGTAGTCACTTTAGTCGGCTGGATTTCGCTGGTGAAAGGCGCTCTCGTGCTCTTCCTGATGCCCGCCGGAACTGCCCCGTTGCTCCTCGTGGATCTCGGCTACGAGCAACTGTTCTACCCCTACACCGCGATCTCGCTCGTGCTCGGCCTATACCTGACGTACTCGAGTTTGATAAAACCTATACGGCGGTTGCCATGAAAATATCAACGGTTATCATCTGCACTACACTCCTCGCCGGCGTCGCCGCCGCGCAAAGCTTCAACTGCGATTTGAAAGCCTATAAATCCCAGGACGGCCTGACCGCCGCTATCCGAGGCGACGTTCTCGAGCTGCAATGGTCGGGCGAGCGCGGCGAACAACTCCGCGCCGGCTTCGCCCTGCGCGATGGACAACCCATCGTCCACGAAATGGCCGCGCGCAAAGCCGGCGGCACATGGGTCATCCTGGGCCGCGACCTCACGCCCGAATTCCAGGTCACCAGCGGCAAGCGCCGTCTTTCCGGCCAGCAGGTCCCGCCGCTCAAACAGCTCAACATGTACACGCCGGAAATTATCGAGCGGGAAAAGTGGAACGCGTTCTGGGACGCCCCGCTCAGCATCCCAGGCGCCTCGGGCTCGAATCAGGCCATCGACCTGCCGCGTAAACCCGAAGAGGTCCGGCGGGCCTGGGCCAGTTATCATGCGACCGGCTGCGAAGTGAAATCGGACGGGGCGCGTATTGAGGTAGCGTTCCCCGGCCTCGACCTTGGCATCTTCCAGGGTCGTCTGCAATTCACCGTCTATCGCGGCACAAATCTCCTGCGCCAGGAAGCCATCGCGCAGACCCAGGAACCATCGGTGGCCTACAAATATGTGGCCGGTCTTAAAGGCTTCCGCATTAATGAGGATACGCGCGTGGTCTGGCGCGACACGGCCCGCGCCTGGCAGGATTACGAATTCGGCGGCGCTCCCAACACCGACCCCGTAGCGCTCAAAGCCCGCAACCGCCTGGTCATTGTAGAAGAGAAAGGCGGCTCCATCGCGACGTTCCCTCCCTCCCACAAGTTCTTCTTCTCGCGCGAAATGGAAACCAATCTCGGCTATGTCTATTACCGCAAGGACAACGAAGGCTCATTCTCCGTCGGCGTCCGCCAGGCCGACCGCGAGGAAGGCTTTAAGCCCTATGGCGTTTCCGATGCCGTCTGGAAGCACCGCGTATCGGAATCCCGCGAAGAGCTCGACAACTTCGCTCTCTACAACGCGCCTCCCGGAACATGGCAGCGCATGCCGGTCTATTATTACCTGACTCCCGAAGACGCCAGGACCACCCAACAGGATGTGATGGCCTTCACGCATGACGATGTCTATAAAGCTATGCCCGGCTTCAAGGTCCTGGTCAGCCATTTCCATTTCCATTTCAATGAAGAGCTAACCGATGCCGGTTCCCTCGACCACCAGCCCGCCTGGATCTCCGTCTTTCGGGCCCTTGGCATCAACATCGCCATCCTTGCCGACTTTCATTCAGACTCGCATCCCACCGATACCGGAAAGGTCCGGCTCGACGAACAGAAGGTCTACTTCGAAGGCAGCCAGAGATTTTCCGACCGCAATTTCCTCCTGATCCCCGGCGAAGAGCCCGACGCCAACTTCGGCGGGCACTACATGTTCGTATTCCCGAAGCCGCTCTACTTTACTCACACCATGGATCGCAGGCGCGCGCCCGGCCCTGCCCAGCCTTTCGTCGAGAATACAGAGTCTTATGGCAAGGTCTACCATACTGCCACCTCAGCCGACGAATTCAACCTCCTCAAACAGGAACAAGGGCTGGTCTGGCAGACCCATCCCAGAACTAAGAGCTCGGCGGGCTATCCCGACGCCGTCAAAGACAAAGACTTCTTTCTGAGTGACCGCTATCTGGGCGCGTCATTCCAGTCATTGCCCGTAGACCAATCGGAGAAGCGCCTTTGCGAGGCTCGCTGCCTGGGCTTACTCGACGACATGAATAACTGGACCGGCCCCAGATACATGATTGCCGAAGGCGATACCTACACTAAGTATCCGGATGATGAGACCTATCCGCAGTTAGTGGTGAATTACCTTAAGCTCGACCGCGTTCCTAAGTTCGACGATGGCTGGGCTCCCGTTCTGAATGCTATGCGCGCCGGCGATTACTTCGTCAGCAGCGGAGAAGTCCTGTTCCGAAACTGGGCCATCGAGGGAAGCGGCTCTCAGCGTTATTACACGGCGGAAGTCGAGTGGACCTTCCCGCCCGAGTTTGCCGAACTGGTCTGGGGCGATGGAACCACGACGGATCGGAAGATCATTCCGCTTACCGATCTTGCCCCGCTTACCAGCCACAAATTCCGGGTGCCTTTCGACCCCGCGGGGAAGAAATGGGTTCGGTTCGCGGTATGGGATTCCGCTGGCAATGGAGCCTTCACCCAACCGTTACATCTCAGGTGAGCCTTCGCTACGGGGTTACGCTTAGCGGGATCGATTCCTGCGATCTTCGCCCTCCTTGCTCCACCGTTACCCGCGCCACATAATCACCGGCCGGCAAACGCACCGAGCTAATCATCGGTAAGGACTTTACCTCATCCGGCGCACCGGGCTCCGGCTGCGTTTTCGATACAGTCTTACCCTCGCGCAAAATCTCCACCGTCACCACAGGCTTCGCGACAGCCGTGGCCTCCGGATAAACCACAAAGAACACCGCCGTCTCCCGATCCGCTTTGCCTTCTTCGGAAAGCCCCGGCACCACTTTTCCGCCCGCGAACTCCAACGGGTTCCCTGGGTCGCGCAAGCCCTCCAAAGGCTCGATTTCCCGCACAACCGCCAGGTCGCTCACCACCGGCGTTCCCGGCTTCGGAACCACCAGCGACAGGCGCTTCGTCGAAGCTCGATTCGAATCCGGATCCGTAGCCGCAACCTCGATGGTGTACCGCCCCGCCGGCACCTCAAACGGCGAAGTGAAAATCACTTTCCCGCGCCGGAACTGCTCCACCTTATCCTCGGGAACCTCACGATCTAACTCCTGGCTCACCTTGCCCACAATCTGCCCGCGCGTGTCCTTAATCAGTGCCAGAAACGTCGCATGCACCCGAGCTTTATGCGTCTTTTCATCCACCGGCACCGGTAAATTCGCAGTATCCAGATCGAATCCCATCTCATACCTGTAGCCATCGGCTGTCGGCGCGAAGCGCATGGCCGACGCCCGGAAATCGAAATCCCTCCGCGCCCCTCCATTTAAGACCCGCAACCCGGACAACTCGTAAGGCAGCACCGTCTCGCCCTTAATATCCGGGACTGCGAAGTATCCATCCCGGCTCTGCACGGTGAGCTTGTTATCGGCAACCCGCACTTCGATCTTCCGGAAATGGCCGTCGTAAGACGTGGAAGCCGGCACATAGGAAATCTCGTAATGTGTCCGGACATCTTCCATGATCCGGGCCATATTCTTCTTAAAATCGTTGGTATTGAAAACCGCGAAGCCGCCGGTGCCTTCCGCCAGTTCGGCCATGTTCAGCTGCGTGTGGGACGACAACGCCTCAAGAGCAATATCGTCCTGCTGCATCTGCTGCTTCGCGGCGGCGGGCGAAGAGGGAATGCTCGATTGCCCTCGGCTGATGCCGGCGGCTGTCGCGGTAAGTCCGGACGTCATCCCGTTAGAACTCGCGGTAGTGAGCCCACGAACGTCGATACAGTAAAAACTGATGTTGCCTCGATTGGCCGCACCGATCACCTGGCGCATGTAATCGTCGCGATCCGGAGGCTTCACCAGCCCTTCGGAAAGATAGAGAATCGTCTTACGGCCGGGCAGCCGCGATTCGTATTCCACGATGTTGAGCAAACTGCCCAGTACCCGCATCCCGGTAACGTTAGAGACCATGGAGCGTTGCGCCGTGATCATCGCGGCCATAGTCTGCTGCGCCTCCGAAAACGGCGCCTGCGATGCGCCTGTGGTCGAGAGATCGGGACTGTGGGTGACGTCGATTCCCGAATTGATCGAAATGCCGCCCTCCGTCCCGGTAATCGTATAGTTCGTCTGATTCAAAACGTCGGCACTGGCTGTGGCCAGTTCCATGGAACTGCCGGTCGCCGCTTTGTTGATGGCTCGCAGCAATGCCGCGCGATCGTTGGTGAACCCCTGGACCGCGTTGAGGCGAAGGTTCAAGCCGAAGATCGCCGCATAGGTATTCGGCTGGAGACCCTGATTGAAGAAGTCGGCCGCGGCGCTGAGCGCGTTCTGCCGGGAATCCGGCCCGATAGAATCGAACACTACTGAAATGAAGTTCGGCTCTCGCAGCGAATTGGCCTGATCGGCTGCCGATTTCAACGCTGGTCCGGTGACCTTCGGGGCTTCGGGCGTTGCCGGCACGATCCGCGTGTCGCTCCCGCCCACCAGCCGGAAGGCTTTGATCTTTTGCGGAACGCCGTCTTCCAGAACCGTGAAATCCGAAGCCTTCAGCTTCGTCGCGAGCGACAGGTTCTTATGGCGCACCACCACATCGAGCAGCACCTCGCGCACGTCGCTGCGAATCACTGTGTCCTGCGTCTGCGCGGCCAGCAGCGCGATTCCGCTAACGGCGAGCAGCGACGGCGCGAACTGCCAGCTCCAGAGCTTTCGCATCGAATTCCTCCTCGATCAGCACGCTCGAATAGCGCACCTTTCCGTCTGCCCCGATCACGTAAACATGGCTGGGCCACGCGGCATAAGCCTTCTCCGCGGCGTTGTCGAGCCCGTCCACCACGGCCGGGAAGCGCAGGTGCAGCTTGCGCGAGCACATCTGCGCATAGCCGTTTTTCTGATCCATCGACGAGGGCATCGCCAGTTCCACGCTCTCGCGCTCATTCACGGTGCTCTGCCACTGCCCCGCCGCGTGAGCTTCCCGGATATAAACCTGAACAAAGGAAACCTGACCGGCCAGTTTCTGCGCGACATCATTCAGGACCGGCGAAGCCTTGCGAAAATTCGGGCAGCTGTAACTGCCAAAGACAAGGACCGTTGGTTTGCCTTGCGCGGGGATTCGCGAGGTGCCTCCGCCTTCCGATTTCGCGAGGAGAAATACAGGGGCTGCCGTCCCTGGCTTCGGTCCGGCTTGAACCGGGGCTTCGGTTACGGAATACTTTGAAGCCAGCGCCTGTTCGTGCGCTGCATCGGCACTGAGCCCCGCTGTCTTATAAACCCCGGCCAGCCGGCCATGGGCCGCTCCAAACTCAGGCCACTCGCGCACGATGCTCTCGAGTTCGCCGCGGGCCTCTTTAGTCTTGCCCTCGCCGATCAACGCATCCGCCAGCGCCAGCCGGGCGCCGCTCGCCGCCGGCCTGAGCAGTACGGCCCGATGCAGCAGAAGTTCCGCTTCCGTATACTTAGCCCGCTTGAGGAGAATCGACGCGGAAAAGAAGTTCGCTTCGTAATCGTTGGCATCGCTCGCCAGTTGCTTCTGAAACGCGGCCAGCGCGCCATCGGGATCGCCGGTAAAAATCAGCGCCTGGCCGTAGTAAGACTGGAGATGCGAGAGCTCGGGATTCAGCTCAATCGCGCGGCGAAGTGCATTTAGCGCGGAAGGGTAATCGCCCGACGTGAACATCGCCATGCCCAGCGCATACTGCCCTTCGGCCGAAGAATCGTCCTTGAGGATCGGATCGAGGATGCGCTGCGCCTCGGCTGTTTTTCCCGCCTTCAGATATGCGATGCCGAGCACATAAGCCAGGGCCTTATCGGAATCAGACGAGTTGGCTAAAGGCTGCAGCAGCGCCAGAGCCTTTTCGGGCTCACCCAGTTGCAGCAGGCAATCGGCTGCCAGCAGCGCTGCCGCATGATTCGCTGGGTCGGCTTCATGCAGCGCGATCAGAATAGGCGCCGCCTCGCTCATTCGCCCCGACTTGTAATAGGCCAGCGCCAGGTTGCGTTTGAGCAAAGCCCGATACTGTTCGGGAGCGCCTTCGATTGCCTTCGCGTAAGCCGGAATAGCCTCATCGAACCGGCCCAGGCCAACCAGCGCGGCACCGAGATTGGAAAGCGTGGCTATGTTCGAACTATCGACCGTCAGGCTCCGCCGATACGCCTCCGCGGCACCGGCCAGGTCGCCCTTCTGCTGCAAGTCGACGCCCTGCCGATACAGGGCCACGGCATCCTGCCCAGTCGCGTCGACAACGAGCAAAAGGGTCAGCAAAGCCAAACGCACACCTGAATCATACAACCGCGGCGGGGTCTCGGGTTTGGAGGGGTTGATTTTAGGGTCACCGAACCCGAGAAAAGGGCCACCGAACCCGAGTTTACGCAATATCGAACCCGAGAAATTCGGGGTTTTTGGAAGGGCCGGTCCTTTGTTTGCAACACGGGGTTTCGGGGAAAAGCCGATTCTCGGGTTTGGTAACGAAATTTTCAGATTCGGCAGTTCGGTGCTCATTTATTGTCGCGGCTCGCTTCCGGTCTTAGTTTGCACTATGGGCAGAAGTTTCCGGCCGTTTTTCTTTGAATTGTCTTTTTGATTGTTATAGTTGTGGGGAAAAAATACTTGTGACCGATTTCGTTTGACTTTCGTTGATTTCGTCTTATGATTGAGGCATGAAGGTATCTGCTCCGTTTTTTGTTTCTTATGCGCGGCGGGATGCGGCTGATGTTGAGCGGTTTCGGCGGGTGATGCTGCCTTTGATGAAGGCTTCGGCGGAGTTTGCGTTTGGGGAGTGGATCGATCGGCAGATTCTTCCGGGGCAGGGGTGGCGGGCGGAGATTGAGGCGGGTTTGGCGGGGGCTCGGTTTGGGTTGTTGCTGGTTTCGCCGGAGTTTTTGGCGAGCGATTTCATTCAGGAGCATGAGGCGCCCGCTTTGCTGGCGAAGCCGGTATTGGTTCCGGTGGCTTTGCATGAGGTGCATTTCGATGGGTCTATGGCGCTGAATGGCTTGCATGAGCGGCAGGTGTTTCATGATTCGCGGCGGCGGTGCTTCGATGCTTGCCGGACGGGGCGGGATCGGCGGGTGTTCGCTCGGGAACTGTTTGCGGGGATTACGGCTTTGCTGCGAGGGCAAGCATGCTGAGCAAAGCGGCTTTGCTTCGTTCCGTTCCGGCGGTGCGGGCTTTGATGGGGAAGAATGCAGGGGCGTTCGACCGGTTGCTGGAGTTGGTTTCGGATGAGGGCGCGGCGAATATGGGGGCGGTGCTGGCGGCTTTTTATCCGGGGTTGGATGTGGAGCGGGCGCAGGCGAGTTTGCGGCAGTTTCGGTTTGCGGTGAATGGGGCGGCGGAGAAGGCGGGGGTGCCGTTGAGGCTTTCGGGGGATCGGAAGACGCACACGCGGGTGGAGGATCGGCTGGTTTGGTTTGAGGGGGACGACATGCTGACGGATGCGACGGAGAAGTGGCAGCAGCCGAATCTGGTGGGGCCTCGGCGGTTCCAGCAGGATGCGATGAAGCTTGGGCCGATCAAGGTCTATGTGGTTTATGCGGAGGCGGACCGCAGGGATGCGCAGAAGCTACTGGATTTGCTGCGGCCGTGGTTTCTTGTTTCGAACATTCAGGTGTGGAGCCATGCGGATATTCTTCCGGGGCAGAATCCGGCGGAGGAAAAACGGAAGCAGCGGGAGAGCTGCGATCTTACGATTCAGTTGATCAGCCCGGAGTTTGAGGCGGCGGGGTTGAGCGGGGAGCGGAGCGCGCGGTTTGTTCCGGTGTCACTGCATGAGGTGGGACATGAGTTTGAGGACGTGGAAATGTTCCGGCACGGCTCGAAGGCCTTTGATGAAACCCGGTCGCGGCGCGGGTTTGCGCGTTTGCTGTTTCAGAAGATCGAAACGGCGCTGAGACAAAGGGATGAAGGGCTGGAAGATCTGCAGCGGCTTGCTCACCAGAGCGAGAAGGTGGTGGACCGGTTGGCGGCCGCGGTATCGCTTTCGCGCGACATCGTTATGGAGCCGGAACGTTTGGGCAACCGGTGCGATGCGATTACGTTCCTCAATGAATGGCTTTTCGACGCGAAGGCTCCGGTCTTTTGTGCTTTGCTGGGCGAACTGGGGATGGGCAAGACGACGACCGCGAAGGAATTCGCTCGGCGGCTTTGGGCGCGGCGCGAGAAGGGTGAGCACGTGCCGGCGGCGATTTATCTGGATTTGCGGTCGGTGGGAGATGCGGCGGTGAAGGATCCCGACCTGGATGAGATTGTGGAGCGGATTCTGAAGCGAGACTGGAAAGGCGGGCCGCGTTCCTTGCCTCCGCAGCCCCGCGAGATTTATTCGCTGGTGGAACAGGGGGCGGTGGCGATCTTCGATGGTCTGGATGAAGTTTTGGTGCACTTGACACCGACTCAGGGGCAGGCGTTTACGCGGCAGTTGTTTCGGATATTGCCTGCCGGATCGAAGCGCGGGCGGCTTTTGATTACCTGCCGGACACATTACTTTCGGACGGTTCAGGAGCAATCGGCGCATTTCCGG
>Ga0302319_10024341_pt1 | contig 10770 bp, 13 predicted proteins | sample Bog_T0_2_FD_203319 | JGI IMG/M metagenome (GOLD analysis project Ga0302319, IMG submission 203319) | Peat permafrost microbial communities from Stordalen Mire near Abisko, Sweden - Bog_T0_2 | ecosystem: Environmental > Terrestrial > Soil > Wetlands > Peat | place: Sweden: Abisko, Stordalen Mire... | reverse complement strand
CTCTACTTTCCCGGCGGACCTTCGTTTGACGGCAACGGCCTCTCCTTCGAGCTGGCCAATGGCGTCGACATCAATCTCTATGACACCTTTGTCGACCCCTACTACTTTGACAGCGCCTTGCAGAGCAATCCAGGCGGAGACATTGCAGAGCCGGCCGGCTTCACAGTCACCGAGACACCCGAGCCGAGCAGCTTCATTCTTTTTGGCACTGCGGCTTTGGGATTAGCTGGTCTTCTTCGTCGCCGCCTGGTCGCCTAGGTATACGGAGGGCAGGGGCTAGCAAAGCCTATCCTCTCGTGCAATGAATCAGCCGCCAGTTTCCACCCTTGAGGGGCGGAGACTGGCGGCTGATTTTCTTGGTTCGCGCAACTTGAACCCCGCGTCCAGTGCAGAACCAAACTTGGTGTGTGCGGAAGGCTGCGTACTCAAGTCCATGCAACCATCCGGGAGCGGCGACCTCGCATTCATCGCCTTTGACCAATCTCGGCAGGCTGGGCTACGCTAGCCGCGTCTTTTCGCGAGAGGGTGTCTGGGCACCAGCAGATCTACGACGCCTACTTGCTGGGACTCGCGGTGAGGCAAAACGGAGTCCTGGTCACTTTAGAGAAGGGAATCAAGTTTAGGACCGGGGCTGGTGCGGGAAGCGCGTATTGGTTCTCGAATCGTGCTGGCGGTCAGAGTGCCTCATGTTCCGCTTCTGGAAATTGGGAGAGCGCAAAGCTCAGCGCGCGGCCTTCGGCAGGTTGCTCATCGCATCCGTGACAATGCCCGGCGTCAGCACCTCCGGCAACATTTGCGGCTGGCTCTGGCTTGGCGTGTAGAGCGCATAGGCGGGGACTCCGCTGCGGCCCAGCGCGGTCAACGTCTGCGTGATGGCCTCGTTGTGGCGAGTCCAGTCGGCCTTGAGCAGCGCCACGTTGTTTGCTTTGAAGGCCTGCATCACTTCAGGTTGGCTGAGAGCCACGCGCTCGTTGACCTGGCAGCTCAGGCACCAGCTAGCGGTGAAATCCACAAAGACCGGGCGGCCCTGCGCCTGATAGCGGCTCACCGCCTCGGCGGACCACGGCTCCCAGCCGCCGTGCGCTTCCGGCGCGGTCACAGTCTCCGAAGCGGCAACCAGCTTGCCTGGCGCGATGGTGCAGAGGGCAATGACAGCAGCCAGGATCAGCCCCGCAACCACCATGGCCCAGCGCTTCGCCGGCCAGCGGCCCAGGAACCAGCCGGCAATGGCCAGCAGAAGGAAGGCGGCCAGCAGCGCGGCCAGAAGGCTGGCCCCGTAGGCCTGCACCAGCACCCAGGCCAGCCAGATGACTGTGATGAAGATCGGAACCGAGATGGCCTGACGCAGAATCTCCATCCATACGCCGGGGCGGGGAAGCAGGCGCGTCCAGGCTGGGTGCAGGGTGAGCGCGAGGTAGGGCGCTGCCAGCCCCAGCGCCAGCGCAGTAAACACAGTAAAGGTGACCGCGGGCGACTGGGCCAGCGCGTAGCCGATCGCTGCTCCCATAAAGGGCGCGGTGCAGGGCGTGGCCACCACCACGGCCAGCACGCCTGTGAGGAAGCTGCCGGTGTAGCCGTGTTTCGACGCGAGTGAATCGCCCGCGCCGGTGAGTGTGAGTCCGATCTCGAATTGCCCGGCCAGCGACAGTCCCAGGAAGAAGAGCAGCCCGGCCATGAGAGCGAGAAAGACCGGGGACTGGAACTGGAATCCCCAGCCGAGAGTGGCGCCCGCTGCGCGCAGACCCAGCAGCACAGCCACCAGCACCCAAAAGGAGACCAGAATGCCCGCGGTGTAGACGATGCCATGGGCACGGAGCTTGTGCAATTCCTTATGGCCGGAGTGGACCAGCGCGAGGCCTTTGAGAAAGAGCACCGGAAAGACGCAGGGCATGAGGTTGAGGAGCAAGCCGCCGAGAAAGGCCAGGCCGGAGGTGCGCAGCAGCAAAAGCCAATATCCGGAAACCGCCGCGCTTGTCGGGGTATGGTAGGCCGGGGCTTTAGCCCCGGTAACGGAAGCACCCGAATCGGCCGTGCCTTTAGGCCCTGAGGCTTGCTGTTCAAAAGGCGCGCCTACGCCTGCTGATGTTGCCGTCTCCCCTGCCGGCAGCGCGGCAATCTCATAGGCACGGCCGCCGGAAAGCTCAAGAACCCCTCGTAGTTGAGCGGGGTTGGCCGTGAGGTTAGCGTCTTTCTTCAGGTCGAGAATCAGGCCGGTAGCTGTGGGCGTTAGCTTTTGCAGAGCGGGGTTGTCGAGGATATCCTGATCGGCAGGGAAGAACGCGGCCCCGGTCTCTTGCTTGCCGGTAACAACGGCCACGCGGAAGCCGTCCGAACTCACTTGAAACTGCGCACTGCTGCCTTTGGGCAACTGTTTTGGAATTTCCGGCAGGCTTTTCGATGATCTGATAGAGAATCGATCCGCAATTGTTCCAACATTGCCGTAGTCAAGCGGTGAGCTCAGTACATGAAGTTGAAGCTCCAAATCCGCCTTTTCTGGAATGCAACTCGAACTGCAGACAAGCCAATCCACCTTGGCATGAATCACAGCAGAACCTGCTTTGGTCGAACTTGCGACGGAGATTTCGGCCGGATAGAGAACTTCATCCTCATATCCATAGTCCATTAGGGGCCCGAGCGGGAGCCTTTTGGGAACAGGAAACAGAAGTGGCCCTACGCTGATCCCCTCTGGCCCGGTCCACTTCACATGCGGTGGTTCGCCCGCGTCTCCGGGATTCTTCCAGTAGATGTGCCAGCCGGGTTCGAGTTTGAAATAGAGACCAAGCTCAGTACCGAAACCCCTCGACGCGATTTCGGTACTAGTTGAGACCAGTTGCACATGCACATGGTCCGCATCGGCGGAACTCGACGTAGCCTGCGCGGGCAGACCGGCGGCAAGCAGGGCCAACAAAGCGAAGATGAAACGAGCAAGGCGCATAGGGGCGGAAGGCTGACTCCTGATGGTTGGACTCAGTGGACTGGAGGATGGTCGCAGCAAGTTCCTGATTTCATGGTCAGGGATGCACATTCAACAGCGTTGCGTGCCGTCGATAAATGCAATCGTTCACAACGCACTTGACCCCGGCGGCGCGGGCGCGGGCCACGGCCTGGTCGTGGATCACTCCATCCTGGAGCCACAGATAGGGAATGCCCAGGCGGATCACTGCGTCCACAATGGCCGGAACATGCTCCGAGGCGCGGAAGACATTGACCATGTCGATGCCCGAGCCGGTTGACTGCTGGACGGCGATCTGGGCGGCGTCGAGGTCCGGGTAGCACTTGATGCCCTGCACCTCAACAAGCGCTGGATTGACGCCCGCCACATAGTAGCCATGTGCGGCCAGATACTTGCCGATGAAGTGGCTGGCGCGGGTCGTTTTGTCGCTCATGCCTACCACGGCGATGGTTCGCGCCGTGCGCAGCATCTCGTCGATCATGGTTGGTTCGTTCATCGGATTCCTATACATCCAAATCGTCGTCTGGCGCGGCGGCGACGGCGGTGCCGCGCCGCTTGGCCAGCAGATAGCCGCGCAGGAACGGCTCCAGATAGCCATCGAGCACCTTGTCTACATCGCCCACCTCGACTTTGGTGCGGTGATCCTTGGCGATGCGGTAGGGCTGCAACACATACGACCGAATCTGCGAGCCGAAGTTGATCTCCAGCTTTGAGTCTTCCACCTTCTTGCTGACCGCCCGCTTCTTTTCGAGCTCGTATTCGTAAAGACGCGAGCGCAGCATCTTCATGGCTTTCTCGCGGTTCTTGTGCTGACTGCGCTCGTTCTGGCATTGCACCACGATTCCGGTTGGTAAATGCGTCATGCGCACGGCGGAGTCTGTGGTGTTCACATGCTGGCCGCCCTTGCCGCCGGAGCGGTAGGTGTCGATACGCAGATCCTCCAGCTTCAGGTCCACATGGATGGTTTCGTCGATTTCAGGCGAAACATAGACGGACGCAAAGGAGGTGTGGCGGCGCTTGGCCTGATCGAAGGGCGAGATGCGCACCAGCCGGTGGACGCCGCTCTCGCCGGCCAGTTGCCCAAAGGCGTACTCGCCGGTGATGGTGAAGGTGGCCGACTTGATGCCCGCCTCTTCGCCGTCCTGATAGTCGTTGATCTCGGTTTTGAAGCCCTGCTGCTCGGCCCAGCGCAGGTACATGCGCATGAGCATCTCGGCCCAGTCCTGGCTTTCCGTCCCGCCCGCGCCGGGGTGGACGGTGACAATGGCGTTGAGCGGGTCGGCCTCGCCGTTGAGCATGGTGCGGGCCTCAAGCTCTTCGTTGAAAGCGGCCAAAGCCTTGATGTCGCGCTCTAGGTCGGCCAGCACGTCCTCGCCTTCCTTGGCCAATTCGAAATAGGCTTCGATGTCGCTGGTGCGGCGCACAAGCTCCTCATCGTCGGCGACGAGGTTTTCCAGGCGCTTTTTGTCGCGCATGAGAGGTTTGGTCGCGTTGGGATTGGACCAGAGCGAAGGATCGGCCAGCTTGGTTTCTATTTCGGCGAGTTCTCGGCGGATGCGAGCGGGGTCAAAGATACTCCCGCAGGTCGCGGACTTGATCGCGCACGGGAGCAAAGGCGAATTCGAGATCGTTCAACGACGACATAGTTTGCTCTTATGACCTGACTTGGTTTGGATGTGTGAAGCTGCGTTATCTCGACTAGGATAGCATTGTGCTGGTTTCAGCAGGCTAACGGTAGCAGTCATCGACTTGATTTGTGTACCCATTTGTGTATACGATAGTGGGGAGTCGTGGTGGGCAAAGAGCTCGAATTTGAGTGGGACGAAACCAAGGCCAGAATCAATCTGGAGAAGCACAAGGTTTCGTTCCTGACCGCAGCGACGATCTTTTTGAACGAGCGATTGGAGCGCATCGGCGACCGCGAGGAGTACGGCGAACTGCGCTGGATCGCTCTGGGGCGCGTTGACGACGAAGTCTATCGCGTTGTCTTTACTTGGCGGGGCGAGAGTCTGATTCGCCTCATCGGCGCCCAGAAAGCGAGTAAAGATGAACGGGAAATCTACTATCGTGAGACATTCGCTTAGCGAAATCAGGGCCATGCGCGAACTGGGCAAAGACCGGCCCAGCGCGGATGCGCCGGAGGCTGAATCGCTGGGAGCGGAGTTCTGGCGCTCGGCGCGGGTGGTGGTGCCGAGCGGAAAGACCTCGGTTCACCTGCGCCTCGACAACGACGTGGTGGAGTGGTTCCGTGCGCGCGGCAAGGGGCACTTGACTCGCATGAATGCCGTACTCCGAGCCTATGTTGAAGCACAGAAGCAACACCCGCGATTGGGCTAACCTTCCAGGCAAGTGACCTTCGCGCGGGGCAGGGATCGCAGCACGAGAATGACGACTAAAAGACCCGCTACGGGATGGAAGTTGCAGAGAGCTACGACGCATCCGGGCGAGATGCTGCGCGAGGAGTTTCTTCTCCCTCTCGGCATTACGCAGAACGCGCTGGCAATGAAAATCCGCGTCCCCGCCACACGCATTGGCGACATCGTTCATGGCCGGCGAGCGATCACGCCAGACACATCACTGCGCCTGGCACAGTTCTTCGGCAATAGTCCCGAGTTCTGGCTCAATCTCCAGCAGATGCACGACCTGTCAAAGGCTCGCCTTGAATTGAGCAAAACGATTGAGCGGGATGTTGAGGCCTACGCCGGGGTGTAAGTGGATTGGATTGAGGTATAAATCCCAGGTCCGAAGATCGAGGCCGGGGCATCCGGCACGCGGATCCAATTCATTTTGGTTGTCGAGCACTTGCTGCACCCGTTCTACTTGAGCAGCTTCTCTTCGACATACACGACGCCCTTCGGTGATATTGTGATGGACTCAATTTCCTTATCGAATTCGAGCAACCGCAATTTGTGTAAAGGGCCAACAACCTTGCCCTTGAACACCGCCAGGTTGGAATACTCTATCCATCCACACAGATCATCAACAAACACAGATGAATCAGCGCATGAGTACAGAAGCAGCAACGCTTGATCTTTCGCGGCCAGCCCTTCCATTAACACTCGTTTCTTTCCTCCAACCTGCCAAATAGCAGGAAGTTGGCGCACCGCTAACCCATCAACAATGTCTTGTGCTTCTTCAAGTGAGAGGCCGTGGTATAGCCTGATTAGTTCGCAGATTATCCAGTCAGCAATCCTCGTCATTGCTGCAATGTCGATGGAGTTAGCGTCCACGTCCCCACCAACATGCCCTATTCCTCGTTTGTTTCGCATTGTGTACAGAAATACCAATGCGCGTGGCAACACATGACGCTCGGAATCTGTACCGCTGCCAACAGGCGAGTTTACAAGCTTTCTGCATTCATCTGCAAAATTTGGAATATGGACCCCGAATGCTGTGTATGTGCCCAAGAGCTTTTCCTGCAAAAATCTCAGGGCTGTTTCGCAGAATTTCCCAACAGCAACGCCAGCGGCATCATGGCGGGATTCCAAAGCATTCTTTTTCAGTTCCAAGTACGTCTTGATGAGGCGCGTCCGAAACCCTTTCGGAATCCCGGCCAGGGCGGTGTCCAAGACGGGATTAGGGCTTTTTATACTCATATTGCTTGTCCGCGTTCTTTGCTCTCGTCAATTGCTTTGAGCGGGTTAGCTGTCCTAACTTTCCTGAGACTTCGTTGGCCTTGAACGTCCGCGCTAGTGGTGTGTCTCAAGCAGATAGACGTTTATCCGTTTTGAAAGGGCACGACTTTAGTCGTGCCGCAAGTGCAATCAAATCAACAAGGCTTTAGCCCCTGAGGGAATGCCGGTCCACCGTTCTCCACCTTGGCAGGGCGCGCAAAACGGATGCGATCATTGAGACACTACACTAGATGGTCTTTGCAGTGAGTAATGATATCATTGATGGTTCTCGGTTTCTTGAAGAAGTCCCCCTCTAGAAGTTGCACGACAGTAGCGACTGCGCCGGAACCGGACGCCGCTGCTCTTTTCTTCGGGGAAGACGAATCGACGCTCTTATCCGCCGAAGCCTTAGACTGTTTGCGGCGGCGTTTAACATGGGCCTCCGGGCCTTTTTGTTCTGGCAGTTTTCCGTAACGGACACCTCACCGAGAATGAACTCCAACAAGCGCAATTGCACAGCTTCGGACTTGAACGTGTTTAACACGCTAGCAAGGTCAGTGAGTTGCTTCTTCATTTCCGCTAGGTTTTCAATCGTCATGACTTCTCGCTTCTCTCGCATCAACCGTGAGTGTGCTGCCAAACACTAACAATCAGATGGCCTAATGGTTAATTCGCTCATTGTACACTACGGGTGGCAGCCCAGGTTCGACGATCCAATGAATCAGGGTGCCCCAGGTCCGGATTCTCGGACCTGGGAGTGCGCCCAGATACCCGCCGCCCACGCATCGCTACGCCACCTTGACCTCATCGAGCAGATCTGGATGGCGATCCAGCACTTTGAGCAGCTTGACGAGGGCTAGAGGCGGCTTGGTCTTGCCGTTCTCTGAGCGAAAATGCATTGACGCCGCTTGCCGATCATTACGAAGCGTCAACGCATAATCATCGCATGGGATGTCTCAACCAAAAGTCATTTTTCCGGCCGAAGAGGCATACCCCCTACCCCCCCTACCCCCGAAATGGGCGCAATTCATGCCCTCCTTTTCGTGCAACAATTTGATAATAAACAACATATAAAAACTACCTGTTGCTATAAGAGTAAACAAAAAAGCTGAAAAAAGCCCTGTTTTTACCGAAAAATGTCCCGATTTTCGCTCGAAATTGGCGAAATCGCGCGAAAAATGCCTACGATTTTGCAGCGGAAGTGACGATCGACGCGCGCAGAGTTTTTCCTGCGGCCCAAGTAACAATCCCCAGACCGAAGATGGCGCAGAGCCAGCCGAAGACGTCGCCGTGGGCGGTGTAGAAGGTGATGTCGTCGCGGAAGCCAAACTGGGCTGGCAGCGCGTCCACGGCGTGGCGGGGAATGCTCTGGCGGACGCGGCCATAGGGGTCGATGGCGACGGACTTTGTCTTTTTTGCGAAGCGTCTGGAGCGAGGACGATTTATCTGGCCGCAGACTACCGAAGGCACCGTTTGTCTGACTCGCGCGCAGTTGTCGATGTTGCTGGAAGGCATCGATTGGCGCCGTCCGCAGAGGACCTGAGCGCCGCAGATCGCGGTATGAGCTATATGCGTGATTCTCCTGTATTCATGCGGCTTTTGTTGATGTATTCCGATCTATCTTGTGGCATACTGCGGTCATGGTTCCTGCTTCCTTGCCCGACCTCGATGGGCTCGATCTTGAAGCGATGAAGGCGCAGGTGCTCGCCACGCACAGCGAGTCGGTTCAGCAGTACAAGGAACTCACATCAAGCACATATGAGATCGAACATCTGAAGCTGGTCATCGAGAAGTACCGGCGGATGATCTTTGGCAGGAAGAGCGAGAAGCTGACCGGACAGCTTGAGCAGCTTGAGTTCCGCCTCGAAGAACTGGAGACCGCGCGAGCCGCAGAGGAAGCTGGACAGGCTGCAGCTGAAGCGGCGCAACCTCTCGCGACTCCTGCGGATTCGAAGCGTCGTTCACGCCTAAACGCAAGCCGCTTCCAGGAGATCTTTCGGGGGAAGTAGTCACCCATCTTTCCGCGTACAACTGCTGTCCCGATTGCGGCGGTGCGCTGCGCAAGTTCGGTGAAGACGTCTCTGAACAACTGGAGCGCATCCCGGCAACCTACAAGGTGATTCGTCACGTGCGGCCCACGTTCGCATGTGACGCCTGCGAACGTGTTGTCGAGGCGCCTGCTCCTGCACGGACGATCGACCGTCGACTGCCTGGACCAGGGCTGCTTGCTCATGTGCTGGTCTCCAAGTATGGCGACCGCCTGCCGCTCTATCGCCAGTCTCAGATCTATGCCCGCGAAGGCGTCGATCTCGACCGCTCAACCCTGGCCGGCTGGGTTGGCGCGGCCAGCGAGTTACTAACTCCCCTGGTCGAGGAGATCAGGAAGCATGTTCTGGCAGCATCCAAGATTCACGCCGACGATACGCCGGTTCCGGTGCTTGCTCCCGGCAACGGTAAGACCAAGACGGCAGGCTCTGGACCTATGTGCATGATGACCGGCCGGCAGGCTATTCAACCACTCTAGCCGTGTGGTTCGCCTACTCGGAGGATCGCAAGGGTGAACATCCGCGACGGCATCTGAAGAACTTCAAGGGCGCCTTGCAAGCCGACGCGTATTCAGGATTCCATCAATGGCCGGCAATCAGCAAGTTTCTTGCGGCTACGCCGCGCAAACGAAGAAGATTCTCCTGGGGTATTTAGGTTAACGCTTATTCGGCAGAGCCGGGGTAATCTCACCAGCGACAGGCTGGATGCCGCTGCCAAAAAAACGCCGGGGCGACGTTCGCACCGGCGATGCGCGTGCAACGCAAGGAATTCTTTTTGCCGACTCCGCGGCAGAGGGGTTCAGGCAGCCGAATCGGCGCGCGGCTACAGGGGCGCGTTCAACTGCTGGCGAAGGCTGCCGGCGAGATCGGCCACCACGCGCAGTTTGTCGGCGATAGGCGAGGAGGCCTCGCTGCCGGAGAGAGCCAACTGCGAGTGCAGCAGCAGCCCCGCGATCGTGGTCTTCAGCTCGCTCTCGATCGCGGCAGTGGCGGCGCGGCGGGCCAGCATCTGCTCCCGCTCGCGGCGATGCAGGGCTGCGCGAATCTCCCGGATCAGCCGGGCCGCGCCGGAGAGCGCGAAGTTGATCTGCAAGGGAATCGCGAGACCCGCCCGCTCCCACACCGCCTCGGCGGCGGAGGGGTCGCATTCGGCCATGGTTTCATCCAGCACCACGGCGGCAAACTCGCGGCGGCGCAGCGCTGCCAGCGCGGCCTTGCGCCCCTCCGCTACCTCAACCTCCATGCCCAGTTGCGTGCCCACAACGGCAGCGCAGTTATGCGCGCCTTCGATTCCAGTGACAATCAGAATGCTCATTTTCGACTCCTTGTTCCTGGTGCTGGCTACCAGCTACCAGCCTCTGGCTTCGAGCTCCCGGCTTTCGCTTAACACCGCGTGCTGCCGGGATCGGCCGGCAAAGCAGAGCCCGGCAAGGCAAGCTAGACGCTGGGAGCTGGAAGCTCGCTGCGTAATTGGGTTACTCGTCTTGAAGCGGATCGGCGATGCCGTATTCCTTGAGCTTGCGGTAGAGAGTGGTTTTGCCGATGCCCAGCAGTTTGGCAGCCTGCAGTTTGTCGCCGTTGAGGGCGCGAATGGCACCCAAAATGGCTTGACGCTCCAGATCGGCCAGCGTACGGACCTCCGGCGCAGCGCTTTCCCCGGCAGGCTCGCCGACAGTGGCGGCGGCTCGCCGAGCCTCCAACCCCTGCTGCTGCAACTGCGTGGGCAGGTCGCCCAGGTGCAGGACCGGGCCCGAGGAGAGGGCGCAGGCCCGTTCCACGGAATTTTCCAGCTCGCGCACGTTGCCCGGCCAATCGTGCCGCATCATGGTGCGCAGAGCCTCGTCGCTGAGCGTGAACTTGATCTTGTGCTCGCGGCTGATGCGGTCCAGAAAGTGCGCCGCCAAAAGCGGTATATCCTCGCGCCGGTCGCGCAGCGAAGGCAGGCGCAGATTGACCACATTGAGCCGGTAGAAGAGATCCTTGCGGAAGCTGCCATTCTCGACCATCACCGCCAGATCGCGGTTGGTTGCGGCCACGATGCGCGCCTTGATGGGGATACGGTGGGTTCTATAAAAGGGGATGTCAAGAAAAAACACTTCTCCTGACCTGCCGGGGGAAGATATTTTTCTGACATCCAGCCCCTGTTGGCAGCCGCAAT
>Ga0302319_10024340_pt1 | contig 10770 bp, 7 predicted proteins | sample Bog_T0_2_FD_203319 | JGI IMG/M metagenome (GOLD analysis project Ga0302319, IMG submission 203319) | Peat permafrost microbial communities from Stordalen Mire near Abisko, Sweden - Bog_T0_2 | ecosystem: Environmental > Terrestrial > Soil > Wetlands > Peat | place: Sweden: Abisko, Stordalen Mire... | reverse complement strand
GTCGACGGAACAGTTCTTCGCGTCCGTGGACTGGGCGAATGCGGCCGCGTTTATGAACAGAAGCGCCACCAGGGTGCGCATAAAATCTCTCAGCCTTCAGCGTAGCGCCTCGGCAGCAGCAATGTAACGGCGTCCGGCACCACCGAGATGGTGGCGGGCAGAACGCCGATCGCTTCGCCATCCACCTGCACATGAACCGGAGTATCGGAGACCGGACTGAGGGTGGCGCGATCGCAGCGGACGATGCTCACGCCCCGCTCGCGGACCAGACGATTCAGCACGACGCCCCCGAAGAAACGCAGATAATCCTGCCAGCCGTGCCGCTCGAATATCACGATCTCGAAATCGGGGTCGGTCAGGCGGACGTTGCGCGCGATCTCAAAATCGCCGCCGTAATTCCGGACGCGCGTCAGCAGGGCGAAGCTTGCGATACGCTCGACGCCGTCGACCACGACACGGAAACGGCCTTTATGCCGCCCGAGCTGACGCACCCCGGCATGCCAGTAAGCCAGTTTTCCGACTCTCTTCTTCAGATCGAGATCGAGTTCGCGGACGATGCGCGCGTCCAGACCGACGCCCGCCATGAGCAGGAAATGCCGGCGCGGCTGGCCCTGCTCGTCGACGGCTCCCACGCCAATGCGCACGGGAACGGCGTCGAGCAACTCCGTCGCGGCCCGATCGGGGCGTCCGCTCAGTCCGACCTCCATCGCGAGCACGTTGGCGGTGCCGGCGGGCAACTGGCCGAAGACGATCCGCGAGCCGACAATCCCGTTCAGGATTTCGTTGACGGTGCCATCGCCGCCCGCCGCCAGCAGCAGATCGAAACCGCGGTCGACAGCCTCGCGTCCCAGTTCGCCCGCCATGTTGGGGCCTGTGGTGGGCAACAGCTCAACCTCCCGGCCCGCCCGCCGGAAGCAGTCGACGGCCGCGTCGAGGCGTGCCCGTTTGGAACCGAGCAGGCCGCCCGCGCTGGGATTGAAGACGATGGCGATACGCTGGAGTGAGTGCGCGATAATTTCAGGACCAATCGAATCTACAGATTATAGCGATATATGTCTATTGAACAACGTGCGGAGAAGCTTCGCGAAACCATCCGGCATCACGAGCACCTTTACCACGTCCTCGACAAACCGGAGATCACCGACGGCGAATACGATGCGCTGGTTCGCGAGTTACAGGGTATCGAGGCGGAACATCCCGAGCTGATTACGCGGGACTCGCCCACGCTTCGGGTCGGCGGAAAACCCCGCGAGGGCTTCCAAAAAGTAGCGCACAGTTCTCCGATGCTGAGCCTGGACAACGCGCTCTCGGCGGAGGAACTGCGCTTGTTCGATAACCGCGTGCGGGAGTTGCTGGGCGGCGCGGAATATCGCTACGTCGCGGAACTCAAGATGGACGGGCTTTCGATGGCGGCGCGATACCGCGAGCATTTGTTTCAGCTGGCGGTGACGCGCGGAGATGGCTCGATCGGCGAAGACGTTACCGAAAACGCCCGCACCATACGGTCGTTGCCGCTGCGCGTGCAAAGAAAGACGCCGTTTGAAGTGCGTGGCGAAGTGGTGTTCAACCGGCGGGCGTTCGAAAGGCTGAATGCCGAGCGGGAGAAGGCCGAACTGCCGCGCTTCGCCAATCCGCGCAATGCGGCGGCGGGCTCGCTGCGGGTTCTGGAACCGAGTATCACGGCCTCGCGGCGTCTCGATTACTACACCTACTTCGCCCTCGACGAAGACGGAAAATTCCTGTTCGACAGCCACTGGGAATCGCTCGACTGGCTGGCCACGCAGGGCTTCCAGGTGAATCCGAAGCGCCGGATCTGCGCCAACGTGGAAGAGGCGCTGGCGTTTTGCGCGGAATGGGAAGCGGAGCGGGAGAATCTGCCTTATGAAATCGACGGCGTGGTGCTCAAAGTCGACAGCATTCCGCAGCAGCGGCAGCTGGGCTTTACCGCGAAAGCGCCGCGCTGGGCGATTGCATTCAAATACGCCGCTCAGCGGAAGGAGACGGAGGTTCTCGATATCTCGGTGAACGTGGGCCGCACGGGCGCGCTGACGCCGGTCGCTCATCTGGCGCCGGCCGCGGTGGGCGGCGTTACGGTTTCGCGCGCGACTCTCCACAACGAGGATGAGATCGCGCGGCTGGGCGTGGAGATCGGCGACACGGTGCTGATCGAACGCAGCGGCGACGTGATTCCGAAAGTGGTGCGGGTTACGAAGCAGGGCGAAGCGCGCAGGCCGTTCCACATGCCGCATGTGTGCCCGGTTTGCGGAGGACACATTGTCCGCGAAGAAGGCGAGGCCGCCAGCCGCTGCATCAATACCAATTGCCCGGCGCGGCTGAAGGAATCGATCGGACATTTTGCGTCGCGCGGCGTGCTGAATATCGACGGCCTGGGCGACGTGCTGATCGAGCAACTGGTGGATAAAGGCCTGGTGAAGAGCGTTGCCGATCTGTACGATCTGAAGGAAGAGCAACTCGCCGGTCTGGATCGCATGGGCCCGAAATCGGCCGCCAACGTGATCCGCAATATCGATCGTTCGCGCACGCTGCCGATGCCGCGGGTTCTGGGCGCTCTGGGAATTCGTTTCGTCGGCGAGCGGACCGCCGAGTTGCTGGCCGATCATTTTGGCGACCTGGATCGCATTGCCGAAGCGTCCGTCGACGAGCTGCAGCAGGCGCAGGAAGTGGGGCCGAAGGTCGCGGAGAGCATTCGCGCATTCTTCGACGAGAGCCACAACCAGGAACTGCTGCGCCGTCTCAGGGCCGCGGGTTTGCAGTTCAAACACACCGCGCCCAAACGCGAGGGCGGGCCGCTGGCCGGTCTGACGTTCGTGATTACCGGGACGCTGCCCGGCTTGAGCCGCGAGGACGCGAAGGCGAAAATCGAGGAGGCCGGGGGAAAGGTGGCGTCGGCCGTCAGCCGGAAGACCAGTTATGTTTTGGCCGGGGAAGACGCCGGGTCGAAACTGAAGAAAGCCCAGGAGCTGAATGTTGCGATCATAGATGAGGCGGGGTTACTGAAGATGCTGGAGAAGTAAGAAAGGAGCCGCCTGTCCGGCGGCTGGCCCGGCTGGAAAGCCGGGCCGCAGGCAGAATTGCCTGCCTCACAATAAGGAGTGAGAATGAGATATATCGCTATTGCGTTGCTGGCAGCGGGACTTATGCAGGCACAAACCTGGGACTCATTGGTCGACAGTTACTTCGACGAAGCGGTCTTCCCCTTCGGCCCGACCGGCGCCGTGCAGTCGGGCTTCCACGCTTACGACGCGCAACTGGAAGACTTCTCGCGGGCGTCGATTGACAAGGAGATCGCGGAGTCGCGGCGATTTGAGACTGCGTTCACCGCTTTCCCGGCGGACAAGCTCAGCGCCGATCAGCAGGCCGATCGCGAAATGGTCCTGAATAATATCCGCGGGACACTGCTGGCTCTCGAATCGATCCGCATGTGGGAGAAGGACCCCGACCAGTACGCCTCGACCGCCAGCGGCGCGGCTTTCACGATCATGAGCCGGACATTTGCGCCTCCCGATGCACGGCTGCGGTCGCTGATCGCCCGCGAGAAGCTGATGCCGAAGCTGTTCGCCGAAGGCAAGGCGAATCTGAAGAATCCGCCGAAGGTTTACACGGAAGTTGCTATCGAACAGATACCGGGAATCGTTTCTTTCTTTCAGAAGGACGTTCCGCTGGCATTCAAAGACGTGAAGGACCCGGCGCTGCTGAGCGAGTTCCGGCAGTCCAATGCCGTCGTGATCAAGGAGCTGCAGACATGGCTGAGCTGGCTGAAGTCCGACCTGCTTCCCCGCTCCAAGGGCGACTACCGGCTGGGTGCCGATAACTACCGCAAAGAGTTGCTTTACAGCGAGATGGTCGATATCCCGCTCGATAAGCTGCTGGAGATCGGCTACGCCAATCTGCGGGAGAACCAGAGGCAATTCAGCGAAACGGCGAAGAAGATCGATCCGAACAAAACTGCGCAACAGATCCTGGAGGAAGCCGAGAAGGATCATCCGGCGGCCGATAAGCTGCTGCAGTCGTTTCGGGACACGCTCGCCGGTTTGCGCGAATATATTGTGGAGCACCATCTGATGACGATCCCGTCGCCGGTGATGCCGATTATCGAGGAGACGCCGCCGTTCATGCGCGCGCTGACGTCGGCTTCCATGGATACGCCGGGTCCCTATGAGATGGTCGCGAAGGAGGCGTACTTTAACGTCACGCTGCCGGAGAAGAGCTGGAAACCGGCCCAGACCGAGGACTACATGCAGTCGTTCAACCGCGGGACGATCATTAGTACAGCCGTGCATGAGGCGTTTCCCGGCCACTATGTGCAGTTCCTGTGGATGCCCACGGCGCCGTCGAAGGTCCGCAAACTGATTTCCGCGAATACTTATGTGGAGGGCTGGGCGCATTACTGCGAACAGATGATGATCGACGAAGGTTACGGCGGGGGCGACCTGAAGCTGCGCCTCGGCCAGTTACAGGATGCGTTGCTGCGCAATGCGCGCTTCATCGTCGGGATCAAGCTGCATACCGGTCAGATGACTTTCGAGGAAGGCGTCGACTTCTTTGTAAAGGAGGGGTATCAGACGAAGATCACGGGTGAGCGCGAGACCAAGCGCGGCACTTCCGATCCGATATATCTGTACTATACGCTTGGCAAGCTGGAGATTCTGAAGCTGCGGGAGGACTATAAGAAAATGCGCGGATCGGCGTTTACGATGGAGGAGTTCCACAATAAGTTCCTCGGCCAGGGCATGCCGCCAATTAAGATCGTGCGGAAGAAGATGCTGGGGAACGATTCGCCGGTACTGTAGGCGGATGCAGCCGACATTAACTATGCCGAAGATCCTACTTTGTCTAAGTTTGTCTCGCCGTAATAGCGGCCTGTGCCAGAGCACAAACGTACCGTGACCTCGTTCTTCCCGACGCGCGCCATATCAGTGGCATCGTAGTGGATCAGGAAGGTAAGCCGGTCGTTGCGGCCCGGATCGACTACCTGGACGACGGGCGACGGCTCCACGAAACGGATGCAGACGGCAGGTTTGCGTTTCGATAGTAAAGCGCCGAGTCTCATGGTCAGGAAGGCCGGGTTCAGGAGCGTGTTGTTACCGACCCGAGGCGCGGCGGGCGTCCGAATTACTCTCCAGACGTTGACTAGTAAACCCTTCCTCCACTGTACAGATACGAAGGGGCTCGTTTCAATTGGAGGAGGAGGAGAGTCCTTCTGGTTTCCGAAGACCGAGGGTGTCGAAGTAAGTCCCGAGGGACACGACGTCGATTACGTGATGCGAGTCTACTCGGTTAAGACGGATAAGGGCCCAAGGGGATAAGGCACGGAATTGGAATGATGTGGAGCTTCGGGATTCCGTCGGCCCTCGAGGCTTGGCAATCTGTTGAATATGACGAAGCCACTTACACGAACGGCAACATCGCCATCATCGATGCCCGAGGGCAGGCAGCGAACGGAAAACGCTGGCGATATCCTGGCAAGTTCGGTGAGTCAGCCGACTATTCGGATGTTGACGAGCCGACTGCCAGAATCCTTGATCGGGTTCTCGACGGGGCCTGTCTGGGCACTCCGAATCCGAGGTAAGAGTGAAACTGCTGCCGCTTACCGCGGGAAATTTCTGGACGATCTCCTCCGCGGTAGCGCCTCGATTGAAGGCGCGAACCACGAGATGCAGAGTCACGCGCGTGCCCCCGACGCGGTAAACTCCATCCGCGCCCTTTGCGAGAGGGATTGTCCCGGTAGCCATGGTTTCATTGTCGCTCATGGTCGCGGCAGTCGGTGTATCCGCGCCCTTGCGGGGTTCACGTCCGAAACACGCGCGCGGAAAACGCATTCAGCGACAGCGACAACTCTCCCGTAGCCGCATTCCACACCGGCGCCGCGGCCGGATATCCAACCTCAGTCAGCACCGCACCAGCCCACGGCCATGCGGGCACATTGTAGATCGGGAAGACATCGGGTCCCATGTTGGCGATCACGGCGACTTGTCCCGGCGTCCCCAACGCCTGTCCGTTGGTCCGGCAGTACGCGAAAACGCGGGGCGCGACGTTGTCGTCAAACTGCGGATGGAAGTAGAAGAACACGACCTCATTCCGCTGCAACGCCGGATGCGACGTCCGCAGCCCGATCAGACCGCCCACATTCGCCAGCAGCGCGGCATTCGCCTGGAAACCGGCGCGGCCCCACTGCACCGGATCCTGCTGTTTGGGATTCACATCCGTATACGACATATCGTGTACGTCGCCGAATTCCTCGCCCGCGAGAAACATCGGCATCCCGACCGACGTCATCAGGATGGCGAACGCGCCGAAGACGCGCTGGTATGCCTCATCCACGGTGCTTCGGAGCGTTGGGTTCGAGAGGCCATCCACGTTATCGACGGCCCAGCTCACGTTTAGTATGCTCCCGTCGCCGAGACCGGCCGACCGCAGCATGGGTCCGAGGATGAGGTTCATCAGACGGCACGCGTCGGCTACGTCGTGCGAAGTGATGTAGTCGACCGAACAGGCGAGATCGGAGTAGCCGGGGTCGAAGGCGCTCGGCAAAGCGTTCCAGACGCCGTCCTTCGAAATGAGGTGCTGCACCCGCTGGCTGCGCGACGGCTGGCCAAACGCTGTGCCGATCGCGTTGGTGACCAGGAGGCGGACTTCGTCGCGATAACCGAAGTTCCAGATGGCGTCCACGACCTTGCTGTCCGTTGCGGAGAATCGGCGATTCGAATCCTCGGCGACGACCAGGAACGGCTTGCCCGGGAACAGCGACGCGCTCATGGCTGTCGCGCGATCGTGAAACTCCTTCACAAAGTCCCAGTTGTTGATGTCCTTAAAATCGTCGACACGGTAGCCGTCGATGTGATACTGCGAAACCCAGAATTCGGCCATCTCGCAGAGGAATTCGCGCGCCGCGTAGTAAGTTCCGTACGACGGCGTGTTGTAGTGGAAAAGGTCCTGGCTGTAATCGTCGCGGCCGGGTGATTTGTCTTCCTTGAACCACTCGGAGGCCAGGTCGGCGAGAGGGCACAGCGGGTGGAACATGTTCATCACCACATCGAGAATGACGCGGATTCCCCGCTGGTGGCAGGCCTTCACGAAGAATTTCGCGTCCACCACGCCGCCGACGTCGAGATCGGGCGCGAAGAAGAACCTGGTGCCGTAACCCCAGTCGAGGGTCTGGGGCGAGTCTTCGATCGGCAGCAGTTCGATGCAGTTGACGCCGATGCCGGCGAGACTGTCCAGATGCTCGAAGATTACCTTGTCGAAGGTGCCCAGTTCCACGAGCGGGGCTTTCTCGCCGGGATCGGAAGCCATCCACTTTATGGGCATTTCATAGATGACGATCTGGTTGTTTGGCGGCAGGTTGACGCCTGGCCTGAATTCGTCGTCCCAGCCGAACGGATTCGCCACCCGTTTCCCGCCGGAGACCGTGAATACGCCGCGATATCCGCCGAAGCGCGTGATGCGGTCGGCGTAGGGGTCGGCAACAACGGTTGGTCCATCGACGACGAATTCGTATTCGTACGCGTCGTCCGTCAGCGCGAGCGGGTCGATGTCGATCTCCCACCAGCCGGGAAATGCGGGGCTTTTTTCCAGCGGATGTTGCGGCCATGAGTCGGGGTCGAAATGATCGCGGTTCAAGAGCGGCGCGAAACGGAGGTTGACTGTGGTGAGAGAGGGGCCGGGGATGCGGATCAGGCCCGGATGATCGGTTGGATGCGGCTGCATAGGCCTCCTTTTGGGTTTGGGAAACAGACCCGCAATCCGACGAGGGACGGCAGCACTGTGATTTCGCTATTATCCGACAAAGACGGGTGTCGGCGGTCTTTTACGATCGAACAACGGCGCGGCTACGCTGCGTCGAGCCCCGATAACCGGCCCGACGAATCGCCGAAGCCTTCCACCTCCACGTCCATGCGGTCCATCAGGCTCAGGTGCAGATTGCAGAACGGCGTCTCCCTGCGGAAGATGACGCGGCGTCCCGGCTTGAGAGTGCCGCCGCCACCGCCGATCAGCAGAGTGGGCAGGTCTTCATGCAGATGCTGGTTGCCGTCGTTGAGTCCCGCGCCGTAGACCATCATCAGGTTGTCCATGAGGCGTCCATCGCCTTCCTGGATGGTGGAAAGGCGTCCCATCCACGCGGCGAAATTCTTCACGTGATATTCGTTGATCGCCGTGATCTTCGCCAGTTGTTCCGCGTTGCCGCCATGGTGGCTCAGCGGATGGTGGCCGTCGGAGATGCCAATCTCCCGATAAGGCCTCGACGTTCCCTCGCGCGTGATCATAAACGTCGCGATGCGCGTCAAATCCGCGCGGAAGGCCACCGTGAGCATGTCCGTCAGCAGCTTGAAGTGTTCGCCGAAATCGACGGGAGCTCCCGCCGGCTTGTTCATCCCGGGGTCGACCGGCGTTTCGTCCTGCGAAGCCCTTTCCATCTGCTGTTCGATCGAGCGAATGCCGGTGAGATACTCGTCGAGCTTATGCCGGTCCGAAGGCCCCAGACTGCGCTCCAGATCTTTCGTCTGCTGCTGCACCAGATCGAGAACCGCCGATTGCACGCGGTTCTGGCGCGCACGTTCGGCCGGTGACAAATCGGCATTCGCGCCAAACAACCGTTCGAACAGAATGCGCGGATCGAGTATCGGCGGCAGCGGCTGCGTCGGGCTTTTCCACGCCATGTTGTTTGTATAGGCGCAGGAATAACCGGAGTCGCAACTGCCGGATTGCCGCGGATCTTCCATGCCGATTTCGAGCGACGGGAACTTCGTTTGCTGCCCGATCTGTCCGGCCAGCAACTGATCCATCGACATCGGGCCATCGACGTGGATCTCGGTCGTACTCTTTTTGACATGCGCGCCAGTCAGGTAGTTTGCCGAGCAGCGTCCGTGATCGCCGCCGCCATCGAGCAGGCCGCGCGCGTAATTCTGCGTCAGATTGTTGAGCACCATGAAGTCCTGGTTATAAGGCTCCATGGGTTTCAGGATGCGAGGCAACGCACCCAGTTTTCCGGTGTAGTCGAGGTTCCAGTTCGGGATGTCGATGCCGTTCGGCAGATAGAAAAATGCCAGGCGCACCGGCGGTTTCTTCGCCGCCGCGAACGACAACGCCGGCACCATCGCATCCAGGAACGGCAGGCCGACGGCCACGCCCATCCCCCTCAGGAAGCTTCTGCGCGCCAACGCTTTTCGCGTAATGATCATTTCTGAGCGACCTCCTTCACCGGCTTCTCATCGCCTGCTTCTCCACGCCTCGATTGAAACGGCGCCGACCGCGCCACTTCGTAAATCAGCGTCTGAAAACGATAACCCTGCGCCGACCAGTTGCGCTGAATCCGATCGATTGTCCGCTGGTCCGCCGGTCCCAGTCCGCGCCCGAGCGCGTACACTAGCATCTTCCCGATCAGACACTGCGCGAATTCCGGAAGCTTGCCGGCCAGCGCCTGCCGCATGGCCGCCGGACCGTCGAACGTCTGGCCATCTGGCAGCGTCCCGGTGGAATCGATGGGGAACTTTCCGTCCGACTCGCGCCACTTGCCGATCGCGTCGTAATGCTCCAGCGCGAAACCGAGTGGGTCCATCTTCGAATGGCAACTGGCGCAGACCGCGTTGGCGCGATGCTTCTCCATCTGCTGCCGCAACGAAAGCAAAGTCCCGACCGAATTCTCGTCGAGCTTCGGAACATCCGGCGGCGGCGGCGGAGGAGGCGCCCCCAGCACATTCTCCAGAATGTACTTGCCGCGCAACACCACCGATGTCCGCGAAGGATAACTCGAAACCGCCAGCACGCTCGCCTGGCTGAGAATTCCTCCACGCTGCTCCGTCGTCAGGTCCACGCGGCGAAACTGCGGGCCTTTGACGCCTTCAATGCCATAGAATTTCGCCAGCGGCTCGTTGAGAAACGAATAGCGCGCATTCAGAAATTCGGAAATCGGCTTGTTCCCGCTCAGGATGGAATTAAAGAACAGACGCGTTTCCGTGCGCGCCGCCTCTTTCAGTTCCGGCCCCCAATCGGGAAACTTGTCGGGATCGGGCTTAATCGAATCGAGATTCCGGATCTCCAGCCATTGACCGGCGAAGTTGTCGGCCAACGCCGAAGAGCGCGGGTCTTCGATCATGCGCCCGATCTGCGCATCCAGTACGTCGGGCTTGAGCAGCGCGCCCGATACACCGGCGTTCAGCAGTTCGTCGTCCGGCATCGAACTCCAGATGAAGTAGCTGAGCCGTGACGCGAGTTCCACGCCGGAAATCGGATGCGGCTTGCCGATCGCCGCCGGCGGATCGTGCTCGATGTGAAACAGGAAGTTCGGCGAAGCGAGGACGGCCTCGATCATCTCCTGCAGCGCCTGGTCTGTCGTCGCGCCTTCCTTGCGGGCCGACGCCACGAGGTTTGTGAGAGTATTAACCTCGCCCTTCGTAGCCGGACGTCTCCACGCGCGCGTGGCCAGCGTGGAGGCGATCTTTTCGATGCAGGCAGCGCCTGTGTTCGGATCGCAGACCAGAATCTTCTTCCGGCTGGCTGGCTCGTCGCTTGGCTTCACCGGTCCGACGAATCCGATCAGCTGAATGTACTTGTTCATCTTGGCATTCAGGGCGTCCGCTTTAGTCATCGCGTCGCCTTCCGGATCGTTGAGATAGCTGAGGCGGAAAGTGTGGACGCCCTCGGGCAGCACCGCCGTCATCTCGATCACTTCGTAAGGCGCGAAGAACTTTCCCTGCGGCGTAGCCATGGAGATTTCCTTCGTCTTGAGAATCTCTCCATCCATCCACAATG
>Ga0302319_10024337_pt1 | contig 10771 bp, 10 predicted proteins | sample Bog_T0_2_FD_203319 | JGI IMG/M metagenome (GOLD analysis project Ga0302319, IMG submission 203319) | Peat permafrost microbial communities from Stordalen Mire near Abisko, Sweden - Bog_T0_2 | ecosystem: Environmental > Terrestrial > Soil > Wetlands > Peat | place: Sweden: Abisko, Stordalen Mire... | reverse complement strand
ACGCGATGCGTAAGCGCGCCTACCTCTATGCCCGGGATACGGTATGGAACAAGGCCGCTGAGTCTTACATGAGCACGTTTGTACGCGCTCGCTCCGATCGAATGCTGGTTCCGCGTATTGCATTTTCAGACTTGAATGCCGAAAGAACCTTAGATAGGTTGCCGTCTTTCAAACTGGACCACCTGTACCGCATGACCGATCACACTGGGCTCATACAACATGCGGTGTTTTCTGTTCCGAACTACGGCGAAGGATACTCAATAGACGATAATGCCCGTGCTTTGATCGTGGCGATGCTGATGGAAGAACTTGGAATGACCGCGCTCTCTGAGTCAGCCAATCTTGCATCGCGCTACCTCGCTTTTCTGTGGCACGCATTCAATCCGGCGACGGGCCGGTTTAGGAACTTTCTAAGCTATGAGCGCCAGTGGCTCGAAGCCGCAGGTTCGGAAGACAGTCATGGCCGCGGATTCTGGGGAGTCGGAACCGTTCTGGGGCGCTCCAAGTCCATGGACTTGCGTGGCGCGGCGGGGCGTCTGTTTGAATTGGCTCTTCCAGCCATTCTCACTTTCAGAAGTCCTCGTGCCATAGCGTTTTCGGCTCTTGGCCTTCAGGAGTATCTCAACGGTTTCCCGGGAGACCGGGCGGCCATGCAGACGATGGTGGAACTCTCCCGCCGCTTGCTCGACATCTACACTCCAAATCACGCGATTGGATGGCAGTGGTTTGAGGATGTTCTCGCATACTCGAACGCCCGATTGCCACAGGCATTGATCGCTTGCGCTGTGCGCACGTCTGACAAGGCGATGCTCGCAGCCGGCCTTGAGTCCTTGGACTGGCTTATGGCGATGCAACGTTGCGAGACCAAGGGGCACTTCGTTCCAATTGGGTCGCAGGGTTTTCACCGCAAAGGAGGAGAGAAGGCTCGTTTCGATCAGCAGCCTGTAGAAGCTGGCGCATCCGTATCGGCGTGTTTGCAGGCTTTCCGGGCCACCTCCGATGACCGTTGGCTGAAAGAGGCTTGGTCGGCGTTCAATTGGTTTCTTGGCGACAACGACTTGCAAATCGTGCTCTACGATTCGAGCACCGGTGGATGCCGCGACGGATTGCATCCTGACAGGGCCAACGAGAACCAGGGCGCTGAGTCTACGCTTTCCTTTCTCATGGCTCTGCTCGAGATGCGTCTTCTGGAAGATGCAGAGCTGCCGTTTACCAAGCACGAAGCTATCGCCACTTCGCACGCTCCTTTCAGCACTCGCACTCCTTTGGAGATTTCATGAGCGTAGTGATTCACGAAGAGCCGCTGCTATCCCGCCATGCGGCCAATCCCATTCTGACCAGCAAAGATTGGCCTTATCCGATCAACAGCGTCTTCAACGCCGGAGCAACGCTGCTCGAGGATGGATCGACGTTATTGCTTTGCCGTGTGGAAGACCGAAGAGGGCTCTCCCACCTGTGTGCGGCGCGCTCGGTAAACGGGGTGGACGGATGGCAGATCGACCCGAGCCCCACGCTCATGGCAGACCCGGTTAACTACCCCGAAGAGATATGGGGCATCGAAGATCCGCGAATCACGTGGGTGCCGGAGTTGAAGCAGTTTGCCGTGGTCTACACCTCCTATTCACGCGGTGGTCCTGGCGTCTCGCTTGCGCTTACGAAGGACTTCCGTAGCTTTGAGAGATACGGAGTGATCATGTCGCCCGACGATAAGGACGCGGCTCTCCTACCACACAAGATTGACGGACGCTGGGCGTTGATTCATCGCCCGATGACGACACTTGGCGCACACATCTGGATCTCTTACTCACCTGACCTGCGGCATTGGGGGAGTCATAAAGTAATGCTGGAAGCGCGACGCGGGGCATGGTGGGACGCCAACAAAATTGGGCTCTCCTCGCCTCCGGTACAAACCAGTCGCGGTTGGTTAACGCTCTATCACGGAGTGCGGCACACACCTTCAGGTTGCCTCTATCGACTAGGCTTGGCGTTGTTTGAACTTGAGAGGCCAGATAAGTGTCTGCTCCGCGGGGACCAGTGGATATTCGGTCCGGAAGCCGATTACGAGCGCCGAGGGGACGTCAACGATGTCGTGTTCCCCTGCGGAAACACCATGGATGCCGACGGCGATACCATTAACGTTTATTACGGAGCGGCTGATTGTGCAATCGCCCTGGCTCGGACAAGCATTCACTCTCTGTTGGAGTGGCTTGACGTGCATGGAGAGTGCGACCGTCGGCAAAGGGAATAGGATTATGACACTCTTGAGTTGGATTATTCAGTTGCTCTTCGGATGCCATCACTGCGATCTCAGCCGCGTTTTCACCATCAATGAGCGCACGTATCAGGTATGCCTCGACTGTGGGCGAGAGACTGAGTACTCGTGGGAACGAATGGTTTCTTTGGAACCAAACGCTTCCGCCAATCAGCACCCAACGCTGGATGACAGAAGGCCCGTGCAGGCATCAATCGCGTAATCCGCGGCATGTTTGCGGCACGCCTTCTTCATGCGCCATTCACTTCGTTCAACATTCACCTCAAGGTGATCAACATTGCTCAGTAACTCTCGCCGGCATACCCGATACTCATAATCGATAACGCTCTCCACGGCGGAGAAGCTGCCGGGCTTATCCGGCAGCGGAGCTCTTGAGTGCCGACACAGAAGAGTTCCCAAAACCTACCCACTGCCGTGTGGGCGACTCGGAGAACAAACACAGGAGAGGCAAATGAAATTGTTCAGAACAGTAGCAACCGCATTCTCCCTCGCCGCACTCTTTGCGCTTGTCACACCGGCGGCAATGGCGGACGATTGGAACAAGGAAACAGTTGTAACCATCAGCGGTCCAATCGAGGTTCCAGGCGTGGGTCAGCACATCTTACCCGCCGGGACTTACGTCTTCAAGATTCTTGACTCGCTATCTGATCGCCACATCGTTCAGATCTTCAATCAAAACAAGACCCACGTCTTTACAACTATTCTTGCAATTCCGAATTACCGCCTGCAAGCTACGGACAAGACGGTCATCACGTTCCGCGAGCGTCCCGCAGGAGAACCCGAGGCTCTGAGAGCATGGTTCTACCCAGGGATGCAGTGGGGCGAGGAATTCGTGTATGCGAAGCCGAGAGCTGCTCAGTTGGCGAAGGAAACCAACGAACGGGTTCTGGCAACGGACGTTGAGCTAGAGTCAGCTCAAGTTGATGTCCTGAAGACAGCGCCCGTCTTGGCTGTTGCCCCTACAGGAGAGCCGGTTGAACTAGCCAAGGCTGTAGAAATGCCGCCAGCCGAGTCGGACGCCGCGCCAGTCATGGTGGCGGCTGCGGCTTTACCGAAAACTGCCAGCTCGCTGCCGCTGATTGGGCTCATTGGGCTACTGGGATTGGGCGGATGCTTTGTGCTCTCATATGTTTCAAAGCGGACGGCCTAAAACAAGCAAGCAGGGTGAATCGTGAGGTTCCTCTGCTTGGTTGATTGAATACCGGACGGGACTTAGTCGGCGAATGGGACTTGGTGAGAACGACCCACTGCCGCGCTCCCGCCCGGTTTCAGCGTGTCGGCGTGTCGATTCAGGTTCCCTTCGAGGAGAAACCATCGGATGACTCAAAGTTCATTTTCAGTGGACTGTGCGACAAAGCCATTCCGCATTGTGAGCCTGGTTAAAGAAGTACGGGGCAGGAAACGTTTCTTCGAATTTCTCCATCTGCTGACGCTGCTCATGTTGGTCTTTAGGTTGACCTTCGCTTCGTCGCAAGAATCCGTTCGCCCGCAGTCCCCTTCCGACGACCCGTTCATCATCAGCGTCCATGTAAACATGGTGGCCTTGCATGCAACCGTGCAGGACCGCAAGAACCTGCTTGTTTCAGGCCTCGACAAACAAAACTTCCAGATATTCGAAGATGGCGTACTTCAACAAATCAAGCAATTCAGCCATGAAGACATCCCGGTTACGGTCGGTCTGGTTATTGATAACAGTGGAAGCATGAAGCCGAAACGCTCCGACGTTATTGCCGCCAGCCTGGCTTTTGCACGCTCCAGCAACCCGCGCGATCAGATGTTCGTCGTCAACTTCAATGAGAAGGTCTCATTTGCGCTGCCGGCAGAAATGCCATTCACCGCCAACGTGGCGCAGTTGGAAATAGCGCTGTCAAGAGTTGCGGCCAACGGGCAGACGGCACTATATGACGCCGTGGATGCCGCTCTCGATCATTTATCAAAGGGTGATCGCGACAAGAAGGTTCTTATCGTAATCAGCGATGGGGGGGACAACGCCAGTAAACACAAACTGGAATCGATTCTCGCCACAGCTAAACGCTCGGATGCGATTATCTACAGCATCGGCATCTTCGACGAGCAGGATGAAGACCGAAATCCGGGAGTGCTCAAGCGCCTTGCACAAGAGACGGGCGGAGAAGCGTTCTTGCCGGAATCGGTGAAAGACGTTATTCCCATCTGCGAGCGCATTGCTCGCGATATTCGCAGCCAGTACACGCTTGCCTATGTCCCCACTAATAATAGCCACGACGGAGCATATCGATTTGTTCAAGTAAGAGCAGGCGCACCGGGCCGCGGTCGCCTGTCGGTTCGTACCCGTAACGGGTACTTCGCACCGGGACCGACTCCTTTACCAACGGCAAGTGATAGTCACCATGAACTTCACTAGAGGTTCTTCCTTTCCGGTGTCACCCAGGCAGCGCACCATTCGATGCATTCGCGATCTCCTGTTTCTCACGGGAGTTGTTGCCCTGACCTACGTCGGGTTCACGCTGTACGAGGCAAGGCTGCGCCAGGCGAACGCGAACCGGGAGTTGGTTACGGAAATTCGATCCTCAGAGAACACTCCCGCCACCCAACCCAGACCACTGATTCACAAAGGTGACGTCGTTGGCCGCATTGAGATTTCCCGGCTGGGGTTGTCGGTAGCTATACTGCAGGGGACAAGCTCACGAGTCCTCCGATTGGGAGCGGGGCATATTGAAGGCACGCCGCTGCCCGGAGAGCCCGGTAACAGCGGAGTTGCGGGACATCGAGACACGTTCTTCCGGAGCCTGAAGGACATTCGTAAGGGCGACCAGATTCAGATACAAACGGCAACTGCACTTCAGCGTTACGATGTGGATTGGGTCAAGGTTGTTGGACCAGACGACACCTCAGTGCTCCAATCGTCAGGAGACGAATCCACGTTGACGCTCGTGACCTGTTATCCGTTCTATCTAGTGGGCCCTGCGCCAAAGCGGTTCGTCGTGCATGCACGAAAGAGCTAGATGGTGGCGGCTCCTCATTTCTATCGAGGAGGTACTGCGGCGCTTGAAACGGGAGCCGAGTGCCCCGAGTTTCGTGAGACTGTCGGTAGGTGCTTTTCACTTGGCATCACGGTCCCAGCCGGATAGATGAGAATGCGCACGGTACCCCAGTCGCCATCTGAACTTGTGTCTATTTGCTTGCCGATTCCAAGAGTCTTAAGCTGCGTATCATCGAAGCCGAATTTTTCGACCAGATAATCACGCACAACCATGGCTCGCGCTTCGGTAAGTAGCAACTCCTTCTCGGTATCGCCTTCTTTGCCGGCAGAGACAACTACCACCGCGAAACCAAACTGGGTGTTAGCGAGAAATTCTCCGCTGCTATGCAGGGACGTCTGGTTTTTCAGCTTAGCCGAATCCTGTTTGTCGAAAAGCTGTTTTGAAGGGTAGGCGAACTCCTTGATTGCCTTGCCCTCTGGCATGCGATCAATCTCATTCTTCGCCAACTCGGACGAATCTTCGTAACCACGGCTCTTGAAGTATCCGCGCAGCAGGAAGTTATGCTTCAACGCTTCCATGTTTTCCTGGAAGCCGACAGCGCCTCCTTGAGCGGAGACTACCGCGTCATGCAGGGTGTTTGTAGTGGCCGCGAGGTTGGTATACAGCTGCTTGTCATTCACCAGCGCGCCTACTGTCCCCTGGCCACGGTCGATCTTGCCGGAGATCGAATCGAGATTCGCCGTCGCCTGGGTCACGTTGCGAATCGCCTGCTGACCGCCGTCAAGTATGCCGCTAGCCTTCTTCAGCATGTCTGCCATCTCGAGGGGAGCCTGGCTGGCAATGATGTCGCCCGAGCGGACTTCCGCCTCTCCGGCGGACCCAAATGAAATGGCCATGTATTGATTGCCCAGCAAGCCTTCGGTCTCGATTGTGGCGACAGAGTCTTGCTTGATGATCTCATGCGTGGACTTGCTGAGATCCATGAGGATCGTGACCTTCTCTCCCGGCCGATGAGGCAGCATAATGCTGCGCACGGTTCCACTGTGGACTCCGCCGACACGTACATCGGCTCCCGGGTCAAGTCCTGCCACGTTGTCGAACTGTGCCCTCAACTGGTACGTGGAACTGAACAGATACTGCTTGTTTCCTATAACGAAAACACCGGCCACGAGAATCGCCAGCGTCGCAACGATGAATGCACCTAACCGTGCCGCCCTTGACATACGCCCTCCTACGAATGCTTTAGAAATTCCATTACAAACGCATCATCACTGTGTTGAAGTTCCTCGAAGCTGCCTTCGATCGTGACCTTGCCCTCGTTGAGTAGGATGAGGCGATCCGCAATGGTCTTCGCGCTATGCAGATCGTGAGTCACCACGATGGATGCCATATGGTGTTCGGACTGGAGTTTGAGAATCAATTCGCCTATTTCGGCAGAGCTGATGGGATCAAGGCCCGCAGTGGGTTCGTCGAGTAGCAGGATGTCCGGTTCCAGAGCCAACGCCCGCGCAAGACCCACTCTTTTCTGCATGCCGCCGGAAATGTCCGCAGGCATCTTATCGAGATGCCCATCCATGCCCACTTCCGCAAGTAACTGCCTAACGCGATCACGCTGCTCTGCAGCCGACATCGTTTTTCGCTGGTGTTGTAGCGGGAATGCTACGTTTTGCTCGACGGTGAGCGAATCATAGAGAGCCGCGTGCTGAAACAGGAAACCCATCTTCAACCTGATCTCGCCGAGTTTGTCGAGAGACATGCCGGCGAGATCCTGGCCGTGGATGCGAATCGATCCCGAGTCAGGCGTATCGAAGCCTATGATGAGCCTTAGCAGCACGCTCTTGCCGGTACCGCTGCGCCCCAGAACTGCCAAGGTCTCGCCGCGACTCACTGCCAGGCTGATTCCGTTCAGGACGGGTTGACTTCCAAAGGACTTACGCACGTCCTTGACAGCGATCACCGGAGCGGCAGAGGCTTCCTCAGCCTGAGGCCTCATCGCGATTTGTTCGATAGTGGCCATAGTTATTTACGGGAAAAGAATGATGATGAGTTTCACGAGCACCACATCGGCTAAGATCACGAATAGGGAAGACAAGACCACTGAACTGGTAGCCGCGCGGCCAACCCCCGCTGCTCCACCGCGTGTTCGCATCCCCTGGAAGCAGGAGATCAGGCCGATAATCAGGCCAAATACAGCCGTTTTGAATGTGGGCGGCAAAAAGTCACTAAAGCCGGAGCCATTGAATCCGCTGTTGATGAACTGATGAAACGAGAGTGGCTCTACTGAAGCCAATGCAACCCAGCCCATAAGCAACCCGCAGAGATCGGCAGCAAGGGTCAATAAAGGCAGCATCAGAGTGCAGGCCAGAATCCGCGTGGCCGCTAACAAGCGATACGGATTCACTGCCGATGCCTCGATGGCATCGATCTGTTCGGTAACTTTCATCGATGCCAACTCTGCGCCGATGCCCGCACCCACCCGGCCACTCACCACCAGTGCGGTAATGATTGGACCAATTTCATGAATGATAGAAAAGACGAGCGCCGCTGGAAGCAGCGATTTGGCTCCAAATCGAGTAAGGCTCTGCCTGGACTCCAGTGAGAGCACAACCCCAATGGCGGCGCCGGCCAATGCAACCAGCGGCAGGGACTTGGAACCAATCTCGTCAAGCTGACGAAACAGTTCGCGCAATTCGTATGGCGGTGTTACTGCCGCGCGGGCAACTCGCCAGGAAAATATGGCGAATTCGCCGAACCACTCAAGAAACTCCGTGAGCAAACCCTTTGAAGAGGCCAGCGTTGAGGAGACGAGTGCGGCTTCCTGTTCCGGAAGTTTGGCCACGATCCCTGTGGCTAAACCCGATACACGCTCGCTCACCTGGAACCTGAATCTGGCGCCCCGTGCGAATTATTGAGGTGCATGCGGGAGAGTAAGGAGTGCGGACCACTGTAGAAGAACTCCAGTAAAATGTTTTGGCCCGCGCTTATCAGCAGGTTGTAGTTGCCCAGGCGAAGTGCGTATCGGGCACCGTAGTTATCGGGATACCAGCCGTACACCGCTGTCATCGTACCTGCATAGGGTGCCACAACGGCAGATACGGAGAACGCGCGGTGGCCGTCCTGGCCGTGTCGCGCCGTCAAGGTTGAAACTACGGCATGGCTTAGTCTCGGGAATAATCCTCGGCATTCGCAGCGGTAGTATAGAGTGTCTTCCCTGAGTACTTGTCCCATCGCGTAGCGGGTCGTGGTGCTGGCCGCTGCAATGCCAAAGTCTGAGCCGAATCGTCTGCCAAATCCCGCCGCGCCTTGCTTCCACTCGGGAACAGTATTGTCCGCTTGGCCGATGCCAGCTACCACTGCAGCGCCGAAGATGGGATATGGGCCGAATGCGTCGAAGGCGTAATTGCGCAGCTTCGTTGCCTGCGACGGTCTCACATAGGACGAATCTATCTGCTCTATCCGCGCCGGAGCTATGGTTTCATCCGCGCTGGAGGAATCTCCTGGGCCGGTGAACGCTTGCGCTTGCGCCAGAGCCGATAAGGCAGCAAAGCTTGCAATAAGTAAGAGGGTGGTTTGGCACATCTTCATTTGTAAGTCTCCTCGCACGCTACGCCGACTGCGCGTTTTAGGAAAGATTGATCGGTTCGTGAATTCGCGTGGCCGCAACGGTCGAAGGCGCAAGTAGTTCCTGCTACCTTAAGATCATGGCAGGGCTTGACTACCGAAGCTGTTCACTATTGCTCAATCGAAGTAATAACGGGATATTTGGCGTCTCAGCTCAGAACACGAAGCGTAGAACGGAACGCTCGGAGAAGTGGTCAATCTTGATCAGACATGCTTCCGTTCGACGCTTATTCTGTAACCTGTGAGTGGCGCGCGCGTTCAGCTCATAGGCTGGCTGCGCGTGAAGTATTGAGGGAATTCATGAACACGGCTGGATTTGTCGCGGGCTTCGCCTAGCCTCGAATGGGTATGCGTATCTTTGTGCCATTATTGGCTCTCTTCGTCGCGACCGTGATTCTGTAGGCATCGCGGAAGGCGCAGTCTCCAGCGCAAGCACCAACCCACCGCGCCATATTAGGTCGCGGCGAACTCCTTGCGACCTGTAGGAGGCGTACGCTCTGACTCTATTGCCGGCGAATTCCAAGTTTTGCTGGATGCGAAGGCTGTTGAAGGCGATTGGTCCTGGTGTCATCACCGGAGCCGCCGACGACGACCCGTCCGGAATTGCCACCTACTCCGTTGCAGGAGCCCAGTTCGGAACCAGGCTTCTCTGGACCGCGTTCCTGACTTGGCCGCTGATGGCCGCTGTACAAATGATGTGTGCCCGCATTGGCAAGGTTACGGGCATGGGCTTGGCTGGTAATCTGACGCACCGCTTTCCGATCTGGCTGGTTCGCATCTTCATCGTTGCCCTGCTTGTAGCAAACACCATTAACATCGCCGCTGACCTGGCCGGCATGGCGGATGCCGCCCAGATGCTTTCTGGTGTCAACTCACGCCTCTACGTTGTAGGCTTCGCGGTACTGATCTCATGGGCGACGGTCCGGTTACGTTATCAACAAATCGCGAACGTGCTCAAATGGCTCGTACTGGTGCTATTTGCCTACCCGGTAACCGCATTTATAGTTGGGGCAAATTGGGGCCAGGTGCTGCGCGATACCGTCGTTCCATCGTTGCCGCGAACGCGTGATGAATGGTCGATGCTGGTCGCGATTCTCGGCACTACCATCAGCCCTTATTTGTTCTTCTGGCAAGCTAGCGAAGAAGTGGAAGAAGAGAAGGAGGCGGGCCAGGCTACCCTTGCGGAGCGCCGCGGAGCAACCCTGGAAGAACTGGGACTGCGGAAAATCGACGTCGGCGTCGGTGCATTCTTCTCCAACATGGTAATGTTCTTCATCATCCTCACCACGGCGATCACGCTCAATCGCCACGGCATCATGCACATCGAGACTTCTCGCCAGGCCGCCGAGGCGCTTCGTCCGTTCGCTGGCAAATTTGCCGCGACGCTGTTTACAGTTGGGATTGTCGGCGTCGGCTTCCTTGCCATTCCAACGCTTGCGGGGTCGACTTCGTATGCTTTTGCAGAAACTCTTAGATGGCATCAAGGCTTGGACAAGAAACTGAAGGAGGCGCGCGCGTTCTACGCTTTAATTCTCCTTTCCACCGCGGTTGGCGTCGGACTGGACTTTGCAGGAATCAACCCGGTTAAGGCGCTTTACTGGACGGCCGTCATCAACGGACTACTGGCGCCATTCCTGCTCATCGCAATCCTTGTCGTCGCTTCGGACAAGAAACTGATGCAGGGCCAACCAAGCTCGCGCCTGGGATTGTCCATCGTGGCAATCACCACCGTGGCTATGTTCGTCGCCGGGGTAGCAATGTTCGTGGTCTAAGCGATCGAAAACGCCGATCGGGAGGCCGAGATCATGTTGACTGGCGAAGGATCTTTGAGTAGTTAAGCGAGCGTTCTAGGAACCTCACGAACATGAGCTGTTTTGACCATACGCGGTCATCTCGCGCTGCTAGCATCTAGTTG
>Ga0302319_10024335_pt1 | contig 10772 bp, 14 predicted proteins | sample Bog_T0_2_FD_203319 | JGI IMG/M metagenome (GOLD analysis project Ga0302319, IMG submission 203319) | Peat permafrost microbial communities from Stordalen Mire near Abisko, Sweden - Bog_T0_2 | ecosystem: Environmental > Terrestrial > Soil > Wetlands > Peat | place: Sweden: Abisko, Stordalen Mire... | reverse complement strand
TAACGATATGAACGCTCGACGATTGCTCTCTCTTTTAGCCTTGTCGGCCCTATGGATCCACGCCCCGGCAGCCGTACCCGCTTCCCAAACTTATACGGTGACAGATTCGAACTCACCTCCCGATACAGTTGTTTTTTCTGGCCGGGATGATTTCACCATTGAGACTGCCACCGGCAAGCTCGTTGCGACGGGCACTTATCAGAAGTACGGAAATGCGGGTCTCATTCTGACTATTCCCGGTTATACCGCCCCGACCATGGGCGATCCCCGTGGTGATATGGATACCATTCCTCCCGTCTACTTGACCGATCTGTTGACGGAGCCAGGCTGCGTCATATGCAGCAACGGCAGCACGATTTTGGTGTCGAGTGATTTCGATCCCACGGCAGGTACTCCTCTCACTGACACGGTTACAGTTTACGGCAACAAAATTATTATCACGCCCACGGACGGCACGGACCTTGTCGAATTAATCGACTCCTCAGGAGGCGGGACGGTTGTTCTGGGTGGTACCGAAAACAACAATAGTACGGGTGGTACCCCAAGCGGCGGCAATCCGCCCGGTGGTGGTGGCGGAAGTAACCCCGCAGTCGTGCCTGAACCCTCGACGTGGGCGATGCTTCTCGTCTCTTTCGCAGGGTTGCTGATTTTACAGCGTCGCCGTTTCGGCCGCCGGTAACGACGTCCCGCGCGCGCGGGTAGGCGGGGCTTTTCCCAGCTCGATGACGAGCCAGGATCGAGGAATTGCATAATCCAGCGTGCGGCGGTAACATCTTATGTAGTAGATCGTGTCTAACGCAGCCCTCCAACATAGGAGATGTGATGAAATCAAACCGCACCTTGATCATCGTTCTGGCCGCATCGTTGCTGGCTTATATTGGAACTGTACTGAGGGCCGACGACTGGCAAACGACGGATGGCAAATTCTACCAAAACGTGACGGTCGTCGCGGTGGCGCCGGACGTGGTCACGATCCTGCATCACGACGGTGGAACCATGGTTCCCCTCGCCACTCTTTCGCCCGAATTGCAGAAGCGTTTCGCCTACGATCCGGTCAAGGCCAAGGCAGCCGCCGAGCAAAGAGCGAGCGCCGAAGCGGCCGATAGGCGCGCCATGCGCGATCGCGAACTGGCTGCCGAACAGAAACTCGCGGAGGCGGCGACCGACGATGATGGCCAGACCGCGATCGGTTCATCCACTTCAACCGGCTCTATTGCGGCACCAGCGTCGACGGCAACGTCTGCCGACGGCTACACCGGCGGTGATGCTGCTTTCACTGAATACCTGACACGCCTTTCGTTGAAGAACGCTCCATACGACGTACCCAACTACCGCATCACCAACCTTGCCCCTCTCAACCTGGCAACGCCCGCCGACTCCAGCGACGGTGACGATTCTTCCAGCGCCGGTTTCCTGGCTAATCTTTCATTGGACCCCGGCCCGTCCGATACGCACTACAAGATGAGCACGATCGCCATTCCCAAGTTGTCACTACGGCGCGATCTGAATGATCCGGGCTATCACACGATGGCGCATGCGGTTTATATGATACGCATCGAAAGGCTCGGCCCCGACTTATCCGATCCGAAACATCATACGATGGACGAGATCGCTCCCTGATGCGGCGAAATTAGGCCGGCGTCAGGGCCGACTGCTACCCGAAAAGCTACCACTACTCGAGTCCCCTCGCCTCGAGATCGCCTTCGTCCCAACCGAGATGGTGGCCCAGCTCGTGCAGATACGTGAGCCGGACCTCCTCGGCAAAATCGATGTCCTCGTCCGCGCAATAGTCGGCGAGGGTGGCGAGATAGAGAATGATCGGGCCGTTTGCGGCGGAAACTTCTCCCGGAACGAAATCGCAATAGAGCCCGAGCAGATCGGGATCGTCGGGATTCTCCGGCTCGAAGAGGCACGGCACCTTCAGCGCTTCGGCCTGGATTTCCGGCGGCAACTCGGCGACCGTTTTCTCCACGATGTCGGCCGCCTCGGCCTTGAGCGATTCCCAGCGGGCAGAGGACATATCAATTCGCCGCCGCCGTTTTGCCGCGTTTGGTGTGGACCTGGAGCAGCGCGACGTCGGTGGGGTTGATGCCCGAGATGCGGGCCGCCTGGCCGAAGGTGCGGGGCTGGATTTTCTTGAGCTTGACCCGCGCTTCGGCTTTCAGACCCGGCACGGAATCAAAATCGAGCCAGTCGGGGATGGTCCGGTCCTCATCGGCGCGGTTCCGCTCGATGTGGGCCTCCTCGCGGCGCAGATAGCCTTCGTACTTGATTTCCGTCTCAAGCTGCGAAGCAATTTCGGCATCGACCGACTGGAACGTCGAGGGGAGATTGCACCACGTAATATCTTGGCGCTTAAGTAGATGCGACCATGTTTGACCATCGTGTTTAAGCGTTTTCAGAAGCCGCCGGGTCTCGGCGATGGCTTCCTGCTTGAGGCGACACTTCTTGATACGTTCCGGCGAGGCAAGACCAATTACCGCGCCGATCGCGGTGAGGCGGAGGTCGGCGTTGTCATGGCGAAGGGAGAGACGATGCTCCGCGCGCGAGGTGAACATCCGGTAAGGTTCCTCGGTTCCCTTGGTCACGAGGTCGTCGATGAGGACGCCGATGTAAGCCTGGTCCCGGCGCAGAATCAGCGGCACCCTGCCCTGGACCTGCCGGGCGGCATTGATCCCGGCGATGAGCCCCTGCCCGGCCGCTTCCTCATAGCCGGACGTGCCATTGAGCTGACCGGCGAAGAATAGACCGCCAACCCGCTTCGTTTCGAGTGAAGGCTGAAGCTGAGTGGGCGGGCTGAAGTCATACTCGACCGCGTACCCTGCCCGCATGATCTCGGCTTTCTCAAGTCCGGGAATCGATCGGATGAAAGCCAACTGCACTTCAAACGGCAGGCTCGTCGAGCAACCGTTGATGTAGTATTCGTCCGTGTGCCGTCCTTCGGGTTCCAAAAAAAGCTGATGCCGATCCTTGTCGGCGAAGCGGACGACCTTATCTTCCAGGGAAGGGCAGTAGCGCGGGCCGATGCCTTCAATCCGGCCGCAGTAAAGCGGCGACTTGTCGAGATTCGCACGAACGATGTCGTGAGTTTGGGCCGTCGTGTAGGTGATGGCGCACGACAATTGTTCCACGTGGAACATTCCGTTGCGCCATTCGTTGAGGGTGAAGATATCGTGAGGGCCCTTGCTCAACGTATCGACCAGATAGCTAAACGGCTTCGGCGGTCGGTCGCCTTCCTGGACGTCCATTTGGCTGAAATCGATACTCTTCTTCAGCAGGCGAGGGGGCGTGCCGGTCTTCAGGCGCTTGAGCTCAAACCCGAGCTTCAGCAGCGAAGCAGAGAGTCCGCTCGCCGTGTCGCCCATCCGCCCGCCCGGAGTATTCCGCAAGCCGACATGCATTAGGCCTTGCAGGAAGGTCCCCGTCGTGACAACCACGGTACGGCTGCGAAAAATCACGCCGAGCTGAGTGCTCACACCCACAACCCGTTCACCATCAATGAGTATCTCGGCGATATGGCCCTGTTTGACGTCGAGCCGCTCCTGACGCTCGCAAGTCGACTTGAGCCGGAACTGATACGCCTTTTTATCGCATTGGGCGCGCGGCCCGCGCACACTGGCACCCTTCGAGGCGTTGAGCATCCGGAACTGGATGCCCGTGGCATCGGTATTCAGCCCCATTTCGCCACCGAGCGCGTCAATCTCCCGCACGATCTGCCCCTTGGCCAAACCGCCGATCGCCGGATTGCAAGACATCTGGCCGATCGTATCCAGGTTCATGGTTAGAAGCAGCGTCTCGCATCCGATCCGGGCAGCCGCCAGCGCGGCTTCGACACCGGCATGGCCAGCCCCGATCACGATCACGTCATAAGTCTTGGGATACTCGAACATCAGCCGCCAAGAATAGCGCAAGGATGGTCAGGCGACAAGCGGGGAGGGGACTGATCTAGCTCTCCAAAAAAGTTAGCGCTATCGGGTATCAAAGGGGACTTGAAAACTGGCGGAAAATTTTGGCGCTAAAGTAGTTTACCCCCTGAATATCTTGTCAGCTATCATATTCATGGTGAAGATGTTACGTTTGCTGTGCATGAGATGGCACGGCCCAAGCTAAATAAAATTACTATGCTAACTATTACCAAAAATGAGACCGGCCTGACTTGTTTCACGGCCGGTACCTATCGTTGTGGCAAGTGCACCATGATCGAGCGCGAAATTGCCGACTGCGTCACGTTCCCCGTTTGCGCCTTCTGTCACGACAGCGTGCAATGGATCCTGATCCAGCCGCGTCGGTGACGTAATGGTGTCAGCCGATTAACACAGGTGTCAGCCCGCCGGGTGCGCCCGCACGCAAACATGACACCGCTTTAATGCGCCTTCCCGATCCAGATTTCCTTCCGATTTGGCACCGAGGTAGCGCGACATTCCGCCGAACGACCGAGCCGCGCGGCAAGTTTTTCCAGCCGACGGGAATTATTGCTTAGACAAAAATCGCGGATTGGCTCATCACTTTTGAGACGCTTAAAAAAGATCGCCCATTCCACCCCGAGAACAAACGCCTCTCGCGGGGTAAGCAAAGCGAGACTTTCATCATCGATATCAAAACTCGCAGGTACGTCACGGTGTTGCATATACCTCATTTCATAGCACAAACAAAGCCAGCCAAATAAATCAGGGCTCTGTTGCTCCTTTGTCACGTTCATGCCTCCTTTTCTCGCCACAATCTGCCGCAATTTCGCTCGTCTGCTTCTCGTCGCGCTCTTTCTTTTCGCAGGGACTATTCACCTCGTTGACCCGAAGCTTTTCCTGCCGGCCATGCCGATGGGGATTCCGTTTCCTGTCGCCTGCATCCTGATCAGCGGAGTGTTCGAGTTGCTCGGCGGCATTGGGTTGCTGATTCCCGTGGGCACGGTCCAACATTGGACCGGATGGGGCCTGACCCTGCTCCTCATCGCGGTCTTTCCCGCGAACGTCTACATGGCAGTGGACCATGTGCAGATCCACGGCTTTCCCGCGCACCCCTGGATGGCCTGGGCGCGGCTGCCGCTTCAGCTCGTTTTGATCGCCGGAGTTTTGTGGGTGACGCGGGTCTGGCCCGGAAAATGCAAATGATAGCCAACCCCTATGCCAGATACACCCAATCAATAACCCAATATCGACGCCATGAAAGCCCTTCAGCTCTTCTCCCATCGCCCTCCCACCTCTGGAATTCACCTCCTGAGCGACCCCTTTCCTGAACGCCTCAACGGCACAGCGTCGATGTTTGCCCGCGCGGAAATCCTTTCCAGCAACCGGGCATTTTTTTCCGCGTCAAGACGTTCCTCCGGACGCAGCGACACCGCCAAAAAATAAGTTTTTGCGGCATTTTTTTGCCGCTAATAAATTGCCGGCTTGGGGCATCCATCGTACCTCGCACCGAAGCTTCGCGGCGCGCGGAAATTTCACTTCACAAAGGCACTCGCGTCGATACGATGCGCGCTTGGAAAGCGTTCCCACCCGCCGCGCGGGATGGCTCGCGGGCCTGAAGTAACCGCCTGGATCCCGGAACCCGTGCGGCTGCGGGGAAAGCCAGCACATGAAACATTATCTCGGCATCTGCCTGGTCCTCGTCACGGCGGCGGCCATCGGCTTTGTTGCGCTACGTAGTTGCACCGCAGCAGCCGACCATACCATCGACACCGTGCGCGACGCCTTTGCACAGGTGCTGCACATGCAGCCGCAGGTCACGGTCAACCAGCGCGTGGTACTCGGGCAGACGGCGCCGATCGCGGAGCTCGCCGTCGTGACCCGGCAGGAACAGGTCACCATCGGCCTGAACGAACACCTCGAGGTTTTGTCGGTGCAAATTCCCCTGACGGAAAAGAAACTCACCGCCGAGGCGACCTACCGCCTCAAGGCCGGCTTCGATTTGCGCGAACCTTTTTCCGTCGAGATCGACCCGGTCACGCATCAGCTTCATGCCACCATGCCTCACGCCAGGATTTTGTCGGTCGAGCAGGTCGGCGATATCACCTACCACGGCGACGACGCCATGCTGAACCGGATCACGGACGATGAGCGCTCAGCGATTTTGAGCAACCTGAACGCAACCGCTCACGATGCCGCGGAGAAATCGACCCTGAAAATGGAGGCGGAGCAGCAGGTCACGCAACGACTCCAGGAAATCATGAGCCATAACGGCAAGACGCTGCAAATCGAGTGGAATAAGGGGCAGCCCGGGCGGGATCAAGTGCCATAGATCGGCTTCAGGCCAAGAGAAGGCAAGCTGAGGTCAGCCTAGTCCTGTATTTAACCTGCCTCGAAAACTATGAGGTGAGCATGACGAACAGCGCCCCGCATTTCACGCCCGCTTATTATTATATGAATAGTATTGTGTATTTTCAGATTTAGAATACACTTGTCTAACCAGAACTGACCACGATGAACGAGAAAATTGGTATGCCCCTTGCGTATACATCGCGATCATAACCCAGCGACACCAAATGGCTAAACCTTCCCGCCTCTTGCATCCGTCTTTCGATAGCGCCACCACTGCCGCCGTCACCCAGACGGGACCGCTGCGCCATTCCTTATTCGACACCAAGGATGATTTCATCGAACGCATTGCGCCCGTCGGTGTCGCGGCGTTTTATTTTGGCAGCTTTTCATTCTCGCCCAAGGACGTGCCCCTCTCGCGCCAGGCTCTCTTTAAGTTGTCCTTCCTTCATCGCCATTTTCTTCAACCATCGGGGTTGAACATCACCGTCAACCGGCAGACCGCCGTTCTCACCGGGATAATTCTTAACCGTTCCTTGGTCACCATGGCCGATATCCTGGCGCAGCGAATCGACGGCATCCGCAACGTGGTGGATGAAACCACGGCCCCGGCGGAAACCAGCGCTCTCGCCCCGACGCCCGGCCAGCGCGAGGCCGAGTCGATCCGCGAGGCAGTCCAATCTCTCTTTGCCACCGACCAGACGTTGCGCTCCGGCGTGCAGGTAGGCCTCTCCGAAGGCTACCTCACCCTCCAGGGCGAGGTTAGTTCCATCGCACAAAAAAATTGGGCCGAGCAACTCGCGGAGGCCGCCGGCGCCGAGGTACAATCCCAGCTCACGGTCAGCGACACGATCGCCTTTCCCTCAGCCGACGCCGTCGAACCGCCGCTGCTCGATGATGAATCGCAGGAAGCGCTCGTCCTCTTCCGCTTGCGCGTCGTGCGCGAGACCGAACATATTCCGCTCCGGGTCAAGGCCACGCGTGGCGTGGTCGCAGTGCAGGGCAAAGTCCGCACGGAAGCTCTCCGCCAGCGCGTGGAGAATATTGCGCGCTCCACGCTCGGCCTGCGCGAGCTGCGCAGCTCGCTTAATATCGCGGCGTAATTTGCCGCCGCGTTCAGCCCTGCTTCTTTTTCTTCTGCCAGAAGCCCAGGCCCTCCTCAAAGCAGGTGCCGGTTAAATCTTCGATTTTGTCGCGAAAAAACGTCTCGGCATCTTTTACGCCCTGATTGTAGGCGAGCGGAGCGATTTCCGTGAGGATGTAATCGAGGAGAAACTTCGCGCGCATCTCGCCGAGTTCCTGCTCAAGTTCCTCACGAAAATATTTTTGCAAAGACGAGACAACTTCCCGTCTTTGCTGTTGGTCGAGTTCGATGGGCATCGGTGTCGTGGTTAGAAACCTTGTTTTAGACATGAAGACGCCGCCTGAAAAACCTCCTCAACGCTGATATTTTTCAGCGTTGGATCGCCACGCAAAACGCACACGCCGAAACGCGGCGGCGCCCACACCGCCGGATCGGTCGGGCCGAAAAGCGCAATGACGGGAAGGTCGCGCCGCGCCGCCGCCGCCAGGTGGGTGACGCCCGAATCGTGCCCGAGAAAAAGCGAAGCCTCGCGCAACAATGCGGCCAGGATCGGCAGCGGCAGCCAGCGTGCGCGCAGGTGGGGCAGGCCCTTCCACGCATCGACAAGAAACTGCGCCGGCTCCGCATCGGCTTCGCCTTCGATGATGAGCAGCGCCAGCCCGGGCACCGCGCCGGTGAGGCGCCGGCCCAGTTCAGCCCACGATTCCTTCGGCCAATTCTTGCTCTCGCCGCCGCTGCCGGGGTGAATCGCCACGAGACGCGTGCCCGGCTTCAGCCCGTTCAGGAACGCGCGCGCGGCATCGGTATCACCGGGGGAGGGGAAGAGATCGCTCGCGACGTCATCGGCCAGCGCGAGGCCGAGCGGCTCCAGGATGGTTGCAAAATGTCGCGACGCCGGGCGGCTGAAATCCTCCGGCACGCGCGGCGAATAGGTCAGGATTCGCCCCGGCTTGCAGCGCTCCAAATTGTGCCGGAAAAGATTGTCGGGATCGTAGAAATACGAAAGCACGAGGTCGAAGCCCCCGATGTAATCCATCCACGCCGGGTCGAGCACCGCGCGCGGCGTGAAGAAGGCGCTCAACGGACCGTGGTCCACCGATCGGACGGCGTTGATGTAGTAGCGTTCCAACGCGATTTCGGCGAGGCGCGGGTGGCCCAAAACTTCAATCCGAGCCTCAGGCCAGCGCTGACGAAGAAGGCGCAAGGTCGGCAGGGTAACGATAAAATCGCCCAGCGCGCCGCCGCGGATGAATAAGATATTCATGAACAGAAGCCTGATAAGTAATAAATGTATTCGGGCATATATCTCATCAATTTTACTTATCTGGACAGGTGATGATCTTTGTGATTATTATTTTTGTCCCATGCGGGTCTACGAGATAGTGATGCGAAGCGGCGCCAAGTGTGAGGTTACGGCCGAGATTATCCATGACGATCCCACTCTCGACGATAAAATCTATTTTTACCGGGATAAAAGTCAGAAGCAACTCGTGGCCTATTTCTTGCGCGAATATGTCGCCGGGATGATCCTGGGTCCCGATAATGCGACCGTGCCTCGTTACGGCAAATAGGTTTTTTGCGGCTCTCCGCATGAATGTAACACGCTGCTCACCTCTCTTCGCTCCCCGCTCGCCCGGACCGATCCCTCTTGCTATTAGTTATTGATTGGCGATGCTTCCGCAGGTATTTAATTCTGCACTCCAACACCGCGACTTATGGGAACTCTGTTCATCACCGTACTTCTCATTCTCGCAATCATCTTCGGAATTATTTTGGTCATCGGCGGAATGGGAGTCGGAATTTACAACCGGCTCGTTGCGCTGCGTAATGATTTCAAAAATCAATTCGCGCAGATCGATGTCCAACTGAAGCGGCGCCATGATCTCATTCCAAATCTGGTCGAGACCGCGAAGGGTTACATGGCCCATGAACGCGGCACGCTCGATGAAGTCGTCGCGGCGCGCAACGGTGCCGTGGCGGCGCGGCAACAGGCAGCGACCGATCCCACCGATGCCGGCGCCATACAGAAAGTCGCGGCGGCGGAAGGCGTGCTCACCCAGTCGCTCGGACGGCTCTTCGCCGTGGCCGAGGCTTATCCGAATCTCAAGGCCAACGAGACCATGCTCCAATTGCAAAACGAGCTGACGGAGACGGAAAACCGCATCTCGCTCGCGCGGCAGGCCTACAACGAATCGGTGCGGAATTACAACACCCAGCGCGAGATTTTCCCCAATTCCATTCTCGCCGGCATGTTCAACTTTGCCCCGGCGAGCCTGTACGAAATCACCGATCCCGGCGATCGCGAGGTCCCCAAGGTTTCCTTCGCCTGAACGCTTCAGGCCACATCTCATGGCGAAGTCCCTCTTCCAAAAAAACACATCGGAAGACAGCCAGCCGACGCCCTACGAGCTGATCGAACCGGAGATTGTACATCTCAAAAAAGGCTACTCCATCCGGCATGGAGCGAAGGGGAGGCCGAAGCGGCCGCTCTGGATGGTCGTGCTGCTTTCCCTCGCCCTGGCCTGGCTCTACCTCATGGATCCGATCATGCACGCCTGGTACAAGGGCGAAGCGATGCGGACCTACCTCTATCTTCACAACTATGGTGCCGGCCCGCTAGTCGACGAGTTGGTTGCGAGCCAGATTTTATCTTCGGATGAGATCAACACCCTCAACCGCGAGAACGGGTCTTTCCAGGATTATTACGCGACGCCCGACGCAGCCAATCAGCAGGCCGAGATCATCATCAAATATATGTCGGATGTCCGTTTGCTCCACGCCGGCAACTACGAGCCGCTCAATTCCCTCGGCCGGATGCGCTATCTCCTCTTTATCTATCCCGGCCTCGTCCTGCCGACGCAATGGGACTTTCTCGATCCCTCGGTTGGCGATTGACCCCTGCTCCACGTCGCAAATTGCAGTATGTGCTGGACACGCTTTAGGGCGTCTTCCAAGGTACGATACGTTCATGAGTGGTCACGCCTATCGACCCGCGTGCAACGTCGAGTCAAAATCATGAAACGGTTGTCTCCCCCGGCAAAGAGCAGAAAAGGTCAGACGTTGGTTGAGTACGCCCTCATCCTCGCCTTCATTTCCCTCGTGGCGGTCTCCATCATGATCACCCTGGGCACGGCTATTCACGGCCTCTATACCAGCATCACGTCCAACATCACGTCCGGCATATCGTCGGCCGAATCGAGCCACTAAGGCAGGGACCGGAGGCCCTCAGGCGCGCAAAAATTCCGCGACCACCGTGCAGACCTGCTCGATCTCTTCCGCAGGTATCTCGGGATAAATCGGGAGACTCATCACTTCGCCCGCCAGCCGATGGGCCTGGGGAAAATCATCCGGCTTGTTGCCGAGTTTCGCGAAGCAGGCCTGCTCGTGCAGGGGCAGGGGATAGTATATCTCCGAGCCGACGCCGCGCGCGGTCAGGT
>Ga0302319_10024332_pt1 | contig 10772 bp, 7 predicted proteins | sample Bog_T0_2_FD_203319 | JGI IMG/M metagenome (GOLD analysis project Ga0302319, IMG submission 203319) | Peat permafrost microbial communities from Stordalen Mire near Abisko, Sweden - Bog_T0_2 | ecosystem: Environmental > Terrestrial > Soil > Wetlands > Peat | place: Sweden: Abisko, Stordalen Mire... | reverse complement strand
GAGATTCGCGAACAGCGATCGGATCCAGTCGAGTCAGGGCGTCGGTTCAAACAAGAATGAGATGTCGGATTGGGACATCGAGGAGAAAAGGAAAATCATGCGAACAAAAGTAAGCATTGTGGGCGCCGGCAACGTGGGCGCTACGGCCGCGCATTGGATTGCGGCAAAGGAATTGGCAGATGTTGTTCTGATTGATGTCGTCGAGGGCGTACCGCAGGGCAAAGCGCTTGATTTGCTCGAAGCGATGCCGATCGAGAAGCGGGACGTGAGTGTCACAGGATCGAATGACTACGCCGCCACAGCGCACTCCGACATTGTGGTCATCACCGCGGGAATTCCTCGCAAGCCCGGCATGAGCCGCGACGACCTGCTGCATACCAACTTCAAGATCATGTCGGACGTAGTGCAGAAGGTAGTGGCGCAGTCGCCCGAGTCGATTCTCATCATCGTCTCGAACCCGCTGGATGCGATGGCGCAAACAGCTTACCGGCAGGCGGGCTTCAATCGGGAACGCGTAATCGGCATGGCGGGCGTGCTCGATTCAGCGCGCTTCAGGACATTTATCGCTGAAGAACTGAACGTGAGCGTGGAGAATGTGACCGCATTTGTCTTGGGAGGGCACGGCGACACGATGGTGCCGTTGGCGCGCTATTCGACGGTAGCGGGAATCCCCATCACGGAGTTGATTGCCCCGGATCGCCTGGAGGCTCTGGTACAGCGCACTCGCGATGGCGGGGCCGAGATAGTAAAGCACCTTAAGACGGGAAGCGCCTACTACGCACCGTCCGCGGCAGCGGTTGAAATGGTTGAAGCAATCCTCAAAGATAAGAAAAAGATTTTGCCGTGCGCTGCTTATCTGCAAGGCGAGTACGGAATCGAAGGGTTCTATATTGGGGTTCCCTGCAAACTTGGAGCGGCGGGACTCGAAAAAATCATCGAAATCAAACTGACGGCCGAGGAAGACGCGGCGCTAAAGAAGAGCGCGGATGCGGTAAAGGAGCTTTGCGCCGTCATCGGCGTCTAAAGCCTTCCTGGCCTGGATGTGGACGACAACGGGAATAGTCGCTGTTTCGCACCCGTCGCTTCGAAGGCGATGTATCCGGCACCCAGCTAAGTATGGAGCATTCTGAATAAAGATCCGAGGTTTCCTGATGGGTCGCCCGCGGGCTGCCTTTGCTCGTTGCTCCATCGATAGGTGGAGGGCAAGGTCGCTCGAAGGGCGGTTGCCTGGGTCGCTTCAGACCTTCATGCTCAGGGAACAACCATGAGAAGACTCTTCGTTTCACTGTTCCTGGTCGCGGCCTCAGCCGGTGTGCATGCCCAAAGCGTTCCAACCAGCCCAAGCGACGATGGGTTTTACGGCAGATTTGAAACCCATACCACGCGGATTCAATCGCATCAGCCAGCGTGGGCGGTTCCGCTGGTGACGACCTATACCGGGCTATTCCAGGTCGTTCGCACGGATGTAATTCGGCAGGTTACGCCCGCACATGCGGACACATGGAATATCGATAACAGTAAGGGTGTGAATTTTATTCCAGGATTCAATACCGAGTTTGACGTCAACCTTCCGCCATACCTTAAGCACACGGACGCCCCTCCTAATTCGACGCTTCCGAAGGATGGGGCGGGCGATATGTCGTTTCTAGGGAAATACCGCATTGCGAGCGGCAACGCGACCCACGGAACGTACACATTGAGTGCTTGGGTATTGGCGACGATTCCTACAGGAAGCCACAAGAATGGATCGACGAACGCCGGCATTGCCCCCTCGCTGGGCGGTGGTAAAGGCTTCGGGCATTTTGATGTGCAGTCGTCCATCGGGGCAACTCTGCCTACGGGGAATCCTGCAATCACAACTTCTGGACGGCCGATAGCCTGGAATACGGTTGGCCAATATCAAATCGGCAAGCTTCTCTGGCCAGAGGTTGAGAGCAACGCGACCTTCTATAAGGGCGGCACAAACGACGGAAAGACCCAGGAGTTCATTACCCCGGGCATCATCATAGGGAAATGCGCGTTTCGTCCGTCGGAGCCTAAGGCGCGGCCGGGGTTGGCGTTTGGCGGAGGTATGCAGATTGCCGCCAGCCATTTTCACACCTACAACCATGCATTGGTGCTAACCGCTCGCGTGATCTTCTAGCCAGCTCATCAGTATTAAAGCATTAACAGACACCCTGGCGAACGCAGGCGTTTCAGCAGTTCGTGGAGCAGCCGCCGGGCGCGAGGCTCTCCCTTAGCTGCCTGACTCAAGAGACCTCGCCTTTTGCCAGCCGAGTTCGATAATGCGCGCGGTGAGAGGGTCGAGATTTAAGGCTCCATGGCTGTTCCACTCGGTTCGCCCGACCCATCGAACTTCTGTTGCGTCCGACGCAGCAAGCGGATCTCCACTGACCACGAGGCACAGGTAGTCGGCAATTACATAGTGGAAGCGAACGCGATCCTCATGGCGGTGGATGCGGTCTAGAAGTTCAATGAGTGATATTGGCTGAACAATCAGGCCTGTCTCCTCCCTCACCTCGCGAACGATCGCGTCAGTAAGAGTCTCGCCGACCTCGACGAGGCCGCCGGGCAGCGACCAATGGCCAAGCATGGGTTCGGTGCCGCGTCGCACCAGCAGCACTCGCCCCTCGTTTACAACGACAGCGCCCACTGCTACCAAAGGCGTTGACGGGAATTCTCGCTGCATTTTCCTCCTTCGCAGGAAGCTTCTCTACGATAACGTGCCAAATCCATTCTGATCGCGCCTTCAGAGCCGGACAGCACACGCGCATCTTTCGAGGCCAGCTATCATCAAAAATATAAGAGGAACAGAATGCCGTCTTTCACGCTTCGAATCGACAATATGCACTGCGGGTCCTGCATTCGCCGCGTGAGCCAGGCACTGCGGTCGGCCGAGGGAATCACCGTAGATGAAGTCAGACTTGGCGCAGCCCGGCTGAGCACAATTCAGGATCCCCCTCAGGTAGACGTTGCCCTCGCAGCTCTCGCCAAAGCGGGATACCCAGCGAGACTGGATCAATAAGTGACAACTGCCGCTGTGCAATCGTTGAGCCTCCCGGTTTTGGGAATGACGTGCGCCTCATGCCAGCATCACGTGGAGGATGCGCTTCGCTCGTCGCCCGGAGTGGAATCCGCACACGTGGACCTGATGGCGCATCGCGCTATCGTCACGTTCGACCCCGCTGTGGCAGAGCCGGCTGCTCTGGTCGCGGCGATTCGCGCGTCGGGCTACGATGCCGTGCTTCCCCGCTCCGGAGATGCGACAGCGGGCGAAGCACGAGAAAAGACCGATAAATCTAAAAGTAAAGCATTCATAACACTTGGTGCCGGCGCTCTCGCGATGCTCCTGGCAATGCCACTCGGTACTCAAATGGGTGCGTTTGACCACCTGCTGATGCGGATCATGCCTTGGCTTTATGCGCTTCCGCAGGACCTGGTGCGCTGGATATTGCTCGTCTTGACTTCCGTGATCGCCGTCTGGGCCGGACGCGGAATTTACGTGAGCGCGATTCGTGCGCTGCGCCATGGGTCCACGAACATGAACACCCTGGTAGGACTGGGAACCAGTGTTGCATTTGCCTATTCGGCATTCGCAACCATCCGGCCGGCACCCGATCGTCAAGTTTATTTTGACGCGGTTCTGCTCATAATTGGATTTCTGCTGCTCGGCAAAGCGCTGGAGGCGCAGGCCAAACGGCGAGCATTGAAGGCGCTTGATTCCCTCTCGCGCCTCAGGCCCGTGACCGCTCGAAGAATAGTGGATGGAGTAGAGGCGATCGTTCCCCTCGAGGAAATTCTGGCTGGCGATAGCGTGGTGGTGTTGCCGGGCGAACGGTTTCCAGTGGACGCAACGATTCTGACGGGCCGAACTACGGTGGATGAGTCCATGCTCACCGGCGAGCCGACTCCATTACCCCGCGAACCTGGCGATCGCGTGTTGGCCGGATCAGTGAACTACGATGGTGCGGTTGTTTGCCGTGCGGATTCTCTGGGAGAGGCGACAGTGTTGGCGCAGATCACGCGCATGGTAGAGCAAGCTCAAGGATCCCGCGCCCCAATGGAAAGGCTGGCGGACCGTGCAAGCTCAGTATTTGTGCCCGTGGTGTTAGGCGTGGCTGCAATCACCTTTCTGGGGTGGTTACTCGGTGCGCATTCGCTTCCGTTGGCGCTTGCCAACACCGTGGCCGTACTGGTGATTGCCTGCCCTTGCGCGATGGGTCTGGCAGTGCCTGCCGCGCTGACGGTCGCAGTGGGTCGAGGTGCACAGCTCGGCGTTCTGTTCAAAGGCGGCGAAGCACTGGAGAGGCTTGCGCATCTCGACGCTGTTGTTCTGGACAAGACGGGCACCTTGACGATCGGCCGGCCTGTACTTGTTGGCGTCCATCCGCTGGCTGGTCATGTTGAAAATGACCTCTTGCGGATGGCTGCGTCGGCCGAAGAGCGATCGAACCATCCACTGGCGCACGCGGTGGTTGACGAAGCACATAACCGGGGTCTGACCTGGCCGCACGCGGAAGACGTGCAGATTTTGCCGGGCCGCGGGTTGACGGCCAACGTTGAAGGAAATGACTGCATGCTGGGCAACGAAGTGCTATTCAAGGAATATGCACTCGCTCTTCCCGGCGGGTTGAAGGCGCCCGAATCCGGCGTAACACGGCTATGGATGGCTATCGCGAGTGTTCCCGCGGGATATTTTGATGCGCGGGATGCGCTGCGAACAGATGCGGTGGATGCCGTCGCGGCGCTGCAGCGCGCAGGATTGCGGGTCATCATGCTTACCGGTGATTCAATGGCTGCGGCCAAGCCAATCGCACAACAAGCAGGCATCGCCGAAGTTGAAGCAGGCCTGGACCCTGCTGGGAAACTGGATCGGATTCGCGCATTACAGCGTGGCGGCCTTCATGTCGCCATGGTGGGGGACGGCATCAACGACGCGGCCGCTCTGGCGCAGGCCGACGCAGGAATCGCGATGGGTTCAGGTGCAGATATGGCCCAGGAGGCGGGCGATGTGCTCTTGTTGCGCGCGCAACCGGACGGAATTCCGGCTGCGATTGGCCTGTCGCGTTCTACCCTGCGCGTAATGCGACAGAACCTGGGCTGGGCCATGATTTATAACCTGCTCGGCATTCCGCTGGCTGCCGGACTGCTTTATCCAGCGTTTCATATCCTCCTCAGCCCTTGGGTGGCCGCAGCTGCCATGGCGCTCAGCTCAGTTTGCGTGCTGGGCAACAGTCTGCGCCTGCGCAGCTGGAACCCTTCCCCGGCACAGCGCTCGGCGACACGATAAACTGTCGAAAGAGTCCGCCTGTGCGAATCCTGACCCGATACATTCTCGGCGAAATCTTCTCTCACGCGCTGATCGGCTGCGCGCTTTTTACCTTTATTCTTTTCATGCGGGAGCTGAATCACATTCTGGAAATGGTGGTGCGCAATAGCTCCACATTTAACAGCGTGATGGCCGTCTTTCTTTTCTCCCTGCCAAACTTCTTCATGGTCACAATTCCGATGGGCGTACTTGTCGGCGTGCTCCTTGGATTCAGCAGGCTTGCTGCCGATAGCGAAATTATTGCAATGCGTGCCTCGGGCCTGGGAATAGGCTATTTCGTGCGTGTTGCCTCAATAGTCGCTGTAAGCGGAACCGTTCTCGGCTTGGTGAATTCTCTTTACGTGGCTCCTCGCGCCAACCAGGCCATCCTCGAGATGGACAAAGCGCTGGCGTCGCAGGCCTCCTACGAGATTCAACCACGCGTGTTCTATGAAGACTTTCGTAACTTCGTTCTCTATGTGCAGGATGTCCGCGGTGGAACTGGCGCGTCCAACTGGCGCCAGGTATTCATGGCTGACGTCACCGATCCAACCACACCCGTGATTACCACCGCCGCGTCGGCCACTGTCGTTAACGATTCAACACAGGACTTGCTCATGCGGCTACGGAATGGAACCGAGCACCAGATGGTGGCCGGTCAGCCGCAACAGTACAACATTTCCACCTTCGCCACCAGTGACATGCCCTTTGCCGCGAGCCAGCAGAACGAGGGTCATCTTGGTCGTCTGGATACGTCGATCTACGCTATGCCCATGGCTGAGTTGCGAGCCCACAGTATCGGCCCCGACGGCAGGCGGTTTCTGATTGAATTGCACAAAAGATTTGCGTATCCCGCAGCGTGCGTGGTCTTGATGTTGGTTGGCGTTCCCCTTGGAGTGACATCGCGGAGAGGCGGGAAGAGCTCCGCGTGGGTGTTCACGATCGGGTTGGTCGTGGCCTACTACTCCCTCTCCTTGATTGGAACTGCACTGGGACGGCAGGAGAAGATTCCGGCATTCGCTGCGGTGTGGCTTGCGAATTTCCTGTTCGCGGGAGGCGGAATATTCCTTCTTTGGCAGATGGCCAGCGGCGGCCGGGTTCTAAATGCGATTGCCAACTGGACCTCGCGCTTCTCCAAAATGAGCCAAGTGTCTGCGGTTGAGACCAAGGGCGGCGGAATTCAGCGTACGGGCCTTCTCAGCAGGTTTCAGCCCCGTTCCCAGCGCAGCGGCAGCCGAGGCGTTTTTCCTCGCATTCTGGACGAATATGTGGTGCTCGAATTCTTGAAGATGTTTTTCCTGATATTGTCCGCGTTTGTCGCGTTGATGCTTGTCTTCACATTCTTCGATCTCGTGGGCGATATCCTGCGCAACCATATTCCGCTTTCCACGGTGGGCGCTTACCTGGTGAACCTCACGCCCGATATGATTTACCAGATTGCCCCGCTGGCCGTGTTAATCGCGGTTCTTGTCACTTTCGGCGTTCTTAATCGCAACAGCGAAATCATCGCGATGAAGGCAACTGGCATCAGCTTGTACCGCCTCGTAGTTCCGATTGTTTCAATCTCGGCTGTGCTGGCCGTGAGCTTGTTCCTTTTCGATGAATTCTATCTTCCGCAGGCGAATCGGAAGCAGGAGGCACTGCGCAATATCATCAAAGGCCGGCCGCCCCAGACAGTCTTGCATCCCGAACATAATTGGATCTTCGGGCAGCCTCACACCGGCGAGCCGGGGCGCATTTTCTACTATCAGTTCTTCGATCCAGACCGCAATGAATTCGCAAACCTTTCAGTTTTCGAATTCGATCCGTCGACGTTTGCTCTCACTCGACGTATCTTTGCGTCGCGTGTCTACTGGGATGCTGGTTCTGGTTCTTGGCAATTTCAAAACGGCTGGCAGCGCGATATTCAAGGAGCCAACACCACCCAGTACGTCGAATTCAGGAAAACGGCATTCGGAGAGATTCACGAAGATCCTGATTATTTCAAAAAGGAAAACCGGCAGGCACAGGAGATGAACTTCGGACAGCTCGATCGCTACATTGGCGACTTGCGTCAAAGTGGCTTCGACACCATGCGGCTGCGGATCGCCTTGTGGCACAAACTGGCTTACCCGTTAATCGCTGTCGTAATGGCCGTACTGGCCATTCCGTTTGCACTCTCCATGGGTCGCCGGGGCTCATTGACAGGTATCGCGGTTGCAATCGGCGTCGCCCTCGCGTATTGGGTTGTGGACGGACTGTTCGGCGCAATGGGCAACGTCAACTACCTGCCCGCCGCGATAGCTGCCTGGTCCTCCGACGTTCTCTTTGGATTGGCGGGAGGCTATTTGTTGCTGAGAACGCCCACGTAGCCAGGCTTGCATGGCCGCAACCGTGGGAATGACCCACGGGATTGCCGGCCACCCGTACAATAGAAAAATGCTCCGCGACCTGGCTCCCCTCTTCGGTTATATGCGCCGCTACCGCTGGGGATACCTGTGGGGTGGCCTTTCCTGCATTGCGACCAACGCGGCGGCGGTACAGTTTCCCAGGGTCTTGGGGTGGGCCGTGGACAAGCTGCAAAAGCACCAGGCCAGCCGCCAGGCGATTCTAGGGTTTGCCGGCCTGCTTATCGCCATCTCCCTCACCAAGGGCATCTTCCTGTATTCACAGCGCTGGATCCTTATCGGAATCTCGCGAGAGATCGAATTTGATATGCGCAACGATCTCTTCAAGCATCTCGAAAAACAGGATTCAGGGTTTTATCAGCGTTACCGCACCGGCGACATCATGGCGCGGATGACCAACGACCTTAATGCCGTGCGTATGCTGCTCGGCCCGGCGCTGATGTATAGCGCCAACACCGTCTTCTTCACTATCTTCGCCTTATACTTTCTTTTGCACCTGAGCCCATGGCTCACGCTTGTAGCCCTGGCGCCAATGCCTCTGGCCAGCATACTTGTCCAGTATCTCGGACGGCGAATTCATAACCGCTTCGAACGCATCCAAGCCAGCTTTTCGGAGATCTCCTCTCAAGCCCAGGAAAACTATTCGGGCGCCCGCCTGGTCCGTGCCTTTGCGCGTGAAGAATCTCAGATTGGCCTCTTCGAACGACTTAACCGCGACTACATCGCACGCTCTCTGCGCCTGGTGCAGTTGATGGGTATGCTGTGGCCGACGCTCGAGTTCATTCTCGGCGTCTCCATGATCATCACTCTGATGGCCGGCGGGCATCTTGTAATCTCTCATCGCATCTCGGTGGGCGATTTTGTCGAGTTCAACACGTACATGATCTTGCTCATCTGGCCCATCATCGCCGTGGGATGGGTGGTAAATCTTTTTCAGCGCGGCACCGCTTCCATCCAGCGTATCGATGAACTGCTGCAGGCTGAACCGGCCATCGACGACAGCGCTGCCGACCCCAATATCGCAGCCGATTCAACCCTCCGTGGTGAGATTGAATTCCGTCACCTCAGCTTCAGTTATGGCGACACTGCTGTCCTGCACGACATTTCGTTGAAGATTCCAGCCGGAACGAGCCTCGCTATTGTAGGGCCGACAGGATCAGGAAAATCGACGCTAGTACACCTGATATCGCGGCTCTATGAGGCACCTGAAGGTTCACTCGTGATCGATGGCAGGCCTGTCCGGGACTACCCCCTGGCCGTGTTGCGCAAGAACATCGGAATGGTGCCTCAGGAAACGTTCCTTTTCAGCGAGACGATTCGTGAAAACCTCGCCTTTGGAGCACCGGGCGCTAGTGCTGAAGAACTCCTGTTGGCTGCCGAAGCGGCGCACATTCGTCAGGAGTTCGAGGAATTTCCTCAGGGCTTTGAAACCATGGTCGGAGAACGCGGCGTCACACTCTCCGGCGGACAGAAGCAACGCGCCGCCATCGCACGAGCGCTGCTGCGCCGGCCGGCAATTCTTATTCTGGATGATGCCCTGGCCAGCGTAGATACATACACCGAAGAACGCATCCTCGGCGGACTTCGTAACTATACCGCCGCTTCGACCACCATCTTGATTTCGCACCGCGTTTCAACTGTGCGGAACGCGGATCAAATTGCGGTGCTCGACCGTGGCAGGATCGTGGAAATTGGCCGGCACGACGAGTTGCTGGCCATCGACGGCTATTACGCAGGGCTCTACCACAAACAGCAATTAGAAGAAGAGCTGACGGTCGCGGGTTAGCCTCCTATGCGTTCCAACTTGAGTGTCGGCCAGAATCCGAGCCATATCCATCATTCTCAAACGCCGACCCGCCTCCGCTGTTAGAGTTGTGGCTCATCTGCAGTGGAGCCGGATTGACTTCAGGATCTTTCGCTACCTGGCGCCAGGCATCGCGTACATTGCGAACGCATTCGATCGCGTGGTCAAACTTCTGTAAAGAAGCCGATTGAGAAGCCTGCAGTATTTCTGAGAAGATAGACGCGTAGAACTCACTGAGGGCTTGCGCGGGACGCCCGCCAACATCCATGCGCAGTCTTGCTTGCAGGTGAATCACAATGTCCAATGCTCGTTTGACCGCGACCCGACGCGCTCCTTCATCGCGGCGCTCTACCGCAGCAGTGGCCGAATAGAGAAATCGAATAATCCCATCGTAGAGTGCAACAACCAGATCGACCGCAGATGCGCTTTCAAGCGCGTATTGCTGGTAGCTTCCCATCGAGGCAGGACTCCTTAGCCGTTCGTTTGCTGGTTATAGCCGGTAATCGCCGAGTAGAGCTCATTCACGCCTTCCAGTTGTGAAGGCAGTTCCTGCATGATCTCATTGGCGCTGTTCAACTCAGCCGTAAGGCTCTTCTGCTGGGCGGAGATCAAGTTCTCTTCTTTCGAGATGTCGGCATTGAGTGTGGATTCGGTGGAGCTATTGGACTTCTTGGAAAGCGCGAGGGACCCGGTCGAGGAAGTTGTGCCGGCATTGTTCAGCATGGTTGAGAAGTTCTGCCCCCAGCTGTTTGCATTCTGGAAGAACCCCACCACGCTGCTATAGTCCGAATTCAACGTGGAGTCTAAGGTAGTGGCATCGAAGACCAGCGATCCGTCATCCTTGTCAGAGACGGTAATTCCCAAATTCGAAAGCGTAGAGAGGTCCGACGAATTGTTGTAGGCCAGGGTGGAGCCGGTCTGGCTGCTGGTATCAAAGAGACTTGAAGCCACGGTCAAAGCGCCGGCGACGCCTGATTTTGAGGAAACGAGCGAGATGCTGGCGTTGCCGTCAGAGGTTACCAGGCTGGCCGAAACGCCGATGTTGGCGTTGTTGATGGTATCCGCCAAGGCGGAAAGCGTGGTATTTGCGGCGCCGCTTCCGGTGTAGGTGGTATGAGCCGCCGGTGGAACCGGGGCGCTGCCGATGACAAAGTTCTGTGCCGTACCGCTGCCGACCTGGAGGGAGACAGATCCGGATACCGTGTCAGAACCGTTAGCGAGTACGGGAGATCCGTCAAGCACAACGGAGCCGCCGGCCACGGCAAGAGATCCG
>Ga0302319_10024329_pt1 | contig 10773 bp, 9 predicted proteins | sample Bog_T0_2_FD_203319 | JGI IMG/M metagenome (GOLD analysis project Ga0302319, IMG submission 203319) | Peat permafrost microbial communities from Stordalen Mire near Abisko, Sweden - Bog_T0_2 | ecosystem: Environmental > Terrestrial > Soil > Wetlands > Peat | place: Sweden: Abisko, Stordalen Mire... | reverse complement strand
GTCAGCGGCGCTTCCGCCAGCGCTGCCGCTGCACACCCACAGGCACCCAACAAAGCCAGTATCGGCCCTGACCGGCGAGATAGACGTCCCCCCTGCGCCATAGTGTGCGCAGGATACGCCGCTGCCTTCGACTGCGCGATGCATATGCCTCGACGCGCTCATCGCACCCGGTCGACCGGGCCGGTGGAGTGCGAACCGATGCCGGTTCAAGGCCGACTTTCGGGTTATCATGGGCACCCTCGGGGGCTCTCTTTTTCGCGAGCGGGACGCCTGTCATGACCACTCAAGCGCTGCGGCGCGTCATTCCGATTATAGCGGAACAGTCCTCCGCTCTGGATGCGGCGGGCCGGGCCGAAGTGGAGGAGGCTTGCCGCCGGTTGGGTGCGCAACCGGGGGCGTTGCTGCCCGTGCTGCACGCCGTCCAAGACCGGCTGGGCTTCGTGCCGCCGGACGCCGTCCCGATCATTGCCCACGCATTGAACCTATCGCGCGCCGAAGTGCACGGCGTGATCAGCTTCTACCACTATTTTCTCACCGCGAAGCCGGGACGCCACGTGCTGCATCTGTGCCGCGCGGAGGCGTGCCAGGCGGTCGGCGCGGTGGCACTCGAGGCCCACGCCAAGCACCTGCTGGGAATCGATTACCACGGCACCACGGCCGACGGCGCCCTGACGTTCGAGCCGGTTTACTGTCTTGGCAACTGCGCCCTGGGGCCCTCCGTCATGATCGACGGCCGGATGTACGGCCGCGTCAATGCGGCCCGCCTCGATGCCCTCGTGGCGGATGCACGCAAACCATGAACATGGCCTCGAGGCGTTTGCCATGAATACACTCCCCGGCCGGCTCCGGGTATTCGTGCCGGGCGATGCGGCAGCCAAGGCGGTCGGCGCCGATGCCGTCGCCGCCGCGTTCATGGCAGAGGCGGCCGCACGCCGCATCGAGATCGAGATCGTGCGCAATGGCTCGCGGGGCTTGCTCTGGCTCGAGCCGCTGGTTGAGATCGACGCGGCCATAGGCCGCATCGCCTATGGTCCGGTCGAACCCGGCGACGTCCCGGGTCTGATCGACGCAGGCGCAGGAACCCCGCACGCCCTGCCCCACCGCCTGCACCTCGGCCCGACCGAGGACATACCCTACCTGAAGAATCAGGAGCGGCTGACGTTCGCGCGCGTGGGAATCACGGATCCGTCGAGTCTCGCCGATTACCTCGAGCACGGCGGCTATCGCGGCCTGCAAGCCGCCCTGCAAATGTCCCCGGCCGCCGTCGTCGAGAGCGTCACCACGTCGGGATTGCGCGGGCGGGGCGGCGCGGCTTTTCCGGCGGGCATCAAATGGAAGACCGTGCTGGGCGCGCCGGGCTCGCCGAAGTACGTCGTCTGCAATGCCGATGAGGGCGATTCCGGCACCTTCTCCGACCGCATGCTGATGGAAGGCGACCCCTTCGTGCTGCTCGAGGGCATGGCGATCGCCGCGCACGCGACCGGCGCAACCCGTGGCTATATTTATCTGCGCTGGGAATATCCCGAGGCGCACCGCGCGCTGAACGCGGCGATTGCCGCAGCCTACGCCAAGGGCTATCTCGGCGAGAGAATCCTCGGCAGCAGTCTGCGCTTCGACCTGGAAGTGCGGCTCGGCGGCGGTGCGTACATCTGCGGCGAGGAAACCTCGCTCCTCGAATCGCTCGAGGGCAAGCGCGGCCAGGTGCGCTTCAAACCGCCGCTGCCGGCGCTTGCGGGTTTGTTCGGCAAACCAACGGTGATCAACAACGTCATCACGCTGGCGTCGGTGCCGGTGATTCTCGAACGGGGGGCGGATCACTACCGCGAATTCGGCGTGGGACGGTCCCGCGGCACGCTGCCGCTGCAGTTGACGGGCAACATCCGGCGCGGCGGCCTCGTCGAGAAAGCCTTCGGCCTCACGCTGCGCGAACTGCTATATGACTTCGGCGGCGGCAGCCTGAGCGGCCGGCCGATCCGCGCCGTGCAGGTCGGCGGACCGCTCGGCGCCTATCTGCCCGAATCCCAGTTCGACACCAAGCTCGACTACGAAGCATTTGCCGACATCAAGGGCATGCTCGGACACGGCGGGATCGTCGTTTTCGACGACACGGTCGATCTCGCGGCGCAGGCGCGCTACGCCATGGAATTCTGCGCCATCGAGTCGTGCGGCAAATGCACGCCCTGTCGCATCGGTTCCACCCGCGGAGTCGAGGTGATCGACCGGTTGCGCGCCGGTCAACAGCCCGACCGGCAGGAGGCGCTGCTGCGCGACCTGTGCGAAACCATGACTTACGGATCCTTGTGTGCCCTCGGGGGTCTCACGCCGTATCCAGTGCTGTCGGCGCTGAACCATTTTCCGGAGGATTTCGTGTCGCCCCGGGCGGCGCGGATTCCCGGATAGCCACGAGAGGATTGCCCCATGTTGTCGATTGTCGAGGATGACTTCGGGACGCCGGCGCGCCAGTCGGCGAACACGGTGACGTTGACGGTCGACGGCCGCGAGGTCGAGGTTCCCGAAGGCACTTCGGTGATGCGCGCCGCCGCGATCGCCGGCCTGAAGATCCCGAAACTCTGCGCCACGGACCAGCTCGAGGCATTCGGCTCGTGCCGTCTCTGTCTGGTGCAGATCGAGGGCATGAAGGGTCTGCCCGCCTCGTGCACCACGCCCGCCGTCCAGGGCATGCGGGTGACGACGCAGAACGGCCAGCTCGCCGCCGTTCGCCGCGGCGTCATGGAACTGTACATCTCCGATCATCCGCTCGACTGCCTCACCTGCCCGGCGAACGGCCACTGCGAGCTGCAGGACATGGCCGGCGCCGTGGGTCTGCGCGAAGTGCGCTACGGCTATGCCGGCGCGAATCACCTCGACGCCCCCAAAGACATGAGCAATCCCTATTTCACCTTCGACGCGTCGAAGTGCATCGTCTGCTCCCGCTGCGTGCGGGCCTGCGACGAGCGCCAGGGCACGTTCGCGCTCACCATTCAGGGCCGCGGTTTCGATTCCAAGGTGGCCGCAAGCCAGGACGATTCCTTCATGGACTCCGAGTGCGTCTCGTGCGGCGCGTGCGTGCAGGCCTGTCCCACGGCGACGCTGTCCGAGAACACGCTGATCGAGAAGGGCCAGGCCGAGCACAGCGTCGTCACGACCTGCGCCTACTGCGGCGTCGGCTGCTCCTTCCGTGCCGAAATGCGCGGCCAGGAAATCGTGCGCATGGTGCCGAACAAGGACGGCCATGCGAATCACGGCCATTCGTGCGTGAAGGGCCGCTTCGCAATCGGCTATGCCACCCACACCGACCGGATCCTGAAACCGATGATCCGCGCGAGGATCACCGATCCATGGCGCGAGGTTTCGTGGGAGGAGGCCATCGCCCACGCCGCGGCCGAGTTCAAGCGCATCCAGGCGGCCCATGGCCGCGACTCCATCGGCGGGATCACCTCATCGCGCTGCACGAACGAGGAAACCTATCTCGTGCAGAAACTCGTGCGCGCCGGGTTCGGCAACAACAACGTCGACACCTGCGCCCGGGTTTGCCACTCGCCGACCGGCTACGGCCTGCGCCAGACCATGGGCGAATCGGCGGGAACCCAGAATTTCGATTCGGTGATGCAGTCCGACGTGATCTTCGTGATCGGCGCGAATCCGACTGACGGCCATCCCGTGTTCGCCTCGCAGATGAAGCGCCGCCTGCGCGAAGGGGCGCATCTCATCGTGGCCGATCCCAGACGCATCGATCTCGTACGCTCCCCGCACGTGCGCGCCGACCACCATCTGAAGCTGCGCCCCGGCACCAACGTCGCGCTGATCAACAGCCTCGCGCACGTGGTCGTCACCGAGGGACTCGTCAAGGAGGAGTTCGTCCGCGAGCGCTGCGAAGCCGACTCCTTCGACAAGTGGCGCCGCTTCGTCGCGGCGGAGCCAAACTCCCCCGAGGCGATGGAGGCCACCACCGGCGTGCCGGCCGCCGAAGTGCGCGCCGCGGCGCGCCTCTTTGCAACGGCCGGTAACGGCGCGATCTATTATGGTCTCGGCGTGACCGAACACAGCCAGGGTTCGACCATGGTCATGGGCATCGCCAATCTCGCCATGGCCACGGGCAACATCGGACGCGAGGGCGTCGGCGTGAATCCCCTGCGCGGCCAGAACAACGTCCAGGGCTCCTGCGACATGGGCTCCTTTCCTCACGAATTCCCGGGTTACCGGCACGTTTCGGACGACACGGTACGCGCCGCCTTCGAACGAGCATGGGGGGTGCCGTTGCAGGCGGAGCCGGGATTGCGGATTCCGAACATGTTCGAGGCGGCCCTCGACGGCGAGTTCAAGGGTCTCTACATCGAAGGCGAGGACATCGCCCAGTCGGATCCCAATACTCAGCACGTCACGGCCGCGCTGATGGCGATGGAATGCATCGTCGTGCAGGACCTGTTCCTCAACGAGTCGGCGAAATTCGCGCACGTGTTCCTGCCCGGCTCCTCGTTCCTGGAGAAGGACGGCACGTTCACCAACGCCGAGCGGCGCATTTCGCGGGTGCGGCGCGTGATGCAGCCGAAGTCCGGCTATGCCGACTGGGAGATCACGCAACTCCTCGCCAATGCCATGGGCTATCCCATGAACTATGCACACCCCGGTCAGATCATGGATGAGATCGCACGGCTCACACCCACGTTTGCCGGCGTCAGCTTCGAGGCGATCGACCGGCTTGGCAGCATCCAATGGCCCTGTGATGCCGGGCATCCTGCCGGCACGCCGACCATGCACATCGGTGAGTTCGTGCGCGGCAAGGGCCGGTTCAAGGTCACGGAATACGTCCCGACCCGCGAGCGGGTCAACGGCAGATTCCCGTTGATCCTGACGACCGGGCGGGTGCTCAGCCAGTACAACGTCGGCGCGCAGACGCGGCGCACCGAGAACAATCTCTGGCACGCGGAGGATCGGCTCGAGATGCATCCCCACGACGCCGAAGTGCGCGGCATCGCCGAAGGCGACTGGGTCGGCATCGCGAGCCGCGCCGGAGAGACGGTGCTGCGCGCCCGGGTCACCGAGCGGGTGCAGCCCGGCGTGGTCTACACGACGTTCCATTTCCCCGAGTCGGGCGCCAACGTCATCACCACCGAGAATTCCGATTGGGCCACGAACTGCCCGGAGTACAAAGTCACGGCGGTGCAGGCCACGCGTGTCAGCCAGCCGTCCGAATGGCAGAAGCGCTTCCGGGAATTCAGCGAGACCCAGGAACGCCTGCTGAAGGCGGCGGATGTACCGTCGGCCGGATAGTCGCCTGCATAGGAGAACGCCTTGAACGGCGATCAGCTGTTGCAAATGGCGAACGACATCGGAAACTTCTTCCGCGCGGAAGCAGTGCGCGAAGATGCCGTCGCCGGCATTGCCAACCACATCACGAAGTTTTGGACGCGCCGGATGCGCGAGAAGTTGCTCGCGCAGGTGCGAAGCGGCGCCACCGGTCTCGATGAGTTGCCTGCCGAGGCGCTGCGCCGGATCGCCGCAGCCGAGCCGCCGCCACGCAGCGACTGAGCGGGCAATTTGCGCTGCGATCAAATCCGACGGCGGCGCCACTTGTCATAGTCGCCCGACATCACCCCGAATTGTCCCCCGCTAGTGTTCGCGCATGCTCACGCGTCGTTTGCAATCACCGTGGCAATGGCAGGCGCCGCCATGAATCATCGCTGGGGCGCACGCCGAGCGCTCGACGCCCGCGTCCGCCTGCTCGCGTCGCACGCGATGATCGGCACCGGGCACATCCGCGATCTCAGCGTCACCGGCGCCTTCATCGAGACGCGCCTCGAATTGCATGCGCTGTCACTGTTGTACTTGCAGCCGGCGGCCTCGCCGCTGGCGCGCACCCGCTCCTTCTGGATGGTCGCGAGCGTGATCCGCGAGTCGCCCGGCGGCTTCGGCCTGGAATGGTCGAATCCCACGGTCCCGCACGCAAGCGTCTCGGACCTGATCGCGTTTTTCGAATGCGGTGAAACCCAGGCTTTCGAGGGACCGATCCGGCTCCTCGGGATGGAGGAATTCGAGGTACGAGCGCCCGTATAGGTTTGTTCCTACCCGAGGCGCTGCGGGCGAAGCGATGCCGCAGCCGACGCAATGAGGTAGAGTCGCGAAACTTCAAGAACGCGGGCTCACCCATGCTGCAACGCACTGGTCGGTTTCTGCGAGCGGCGCGCTGGCTGCCTGGTTTGGTGCTCGTCCTGATGCCGCTGCTCTCGCCCGGCCAGGATGCGGCGGATGTGGACAGCGCTCCGCCGCCGCTGCCGGTTTATGACCAGCCGCCGATGCCGGACGATGGCTATCTTTGGACCCCGGGTTATTGGGCCTGGGACGGCGTCGACGGCTACTACTGGGTGCCCGGCACCTGGGTGCAGCCGCCCACGGTGGGCTACCTTTGGACGCCGGGCTATTGGGCAGCGGAGGACGGGGTGTTCATCTGGAACGCCGGGTACTGGGCGCCCCAAGTCGGGTTCTACGGTGGCATCTATTACGGCTACGGCTATGTCGGCCGCGGCTATGAAGGCGGTTACTGGCAGGGCGGGCGCTTCGAATACAATTCCGCCGCGAACAACCTCAATCAAGTCCACATCACCAACGTGTACAACCGCACTGTCGTCAATAACGTCACCGTGAACCAGGTGAGCTACAACGGCGGCAACGGTGGCGTGGCGGCCCGGCCGACGACGGCGGAACTTGCGGTCCAGCGACTGCCGCACCTCGCGGTGACGCCGGTGCAGCGCGAACACGAACAGGGTGCGCGCGGCATCAGCGGCCTGCGGGCCAGCGTCAATCACGGTAAACCGTCGATTGCTGCCACCGCGCGTCCGGCGGCTTTCACAGGCACCGGGGTGGTGTCGGCGCGCCAGGCGGGCGGCGCGCGAACGCCGGCGGGATCGGCAGCGCCGCGGAGTGATCGACCCGCGTATGCCCAGCCGGGCGGTGAAGCGCGCTATCCCGCACCCGCCCCGCGCGCGGCCCCTTCGCCGTATGCCGGGTCCGCTCCCGCGCCACGGGAAACCCCGCGCACCGCCGCGCCGCGCGAACTCCCGCCGCAGCGCGAACTCCCGCCGCCGCGCGAACTCCCGCCGCAGCGCGAAGTCTCGCCGCCGCGCGAGGTCCCGCCGCCGCGCGAAGTCCCGCCGCGGACTGCGCCACCGCCGCCAACATCGGCCGCGCCGCGCGTGGAACAGGCGCGACCCGAGGCGCCGCCGCGCGCCGCGCCGCCCCGCCCGGCACCGCGGCCGGAGGGCCGTGAGGAGCCCGATCATCGATGACGCGTTAAAACGGCCCGCGTTGGGCGTTGCCTTTTTTCTGCTGGTCGCCGCCTTCGCCACGCTCGGCGACGCGCGGGGCGGGACCACCGTCGTCGATGGCAATGCCATCTATCCGGAGGGACCGCTATGGCTGGACGGCGTGCTCTACTATGTCGAGTACGGCGGCCCCGGCGTGAAGGCATGGGACGGCGGCCGGCCCCGCATCCACTGGAGCCGGGCGCACTGCGGGCCGTCCGGAGTGATCCTCTTCGGCGACCATCATTTGCTGATCGCCTGCTACGACAGCAACTCCCTCGTCGAAATCGATACAAGCGGCAAGACCGTACGCGTCATCGACCGCGACAGCGGCGGCAAGCCGTTCATCGGTCCGAACGACTTCACCGCCGATGGTCGGGGCGGCGTGTATCTTTCAGCGTCGGGGGTATACGACCTCGCGGCGCCGATCACTGGAAAGATCCTGCATCTGACGGCCGACGGCCGTCTGGTTGCGCTCGCCGACACCATCCATTATCCAAACGGCCTCACCCGCTCCCGGGACGGAACACAATTGCTCGTGGCCGAAATGCTCGCGGCACGGATTCTGTCCTTTCCGATCCTTCCGGATGGCGGGCTCGGCGAGCGGCATGTCTGGGCACGGCTGCAGGACATCATCGCGCCCACGACGCACGCCGACGCCTTCAATGGCCCCGACGGATTCAAGCTGGGTCCGGACGGCAACTATTACATCGCCCAGAACGGATCCGGACGGGTCTTGGTCGTGGACGGCGACCGGCATCTGGTGCGCACCGTCGAAGTCGACACGCCCTATGTGACCAATGTGAACTTCGGTCCCGGCGCGACGCTGTACATCACCGGCGTGTTCGACCCGTGGAAGGAACCCTATCCCGGTGCGGTCTACCGCTGGCAGCCATGAGCGAGACGCAAGTGCAACCTCGCTCCCTGCGGGCAGCCGGCCATTCGACCGTGTCGGCGATCGGTCTTGGCTGCATGAATTTGAGCCATGCCTACGCGACTCCCCCGCTGCCGCAGCAGGCGGCCGCCGTACTCGAGCGTGCAGTGGCCCTCGGCATCACCCATTTCGACACCGCCGCACTGTACGGCTTCGGTGCCAACGAGGAACTGCTCGGGCGCGTCCTCGCCCCGCACCGCTTCCGGCTGTTTCTCGCCAGCAAGGGGGGCATCCACGGCGTGACCCAGGATGGACAGACACGCCGCGTCATCGACGGCCGGCCGGCGACGTTGCGGCAGAATTGCGAGGACAGCCTGCGCCGCCTGCGCACCGAAGTGATCGACCTCTATTATCTGCACCGCTGGGACCGGCGCGTGCCGATCGCAGAGAGCATCGGTGCCCTCGCTGATCTCAAGCGCGAGGGCAAAATCCGCGCGATCGGCCTGTCCGAGGTCTCGGCCGCAACCCTGCTCGCAGCGCACGCGGAACATCCGATCGCCGCCGTGCAGAGCGAGTATTCGCTGTGCACCCGCAATCCCGAGATCGCCGTCCTCGAAACCTGCCGGCGCATCGGCGCCGCCTTCGTGGCCTTCAGTCCGTTGGGACGCGGCTTCCTCACGGGCACGATGGGCACGGAGCCGGTGCTGCAGGAGCGTGACATCCGGCGCGCCATGCCGCGCTTCGAACCGGCCAACTTCGCCGCCAATCTCGGCGTGCTCGACGTGTTCCGGCGGCTGGCGATGCAGGCGGGATCGAGCCCGGGGCAACTCGCCATCGCGTGGCTGCTGTCGCGCGGCGAACACGTGCTCACCATCCCGGGCACGACGAACCTCTCGCATCTCGAGGAGAACGTCGGCGCCGACGTGCAGGCGCTGGATGAGCCGCTGCGCGCCGCACTCGACGATCTGTTCGCGCCGGGTCGGCTGCAGGGCGCACGCTACAATGCGGCCACCCAGGCCGAGGTCGACAGCGAGCGTTTCAGCGACGAGCACTGATGCGCTCTTCGCGCGCGGCACTGATGGCAAGGCTCGCCTCTGCGGGTTTGATCCTCGCCATGCCGGTCACCGCGTGCGCCTGGGGCGACGAGGGACACGAGATCATCGGCTTGATCGCGGACCATGATCTGCAGCCCCCCGTCAGGAGTGCGGTCGCTGCGTTGCTCGCCGATGATGACAGCGGCTTCAGCCCGGACTCGAGCATCGCCGCGGAGACGACCTGGGCGGACCATTACCGTGACTCGGACCGCAATGGCGCGCGAATCCGCTACGGGCAAACGCAGTCCTGGCATTTCATCGACATCGAACTCGATCATCCCGACATCGACGCCGCGTGCTTCGGGCATCCGGCCGTGTCCCCCGGCATTCCGGCATCCCAGGGGCCGGCCCAGGACTGCATCGTCGACAAGATCGACGAATTCCGCAGCGAGCTCGCCGCGCCCTCCACGGCGAGGGCGGAACGCCGTCTGGCATTGCAATTTCTGCTGCATTTCATCGGCGACCTGCACCAGCCGCTGCACGCCGGCGACCGGCATGACCGGGGAGGCAACGACGAACGCGTGCAAGCCGCCGGCGCCCCCGCGGGCACGCTCCACCATTACTGGGACACCGTGTTCGTCGAGCGGCTGGGGCCTGATCCCAAGGCCGTTGCCGACCGCCTCATCGCCGACATCGACACCGACAAGCGCCGGCGGTGGAGCGCCGGCAGCACCAACGACTGGGCTCGCGAGTCATACCAGCTCGCCCAACTCGATGTGTATGGGAGACTCCCGCCGCCCGGCACCGATGGCCTGTACCGGCTTGCGGACGACTACTCAGATGCGGCCGTCGCGATCGTGCGCACACAACTCGAGCGCGCCGGCGTGCGACTCGCGCTGGTGCTGAATCAAGCGTTCACCACGGCCGCGGCCGCGCCGGCCGATCGCACCGGGGCGGCCGCGACGGCCGCCCCGGTCAGACCGTGAGCACGATCTTGCCGATATGCGCCGAGCTCTCCATCAGCCCCTGCGCAGCGGCCGCCTCCGCGAGCGGGAAGGTGGCATGGATGATGGGCCGTACGCGGCCCGCGCCGAGCAACGGCCAGACGTGCCCGCGCAGCGCCTCGGCGATGACGGATTTCTCCGCGACGCTGCGCGAGCGCAGCGTCGAACCGGTGAGGGTGAGACGTTTGCGCATCAGCACCGACATGTCGAACTCGGCGCGGCTGCCGCCGATGAAGGCAATGTTGACGATGCGTCCCTCGACGGCCGCGGCTTGGAGATTGCGCGGCACATAGCTGCCCGCGACCATGTCGAGAATCACATCCACGCCCTTCCCCTGCGTTTCCCGTTGCACCACTTCGACGAAGTCCTCGGTGCGGTAGTCGATGCCGCACACCGCACCGAAGCGCTCGCAAGCGCGCGCCTTCTCCGCGCTGCCTGCGGTCGCGAACACGCGTGAGCCGAGCACCGTCGCGATCTGGATCGCAACCGTGCCGATGCCGCTGGTGCCGCCGTGCACGAGCAGCGTCTCGCCCGGTTTGAGCGCACCGCGCTCGAACACATTG
>Ga0302319_10024324_pt1 | contig 10774 bp, 8 predicted proteins | sample Bog_T0_2_FD_203319 | JGI IMG/M metagenome (GOLD analysis project Ga0302319, IMG submission 203319) | Peat permafrost microbial communities from Stordalen Mire near Abisko, Sweden - Bog_T0_2 | ecosystem: Environmental > Terrestrial > Soil > Wetlands > Peat | place: Sweden: Abisko, Stordalen Mire... | reverse complement strand
CCAGGCCGCTCGCCGCCATGGACGTGAAAGACGTCATCAACTGGGTCTTTCCCGACGACAAGAACAAGACCGTGCAGAAAGACGGCTACTTCGAGCCGACAGGAAAGTCACTCTGCACCGCCATCCTCGCCGACTTGTTGTGGTCAGACCGTCCGGCAGCAGAGAAGACGCTACGCACGTTCCGCAAGCGCGTCGTGACGACAGAGACCCAGATGAAAGGCCTGCTCGCGGATATCCATGCCGGGTCAAAATGCGAGATGGCGCGCGACCTCGCCGGCACGCTCATGAAGATCACAGCCAAACAGTTCAGCGGCGTCTACGGACAGGCGACGCAGGGAACGGAATGGCTGTCGGAGCCCGAACTCGCCGACCTCGTGTCAGGCGAGGGGTTCCGCACGTCCGACATCATCAACGGCAAGACGGTCGTGTTCTGCCAGATACCGCTGCATACGATGGGGCAGTCACCCGGCGCTGGCCGGGTCATCATCGGTGCGCTGATGCGGGCCGTCTACGACGCCAAGGGCAAGACCAATGGCCGCGTGCTGGTGCTGCTCGACGAGGCGTGGTGCCTGGGCACCATGCAGGTCCAGAAGGATGCCATCGTTGCGGGGGCCAAGAGTGGCTTGACGCTGGTGTTCCTCTACCAGGCCGTCGGCCAGATCCATGACGTCTGGGGTGAGCAAGGAAAGATCACGCTCTACAACAACCTTGAATGGCGAGCGGTCGCTGCTTGCCGGGACTCAGTGACGGCTGAGGAGTTCAGCGAGGCGTTCGGCTCTATCGGTGTGATCAGCTACAGCGAAGGTCAGAACGCGGGCAGCCAGCGGCCGGCCTTCGCCCTCTGGGGCAGCAAGACCAGCGGCGACACGTCCAACAAGGGCGAGATCGGGCGGCGGCTGGTGTTGCCGCAGGAGATCCGGGAAGCGCCGAGGGATGAGATGTTTGTCGTTGCCAACGGCAACATGCAGCTGCGCATGCCGGTCTATTACAAGCGCCCGGAGTTGGACGGCGTCGTGAAACCAAGCCCCTATTACACAGCGGCAGCAGCGGAGTGACAGATGCCGAAGAAACAGAAAGAAGACCGTCCAGTCGATTGCGGGGTCTGCCTGTATCACATAAACGCAACCAAGGAATGTCGGCGGCATGCGCCGAACCCGGGTCCGGAAGATGGCTTCGTCCTCGCGGTCTGGAATAAGACCCGCGATAGCGACCGATGCCGCGAGGGATCGACGAAAAACAAGATGGTCACCTGCGGGGATTGTGCCCACTGGTATAAACCGGACGGCCAGCCGCTGAACCCTCCATTCCGCCAAGGATTGGGCCGGGAATGGTGGGCGAACAGCGGTTACTGCATTCTCCATGCGCCCGGCCTCGCCGTTGACGAAGGCCAATGGATGTTCTGGAAGGTTACAAACGGAACTATCGGCGGGTGCGGCGATGGCCTCTCTGTCTCTGCCGAGTTGGAAACCGCTGACCAACAGCAGCTTCCTGGCATCGAAGACTAGCGCTCCAGGCCGCTGTCGTGCTCCTGCTCGGACTGGCGGCGCGCTTCATGGGCGCTATTGGCCGCCGCCTGGTCCTGCTGCTGAACGGTTGAATTCTGCCAGACGGCATCACGCATTTCCTGCGTGATCGTCGGCTTCTTTGTGTGTTCCTGTTCCATGTCGGCTCCTCTATTTACCAGTCCAAACCTGGTTCTGAAGCGGCGGATACTCACATCACCTTGCCGCTGAATGATAGCAGACCCGTGCAGCAAGTTGCGAAGGGAGTTCCGCCGCACATCAATCGCCTGCTCAAGCAATGTCGTTGCCTGCCGCTTCGTCGCAAAGCGGCTTAGGTTGGTGGCGATGTTACGAACAACATCCTCCCGGCTTGGTGTCTCCGCTGCCCCCAACATCTGGCGTTTGACGATCGCCTTGCGCTCAGCCGCGTCGGATACGACCAGATGTGCCTCACCTGTGTGCCGCGACATCGCGGTGTAGCCTTTGTATCCGGTTGCCATACCCGTGCCGTTCGGCAAAGAGTAGATCGCCGCCGTCCTGGTCATCGACTGGGCGCTGTCCACCGTCACCGCCATCCCCATCGTGGCCCTGATGGGGTCGTTCTTTGGTGCTCGCCATGGCTTCATTTGCGACCAGGTGATGCGTCCCTCTTCGCCGTCAGCGTTGCGGATACGCAGCCCATCGGACAGCACCTGCCGCACCTCGACAACGTCACCGTTGGAACCCAGAAACCGACCACGGCCGACGTCAGCGTCATTCACGCGGGTGAACAGCCGAAGCCTGTCCCCGACGGCGATCGGCAGGTCGAACGTCTCGCCGCTGTTCGGATCTATCGCCCGCGTTGTGACCTCATCGCGGCCGAGCTCGCCGGCCTGCCGGCGGATGGCGCGGATCGCCTTGCCGACTTCAAGCGCATGCGCATTCGTATCGGTCATCACCAGCAGCGAATAGTCAGCATCAGCTTTGTGGGCTTCGGTCATCCTGTGCCAGAGCTTGGCGGTCTGCACGACAGTCGTATCGTGTCCGCCGGCAACCAGGTGGAACCGGCCGACCTCTTCCAGAGCCTTGACGGCGTCGGCGGCCTGGCCGTCGCGGAACATCCCTGCCACGGCCCTGTCGTGTTCATGCTGCTGGCGAACGGTCGTCAGGATCTTCGCAATGTTCGCGTCACCAATGGCTTTTACCATCAGATCAATGCCGGGCGAGGTCACCGCCTGGGTTTGCCTTGGATCGCCTATTTCGTGCAGTTGAGTGCCGGTTGCCCGCGCCAGCTTCAACAACGCAACCTGATGCTGGACGCCGATCTGCGACACTTCATCGGCGATGATGACGGTGTTGCGGTCAACCTTGATCCTGCCCGTCTCAACCCGCTTGAGGAACGCGTCGATCGCCAACGCCTGGTCAACACCCGCATCACGCAACGCCGCCGAGGACTTCCACGGCACAGTCATCCCATAGACCGTTTTCCCTTCGGCGTGCCACGCGTCAATCAGGACCGCGGCCACGGCCGAGGTTTTCCCGGACCCGGCGATTCCGATCGAAAGGCTGACCCGTCCGCCGGTGCCGATCCGCTCTATCATCTCGCGCTGGGACGTCCACTGCGCACCATCACGGTCAATCTTCGGACGCTTGGCCAGGAACCGCTCGGCCGCGCGCTCAATCGCTGCGGGTGACAACGCGGCCGATTTGTCCGCCACGGCCCGGCGCACCTCGGCCAGCAGCGTCTCCTCCAATGCCACGGTGGCGCCCGTGGTGATGGTCTTCTCCATCCGGCCACGCTCGCCGTGGCTGATCATCTCGATGAGGTTGGTGCGTTCCCCGTGCAGCGTCACGCCTTGCTCGCGGTAGGTGGCAACCACGGCCTGAATGTCTTTCTCCGGATCGGCCCCGATGCCAGATACGATCAGCCCGCGCGCCGCGATCTCGCGCATATCGGCCTGAGTTATGACGGCACGGCGCTGCAGGGCTTGGTCCAACAGCGGCAGCGACGCGTCCCGAGCCACCTTGATGCGCTGCTCCGGTGTCAGTTCCGGCGCGATCTCGTCGGGCCGCAACACGGAACGGTGCCGGTAGCCCGCCACATTGGCCTCATTGATCCAGTCGGCTCGGTCAACCTTGTCTGGGCCGAGTTCCCCCTTGCCCTTGTCGCGCCGCTTCGAGGCCGTGCCCTTGTCCAGCAGTCTGACCTGTTCGTCCGCGGTTAGCTTGTCCCAGTCCTTACCTTGCGCCGCCGCATAGTCCTTTGCCGCATCCGTGCCCTCGATCGTTCGGCGTGAGTGAAACTTGCGCAGCCATTCGGGGACATCATCCAGCCGCGCCTCGCCGTTCGGGCCGAGCGAAACGCGCACGCCGTGTCTGCGCGCGATCGTCGCCAACTGTGCATGTCCGATGGCGCCGGCGACCTTCACCTCACCGTCCAGCAAATCGAGGTTCAGCGACGAAATCCGCCCCGTCTCGGTCAGAGTGGACGACAATGTCGGGTTATGGATGTGTAACTGCGGGTCGAACCGCGTGACAGGAACGTCCGCCGTCTCGGTGAATTCCTGTCCCTGTGCATCATGCCGCACAATGTCGACGGTCGGGCGGGCGTCCACATGCTCGGTGCTGATCCAGGCCATCTTGGCCCGCTCGGTTGGTCCCTGCCCGGCGTGGCCGCTCCTGGCCACCGCGATCTTTGTTTCCAGGTAGGCCATCTGCGTTGCCGACGCTTCGCGCACCCACGAGCGGATGATGTCCGCCTCAGCGTCGGTCGGGCTCAACGCCCACGCGGATGAGACCGACTTGTCAGCGGACCACACGATATCGACGTACCCGACCGGCGGCGACGTCGCTGCGATATGCCTGAAATACTCGACGACATTGATCCGGCCATCAGCAACGTTCTGGATTTCGCTGTCCGTCGTGTCGCGCTTCGCCGGCACACCCATGGCCGACTTGAATTTGCGGATTGAACTGTCGATGACATGCGTCGGGATGGCTTTGCCCTTCGCATCGACGGGCTCGGTTCCGTCAACCCGCAGGCCGGCCAGAACATGACGCACGGCCCCAACCGTCGGCAGCGCTGTCTCGTCCAGCCCGAATGTCTCCGCCACCGAGCGATGGGCACTGCGTTTGTGCTTGCCTTCGATGTCGTTCCCAAGCGCCGTGCGGTTGTCCAACAGGTGCGTTATCTCGCGCACGGTCAGCGGCCTGCTGGTATCGATTTCAAGGCGCACGGCCAGAGACGGGTCGATGTCAGGCCGCAGCACCGCGCCACCGCCGCCCATGGATAGGCCTGCCTCGCGAAAATCGGCGCGCGTCGCCGCATCGGACAGCTCGCGCGTGATCCGCTCCGCCAACGCCGCCCGTGCGAGGTCGTCCAAGGCAACCGCGGGATCCGCCAGTATCCCGGCGCGAACCAGTTCCGAAAACGCCGCGTCAAAACTGATCTCGCCGCGATGCAGCGACGCCCCGAGTTCGTCGATGCGTGACATTGCGGGTTGCTGCTGCTCCGCCTCTTTCGCGGCGTAGTAACGCGCCGCCGCGTCCAGTGTCTGGCCAGCGTCAACCGCTTTGCTGAGCAGGTACTTGATATAGGCGCCGCCACTCGATCCCGCGCCGACACGATAAGTCGTGGTCATTCGAGATAGACACGCTCGTGGATCTCGCCAACCTGCTTGACGATCTCGCCCAGCACGCCGCTGAGCGCGTCATCATCGTCAGGCGTCCTGGTCACCGCCTCCAGCACCTTGGCCAGCATCTCGTTATGCAACTTCTGGGTGCCGAGCATCATCGCCAGCGTGCGGTTCTGCGCCGTGATGGCCGCCGCCAGCGCCTCGATACGCTCGTCGGTTGTCTGTCCCGCCATGGTGTATATCCCCTGTTTCGCTCTCTTGCTGGCTTTCTGCACCGTGTCAACGGTGCCTTGGTCTGATATCCATCCCGACCGCAACCCAAACGACACTCTGTGTCATTGAATGGCTTTTGGCGGCATTTGTCGGCACTTGCCCACCCCGCTGGCGGCATATTCGGTCATTGACGCGCCACAATCGGTCCCTCTATGTCCGCCACATGGAGCCAGGAATGGACATATTCGCCGCCATCGGGACGGCTCTCAAGAAGAGAGGCAAGAGAGGCAAGAGAGGCACCCTCCGCGCATGGATGGCGGAAAACTATGCCGCGTTTGAGGATCGGCTCCAGACCAGAAAACCAGACGGTCGGAACTTGCCCTGACCGCGATCCAAACGACACTCTGTGTCATTGAATGGCATCGGCCAACCCCGCTAGCCGAACCGCTGGCGGCACATTCGGTCATTGACGCGGCACAATTTGTCCTTCTATGTCCGGCCACATGGAGCCAGGAATGGACATATTCGCCGCCATCGATCGGACGGCTCTCAAGAAGAGAAGCACCCTCCGCGCCTGGATGGCGGAAAACTATGTCGCGTTCAAGGATCGGCTCCAGACCGGAAAACCAGACTGGTCGGAACTTGCCAAGGTGTTCGTCGAAGCGGGTCTTCTCGATGCCAGGGGCAACAAGCCGACAGCCGAGGCAGCCCGCAAGACCTGGTATCGGCTCAAGGCTGATACCGCCAAGCTCGCCTCAACAACACAGCCGCCCAAGATCGCCACGACTCCGTCTGCCGCCGCAGGCCGTCCGCGGCCAGCAAAGTCCACACCACCCGCGACGGTACCGGGGCCCGATGACGACGAAGGCGGTTACGACTTCTTCAAACCCGCGATCCGTTGAGTGTCGCCTTTATGGCGTGGATTGAAACAAGCCCATCACCCGATAGAGGAACTCATCACCATGGCCAGCCGACCGCGTTCGACTGAGAGTGTCGTCGTGCCGTTGTTCGACGACGAGGATGCTTTTGAAATCGAGGCCCTGCCAATGGGGGGGCAGTCGTTTATCACCCAGACAATGCAACAAGCCCCGGTGGCGGGTCCGGTTGCCGACCTGAACAGCATGCTCAAACTGCTTGTTACGATTGGTTCGGGCGGGGTCGGAAAAACCACGTATCTGCGCTGGGGTGTGGATTACATGCTGGACGCCGGGCGGACGCCATACACGGCCGCGATCGATCCGATTAACCGGGATTTCCGGAACTTCTACGACGTGATCGAGCCCAAGGGTAATCACCCGACTGTGGTGATGGAGTTTCTGAAACGACTGATCGGCGCGATCGTCCAGAAGAAATCGAGTTACCTGCTTGATACCGGTGGCGGTGACACCGCATTCGGTCAGTTGATTGGGTCGTGGCCGACGTTAGTGGACGATCTGGCCGAGGAAGGGATCGCGATGGTCGCGATCTACCTGTTCTCGCCGCGCCCGGCCGACGTGACAATCCTGTCCATGCTGGAGGACGCCGGGTTCAAACCGAAAGCCACAGCCCTGATCCTCAACGAGGGTCGCGTCGAGCCGGGCCGCGATCCCGACCAGGAGTTTGCCGAACTTCGCCGACAGACGGCCTATCGTGAGGCGTTGGCCCGGGGCGCAGTCGAACTGCGCATGCCTGGCCTGGATGTCGCAAAGAAGGTGCAGGACAGGATGCTGACGTTCACCCAGGCGCTCACGGCTGGGCGGACGACGGCTGACGGCAAGACGATCCCCGGGCTCGGATGGTCGGACAGGAGGATCTTGCAGGCGTGGCTGGCGCGCATGCGGGTCGCGATGGGTCCGATCATCGACGCCGGCTGGATCCCGTGATGGCCCGGCTGCCTGCCGTCCCGGATCCGCCACCTGACCGGCCCCGCGATCTGCGGCAGGAGATGCTCGATCTCGGCCGCGAAATCCGCGTGGCACAGGACGCGCTGCTGAAGGTGGCGGCGCGGCAGCGGTTTGCGCAGGACGAAAGCGCGGAGTTTTTTACCGCGCTGACAGCCTTCTGCGGCGTGCTGTGGCGCATGTCCACCCGATGGGCCGCGCAACTGGACGAGATGCGCGACGTCGCGTCGCGACAGCACGCGCTCGACGTGGGTGAACTGAGCAAGGCGGCGGCGGCGGGCGCCTCCGGCGTCGTGATGAGGGGGCTTTCCGGCGCGGTCGATCGGCTGGTGGTCGTGCGCTACCGCTGGCTGTTCGGCGTGATCGCGCTGGGCGGGGTGCTGCTCGGTGCGCTGATATGCGGCGCTGGCGTTTACGTCACGCACACACCGGTTCCGCCCATGTCGTGCTTCTCAGAGAGGGGCGGCGCTTTCTGCGGCTACTGGCAGACGGCGCCGACCGAACCGGCACCAGCGGCAGAACCGGCACAGCCCGCGCCACAGGCAAAAACGAGGAAGTCATGATATCTGGTTGCCTTGGCGATTTATGCCGTCGCCCGGTTGGCAAACGCGGCCGAACATCCGCAGTCCGCATACTGCGGCGTCGAGCGCGGTGGTGTGGCATGCTGGGCTTGGGCAGAACCGCAGACAAAACGAGGAAACAATAGTGTCCGAAAAAACCGACCTAATTAAACTGTTCGACGTTCAAGGGTCCGACCGTCTCGACGCGGCCGGGAAGCGTCTTTCGGCGGCCTTGCACGATGTCCAGAAAGAACTGCGTCGCGCCAATGTTAACGAGCGCGTTGTTATCGAAGCTGGCGATGCCGCCGTGGAGTTATGCGAAGCAACAACCGCACAAATAGATGCAACAAGAGACGCAAGAAGAGAGGCCGAAACGGCAGATGTTATACGGGGTGCAAAGCGGATGCTTCGGCCGTTTTTTTTGCGTGCGCTCGCCGCAAGCGTCATCGTCGGAGGGCTGGCTGTTGGCGCGTTGACTTTTGTTTTAGACACTTATGTTGCCAATAGCGAACAGCGGGGTCGTATGAACCTGACATGCTCGCAGCCGCGCGAGGATGGCGCGCGTTATTGCGGGCAGTGGTTACCGGGCACTTCCTTTCCGGCGACGGCGCCAACCCAACCGGCCGAGCCGGCTCCGTCAAACCGGGCGATGTAGTCGTGGCGAAGCCAAAGAGACCGGCACTACGGCGGACTGGCGCACTGAGACCAGTCCGCCTCTGGACGCCATTGCGTTAGCGATCAACAGCACGGTTGTGCTCGCCGATGGTGCCTGGAGGAATGACATTGCTGCCGAAATCCGTTTCGGCCAGTCGGATATCAGGAGTAGCGAAACCATTAGCGACCTGTTTTCTGCGCTTTCCGCCGCACTCGCGCGCATCGTCTTCACGCAGATCAGCCAGATGCCCAACCATGCGTTGCTTACGAACAGAGCCCCGTTGACACCCGTTTAGTTAGTGGACGCTCAACACATATGCGCGCCGGATGATAATCGGTGGCTTTGGTATTGGATTTATGCGCTGATCGCTGGGATGGGGTGATCCGCCATCGCGGCGTATCGGTCCGCCAGCCGGATCAGCGCGGCACGGACTTCTGCCGATGTCTCGACGCTCGCCAGCGCCCGAAGATCCGGCACGATCTCCACGAGTTCAGCCTCTGTCACGTATTGCACGGCGCTCCCCTTTAACGGGTCATGAGTTCCCCTTAGGCGCCTGATCCGAAGTTTGCTGTGGCCCAGGTAACTCCGTCACCCATTCAGCATTGGCAGCCGTTGCGGAAGGCGGTGGTTCGCTGGAAAGCACCCAGCGGAAGAACCATGATCAAGCCATGCCGAACGCCGCAGATCGCGCACTCGTCCCGGCGGGATGGTGTCCCGGGACCGCTGCCGGAGAGCATCATTCGTCGCTACGGGGCTCCGCCGCGCATCACCTATTTCGACACGTTTGAGCGATCGCCGATGTCCCGGCGCAACAGGCCATTGTGTTCACGACCGATACGAAATTACATCATACCGATCTATTGTCGTGTCTTCGCCGCTGCCGGTGGCGGGCCGCTTCGACCCAGCTTCGACCCCGTGTCCCTCGCGTGAGCCGGTCGCGATTGGGCTTGCTGGCGCATCTGGCGAGATCCAGAGCCCCAATGGATTGCCGGGCGGGCTGGGGCATTGCCGAGGCAGCAGAAATCGTTGCCATAGGGCGCCGCGTTGCGTAACGTTCCGGCTGTGCGTAAAGGGAAACGCGGATGACAATCAGGCTGGCCTCTGACACGTCGCGTGTGGTGGCGTTTCCCGGCGGCCAGCTTGAGCGGCCGAGCATCGAACTTTTGGCGCAGCTGGCGCCATCGCGGTCACTGGTGGACACGCTGATAGCGGAACGCGGTCTGGAATGCCACGATGCGCGCGCTGGCATGGCCCGTGAGATGAGCTACCAGGCGCGTGCCCTCGAAGCCGGTTACGGGCGCGATGAGACAATCATGCGCCTGCGGGGCCTGGTGGATACGCAGATCGCGTATGCGGCGAGAATTTGCCGTGCGTATCAGGATGCGGCGGACTGTCTGCTCTGCCGCGAGGTCGAGGTTGCCCAGGCCAGGTGGGTAACGGCGCATGGGCGGGTCCGCCTGGCAGCCGCGCGCAACGCGGTGCATGGCCGGGCGATCGCGGCGCGGATTGCCGCTGATGCTGCGCAAGGCGCGGCGGCGGCGCTGGCGACCTATATCCGGGAAGGATGTGGTGGCCCGGCGGTCAGCCATGCGGAGCCGAGACAGCTGCTGCTGTTCGGCGCAATCGCGGACTGAGCGGCAACGCCGTGCGTCCTCGCGGCTGCGCTCGACCTTGTCTGCCCAGAGCCGGGCAACCTAATCTCATCGTCTGCTGCATAAATCCAATACCGTAGGGCAGCATTATCATTCTGTCTGCATAGGTCCATCGTCTACCCATCGAAGCCGGACGGATGCAACAGACCGGATCCTACAGCCAGTAGCCGACGGAACGGGAGGGGAGAGTGCCATGACACACATCTTGACACCGCTGCAGAACCAGCGCGCCTGAGTCGGGGTTGACGATGAAGACCTTGATCCGAGCCGGTTTCATGGCCCTCAGTCTAGGCTCCATCGCTGCCGCGCATTCTGAGACAGCGCCGTTCCATGCTCCCGCTCATAACTTCTATCAGAACAACTGGATGACCAGCGACTGATCCGCTTCTGCAAAGGCCTGCGAGAGGACGGGGATGACCTCGGCCAGTCTAGAGCGCGGGACAGATGGTCCATAGGTTTATCCACCAAAATGGGGATAACGTTGCCACGCGCGGCGGCCGAGCCGAGGTGCAGCTATGGGGCTTGCCCGCCACGCCAGACGGCCCCATCGTGATCGGGATGTTCGTTGTCACCGAAGCCGACGCCGCCGCGATCCGATGCACCTTTGAGCAGGAAGGCGAGCTTTCGGCCGCCATCGAGTTGCGCCGCCGGTTTCCTGGCATCATCGACAATACCAGGGCGCGGGAATGCGCCCGGTC
>Ga0302319_10024323_pt1 | contig 10774 bp, 7 predicted proteins | sample Bog_T0_2_FD_203319 | JGI IMG/M metagenome (GOLD analysis project Ga0302319, IMG submission 203319) | Peat permafrost microbial communities from Stordalen Mire near Abisko, Sweden - Bog_T0_2 | ecosystem: Environmental > Terrestrial > Soil > Wetlands > Peat | place: Sweden: Abisko, Stordalen Mire... | reverse complement strand
TCATCGGCCTTCACTTCGTTCTCGCCGACGATCAGAATGTATTTTGCGCCGGCCTTGGTGGCAGCTTCAAACGATTTTTTCAGGCGGAAAGTTTCGTCGCCTAAGTCGACCACGAGATCGTGACGGCGCAATTCCCGCGCCAGGCGGGCGGCTTCGGCGTTCATGCCCGGGCCGAGAGCGGCCACATAGACGCTTGGCTTGGTGACGACGCTTTCGGCCGTCGCCGTTTCTTGCAGCGACATCACCAGCCGGTCTTCGCCGATGGCAAAGCCGATGCCAGGGGCGGGCGGCCCGCCCAGCGCCTCGGAGAGACCGTCATAGCGTCCGCCGCCGAGGATGGCGTTCTGCGCGCCGAGAGCGCCGTGAGTGAATTCGAATGCAGTGCGGGTGTAGTAATCGAGGCCGCGCACCAGACGGTCGTTTAGAAAAAAAGGCACGCCCACAGCTTTCAAGATCGTCTGAACATCTTCAAAATGTTTTCTGCATGCTTCATCGAGAAACTGGCTGATGCGAGGCAGGGTCGCGATGATGGGCTGGTCCTCCGGCACCTTGCAATCGAACACGCGCAGCGGATTGGTGACGGCGCGGCGCTGGCAATCGGCGCACATCTTATCTTTCACCGGGTCGAGAGCCTGGCGCAGCGCCTCGTTGAAAGCGGCGCGATCGTTGGGACAGCCGACGGAATTCAGTTCGAGATTCCAGCCGCTGACGCCGAGGCGATCGAGCAGAGTCGCCAGCATCTCCAGGATTTCCGCATCGCGCGCCGGGGACTCGCTGCCGGCTGAGGCCGGGCCAATCACTTCTGCGCCGATTTGATAAAACTGCCGGTAACGGCCCTTCTGCGGCCGCTCGCGGCGAAACTGCGGGCCGATGTAGTAGAGCTTGCTGAGGCCGCGGTCCCAGAGCTTGTGTTCGATGTAGGCGCGCACCACGCCCGCGGTATTTTCGGGACGCAGGGTCAGGGACTGTCCTCTGTCGCTCTCGGCCCGCCCGCGATCTTCCCAGGTGAACATTTCTTTGCTGACAATATCCGTCTCTTCGCCCACCCCGCGGGCAAACAATTCTGTCGATTCGAAGATGGGCGTGCGAATTTCCTGGAAGTTGTAGGCGCGGAAGACATCGCGCACGGCGGATTCGACAAAATTCCATAGCGCCGTTTCGGGCGGCAGCAGGTCGCGGGTTCCTCGGGCGGCTTTAATCATGAAAGGAAGCTCTCAGCTCTCAGCTCTCAGCTCTCAGCCATCAGCTCTCAGCCATCAGCCATCAGGCATCCGCTAAAACCGGTTTCCTGACGGCTGATGGCTGACGGCTACTTCTCCCGCAAATACTCTTCCGCATACCCCAAATAATTCTGCGCGTAGCGCATGATCGATTCCTGGTCGTTCTCGTCCAGCTTGCGGCGGAATTTGCCGGGGGAGCCCATCCACAACGACCCGGGCTCGACCGCGGTGCGCTCCGGAATCAGCGTGCCGGCGGCGATAATCGACCCCGCGCCAATTTTCGCGCCGTTGAGAATCACCGATCCCATGCCGATCAGGCAGCGGTCTTCGACCTCGCATCCATGCAACGTCACCGAGTGGCCCACCGTCACATACTCGCCGAGAGTCACGCCATACAGATTCTTCATGCCATGGAGCACGCTGCAATCCTGCACGTTGGAGTGCGCTCCGATGCGGATGGCGTAGACATCGCCGCGCAGCACGGCGTTCATCCACACCGAGGCATGTTCGCCCAGCACGACGTCGCCGATAATCTGCGCGGAGTCGTCGACGTAACAAGTCGCGGGGACTACCGGCTTCATACCTTTAAACGATCGAATCATAGCGTGCAGAACGTTTCCTGACACCTTCCTACTTCAGAAACTTGCTAACTTCGTAGTTTGCTATGGAAAGCGCCAAATCATTTGGAGAAACCCCGTGCGCATTCTTCAAGTGCTTGTCGGCCGAGTGCGCAAGAAGCAGAGAAATCATCTCGCCACGGCCTTTCGAATCAAAGACAGCTTGAGATAACGCTGTGTTGCCATGAGAATCCTGCGCGTCGACATTGGCGCCACGTTCCAAAAGGAGTTTAGCCGACGCGACCTGATATTTCCGAGCCGCAAAGTGCAAGGGGGTTTCAAGGTTTTTGTCGCCTGCGTTTACGTTCGCGCCTGCATTGATTAGGTCGGACGAAATGTCGAACTCGCCATCCATTACCGAAATGAATAATGGCGTCCTTCCATCCCGATCAAGGTCATCGACATCATCCCCGCGCTTGATCGCTTCGCGGACTCCGGCTAAGTCCCGCGCCATGACTGCTTGGTGAATCGAACCCAGGCTAGTCCTATTCTTCTTGGGGCTGCTTGCGTTCATCCCCGCTCTCGTTCATCCCTATGGTTGCTGTTTGGGGCGGGTCCTATAAAGCTTCCTTCCAAGACTATCGCTGCCACTAAATCGCCGCACAAGAAACATTGAACATAGCCCGCCCGCCTTTCATTAGAGCAGATTTCCCACTCCGGGACTCAGCCCGAAAAAGAAACTCCTCGCGTCACCGACAACTCGCTGGCTTACATGCTACAAAAGAATCTGGTTTCCCACCCGCTCGCTTCCGGCGACCCGCGCGGGAGTCACGCCTCCGAGCCTCATCCCGATTTGCAGATGGGACTCCTATGCTGCGTGCGTCGTACATGATTCTTTCCATTCTGGTTGTTTGCATACTGCTGGCGTTTTCCACTGCCCGGGCCCAGGATGAGGCCACCGGCGCCCTACACGGCACCGTCGTCGATCGCCATGACCTGCGCATTCCCGGCGCAACCGTTGCGGTGGTGAGCACGGCCACCGGCGCGCGCTACTCCGCCACCTCCGACGCGGAAGGGCGATTCTCGATCGATCTGCTGCCGCCTGGGGACTACTCGGCCCGCGTCGTGGCCAAAGACATGTCGCCGCAGATCACGCCGCAGCTGCATGTGGAGGTGGGCGCTGCGGCTGAACTGGAGTTTCGTCTGTCGATCGCCGGACCGGAGGAGAGAGTTACCGTGTCTGGCGCACCTGCCCTGGTCGAGACTCAGCCTGTGGCGGTTTCCAGCATGGTCGACGAACGCGCCATTGCCGATTTGCCTCTGAATGGCCGCCGCTTCTCCGATCTGATACTACTCTCGCCCGGAGTGACCCAAGACCCGCGCAGCCTGACCTCGGCCACCAACGGCGATCTGTCCTTCGGCGGCATACGCGGATTTCAGAACAGCTTTCTGGTCGATGGCGGCGACTTCAACAATGCGTTCTTTGCCCAGGCCCGCGGCCTTTATCGCGCGCCTTACCAGTTCTCCAACGAGGTGGTGCAGGAGTTCCGCGTCTCCTCCAATTCCTCGGGCGCGGAACTCGGACGCGCTGGCGGCGCCGTCATCAATGTGGTCACCAAGTCCGGCACCAATCACTGGCACGGCACCGGGCTGTATTACATCCGCGACAGCGGATTCGGAGGCGCAGCCGATGCTTTTGTGGACGACGGCGCCCAGCCCGTCGAACCCGCCGGGGGATGGCCATGCCCGGGCCTCGCCTCAGAAAATCAGGGACTCAACCCGCACAGCATCCAGCAACAAGGCGGCGCGACACTCGGCGGTCCCATCAAGAAAAACAAAATCTTCTTCTTCGCCGGCTTCGATCAGCATTATTTCCACATGCCCAACGTGGTGGAGTTTCTCAACGGCACCATGCAGGTGATTCCGCAGGCAGGCACCGGTCCTTACACTCCCGGCGACTTCGAGTCCACCGACCAGACCCTGGTATGCGGCGCGGCGGCGCAACTCAGTGCGCTGGCCGGAACGTATCCGGCGGCGCAGATCGGCAACGCGTCCTATGCCAAGCTCGACATTAATCTCTCGCCGCGCAATCAACTCGCGATCCGCTACAACGCGTCGCGCTATTGGGGATCGAACAATGTTTTCCTCGATCCGGCCAGCCCCGTCACTTACGATTCCATCTCCGACAACGGGACTGAAGATGTCTCGACCGACACGGGTTCGGTTTCTCTTATCTCGGGCCTAAGCTCGCGGCTTATCAGCCATCTTCGCGCTCAGTTTTCGCGTGACCTGCGCCAGTCCTATACCAACACCAACGACACGCTGGTGAAGGTCACCGACATCATCGACGGCATCGGGCGCTCCGATCTGCTGCCGCGCTCCACTCGCGAACACCGCGGGCAGCTTGCCGAGACGCTAAGCCTCGACACCAGCCGCCATTCCTTCAAATTCGGCGGCGACGCTCTTATCACCTGGATCTACGATTATTTTCCCAGCCAGCAGAGCGGAGAATACATTTTTGATGAAATCAAGGTGAATCCCTTTACCTTCGAGCCGCAGGAAGCCGGATTGCCGCTCACTCCCCTGCGCGCCTACGCCCACGCCGTGCCGCACTACTATCTGCAGAACTTTGGCGCAGCCGCGTCGAACCCGAACAGCAACGATTACGCGGCCTTCACCCAGGACACCATCCGCGTCACCGATCATCTGGCGGTGACCCTGGGCGTACGCTGGGACCTGCAAACCTTCACCACGGCGGGATTGGTCTCCAACCCTCTCTTTCCGCCCTCAGGCAAAGTTCCCTTCAAGCCCTATAATTTCGCGCCGCGCGCGGGGCTGGCATACTCCATGGGCAAAGAGCACCCGCTGGTCATCCGCGCCGGGTATGGAATGTTTTACGTGCGCATTCCGCAGATTTACAATTCCGCCATCGCCACCGAAAACGGCATCTCCGACTCTCAGGTTTTTCTGAACAATACGAACTACTACGACCACCAGCTTTTCCCAACCTATCCCAACCCGCTGGTGAACTGTCCGCTGAATTCCGGATCGTGCAATCTGCCCAGCGGATTTACCGAAGGCGTCACCAATGAAGTCTCCGCCTTCGCTGCCAACTTCGTCACCCCGCGCGTACACCAGGCCAGCCTCACGCTGGAACGCGAAATGGCCGGGAAGACCACGGTCGCCGTCTCTTATCTTTACGTGCACGGCGAGCACTTGATCCGCGCCCTCGATGTGAACCTTCCGCCGCCGGTCGCGCTCACTTATCCTATCTTCGACTCCACCGGCTCAATTTTTCAGAACGGCTACTACACTGTGGATTCCTTCGCCACCTGGCAGTTCACGCAGTCGCTTACCTGCCCGTTTCCGCCTTGCATCAATCCGCTGGGGCGGCCTATCGCGCAACTGGGCGCGATCGACGAATTCCAGTCCGCGGCATCCAGCGTCTACAACGGGGCAACGCTTTCCATCAACCGCCGCATGGCGCGCGGCACCTATCTGCGGCTCTCCTACACTTACGCCCGCGCCATTGACGATGGCCAGGACGCACTGGTCGCCGGCTCGCCGGCCACGGTGCAGAATTCCTACAACCCCAATGGCGAGCGCGGGCCGAGTGTCACCGACCAGCGCAACCGCTTCGTCGGCGCGTTCTCGGTGGAACCGCGTCCGTTTCATCGCGGCCACGAATTGCTCGGCCACGTTTTCAACGACTGGAAAATTTCCAGCATCGTCACCGCCGGCAGCGGGCGCCCGGTGAACGCCACCGTCGACGGCGACCCCAACCAGGATGGTAATGACTTAAATGACCGGCTGCCGGGCTACGGCCGCAACGCCTTCACCGGGCCCGACTATGCCTCCGCCGACCTGCGGCTGGTGCGCAAAATCCACATCACCCCCAGCTATCGCCTGGAATTCACCGCCGACTCTTTCAACCTGTTCAACCGCGACAACCAGCGCGTCGAGATTACTTCCGATGGCCTGACTGCTGAGGCGACCACCTTCACGCAATTCACCACGTATGTGAACGGAGTTCCCTATCCCGCCTACTACCAGCAGCCGCAGAATTTTCTGAAGCCCAACGCGGCCTTCGCGCCCCGGCAGATTCAGTTGGGTTTGAAATTTATATTTTGAAAGATCGAACGCCTCCTCCGCCAAGGCGAAGAGATTCAAATTACCAAGCGCCGACGGGTCATCCCTCGCTTAATCCCAGACGGCATAGAAGCCGCAAAACAACTCCCTGACTTCATGGCTCGTTTGCGCGCCATCTACGGCGACAAGATCCTGGCCGTCAGCGGCGCTGACCTGATCTCCTCTGACCGGATCGGATGACCGGATCTGAGCCTGGAGGCGCTAACCACCCTGCAACTTTTTTCATCCCCTCCCACTTGACTTACAGTCAAATCCTTGTAATAACTATCCGATCCCTAGTAAGCTAGGGTGGTCCTTCTGGACGGGTCTGGGGGTGTGTCTGTTTGGCGGAAATTCGACTGCAAGAGGGGGAATCCCTCGAAAACGCGTTGCGGCGTTTTAAGCGCAAAGTGCAGCAGGAAGACATCATTAAAGAAGTGAAGCGCCACTCCTTTTACCTCAAGCCCGGCGAGAAGAAACGCGTGAAGGCGGCGCTGGCAAGAAAGCGCGCTCGCAAGAAAGTTCGCAAGGAGCAAGACTAGCAGGACCACAGAAGACGCAGTACTGAAACGAAGAAGACTGAAGACTAGCAGTACCGAGAGAGCAAAGAAAAGCAGTGAAGGGCCGCCCCGTCCCGGGGTGGCCCCGCTCGATCTGGCCCCCACCAGGAAGAGCTGCAATCAGGGAAAGTTCTAGCACATCGTTCGTTCGGCATTCTGTAGGAACATCTGTATCCACGCTCCGGTCCAGGAGTGTGGCGGGCCGAGTCCAGGGGCAGTTTGAGGGGGGATGTAACACATCCTGTGTTCGCTCCGCGCCACCGCTTCCCCGCGTGTGGCAGGCGCGCCACGGGCACAAGGAGAACCATCCTCAATGGAATTTCAGGACAAGGTACTCACCTGCATCGATTGCGGCGTGGGCTTTATCTTCACGGCCGGGGAGCAACTGTTTTTCCACGACAAACAGTTCAAGAACGAACCCAAACGTTGTAAAACATGCAAGTCCAAGCGCGTGGCCGTGCTGAGCGCCCCGCCCCCTCCGGGCAACGGACACCGTTACGCCCGCGTGGAGACGCAAGCTACCTGCTCGCAGTGCGGCAAAGAAACCACCGTGCCCTTCCGCCCCACCCAGGGCCGCCCCATCTTCTGCCGGGAATGCTTCACGCAGAAAAGGAGCATCGCTTCCGCCTGAACGACTGGTCCGCGAGGGATTCGTAGAGCAGGCTTCGCGGCATTAGTCGCGCACATGCGCTAACATAGTTCTTCGGAAAGTACCGAGTGAAGTTTCGAGGAACGCTGCGTGCCCACCTACCACGTCGAGAATTTCGGATGCCGCGCCACCCAGGCCGACGGCGCAGCGCTTGAGCGCCAGTTCGAATCCCGCGGCCTTGCCCGCGCACAATCCTACCAGGCCGATCTCGTAATCCTAAATACTTGCACGGTCACGAATTCCGCGGACCAGGATGCGCGCGCCGCTATTCGGCGGGCGCAGCGGCAGAATCCGCTGGCAAAAATTATCGTCACTGGATGCTACGCCCAGCGCGCTCCTCACGAAATCGCGGCCCTGCCAGGCGTAAGCTGCGTGATCGGCAACTCGCATAAGCATCAACTCGCGGAGATTGTGCTGGAGGAAGTTGCCCCGCGGAGCGACGGTTTCGTTCCTCTGATCGCGCTCGGATCGACTGGCCAACGACTAAGGACCAACGACCAACGACCGCTTTACGTTTCCGACATCTTTGCCCACACCGAACTTCTGGCTGCCCCCGTCTTCGAAGCCACCAGCGCTGGCTCCCATGCCGACCGCACCCGCCCCAACCTCAAAGTGCAGGACGGATGCGACAACCGCTGCTCGTTCTGCGTGATCCCCAGCGTGCGCGGCCACAGCCGGTCGTTGCCCCTGCCACAAATTATCCGCGAGGTGAACGCGCTGGTCGCCGCCGGCTATCGCGAAGTGGTGATCAGCGGCATCAACCTCGGCCGCTGGGGACGCGATCTGGGCGTCGGCCCTCAGGCTTCGGGCCGCGGCCCAGCGGACTTCGAGTCGCTAATCCGCGCCATTCTTGCCCAAACTCAACTCGAAAAACTCCGCATCTCGAGCGTCGAACCCATGGATTGGTGCGACGATCTGATCGCCCTCGTCGCGTCCTCGCCGCGCATCGCCCGGCACGCGCACGTGCCCCTGCAGTCCGGCAGTGATGCCGTTCTGCGCCGCATGCACCGCAAATACCGTCCCTGGCACTATCGCGAGAAGATCGAAAAGATCCACGCCGCCATGCCCAGCGCGGCCATCGGCGCCGACGTAATGGCCGGATTCCCCGGCGAAACTGACGCCGAATTCGAAGCCACCCGCCGCCTCATCGAGCAGCTGCCCTTCACTTATCTGCACGTCTTCACTTACTCGGCTCGTCCCGGCACCCCGGCCGCCGTCCTGCCCGATCAAGTGCCAGTGCACGTGGGCCGCGAGCGCAACAAAATTCTGCGCGACCTCGCCGCGGAAAAGAAACTCGCCTTTATGCGCTCGTTGGTGGGAAAACAGATGGACGCCATCACGCTGGGCTCCTGTGTCCCCGTGCCCGCGGGATCGGCGCCAGACTCCGACTCGCCCGATGCCAAGGTCTTCACCGAAGCCCTCACCGACAATTACCAGAAATTGTTTCTAAAAGGACGCCACGTTCCCAACCGCTGGATCACCGCCCGCGTCGAAGCCGTCGAAGGCGGAGCCCTGACCGGTGCGGTAGCCTAGGCCGGAACTCCCCATCGAATAAATTTTCCCAGCCATGAAACGATTCCTGCACTTCCCGCACTATTCCAAGTAAGTGGGAAGGATCGCGCCGTTTAGCGGCGATTGCACCGCACTTAGGATCCCCAACTTAACAACCATTAGGCAGGGATCCCGTGAGTCGCCGGAGTCGACCGGGGAAGCGACTCCGGCACTTCCCGCGAGCTTTCCCCTCAACGTCGGGTCGTTCCGGTTTAAGGTTTCGAACAGGTTCTGCGATTCCCGTGGCTACTTCGCGCTCCAATCCGGCCAACCGCAAGCACAGCCGGTGCGTTGCCCGCAGCCTGCCATCGTTAGTGGTCCCGGAAAATGGCCACAGTTCGCCACCTCCGGTGCTACACTGTTGGCCAACTCAGGGACTCCGGGGCAGGTTCTTGCAATTTGAATCCTTCGACCAGTCTTATCTCGATCGTCTACGAGCCGGTGACTACCGCACTCAAGAGCATTTCGTCGCCTACTTCACCCCCCTGATCCACATCAAATTGCATTCTCGCCTAAAGTCGCGGGAAGCCATCGAAGACATCCGGCAGGAAACTTTCGCCCGATTTTTTGTGGCCCTGCGCAATAACACAATCCGCGAGCCGGAGCGCTTGGGGCCTTACGTAAACTCCATGTGCAACAACCTCTTGCGCGAGGATTACCGCGCGCTAAACCGCTTCGATTCGCTGGACGACGAAGAGAATCCGCGGGAGTTTCCCGCCAAAGGGCCCGATCCCTTCGACGTGCTCGATGCCAAAGAAACCGAAAAGAAGGTTCGGGAGACCCTGGAAGAACAGTCGGAAAAAGACCGGCGAATCCTGCGTGAGGTCTTCCTCGAAGAGCGCGACAAGGACGAAGTCTGCCGCGACTTCGGAGTGGACCGGGATTATCTACGAGTGCTGGTGCACCGCGCCAAGCAATCGTTTAAGACCGCGTATTTCAAAAAACGGGGAAAACGTTAGGCCGGACTTTTACTTCAGCCTGACGGCGATGAAACGTTTCGGGCTCGCGCGTCACTATACTTACAGGGGGCATTTGACCAATGGACCACGATGTGGTGGTTCGGCAAAAATTGACGGAGCGGTACTTGCTGGGCGAGCTCGACGACCCGGCCCGTGAGGCATTTGAAGAGCACTACTTCGAGTGCCAGGAGTGCGCCCTCGACGTCCGCGTCGGCGCTTTATTCGTGGAGGAGAGCAAGGCTGTGTTGGGTGAAGAATCTCAACCAGCTTCCACCATCTTGCCGGCGCCAAACCCCTCCCCGGCCAAACCGGGATGGCTGGCATGGTTGCGTCCCGCATTTGCCGCGCCCGTGCTGGCCTTGTTGCTGGCGGTAGTCGGCTACCAGAATCTGGTTACCTATCCGCGCTTGCAGGCCTTGAACCGTCCGCAGGTCTTGCCTTTCGCCTGGTTGAACGTCGACACCTGGGGGTCCGGCGGAAAAGTCATTTCCGTGCGTCCCGGGCAAGGCTTCCTGCTTTTTGTCAGGATTCCGCCCGCCAGCGGCTACTCCCAATATGTCGCGGACTTGCATAATCCCGCCGGAAAGCTAGAATGGTCGCTCTCCATCCCGGCGTCGTCCGTGCAAGATCAGTGGCCGCTGCAAGTGCCGGGAGCCAAGCGGGACGCAGGCAGCTACGTTTTGCTGGTCCGCGGCATCACCGCCGCGGGTGAGAGTAAGGAAGTTGGTCGGGCCCCGTTCGAATTACAAATTCAGAACTAGCTCACACGAGCAGAGTGGAGGAAACTTATGGCAGCTCTGGCAAATGAACTACCCAGGATCGATGCAGGAGGTCACACCTACAACGCGGACGCTTTTGCCTTCAGCGCCAGCTTGCAACAGCCAGTTCAGAAGGCGATCGAGAAGCAAGCGGCGGTAAAGTTGCTCCCTACGGGCGGATACGAGTACAAACCAGCGGAACCTAGACAGATCGAAGGGATCGTTTCGCACCGCGGCGGTTATGCTCAGGTAGGGGGGCACGCGAGTTCAACTGGCGGCATGATCACCTTCGCCACTGCCGTGGTCGAACACCTGAACATTCTTGACGTGCTCACGGTTGATCGCGTGGTGGCACAGATTACCACCGAGCACGCGCCCAACAACCTCGTACC
>Ga0302319_10024320_pt1 | contig 10774 bp, 15 predicted proteins | sample Bog_T0_2_FD_203319 | JGI IMG/M metagenome (GOLD analysis project Ga0302319, IMG submission 203319) | Peat permafrost microbial communities from Stordalen Mire near Abisko, Sweden - Bog_T0_2 | ecosystem: Environmental > Terrestrial > Soil > Wetlands > Peat | place: Sweden: Abisko, Stordalen Mire... | reverse complement strand
TTGACATTTACGAATTATTGAACCCTCAGTCTTTTCGCTATCATCACGAACCGGTGCGATGGTTCACGCTGGTGGTGCTGGTGGTGGTGATCGTCGTGAAGGAAGGTCTGTTCCGTTTTGTCGTTGGCGAGGGCGAGGCGACGGACAATTCCGCCGTGAAGACGGACGCGTGGCATCATCGCAGCGATGCGATCACCTCGGCGGGTGCGTTCATCGGCATTGGTATCGCGTTGATCGGCGGGGAAAAATATTCGTGGGCTGACGATGCGGCGGCGATTTTTTGCGCGTTCATCATCGGCATCAACGGCTGGATTTTGCTGCGGCCGGCGCTGAGCGAATTGATGGACAAGGCAGCCGACCGGGAAGTCATTGAGAAAATCCGCCAGACTGCGGCCGGCACGTCCGGCGTGGAGCGTGTGGAAAAATGTTTTGCGCGCAAGGCCGGACATCTTTACTTCGTGGAAATGCACATCCAGGTTGACCCGCTGATGACCGTGCGGCACTCGCACGAAATCGCGCACGATGTGAAGGACAAAATCCGCGAGGCAATGCCCGAGGTGAGCGATGTGCTGGTGCATATCGAGCCGTTGAACGTCTTCACAAAGAAGTCGTAGGAGAAACGAAAAGAGCCTCATTGTTTACGAGTTGACCGGGTGAGTTGGCGCAGCTTTTGGAATACATTGAATTTTTCTGTTCTCTTTTTCACTCCAGCGGACATTTATACATGAATGCATGAAAGTGAAATAATTGAAGATAGCTTGTCCCTTTTTGACTTGGGCGGACACTTATAGATGGGCAATGGCAGGCGGTTCATGAAGGCAGCGAAAAGCCATCCAAATTTAACTGGACAAATACCGGATTTCGGCGCGTCATTAGCAGTGACACCGTCGAGTTTGTCTAAAGATTAAAAAACTTTGAAACGAATTCACGATGGCGGTGTCTTATTGAACATGAAAACAGGGCGCGCTTTCACGTTGATTGAATTGCTTGTTGTCATCGCCATCATCGCCATTCTTGCGGCGCTGCTGTTGCCCGTGCTGGCGTCGGCCAAGAAGAAGGCCGCGCAATCTTACTGCCTGAACAGCCTGAAGCAACTTGGCACGGGGATGATGATGTATGTGGACGACAACGGAGGCGCGTTTCCGGGCTGGGCATCGGAACACCACCCATTTAGCACATTGGACTGGATTTATTGGCGGACCAACGACCCGGCCCACTCGGTTGAAAAAAGCCCGATTGTCATCACGCTGGCGGGCGCGAACCCAAAAATGTTCCGCTGCCCCATGGACACGGACGACAGCGCACGCATCGCGCAAGTCCAGGCCGAGGGCGGACAATTTGAACCTTATCTTTACAGCTACAGCATGACCAGCTTCGACACCACAAATGATGACAGTGGCAATCCTGTCAATCCGGGCATGTCATCCATTTTCAACGGCACTGAAACGCTTGTTTTCAAACAGCCATCCATCCGCAATCCATCCGGCAAAATCATGCTTGCGGAAGAGCCAGCGACGCTCAAAAGCAGTGACAATCCTAATCCCGGCGGAAAGGTCATCAATGACGGCCGGTGGATTCCGGGGCCGGATCCTTTGACCATTAGGCATGGCGGCAAGGCCAACGTGACCTTTGCCGACGGTCATGCGGGGTTGGTGGATTCTGATTTCAGCGATGACCCCGCCAATGCAAATCCAGGCTTGTGAAAAAGCGCGCGTTCACCTTGATTGAACTGTTGGTGGTTATTGCGATCATTGCAATTTTGGCCGCTATGCTTCTGCCCGCCTTGAGCAAGGCGAAGAATGATGCCGCCAAGGCGACCGATATCAACAATCTCAAACAGATAATGGTCGCGGTTCATATTTACACTTCTGATGACGGCGACACGCTGCCGATGCCCAATTGGGATGGTGGTGCATCCGGTTCGGCACCAGGCTGGCTTTACACGGTGGATGGGACCGCAGGCGATGTTCCGGCGAGATTCGTCCTGCAAAAGGGATTGCTATGGAATGCTCTGGGCAACCAGAAACTTTATATTTGTCCGGCTGACAATCCGGCAAACACACAATACGGCGTCCGCCCGCAACAGCTTTCCAGCTACGCCATGAATGGCGCGGTTGTCGGTTATGGTTTTGAAATTTCACCCGCGGTAAAATTGGCGGTGATGCTTCCGACGGATTGCGCGTTTTGGGAAACAGATGAGACTGATCCGGGCTATTTCAACGATGGTGCCAACTGGCCGGGCGAAGGCGTCAGTGCCCGACATTCTCAAGGCGGCATTCAGGCGGCATTTGATGGCTCGGTAAATTATGTTCGACTGGATAGCTGGGCTGACGATGTGGCGTATGCAAATAAAAACCGCCTGTGGTGCTACCCCAACAGCCCTGATGGTGGCGGGCCGAATGGACACATACAAAATTAGACGGATTTGAAAGCCATTCCAAAGACTTCAAAGCGCGCGTTCACCCTGATTGAACTTCTGGTGGTTATTGCAATCATCGCCATTTTGGCCGCGATGCTTCTGCCCGCCTTGAGCAAGGCGAAGAACTCGGCGAGCAAGGCGACAGATCTTAACAATCTCAAGCAGATCATGGTGGCGGTGAATGTGTATGTTTCGGAAGACGGCGATGTGCTGCCGCCGCCCAATTGGGACAATGGCGGTTTCAATGGCCCTCAAGGCACCAACACCGGCTGGCTTTACGCCGTGAATCTGAACGCCACCGGCACGAACCGGTTTTACATGCAAACCGGATTGTTGTGGCCGGTCTTGCAACAGGCAAAGATTTACGTCTGTCCGAGTGATGATCTCCAAATGTCGCATTGGTCTGAAACAGACCAAGTGACGGAACAGAGAGCGCAACGGCTTTCCAGCTATGCAATAAATGGCGGGATTATAGGATACATGGCGATGGTTTACCCGCCGGTCAAAATGTCGACGGTGCAGCCGACGGCTTGTGCGTTCTGGGAGACGGATGAAACAGAACCGTATTATTTTAACGATGGTGCAAATTATCCGCTGGAGGGCGTCAGCGGACGGCATTTACAAGGCGGCATTCAAGGGGTCTTCGATGGTTCGGCGAGTTACGTCAAGACAAACGCTTGGTATGCCGACGTGGCGGATACAAATAAAAACCGACTTTGGTGCTATCCCAACAGCCCCGACGGGCGATGAACCTATGAAACGGAATAAAGACACCGCCTTCACCCTGATCGAACTGCTGGTTGTCATCGCCATCATCGCGATTCTTGCGGCGCTGCTGCTGCCCGCGCTGGCATCGGCCAAGGCAAGGGCCAAATCCATCTCCTGTCTCAATAACATGAAGCAGATCATGACGGCGACGAAAATGTATGTGAATGACAACAACGGAACGATGATCCCGTTGTGGATTCAACAAGGTGTGGCCGGCTGGCCTGCATGGAGTTATGATGCCGCAACCTTTGTCGTCCAAAACCCTCAAAATCCCGGCACGGAATATCTTTGGTGGCCGGACAAGCTCCGGCTGGACAACTTGCTGGCGGCGCAAAATGTTTTTAACTGCCCCGCCCTCACAGTGCCTGCCACGCTTTCCCATGGCCAATCTGGCAGTTCCAAATATACCCTTGGCATCGGCATGAATTATCCCGAATACGGACACATCATCCCCACCGCCGGAAACCCGGACCCGGTATACGGCTCCGCCGGTGAAAATCAGGTGACCCGGCCAAGCCAGTCCATCGTGTTCGCGGATGCGGGGTACATTTCCAATCCCGACGACGATTATGACAACTGGGTGGAAGATCCGGCCACCGCCGACACCTATTTTCGCGTGCCGAGTGACACCGGTGCTTATCAGGGTGATTTTACCCGTTCAGTTCCGAGGCACAGCAAGCGGGTCAACACCGCCTATTTCGACGGTCATGTTGCTTTGATTCGCAACAGTGACATCGGTTACGATTTGGACAGAACCAATTCCGCCGCGCTGTGGACGAAGAATAACAACGGTGATGGCCCTTGACCGAAATGAGCGGGCAACGCAACGACTGCAATATTTTTGCAAGGCAAAAAAGCTTTTCCGCATTCACTTTGATTGAACTGCTTGTAGTCATCGCCATCATTGCGATCTTGGCCGCAATGCTCCTGCCCGTGTTGTCCAAGGCCAAGCTAAGGGCGCAAGGGGCGACGTGTTTGAACAACGGCAAGCAAATGATGATGGCAATACATCTCTACACGGGTGACAACAATGATTTATTTCCGCCCAATCCCGACGATGGCAATACGGATCCGGGTTACAATTGGTGCTCAGGCGAGGCGGGGATCGGCCAGCCGCAGGAATTCAATACAGACGTGATCAAAGATCCGTCGCTTTCGCTGTTGATTACTTATCTAGCAGGAAACACGGCGTTGTTCCGTTGTCCCTCCGATTTGCGAAAAGGCACGTATCAGGGAACAAACCCGGCGTTGCTCGGCCAGATTGTTCCTGCTGCAAGAACATTTTCCATGAGCCAGTCGGCCGGCACGATTGACCCTGGATTTGAAGCCAGCGAATTCTCCGGCTCAGGTTTTGTTCACAGCGGAGCACCAAGCATGTCGGTCAACGGTCCTTGGTTGAACAATCAGCGAACCCACCGCCGGAATTCACCGTGGTTCACCTACGGCAACATGTCGAACATTCACGCTCCGGGACCATCGATGCTCTGGGTGCTGTTGGATGAGGATGCAAAGGGGCTGAACGACGCGGCGTTCGCCTTCGGGATGGAAAGTCCAAAATGGTTGGATGCGCCCGGAACTTATCACAATGGAGGCTGCGGATTTGCGTTTGCCGACGGACATTCTGAAACTCATCACTGGTTAAGCCGCGGTGAAAAGCTGGCCGGAACGGACATCACAGACCCGCTGGATTATCAGGACTGGTTGTGGATGCGTGAACGGACTTCTGCGGACAGCACCGGCACCATGACCACGCCGCCGTCTCCGTAAAAATCGTGCTTGTCAGAGTCTTGCTCAAGCTTCAGGCTCAATCATCAACCAAGGAAAGTTTTTTGCGACACAACAACACAAGCCGCCCCGGATTTACTTTGATCGAATTGCTGGTGGTCATCGCCATCATCGCGATTCTTGCGGCGATGCTTTTGCCCGCGTTGTCGGCGGCCAAACAGAAGGCGTGGACGACCAGTTGCAATTCCAATCTGCATCAAGTTGGCCTCGGCATGAAAATGTATGCCGGTGACAACAATGAGTTTTATCCCGAATCCGGCGCGACAATTTATTGGGGCGCCATTGATCCCACGACCAAAAAAGCCAGCTGGATGGAGCAGATTTTTTCCTATGTTGGCAACACCAACGCATATAGATGTCCCGGCAACGTGCAGCTGCCGGTGTCGCTCCAAGGGCCGTTCAACTATTTCAACGGCTGCAATGCGGCATTTGTGGCCACCGGTGGCTTCGCCTCCGTCAAAGGCTCGGCCATTTTATTTCCCTCGGCCTTTGTCCTGGGCGGCGACACGGCGGGCACGAAGGACAACGGCGCAGGATTGCAGTTCGATCCGCTGGACGCGGACAAGGACGATTATACGCAGAATTGCATCGGTGGCGCTGCCGATCCGGATATTACGGAATACTGGCAGATCCACAGCAAGGGCCAGAACGTCATGTTCGCCGACGGCCATTCCAAATGGTATAAAGGCTTCAATGCGGGTGAAATGACCTTTGGCTACACGACCATGACCAATTGGATGCAGTAAGTCTTCCTGGCAGTTTCATTTCCGCTTTGCGTTCAGGGCGGCTTCGGGGTTAAATCTCCAATCATGAACCTCCGGCGAGCCTTCACGTTGATTGAACTGCTCGTGGTCATCGCCATCATCGCGATTCTGGCGGCGCTGCTGCTGCCCGTTTTGGCCAAGGCCAAAGATCGCGCCCGGGCCGTGCAGTGCCTCAATAATGTCAGGCAACTGGGAACATTGCACACCCTCCACATCATGGACGAAGAGGGGCTGATAAACTACGACACCACAAATTTCTGGATGAGCGCCGTGGTTCAGACCACCAACCAAGGGCAGGGCATCCTGTTCTGTCCAACCACGCCGCAACGAAGCTACAACCCCGGCGATCCAACCATCGGCTCGTTGTCACAGCCCTGGTATGTCAACGGCTGGGAATCTTCCTACGGTTACAACGGCCATCTTTACGCCAACATGGGCGAATACATGGACCGTTACGGCATTGATCCCGCTCTCCAGTTCAACACCGAGGGGAACATCCATTTTCCATCCCAGACACCGGTCTTTTGCGAGTCGGTGTTCGTGGATGAATGGCCCGATGAAACTGATTTACCTCCCGAAGACCTGAACGGCCTGACAGACTGGCCGGGCCCGACCGGGCTGCCCGTTGGAATGGTTCGCGTCGCGCTTCCGCATCACGGAAGCAAGCCGGGAGCCGGTGCCCTGGCCGACTTCGATCCTCAAAACATTCTGCCGGGGAGCATCAACATGTTCTTCTCCGACGGCCACGCTGAGACGGTGAAATTGGAATCATTATGGTCGTTTCAATGGCATCCTAATTGGAACACCCCATCGCCAAGACCGGGGAAATGAATGGCTGCGACCTGCCCAGAACCAACGCCGCCGCTCTCTGGACCAAGAACAACAACGGTGACACCCCCTGAAATCCCCGCGAACGGGGCTCAACATTTTTGCTTTCATTTCCACTTTGCGTTCCCGGCATTTTGGAGTTTTAATTGGCGGATATGAAAATAGTTCTCGCTTACTCCGGCGGCCTCGACACTTCTGTGCTGCTCTCCTGGATCAAGGAAAAATACAACGCCAAGATCATCGCCTTCTGCGCCAACATCGGGCAGGACGATGAATTGAAGGGCCTCAAAGCCAAGGCCAAAAAAACCGGCGCATCCAAAATTTACATCGACAACCTGCAGAAGGAATTCGCCCGCGACTTCATCTATCCCATCATCCAGGCCGGCGCCATTTACGAGGGCCAGTATTTCCTCGGAACCAGCATCGCGCGGCCGCTCATCGCCAAGCGCATGGTCGAGATCGCCAAAAAGGAAAAGGCTGACGCCATCGCCCACGGTGCCACCGGCAAGGGCAACGACCAGGTGCGCTTCGAGCTGACCGCCGCCGCGCTCGCGCCGGATCTGGACGTCATCGCCCCATGGCGGGACGCATCCTTTCGCAGCCAGTTCCCGGGACGGCAGGAGATGATTGACTACTGCGCCAAGCACAAGATCCCCGTGCAGGCCAGCGCCAAAAAACCGTATTCCATGGACCGCAACCTCCTGCACATCTCCTACGAGGCCGGCATCCTCGAAGACCCGTGGTTCGACTCCTACGATTTGAAGAACCGCGACTACTTCACCACGCTCTCCGTGCTGCCCGAAGACGCGCCGGACGAACCGGAGTTCGTCGAGCTAGACTTCATCAAGGGCAACTGCGTGGCCGTCAACGGCAAGAGATTAAACCCGCTCGGCGTGATGAAAGAGTTGAACGTGCTCGGCGGCAGGCACGGCGTCGGCCGCGTGGACATGGTGGAAAACCGTTTCGTCGGCATGAAATCGCGCGGCGTGTATGAGACGCCCGGCGGCGCCATCCTGCATTTCGCTCATCGCCAGATGGAAAGCCTCACGATGGACCGCGAAGTCATGCACCAGCGCGACGCGCTCATCCCGAAATATGCCGAACTCGTTTACAACGGTTTCTGGTATGCGCCCGAACGCCTCGCGTTGCAGGCCTACGTGACCGAGAGCCAGAAGAACGTGACCGGCACCGTGCGCGTGAAGCTCTACAAGGGCAACATCATGGTCAGCGGCCGCAAATCCCCGGTGAGCCTCTACAACCCGCACATCGCCACGATGGAAGCCGACCCGACCAAAGCCTACAACCAGGACGACGCCACCGGCTTCATCCGGCTCAACGCGCTGCGACTGAAAGTCGCGTCGAAGGTGCATGGGAAAAAGAAATAGCGCCGGCGGATCGTTGTGATATTTTTCAAAACATGAATGCTGTTGAAAAAATAAAGGCAGCAGCAGCCGGACTTGACCCGGATGAACAATTCGAATTGTTCCGCTGGTGGACTGAATCCGATGCTTTCAGGCAGCGCCAGCTTGCAGCGCTCAAACGCGACATTGCCATCGGCATTGAGCAATTGGACAGCGGACGTTATCAAACTTATTCCGAAGCGAACGTGATGCAGTTGGCTGAAGACGTCGGCAAAGCCGGAAGAAACCGGCTGAAAAAGTCCGGCACATGAATGCGTTCCGGTTGTCACCGGCGGCCCGTTCGGACTTGGATGAAATCTGGTTTTATATTGCCCAGGACGACCCGGAAGCGGCGGACAAATTCATCCGCGCAATCGTTTCGCGGTTTCCAAAGTTTGCGGCCATGCCCGAACTTGGACGGCAGCGCGAGGAACTGTCGCCGCGATTGCGAAGTTTTCCGGTTGGACGTTATGTGATTTTTTATCGCCCGATGAAAAATGGAATTGAAATCGTCCGCGTGCTGCACGGCGCGAGAGATTTGCCGCCGCTGTTTGAATAAACAATGAACGCCATGATGGAAGCCGACCCGACCAAGGCCTACAACCAGGACGACGCCACCGGCTTCATCCGGCTCAACGCCCTGCGCCTGAAAGTCGCGGCGAAGGTGCATGGGAAGAAATAATTATCACCCGCTGGTCAAATCCAAAACCAATGTTAAACTAAAACCATGAACGACCAAATCGTCATTGACCCGAAAATCTGCCACGGCAAGCCGGTCATTCGCGGCACGCGGATGCCCGTCTCCTTGATTGTCGGCAGCCTTGCCGGCGGCATGGGCTTTGAAGAAGTGGAACGCGAATACACTTTGACGCGCGCCCAAATCCGCGCTGCGCTCAAGTTCGCCGGTGAACTGGTGGATCAGGAAGAACATCACTCCCTCGGCGCAGTTGCCTGATGAAATTTCTGCTCGACGCCAACATGCCCCGCTCGGCGGCCAGTCTGTTGCGCGGGCTGGCTCACGAAGTCGAGGATGTCCGCGATGTTCTTCCGAACGGTGCGGACGATGCCACGGTAGCTGCGCACGCCCAAGCCCGGCAACTGGTCCTCATCACGCGTGATTTTGATTTTGCCGACATCCGCAATTATCCGCCGAACAATTATGCGGGCATCGTCGTGCTGGAACTGCCCGACGACGCCATCGCCTCTAAGGTCAACCAAGCCTTGCAATCATTTGTGGGCAAGCCGGGGCTTTTGTCCCGGTTGACGGGACGGCTGGCGATTGTAGAATCATGGCGCGTCCGATTCCGCCCGCATGCACCAGCCACCTGAACCCGCCACGATGGAAGCCGACCCGCCTGCGTGGCCGAAGCCACTTTGGCGCGGCGAAGGCCCGACCAAGGCCTACAACCAGGACGACGCCACCGGCTTCATCCGGCTCAACGCGCTGCGCTTGAAAGTCGCGGCGAAGGTGCATGGGAAGAAACAGTAAAACTATGGCTTTAAACAAACAGAGTTTGGTGGCTTATTTTGATATTCTTGGCTACCAATCATTTCTCAAAAATAATGCCGATTCTGAAATCGAATCCGCTGAAAAAGTTTTTAAACTTGTCAAAAGTGCACCAAAGGAAGCTGTTGGCTTTTGGTTAGATGTTCCTCCTGAATCTAATTTGGGGAAATGGAAACCTGTAATAGAGTCAATCCAGTCACTGGTATTTTCAGATACAATAGTAATTTCGTGCCCAGTTCCAGAATCAGGACCTGAAGCAATACATTTTATGCTATTGGTGGGCGTCGCTGCTCACATAACGGTCAAAATGTTTAAGAACGGATTGCCTGTGCGAGGAGCAATTACACTCGGCTCTTTTATTTTTGACGACACTTGTATAGCTGGGAGAGCAGTTGTGGACGCATATAATTTATGTCAAACATTAAATGTCAGTGGCACTGCCCTGTCACCAGATTTATCAAAATTAATTGATGAAAAATGTGCAAATGACAAAGAGTTGATATGGGATAGAAATTACCCCTATTACTTATTTCCATTAACGGACAGCAAAGAACTTAAAACGCGCGCAGTCTTTTGTGCACTTCCTGAAAAAGGTAGCAACATTGAAAGTGAAGTGCGGGAAGCATTTTGGAAATGGAGTAAAGATATTCCACTTTCAGTAGATGTTAAAGTTAGCAACACCGCTAAGATGTTAGATTTCTACCAAATGCATCGTCGAAACATAAAAATAAAAGAGCCAGAAAAAACTTAACATCATGCCCACCGACCTCATCCATCGCACCGGCATCGCCGCGCCGGCGGAAACGATTTGTTTTTGAAAATAGCCCACGGTTTTAACCGTGGGTTTTCGTCCGCCAAAATTTCCAAGTCCCGTCAGGGACGAAAGAACCCTCCTGCCGTCCCGTTGGGACTTTTCAATTTCGCGTGACGCTTGACCCAGCCATAAATGGCTGGGCTATTTTCGGAAGCACCGTAGGCGCGCCATCTTTGTAGAAACCCAGCGCCAAGAATTTCAAGCTCCGTCAGGAGCGACATCTTCCGAATATGCCGCCCCTGACGGGGTTTTTCATTTCATGGATTGCCGTGCTATAAATATTCCGCGCCTACGGCGCTGCGGTTGCCAATCTTCACAGCACCTGCCCGCCAGACGCCTCGATGCGCTGGCCGTTGACCCAATAGCAATCGTCGGACAGCAGCGCGTTGACCACGCCCGCGATGTCGTCGGCCTGGCCCACGCGGCCCAGCGCGATGTTCGTCTCCATCATCTTCTTGAACTGCGGATTGTTGCGGATGAAGCCGCCGC
>Ga0302319_10024319_pt1 | contig 10774 bp, 8 predicted proteins | sample Bog_T0_2_FD_203319 | JGI IMG/M metagenome (GOLD analysis project Ga0302319, IMG submission 203319) | Peat permafrost microbial communities from Stordalen Mire near Abisko, Sweden - Bog_T0_2 | ecosystem: Environmental > Terrestrial > Soil > Wetlands > Peat | place: Sweden: Abisko, Stordalen Mire... | reverse complement strand
AAGCGGCGACCCAGCGCTCGCCGTCGTCTCGCGTCCAGTGGGGAATGATCGCCATAACTCGGCCCTCCTGGGGCGGAGTATGCTCAGGTCATGGGCTCAGGGCAAAATGGCTTGGCCGGACACGTACCGACCAACTCCCAAATATGCATTCGCAGTTGCCTGGGGGATCATTCGTGAGGTCTTCGAGATCGAACGATGGGAGATGGCCGCGCCCATGGCATCTCGGGATGATTGGGACGACTCCTTGAAGGACAGAGTTCAGTTCATTGGGCGCGTGGCCTCGGAGGAGATCCGTGGGCGCTATCGAGGGAAGATAGTTGGATTCAAGCAGGGCAGCGCCAATCCGGTAACCTACTTGAACTGCTAACGGGCTGCGCTTATCGCGCAGTGGCATCAACGAGCACATCGTCATTGGCGTATTGCGATTTTATTTTGCCTCCCCAGGTCCTCTTGACCACCGATGAGCCTATGAAGTCATGGATGGCCCGTCGCTTCTTATTGAACAACGCGGTCAGGATTTCGAGCACGCACCAGCCGAGATTCGCATAGAGGAACCATTCATTGAGTCTAAGCAACCACTGAGAATCAGGAGTTTCAGAACTGCTGATCTCATAGATCATAATGCCTGTCCCTATCACGTTGAGTGCTATTCCGACGGAACCCCGCATGAGCGCCTGGCCTACGGACAAGTAGGAGGTCTCACTGACGTGGTAAATCCTAATCCGGCACATCAGCTTCCCGAGCGTCCCTCCATATCGCACGGTCATCGTTATATCATAGAAGGTCCAGATCAGGCTGAGCCAAACGCCGGCGAGGAAATCGCTACCGCCGGTGGTGACGAGCAGGGGACTGAGGAAATAATCGATGCCCCAGCATATGAAGCCGTCTGCGAACCCAGCCAGGATCCGCGCCGGGAGAGTTTGATATACGAAATCAACCATGCTTGAACTTTCCCGGCCACTCAAAGGCCAAGTTATCTTGAACGCGAGCGCCTGCCAAGCGATCAGAAATCGTTCGCACCTTTGACCTTGGGAGGCGGAACTTCGACGTGCTCTTCGGCCTTGGTTTTCTGTTCGGCCGCCTTGGCGGCTTCTGCTTTGGCCTTGCGCTTGCCTGCAAGTTCGTGGCTGACTTGTGCCTCCTTCACTGGATCGATGATCTCGCTTTGGACTACCAGGAATCCTGCGCGTGGGGCGTGATCCTTTTCAAGGTAGGCACCTGTGGTCACGATGATGGCTTCGCCATTGGGGATGGCTTGATCGATGTGCTCATGGACCCGCCATAGAACTGGCTCCTCCGCGATCGCGGGCTTGCCGTCCGGTTGGAGTCCGAGGTTGATCTTGGCGATGCTCAGGATGGAGACATTGAGGTAATCGACCACGACATGGATGAAGCGATGGTCGTCGGTGGCGGTCGCGCGAATGGTTATGCTATCGCCGACCTGTTCGATTCCCTGTCCAACCGAAGGACCGGAAGCGGTGAACTGCAATTTGGGGTAGGGAAAGTCTGCGAGGCGGGATGCGTTGGCGATCTGATCGGAGAACGATGTCACGCCAGGGTAATCCACGACGATGAGATCCGCCTCCTTGGCATTAATCTGTTCAGCGAGCTTGGACCAATGTGCGTGATCAAGTTCGGCAACGACCTGACCAGGACTACCGGGTAAATCGTGCCACGCGAGATAGCTCAGAGCGTAATGCTCCTGGCGCTCCTTGGGGTCCATGAGGATGGCTATGACGCCCGTTTTGATCATCACGCTGCTCTGCGCTCGGAGCTTCGTCAATTCACCCCCGATGTGGTCGTGCAAGACTTTGGTGCCTGTGACGAACAGGGTGGTGCCCCGCATCTCGCTGTGGGCCGAGATCAGGGCAGCCATGCTGGACTCGAAATGCTGTCGCAGGAACTCATCCCGCTTCTCGGCGTTGCTCGGCTGAGCCTTGGTCGGCGTGGGGCTGCGCTGGTCTTCTCGCAACACGAGAGGGGAGGGGGCGTCCAGGACGGGTTCGAGCAGATCGGTGAGGTCGTACATGTGCAGGACTTCGGCATCACCCTCGGCGGCATAGCCTGCGACACCTGCTACGACCTGGAGGGTGATCAAAAGTAGAGCGCAGAGAGGGGGTCGGCGCATCGGAACCTCGGCGGTGATCCTGCCGCCAGGTCTGCTCAAGGCCAGATTGGCCTCGCCTTGGATCGGACCGACACCCACTCGCGTCATCGCCAAGCCTGGTCCTTGCCTCGCCAGCAAATGATCTCGGTTAGGTCGATGGCGGGGTAGGGTCTGAGGGCCAGAACTGCTCAGCACTCGGATAGGCAAGAATGGGGTACGAAGTTGCTCCCAAGTTGCTCCCGATGAGGCCACCAAAAATATAACCCCCCGTTTTACCGGGGGGTTACGTGGAGCGGGCGAAGAGACTCGAACTCTCGACAGCATGGCAACGTCGAGAATGGAATTCCCGTAAATGCCTGATTGGACTATATTTATAACATAACTCATTTCTGCCCAAAGAGTTACCGATCGCGACAAACCGCGACAAATCACGACAAACCGAGACCCAACGACGACATTGGCGACATCAACGACATGCCTGGTCGATAGCCCGAAACTGCTGCATCCGCTGTAAGAGCTGCAGTTCCTGATAGGGGCGTCGGCAGGGAAATCGGTGAATGCAGTTTTAGGTTCGAATATTACGTATATTGCGTTTATTTCGGATGATGGCACACCTGTCAGTGGGGAAACCATCATGACTACAATTTCCACGCACCCTCCCGTGCAGCCAACTGAAGCCGATGTTCTGCTGGCCCGAGAATCGAGTCGCGCCCTCGGTCCGTTAGCCCAGCACAGTCTGCGCGTGCAGATAGAGGGACTTGCCGAGCCAGTCGAAATCCCAGCACCAGCCGTCCGTATGCTGGTCGACCTCCTGGTCGAGATGGCCGCCGGTAACGCCGTGACACTCATCCCAGTGCACGCTGAGCTCACGACGCAGCAGGCTGCCGAGATCCTTGGCGTGAGCCGGCCCTTTCTCGTCAGCCAGCTCGAGGCCGGGAATCTGAAATACCACAAGGTGGGCACGCATCGCCGCATTCACTTTCTGGACGTAATGGCCTACAAGCAACGCATGACGACAGACCGCAAAGTGGCCCTTGATGAGCTGGCTGATCAAGCTCAGGAACTCAATCTCGGGTACTGATCGTGGCCGCATACTCCGTTCTCTACGACGCATGCGTCTTGTATCCGGCACCACTGCGCGACCTGCTCCTCAGGCTGCCCCCGAAGCTTGTGACCTTTGATCAGCGCGTCCGAAGGCTGGCCGGGGCCATGCATTGGTCCTTGGTGGCATGGGGCAGGTTGGCGTGGGTGTCCCAGCCAGGATGGTCAAGCTGGGCGATGCGTCATCCCGCGCATGAGCAGGTGCTACCCAGCATTGTTGGGAATGTACTGGATGGTAGTCAATCGACCATTGACACGCTCCTTGAGACACGAGCTGCAAGCCTAGGTTCAATTCATGTGGTATAAACCGAATCTGATGACGTAACGGTCAAATCATGGTCTAGGAATTATATGATGACCACCGCACACCCTCACACGGATCCATGTCGACCGTTGATCGACGGGGGTGCTGCGAAACTTCGGTGATATCCATGAGGAAACCCTGCGGCCCCAAATCAGGTGCCGTTGGGCAACCAACGATTCGGTGTCTGGTTGGGCTCCCAGCTCGATGCCACCCCTGGACGTTGATTAGTGGCAGAGCCATGTGGTTGCCGGTTGTCCTCGGGGATCGCTGGCTCTAAGGTCATCGTCTATGGCAAGCTGTTCTATGCGCTTACTGCTGATACTTCTTCTCATGGTCGTGATAATGACCATGCAGGGAGCGGATCAGGCCGACACGTACCGCGTCGACGTGGATGCGATAACGACTGTACTCCACGAAGCTGAAGCGCTCGGCATGCCGTCGCTCGCGGGGGCGACACTGGTGCGCGGGATGCTCAACCCCCCGCGCGATCACAGCGGCGCAGTCAAAGGACGGGGCCACCAGATCCATGCCCGTCTGGCCGACGGCTCCTGGCTGATCGACCTCGTCGAGCCGATGGCGGCAGCCGATGCCGATCCCGCGGAGGTTTCCGCCCTCGTTCCGCTCAATAGTGCGTCCATCACGGATCCCAACGCGGACATGCTTCACCTGAACATTAATGCCTGGGGGATCGACGAGACGGAGCTGGCCCTCGCCCGCCGGTGCCAGATCGGCCTGCCCGTCGCAGCAGCGCAGCTCGGGCACAACATGGGGAATTTCGATATCTTCTATCGCCGCTGGCCGGACCCCTATCCGCGATCAGTGCATGCCCGCGATGCGTCGGAGCGCATCCGCTTCGATTGCCGCACCTGGTTCCTCACGCATTTCCGCCTGGAGCAGTGGAATCCGCGCTGGGCAGCCGCGGCAGCCGCCATCGTGCCTGATGGATGGCGCGAGCAGGCGCGCCGCGATGCGCAGGGCCTGAAGGATGCATCCACCGCGGTTGCTGCTCCTGATGCATCGCCAGCCGGTCTCCTGCGCGCCTTCACGGTCCAGAGGCAACATCAGGATGAGCCGCAGCTCCCCGAGCTGAGTGATGACGTCCTGGTGTCCCTGAGCGGAGACCTCCGACCGGCGAGGGACCTGGCGACGATCGGCGACAGGTCCTTGGAACTGCTCTTCTTCCGCTGGAAGATCGATCCGGCCTGGTGTGCCGGTCGCGACGCGAATGCCCCATGGAACGACGCTGAACGCTCCCAGGTCGCCATCGGGCTCCAGGAGTGGTGGAAGCGAACGTCGGGCACAGCGTTCACCGAACGTCTTTTAATCGCGGCGGAAACGATGCCCTACGAAGGAATTGACAACCTGTCGGGCCGGCACGATTCCGATGCCGATCTCTCGGTACGACTGGCCCCGGTCCTGGCGAAACGCTGGGAGAAGCCGCCGCTGGATGCGCGCCCGGCGACCTTGCTGCGGCTCCTGCGGAGATTCGGTCATTACGACGGCATCGACGCCGTGGTCGACCGTTGGCCGCGGACGGGTTCCTTGGCCTCCCTGTTGGCGGAATGGGATGATGTGAACGGACGGCATGCTGCGGTCGATGCGCTCGTCACGGCGTGGACGGGAAATCCCTCCCTTCGGATGCCAGATGTGGAGGAGCTCACGCAACCGCGATTCGCGACCTCCTGGGACACCTTTGATGACCCTGAACGGCGCATCGCGACCACCGCCACGCGAAGCCCCGTGCTCTGGTGGGTCGAGCACCCGACGCCTGAGCGCTGGCAGCGGTTGCTGGTGTGGCTGGACGGCGATCTCAACAATCCTGTCACCGCCCGCCTGATTGCCTCGTCGGGGGAAGCCTGGAACGATTCCCGCGACGTCACCTCGCCCCTGGCGCTGCCCCTGGCCTGGGTCGCCCTGCATGACCACCGCCTGCTGACGCCGGATCTGCTGGCCGTCGCGCTGGCGGCCGAGACCAGGAACCGCGCCGTCTTGGCGAACCATGGCATGGATCGGCGAAGCCGCTTCCCGGCACCGCAGCTCCCGCTCACAAGCGATGCGCGCGTGTGCGATCTTGCTGCGGTCAAACTCGATCTCAGAGAATGCCTGCTGGATGACCCGGCAACCGCCCCGTTCCGCATGAGCATGACCCCCGCTGAGCGCGATGCGGGGGTCGCTTCGAAATGCGAACGCATCGCCAATGAGGTCCGGCAGGAGGTCACCAGATTTAAGCTCACGCTGCCCGATGAGCTGGGACGCCAACTCATGGCCGGCGCGCCCGCATCGCTGCCCGCACCTGTCCCTGCGCTTCCGCCGACGCTGACTGCAGAGGAGCGGGTGGCCTGCATGGCTGCGCTCGCGGAAGCGCACGCGCTGGGTTTCCCGGCGCTCACGGGCGCCTCCGTCACGAAGGAACCGCTGACACTCCGCACGGGCGGCGAGCTGTATGGCGTCCATATCCGGCTCGCCGACGGTTCCTGGCTCGTCGACGAATGCATTCCCATGCCCCAGGACGCCATCGTGGGTGATGCGCCTGCGTGCACGCCAAGCCACGGCGGACGGGATGCGCGCTTCCGGCGCCTCCAACGCCTGCCCCCGGAAGCCCAGACCCGCCTCAGCAGAACCTCGAATCTGGGTGAGCTCATCGATTATACGCAGGAACTAGGGCTTGTCGCGGTGGCGTGGTGGGAATCGGGCCTCGATCCCGAGGGTGAGGCGATCGTCGCGACCGTCCTGCGCAACGCGACCACGGATCAGGACCATGGCACCCACCTGGGCAGCGGGAGCGGCCGGGGTAAAAGTAACATCTCGTTGGCGGGGATCGTCACCGTTCCGGACATCGGAAGCGGCCTGCGACGCATCCTTTCGGCATGGTTCCGCGCCCGCCTGGCCAGTGCCGCAAATGACGACGAGGCGGATCGCTGGTCGCACGCCGCGTCGGCCATCACTGCACCGGGCGATCGGCCTCTGCTTCAGCCGCTCATCGATCGTCTCCGGCGACGCGCCGATCTTCCCTCCGCCATCGATTCGAACGCACCCCTGGCGGACCGCTTGATGAGCTGGAAGGGACATGAAATAGACCACGCTACCGGGGCCTATGTCCAGGCGCCTGCGGTCCCCGCGCAGCGATCCGACACCGATGCCCTCGTCGCGCTGCTCGACGATGATCGCGCAAGCCGTTGGGTGGACAGCAATTGGACGCCCCGCACCGTGGGGGACAACGCCCTGCGCGCGCTCAACGAGCTCTGGAATGTCGACTGGCGATGGCTGACCATCGAAGATCCGGCGGTGAAGGATCTCCTGCCCCGACCGGGGTCCGACGAGGGAGCCTACGCCTGCGGCGACTTCTGGATTTGGGCGCGCGGCAGCTGGAGCGACGCCATGCGCCACGCGGTCGCGCACTCGCTGGCGACCTGGTGGCGCAGCCACCGTGACGATGGACCGCTGTCTCCGATCGTCGGAAGCTTCCGCACCATGCCGGTCTACGATTGGGGTGAAATTGTGGCGGAGCTGCGCCCCGGAGATCGCGCCAACGATGTGGCGGATGCGATCGCAGCGAGGATCGCGGTGATGCGTGAGGATGTCGAGCGTTCGACCTACCAGGGGGTGCTGATCCCATCCCTGGTCAAGTCCGCCTGTCTGTTCCCCGCGCATGCCGGGATGACCACGGCCTTCGCCGCCTGGCCGCACACGCCTCAGATCGCGAATCTGGCGATGGTCCGCGCCGGATTGGCTGGCGATCTGGAGAGGTTCGATACGTGGATGATGGCGACGCTGACATCGCATCGGGACCTCTCGTTCCGCACGCTGGAGGCGTATGGCTGGGAAATGTCGAGCCCGTGGTTCAATATCGGTCTCTTGGCCTATCGCCCGACCGCCCATCGGCTGGAGGCGCTGCGGGGAGTGATGGCCCAGGACCTCGACATTCCCGGTGCGCGCTGGTTACTGGGCTACGTAGGCGGCGACGTCTTCCCAGTCCTCCGCGATGGCCGCTGGAGCGACGACATGCGCAACCGGCTGGGAGCACGGGCGATCCCCGCCGCCTTGGCGCAGACAGGCCTCATGGATACCCGACCGGTGACCGCGGATCAGCTGAAGGAGTGGGGAGGCAATGACCGAGTCGCCCAGGAGGAGCGGCCGGACTTCACATCCTGCGTCCAGGTCCGCGTCTGCGACACGGTGGCGGCGCGCCTCATGCTCTGCGATGACCAGTCCTTCATCGCCTGGATTCCCGCTGCCCTGCGCGACAGCAAGAGCTTCCTCGCCAAGCCGGTCGCGGCACGTGATCAGGATATCGCCCAGCTCCGCACCCTCATCGAGCCAGTGGTAAGGACGATGCTGGGGGATTCCGGATTGATTAAGAAGGCCGCGGGACCAAGCGACTTTTGATGCCAAGGGCAGCACGAATGTGCCCAAGCAGCGCTATGGAGCGCTCACTGAGCTCCGTGGGTACGCCTCCCTACCGACAGACAGCCCCTATACTCAGGCTTTGCGGCTACCGGGAAACAGCCAGATAGTTGGAGAGGGCAGGTTATAATGGGCCATAGTCCCGTACCACGTCCTAAACTGGCGACTTTCTGAGGCTGTTGACCTAATCTATTCCTTATTCAACGTAATCGTAATCGGGTATTGAGGTGGCACATCGATCGTGACCATCTTGTATCCCTTACAGGTCACCGTGATCCATTTGGTTCCTTGTACATTCGACGGGACCTGGGCGTTACCATTCGCATCGGTCAGATTGGGGCCGGTTCCCATAGACAGCGACGTGGATGTTACCTCGGCATTGGGAATGGGATTTCCTTCGGTATCGACGACGTGAACCGCTGCGCACCCCGCCAATAGGAGAGCTGCGCTGAAACAGACCAGCAAATTACTTAACGTAGTCATGGCTTTTGCTTGTTGAGCTCCGCGATATCCTTTCGCAGTCTATCGATCTTGCTCAAAAGAAGCATGCTTCCGGTCGAAACCATGAGTGCGCCAATGAGGGCAAAGACGCCATTGCCTCCCATGCTCAGGCCAATGACCATGAATATGGGGCCAAAAGAGAGCACTGCTGGAATTGTCGGTTCGAGAAATTTATCCAGGAAACTTTTCATTGGTTGCTCGGATAGAATGACATTGCGGTCGGCGGTAGTGTTGTGTTCATTGTCAACGACATGGCATGGACGGCAACAATTTCTCCGATCAATGCATCTCTCCACCCGGCCCCTGGACCTCCAGGGCCCGACAAAACCAGCCCCATGTCAGACTGTGTTCACTTGGTCGTCTCGGCGAGCAGCGCGCGGCCGCGATCCGTGAGGGCATATTGTTGTCGACTGCTGCGGGGCGTATCGGGACGTGTCATGGCGATTACGCCGGACTCCAGCGCTGGATTCAGGTAGGTGGCAGTGAAATTCGGGCGGTGACGCAGATGGAGTCGGGTCATGAGATCACGAGCACTCGCCGGTTTGGCACCCAAAACCTTAATGAGGCGGTGGACTTGTTCGGTCACTTGTACGGTGACTTGGTCGGTCCCGTTACCCATGGCGGCCAAGGTGTCGTGGATGATCTGGAGCATGAAGCGGATGAAGGGTGTCGATTCTCCAGCCCGATTGCTGGCATTGAGGGCCTCATAATAGCCAGCTTGCTGGTCGCGGATCATGCTTTCGACCGGCACCAGGGCGAACAGCGGACGCCAACGGCTCAGGATCAGGGTCTGCCACAGGCGACCCATGCGGCCATTGCCGTCGACGAAGGGGTGGATGAATTCAAACTCGTAGTGGAAGACGCAGGCTGCGATGAGCGGGTGGTCCTCGCTCTGGCGCACGTACGTGAGCAGATCGTTGATCAGTGCGCGCACGTTCCCAGCCGGAGGGGCAACGTGGACGACCTGCTCGCCGCGTTGGATGCCGGCGGCGCCGGTGCGGAAGCGCCCAGGCTTGTCGACAAGGCCCGCCATGAGCACGCTGTGGGCCGCCAGCAGATGGTCGCGTGAGCCCGGATCCCACGTGCCCATGCGTTCATACGCCGCCACGGCTCCTCGTACTTCCTGGACTTCCCGGGTAGTCCCGAGCACGCGCTTGCCGGCGACCACCGCCGTCACCTGGTCCAGGCTGAGGGTGTTGCCTTCGATCGCAAGGCTGCCCTGGATGGTACGCAGCTGGTTCGCACGGCGGAGGAGCAGCTGACGTTCGGGTGGGAGGAATGCCTCGAGCTGGCCGACGCGCTCCCCGATGCCGGCGACGAGGGCCAGCATGGCTGGGGAAACAGTGAAGGGAGGGCGGTCACTCACGACGGTTCCGATGGGGCGAGCTTGATAGGTCGGGCGTTTTGCCAAGGGGGGCCCTCAGTGCCCTGCCGGAGTGTCTCGACTCCGACTTATGGGCCCCATCTCCGGCTTGGCAGTTACCGGGAAACAGGTCGGAAGCTGGCCAGCAGGTTCCCGTAAGCAGTTGCCCCGAAATCCGGGAATTAGCTGCACCGTTGTTGCACCGGATCGCAAAAATGGGGTCAAAAACGAGATGTTTTGTTAAAGCATAAACCCCAGGTTTCCCTGGGGTTTATGCTCTTGGAGCGGGCGAAGAGACTCGAACTCTCGACCTACAGCATGGCAACGTGGAGAGTGGAATTCCCGCAACCACTTGTGCGCGCTATGCTTATGCCATAACCCATTTTTGTTCAAAGAGTTGGCGATCGCGGCAAACCGCGACAAGTCACGACAAACCGCGACCCAACGACGACGTTGGCGACAACAACGACAAGACCGGTCGAATGCCGAATGCCTGCTTTTGCTACTTCCAATTCTTCGAGCGCAACCAGGTCAAGGGCGGTCACTTCGCTCCCGGAGATCAGGTCCGTCAGGCGCAGGGATTAAGCGTAAAACACGAGCCGATGGGCATCGTTCGAGGGAAGTCTGAAGAGCCCGTAGTAGCGATGAAGTCCGGTAACGCGGATGGAGCAAAGGGGTTCTGGTTCAGGATAGCGCCAGACTTGTGAACCACAGACGTGCCAGCATCTCTAGGCGGCAGAGATGGCGATTGCGGCCTATGTGGCCAAGGCACAAGGCGGGGGAATGGACTAAAACTGCTCCGAACGCTTACGTCCAAACCGGGCAGGAAGAGGTGCAGGTCTTCACGGGGCGCGCCACGCTTCAGACTGACGGCATCGTACCCAACCGGGATGAGCCGCGGATATCCGACGCTCCAACATCCAGCGGGTCGACGGCGGGGTCCAGGCCGGAATCCTCAGGCGCGCCATTTGCGCTGGTGAGCGCTCACCGCCTG
>Ga0302319_10024318_pt1 | contig 10775 bp, 2 predicted proteins | sample Bog_T0_2_FD_203319 | JGI IMG/M metagenome (GOLD analysis project Ga0302319, IMG submission 203319) | Peat permafrost microbial communities from Stordalen Mire near Abisko, Sweden - Bog_T0_2 | ecosystem: Environmental > Terrestrial > Soil > Wetlands > Peat | place: Sweden: Abisko, Stordalen Mire... | reverse complement strand
TGTTAACGTGTCGGTACCGGTTCCCAGCCCCACCGTGTCCTTCTCGTGAATCACGCAGGGATGGGTCGTGTCGCAATCGGGCCAAATGTAGGTTTTTGGATACCCGGTACGCAACTCCACGCCCACCGCCGACCATGCGCCAGAGGGTATCGTCGCGGTGCAGGCGAGGCTTCCCGGCGACGACGACGTATTGTCACATACTGCTCCGGCGACGTAACCGTTCGATGACCCCGTGCTGGCCGCATTACGTAAATTACCAGTTCCCGCCCCCGGAACACCTCCGGTACCAGGGCTCGCGGTTACCCCCACCAGCCAGTCATTGGCTTCTGTTGTGGTGACGCTGACACCAGGGGTCGCGCTCGTGCCTGTTGCCGATTGAGTCACGCCCAGTACGGCAACCCCCGAGTACTCCTCGATACTCAGGTTGTAGGAGGTCTGACCCCTGAAATTCGGGGTCACCGTGCTCAGGGCTGAACAGTCTCTGCAGATGAGGATTGCCGAGCATGTACCGCTGCCGTTACAGACCTGGGCGTAGGGAAAGAACCAGGAACCGGTCGCGTTCCCCGACACGGTGTTGATCGAGTCTGAGGAGCTGTTCCACGTAAGGCCCGCAATCACCAGATCGCCGGCCACTGTAGGCGCATTCAGCGTACAAGCCGCGCCAGAGGAGGCGCTGCTCTGGCTGCAGGTCGTCTGCGACGCTGGAACAAACGCGATCGTCGCCCACGCGGGTGTGGAGCACAACACGGCAAGAGCCAGAACCACACGCTTCATTTGAAATCTCCTCATTCGGGGCCTGATGCTGCGGGGCCCGATCCTGCCGGGCCTGATGTTGCGGGGCCTGATCGTGAAACTGTGTGGATTGTAGTGATTATGGGCCGGATAATGAAGTTAAAAACAGTTCATTTTGGCAGCCCTCGCAGTCACCACAAATCCACCATTTTCTGTTACTTGCGGGAAGATTACCTCCCTCACAATGGGCCTTCGGTAACAGTGCCAGGACTGTAAGAAAGCAATCTTTTGGGGGACTCTTCAAACCCATTTCTCCACCGGGCGAAGGGGTAATCCTCCGGCAAGGAATCTCGCAGGGTTTCGGTCGGCTTGCCCAGCCTGGCCTGGCTTGTCGAATGGCTCTCGCGTTCGAGACTCGAGATCCGAGACATTCGTCGGCGGGCTGGCCCGGTCTCGCCCTGAGACCCGGGATCCACGAGAATCCTCTACGCCCCGGCGGTCAAGCTCACCGATGACGGCGCAAACTTCTATCCGCATCGAGAATCCTGCGACGCAGAATGGCGGCAGAAGCGCCGGGTTGCGAGGTCAACGACAAGCCGGTGTTGTTTGCTGGGATCACTTTCAAGCCGGCGAGAAAAGTCGCCCGCTCAAATCAGGCCGGATTCTCGATTCTGTGGTGCCATCCACCGCTTGACCGCCACGCAAGCCATCGAGAGCCATCGTCCGCGGCAGCGAACGATCCGGTAGAAGCCTCGGCCTTCAGGCTGAGGAAGAACGGCCGCTCATCAAAGGCCTTCAGGCCCGGATTCCTCAACCGGGGTTCGTATCAGCGCCCGGCTCGCCACCCTACCCCATGAACCCCAGATACGGACTCGACCCGAAGTTCGAGAAGTTCGGAAACACCTGCCGAATCTGGCTGTCCGAGAGACCAAACCATCGCGCCAGGGTTCCGGCATATTGATCGACCGAGCTCGTGGGAATCAGACGGCCCGCTCCAACATCGTTCGCCTGATTCACGCCGATCGCCGGGTACTGGCCGTACATATCGTGTCCCTGCACCGCGCCACCGACAACAAAGTGATGACTGCCCCAGCCATGATCCGTGCCGTCGCTGTTGCTGGTGAGCGTTCTGCCAAAATCCGACGCCGTGAAGGTCGTGACCTGGTTGCCCACCCCGGCTGTCGTCATCAATCCATCGAAGTACTCCAGCGCTTCGCCCAGTTGGGTCAGCAGGCGCGCATGCGTCATCGCCTGCCCATTATGCGTGTCGAAGCTGCCCAGCTGCACATAGAAAATCTGGCGGTTCACGCCCAGGCTGGCCCTTCCGCCGATGATGCGAGCGACCGTCTGCAGCGAGGTCGCCAGCGGGTTATCCGCTAGCTTATTGGTGACCGGGTCGAGGTATTGCGGCGGATTCGCCACTCCGCCCACGCCCGCTGGAAGCATCGACGAAGCCAGCAGTGCCTGCGCCTGGATCGAGCGATTCACGACCACCTCATATTCCTTTGCGAAGAGATTGGTCTCCTCCGCGCTCAGAATCGAGGAGAGAGCTGTGGATCCTGCCTGCTGGCCGAAGAGAGGCTGCCCTAATCCCGAGATCGGAATCGGACCTGCCGATGTCACGTTCAGCTGAAACGAAGTTTGCCCGGCCAGGAACAGGGCGATCCCCGCCGTCGAGATGCAGGTGAACATGGAGTTCGAATTCAGGTTCATGCTTTCGATCAGGTCCGCCACCGAGCCGCCCCATCCGACGTGTTCGGAACTGCCGCCATTTGCGGCAATGGCCTGCCAGGCCGCGGTCTGATCAAAATGCGAGAACAGAGACGCGGGCAGCGGAACGGATTTGGCATTCACCTGCGCCTTTGTCGCAGGAGCGATCAACGTCCCCGTGTTCGCGACGATCGCGGCCCGCCCCGCATTGAACAGGTTCTGCACGCCCGCGAGGGACGGATTCAGGGCGAAGCTCCGCCCGCTCTGCGCAGTGTTGGGGACGATCGGGAGCAGACTTGCCAGCGGATACGCCAGTCCCGGCGCACCCGCGCGCGCCTGCGTAAACGCGGCAAACGACTCTGCGTCCGTCGCAATCACCGAACCATGACCATCGTTGCCGCCCTGCAGAAAGACGCAGACCAGCGCGCGATAGTCCGAGGTGGCTGTTCCCTGCGCCATCGCGGCGAGAGAATTGAGCCCCAGAATGAACGGGCTGACGGAAAGTCCTGACATCGAGGCCAGTGAGGCCGTTCTCAGGAACTGGCGGCGCGACTGCTCGAACTTGTTCATGATGGGCTTCATTGCTTGGGCTCCTAAAATTGCGCGGCGAAGGCGGGCGACGCCATCGTCAGATAGATTGCGGTTTGCACGCGAGCGGTCAGGGCGGCGTTGATCGCGTTCTGATCGCCGGACGGGATGGCGATGGAACTCACCGCGCTCACGATCTGGCTTTGCAGCGTGCTGTCCATCTCACCCGCCATCAGCAGAAGATTGACGCGGTTGACTAACTGATCGGGCGTTGCGGCGAGTCCGATTTCCGTCCCGTAATTCGAGAAAATATCGAAGCCGCTGGTGGAGTTACTGCCGATCGCATCCTCCATGTAATTCAGGTAACCGACCACGGTCGAGACATTGGTCATCTCCATCTCCGGAGCAACCAGACCGGCCTGCTCAATGCTGGTGCCAGGCGGGACGTATCCTGGAGCAAACCAGTTAAAGACAGTGGGCGAGCGCAGCGTCATCTGCCCCAGTCCCCAGATTGGATCCTCCGTGCTGCCGATGCCATACGAGCCCGTACGCGACTGGGCAGTGAAGGCCCGCGCCCACTCCGTGTAACGAAGCAGCGGCTCCCGCACCTTGCCGTATTGCGGATTGGCGAAGTCGGTTGCCGAGTCGCGGGCTTCCGGATCGAGCAGAATCGCGCTGATGACCGCCTGCATATTGCCGCGAACACCGGTACCGTCGTTCGCAAAAACGGCGGCCACCCGGCTCACATAAGCCGGACTTGGGTTGCTCGTCACCAAATGCTGGATCAGCTGCTTACAGAAGAAGGGCGGCAGGTTCGGATGATTGAAGAGCGTGTCGAGCGCCGTTCCCAGATCGCCAACCGGGTCCGGATTCCCCGACGCGGGAATCGTCACACCCAGAAAATCCTTCTCGACCGTCGAATGGTGACCCGGGAAGCTCTGCATCGGCAGGATGTCTTCGCCATACCCTGTGCCCTCGTAAATGCAGCAGCTCGACCACGCCGTGTCAGCGCTGTTGCCAGGGATGTTCCAGCCGAATCCAGTGAAGACCGCGGCTAACCCCATCACGTCGGTGTTGGAGTAAGTCGGGATCGGATTTCCGCTCGCATCCAGCTTGCGCGTGCCATCGTTGTTGAGCTGGTAGAGACCGATGGTGAACAGCTGCATCACCTCGCGCGCATAGTTCTCATCCGGGTCGGTGGTCGCGTTCCCCTTATCGTTGCCGAGCGTGGAGAGGAACTGCCCCATCATCGGATTGAGCGTGACGTCATTGAGCAGGGTGCGGAAGTTGCCGAAGGCGTCCTGGCCAAGTAAGTCGTAGTAACCCGCCTCACCACGCGGCATATTCTCGACCGCGGAGTTAGACGCCGACACCACCATAATTTCCGAAAGCGCGTACTTCACGCGTTGGCGGAGCTCATCGGGAGCTGCCAGGGCTTGCTGCCAAAACGCATCCTGGACATATATCTCCCCTGTGTTGTTCTGCACAAAGAGCGCGGCGTTGCACTTTACATCCCCCGCCGCACACGGCGGGTTGTTGATGATCAGCGCCTGCTCGACGGTTGGCTCCTGCGGAGTCGGCTGTAATGCAAATTGCTGGTTGAGCCACGCCTGATACCCGTTCATGGACACGGTATGGATGTCCGCATCCGTCGCGCCGAAGGTCGCCTGCTCCAGAAAGCGCGAGGCGTCCTCCGGAGTCACCAGCGGCACGGGCGGTGTGCCCTGCACCAGCGCAATCAGGTCGGTCGAAGTGGCCGGTCCGGGACTGGGATTCAAAACCTGCAGATCGAGATTGCCGGCTTCCGTCAGATTCAGCGTCGCCGTCAGTTGTCCCCCACTGTTGAATGTCGTCGGCACGGGTGCACCGTTCATCAGCACCTGCGCCCCTGAAATGAACTTCTGCCCCTGCACGACGACCGTTGCCGATCCAACATTGAACGACATGGGATTGGCTGAAGTAAGGATCGGAATCGGATTCAGCACCGAAATATTCTGGTTAATCGATACCTTAGGGTTATCGGTACTCGTAACTGTTAGTTGAACGATGTTATTCGGAGTAGGAACAACAGCGGGGGCAGTATAAGTAATCGAACCGTCTTGATTGGACACCGCAGTCCCAACCTGTGCGTTGCCCCCGGCAATCCCGTTCACCTGCAAACTCACGCCGGTATTCGCCGTTCCGGTGACGGTCAGGCCGAGGTTCAGCGAATTGTTGACCCGGACGTCGGTTCCGTCCGACGGTTCGAGCTTCAGGACTACCTGCCCTGGCCCAACCGGCACGGAGAGAGTGTTGCCGGTCGCGGCCCCGGGATCGGGATTGCTCACCGTCAAGGGATACGAGCCCGGAGTTGGTGCGGACACTGCGGCCACCACCTCCGTTGCTGAGACAAAGGTAGTCGGCACCGCAACCCCGTTCCAGAGAATCTGTGCCCCGTACACAAACTGCGAACCATCCACTTCGATGGTCGTCGTCCCTTCCGTGATGCCGGTCGGTGCCACTCCGCTAACCACCGGAATGGGATTCAACACCGCTAACGTCAGAGAACCCGCCGGGTATTTCGGATTGTTGCTCGGCTCCGCAGTGATGGTCACAGTATTCGGCGTAGGAACTATGGCGGGCGCCGTATAGATACCCTTCGCATCGATAGTTCCTAATTCCGCGTTCCCACCCTGGATTCCATTGACATAAAAAGTCAGAATGACAGCAGTAATCGCCATTCGATTCTGAATCTGAATCTGCTGGTTGACGCGGACGCTGCCAGTTGCCGATGAAATAGCGGTCAGATTGCCCAGCGGGGCAAGAATCGAACCGCACCCGGTTGTCAGGGAAACCACTCCGTACAGCGATACCAGCAGCAGTGCTAGCTGGGAGGCGCGTAGACGCACGCGTCCTGATTGCATGGATCCTCCTGGGGGGATAGGCGATCCCACATTTGCGAACGTATTGTTGAGCTGAGGTTGGGGCTCAGACTATCTCGGGCGTCACCAGAAAGCAATAACTTTCGTGCGCGTTTTGTTACTTATGTTGTGGATTTTCTCCCGACACACCCCCATCCATGCGCATCAGTTACACCAGTAACTGCTGAAAGGTCGCCCAATACCGACATCAGGGCTTGACCACCCTCCAGGTACTGTCATCCTGACGTCGAGCCTCGCGAGACGGAAGGATCCGCGGTTGCTTTCCTGCTTCGCTTCGCTCCGCTCCACACTTCCGGATAGCCGTGTATTCAGTAGCTACAAAGATTAAGGATCGGAGAAATGCCGGTTACATCGGTTGCTCGATCTACACCTCGTTGCCACCAGGGGCCCGTCGCACGGATTTCGTTTGCAACTTCATGAATTTGGGAGCCCTGCGTCTCGATGCTGACACGTGGGTTGGCAAAACTTCAGTCGGCAATGAATTTTCTGCGACAAGCCACCGGGGTCCCACAGATTGAAGCCACGGGCGGGACAAGGCTCGTGTCGCAGCTGCCGCGTAATCGCGCCCGCATCCCGCCGGTGCGCAGGTTCCCCAGCGCGGGCTCTTTTCGCACCATGGGATGCGAGCGAGCAGAGAGTAGTGGAAGGAACCTGCTTTGAATCTGTTATTGAATCGGGGCACGACTCCGCACCGGCAAACCCGTTTCCGCAGCCGATGGTTCACCGAACATTGACGCCCGCCCAAAAATCCGCCCCCCCCATCGGTGCAGACCCAACGGGTCAGCGCCGCGACACCCCTCCCCCGGCAGGGACACCCGAAAGTTCCAGGGTAAGCGGTGTCGCGTTATGCCAATACCCTCTCATTCTCGAGCAGACAAAGGACTTAACCAGTCCCACAACTACCCCTCAGGTAACTCCCACTAAAGTACATCTCTACCGACCCCGCAGTGACCTTCCCCAACCCACCAAAGATTCGTTGACGCCCAGCCTCTGCGCCCGCAGTATGCGAGTAGCAGTTCCTTTGTTTGATTGTTGTTAAACCCTGGTTTCCTTCCCTCCGCACGGGATTAAAAACCAGAACGCCTCCTGCGCTTAGACCGGTGGCGATGAACCTTTCGCAATACTTTGAGGGATTTCAAATGTCTGCCAAATCAACTGTGGGTTCTCGTCGTTCCTTGTCGCCAAGCGTCCCTTCGCTCCTGAAGGGCAGCTGCCTCTGGCTCGCGCCTTTGTTTCTGGCCTTCGCGGCGTCGGCCCAGGCAGCCACCTACACAGTGACCAACCTCAATGACGCTGGTACCGGGTCGCTGCGCGCCGCTATTACCAGCGCTGACGCCGACAACGCCGGTGCGATTGTGTTCGCCTCGGGGGTAACCGGCACGATTACGCTGCAGAGTCCGCTTCCCAACGTCGCCCTGGCTTCGACGGGCACGATGACGATCACAGGTCCAGGCGCGGGGAAATTGACGATCTCGGGCAACAACCAATACCAGATCCTCGCCGTGGCCACCGGAACGCTGAATGTTTCCGGCCTCAGCTTCGTCGATGGGTTTGTCGGCGCCAGCAACGGCTACAACAATGACCCCGGCACCGGCGGAGCCCTCTACATTGATGTGGGCGCCACCATCAACGTGAAGAACTGCGTCTTCACCAACAACGTCAGCAACTACAGCGGCGGCGGCGCGATCCTGAACGAACAGGGCACGCTGACCGTGACCGGCTCCACGTTTGCCGGGAACATCGTTTCCAGTCAGAGCGGCTTCGGCGGCGCCATCTATAACCTCGGCCAGCTCAAGGTGAGCACCAGCACATTTTCCTCGAACACCGCCTCGTTCGGCAGCGCCATCATGAACTACGCCGACAGCCAGCATGCGGGTACGGCGGCGACCATCAGCGACACCACCTTCGTCGACAACGTGGCGCAGGATCCCCAGTGCCCGGCCTGCGGCCCAACCGGCGGCATTTACAACTACAGCGGAGCAACCCTCACCGTCCGGGACAGCACCTTCGCCGGCAACGTCACCACCGTCGCCCCCTATGATGGCGCCGGCATCGCCAACCTCGGCCCGATGACCCTCACCGACAACATCTTTGTGGAAGGCGCCGTCAGCACCGAGTGCGCAGCCGGCCCCGCCCCCGCTGGCCAATGCCCCGCCAACCCCAGCACCCCCGACGCGAATGGCAATTTCGATGCAAGCGCTGCAGTCCTCGGCCTCCTGCCGCTCGGTTACTACGGCGGCCTCAACCAGACGCTCCTGCCGATGCCCGGAAGTCCGGTGATCTGCGGAGGCACGACAACGGGTGCGAAAGACGTCAACGGCGCCACACTCACTACTGACGAGCGCGGCTTCTCGCTCGATCCTGCCTGCTCCACCGGCAAGGTCGACGCCGGCGCGGTCCAGACCAGCTTCCACACCGTCACCACCACGGCCGATCCAGGCAGCGGCACCTGCGGTACAACCTGCGCCCTGCGTGACGCCATTACGGCCTCGAACGCGGCAGGTCATGGCGACATTGTCTTCGCCACTGCCGTCACCGGCACCATCACCCTTGGGAGCGCGCTGCCCGCGATTAGCGGCGCGGTCAATGTTGTCGGACCGGCCACCGGTTCGCTGACCATCTCCGGCAACAGCGCTTACCAGGTCTTCAGTGTCACAACCGGAAGCCTCGATCTCTCCGACCTGACCATCGCTCACGGCAAGAGCGCTTCCACCGGCGGCGCCATCAACAACACAGCAGGAGCCGTGAGCCTGACCAACGTTCTGCTCAGCAGCAACAACGCCACCACCCTCGGCGGCGCCATCGACAATGGCGGCGCGCTCATGATCAACGACAGCACGTTCGCCGGCAACACGGCGCCGACCGGCAGCGCGATCTATAACTCCGGCTCTACCGACGCCACCTACAGCACCTTCTCCGGCAACACCGCGAGCACCGGCGGCGGAATCTTCAACAACAGCGGCGCCTCGCTGGCGCTCGCCAATACCACCTTCGCCGGCAACACTGGCGGCACCGGCGCGGGCATCGACAACACAGGTTCTCTGAGCCTGACAAACAGCATCTTCGACGTCGGCTCCGCGTGCATCGGCACCGGATGCTCCACCTCCGGCGCCGGCAACGTTCTGGGCGCAACGAAACTCGCCTCGCTCGCGAGCAACGGCGGCCCAACCCCGACCGTTCTTCCGGCTCCAGGCAGTTCGGCTATCTGCGCAGGCTCTTTGGCCCTCCTGCCCCCGGTCGGCACGGACCAGCGTGGTTTCTCGAATGAGAACATCACGTACACGGGATATTCGGCCACCACGCCCTGCGTCGACTCGGGCGCGGTGCAAACCAACTACACTTCCGCGCAGTTTGTCGGCGGGCCTTATGTGGCCACAGCCGCCACTCTGGGCCAAACCCCTCCCGTCATCGTCTCGGTGACTGAGAGCGGCCAAAACGCCGGCGGAGTTCCGGTCACCCTGACCTTCAGCGGAACCGGAATTGCGATGGGCCTGTCGGCCACTACGGTCGCCGGCGCTGGCGCTACCTTCAGCAGCCTTGATGTTTCGCTGCCCAGCGCGCCGACAGACACGCTCTCCGCCGCCATCCCGGTGGTCGGCGCCGACGTTCTGACCGCCAGTCCCGCAACGCTGACCGTGAACCCAGCTCCGGGGGCCGCAACCATCACCACGCCAAGCCCGGCAAGCGCGCAACCCACCAACACAAGCGTCAACCTCTCCGCGACGGTGACCAGCGGCGGGAATCCGGTAACGGCGGGGCAGGTCACCTTCACGGTCCAGTCCCCTTCGGCGCCGACTCTAAGCGTTCCAGTAGGGTCCAACGGCGTCGCCACCGTCTCCTACCCGCTCACAGGCATTGGCGCAGGCACCTACTCCGTCAACGTGTTGTATTCCAACGGAGGCATCACCTTCGCCAACAGCATCGCCATCGGTCAATTGTCCATCGGGAAGGCAACTCCCACGATCACGACCTTGCCGACTGCAAGCGCCATCAGCTACGGACAGACGCTGACTTCCTCGGTGCTCTCCGGCGGCGCGGCCTCCGTCGCGGGCAGCTTTACCTTCACCACCCCGAGTCTCGTCCCCTTCGCGGGTAGCGCCTCGGAAAGCGTTACCTTCACACCGAACGACACCACTGACTACAACTCAGTGACCGGCACCGTCAGCGTCACGATCAATAAAGGCAATCCGATCGTCACCTGGCCGGCGCCTCCCGCAATCCCCTACGGTACGCCGATCGGCGCCGCCGAACAGAACGCGACCGCCAATACGCCGGGCAGCTTCTACTACACCACGCCGAACGGGACCATCTTCTCGGTGGGCACGCATCCATTGGGCGCAGCGTTCTTACCAACCGACTCGACGGACTACAATCCGGTCTCCGCCTACAGCACCATCACCGTCACCAAAGCGACGCCCTCCATCACCTGGGCAACGCCGGCCGCCATCACCTACGGTACGGCGCTCAGTTCAGCTCAGCTGAATGCCACGGCCAGCGTGGCAGGCACCTTCGTCTACTCCCCGGCGGCTGGTACAGTTCCTGCTGCGGGCACTGACACTCTGTCGGTCACGTTCACTCCGTCCGACACCACCGACTACACCACCACCACCGCCACCGTCACTTTGGCGGTCACCATTCCCGCGACGCCGATCACTCCTTATATCCAGGTGAACGGTGGCGCCTGGCAGTCGATCACCTCCGTCACCGTCGCTCCCGGCAGCACCGTGAACCTCGGACCCCAACCGCTCACCGGCGGTTCCTGGAGCTGGACCGGCACGGGCGGATTCACCTCCACGTCGCGAGAGATCGACAACATTCCCCTCGTCTCCGGCGTGAACACCTACGTGGCGACCTACACGAATCCGTCAGGTGCCAAAACGACGG
>Ga0302319_10024317_pt1 | contig 10775 bp, 9 predicted proteins | sample Bog_T0_2_FD_203319 | JGI IMG/M metagenome (GOLD analysis project Ga0302319, IMG submission 203319) | Peat permafrost microbial communities from Stordalen Mire near Abisko, Sweden - Bog_T0_2 | ecosystem: Environmental > Terrestrial > Soil > Wetlands > Peat | place: Sweden: Abisko, Stordalen Mire... | reverse complement strand
CTGAAGCCTTACGCCAAGGAACACGGTAAGCCGGTGCTCGCCAGTTGGATGGGAGGCACCAGCATCGCGGAAGGCGAAGCCGCTTTGAATTCGGCGGGCATTCCGACCTTTCCTTTTCCCGACACTGCCGCCCGCGTCTTCACTTACATGTGGCAGTACACCTACAACCTTCGTGGGCTGTACGAAACGCCGGCGCAGAGCGCCGATGCAGAAATCGACAGTGGGGCCCACGGCGCGGTCGATCAAATCATTCGGAAGGCGCAGAGCAGCGATCGCACCCTGCTCACCGAATTGGAATCGAAGCAAGTTCTGTCGCTTTACGGCATCTTCACGGTTGAAACACGCTTGGCAAAAAGTGAGGATGAGGCAGCCGCGCTGGCCGCGGGAATCGGCTTTCCGGTGGTACTGAAAATCTTTTCAGAAACCATCACACATAAGACAGATGTGGGTGGAGTCAAGCTGAACTTACAAGACGAGGCGGCGGTCCGCGCTGCCTATCGCGCCATTCAATCTTCGGTTGCAGAAAAAGTTGGTGCAGCGCACTTCGCGGGTGTGACGGTACAGCCCATGGTCAAGCTGCATGGCTACGAGTTGATTCTTGGCAGCAGCATCGATCCGCAGTTTGGGCCGGTACTCTTGTTCGGTTCCGGGGGACAACTGGTGGAAGTGCATCGCGACCGCGCCCTGGCGCTTCCGCCGCTGAATACAACTCTGGCGCGAAGAATGATGGAGCAGACCAGAATCTTCAAAGCGCTGCAGGGAGTCCGGGGACGCAAGCCTGTCGATATGGTCGCACTCGAGCACCTGCTGGTCCGCTTCAGTCAACTGGTGTTGGAGCAGCCCTGGATCAAGGAGATCGATATCAATCCGCTGCTGGCCTCGCCGGAGCGCCTGCTGGCTCTCGACGCCAGAGTCGTGCTGCACGGTAACTCCATCACGCTGGATCAGTTGCCCAAGCCCGCGATCCGTCCGTACCCTTCGCAATACGTCGCGCGTTGGGTCATGAAAGACGGAAACGAGATCACCATTCGTCCGATCCGCCCGGAAGACGAACCGTTGATGGTCAAGTTTCATGAGACGCTTTCCGACCGAACCGTTTATTTACGTTACTTCTCCTCCCTGAGCCTGCGCCGGCGTGTCGACCACGAGCGGATGTTGCGCATCTGTTTCGGTGGTTACGACCGCGAAATGGTGCTGGTGGCCGAACGCACCGAGCCGGGCGGTGGACAGCGCAGCATCCTTGCAGTCGGCCGAATGAACAAGCTGCACGCCAGCAACGAAGCGGAAGTCGCGGTGCTGGTGGCGGATCAGTTTCAAAAGCTTGGACTGGGGAATGAACTGCTGGCTCGTATTATCCAGGTCGCGCGAGATGAAAAGTTGCAGCGGGTCTCCGCGGAAATGTTGACGGATAACGCGGCGATGCAAATCATCACGAGGCGCCTGGGATTCAAACTTCGCACCGATGAAGATATGAACTCGGTGCGGGCGGTGCTCGAACTCTAAATTACGCTACCCCTTGGAAAGCTAGCCGCGTTGCAACCCGTCCAATTTAGTTGATAGAACTCGAGATTACCGCATCTGCGTCGACCGCCCGCGGCAGGCTGGCGATCACAGTTGTGCCCGTTGCATCGGAGCGAATTTCAAGCGTTCCGTCCAGTTGTCTCAGGCGTTCCCGCATCCCTCGGAAACCGACGCCCGCTCGATTCGATGCGGTGACGTCCGCCAGTTTATCCGCAGGGATGCCTGTCCCTTGATCTTGCACCTCGATGGTGACGTGATGATCCTCTTGTCGCAATCGCACCGCCGCCGATTTGCTGCCGGAATGACGATGAATATTTGTAAGGCATTCCTGGATGAGCCGGAAAATCGTCAGTTCCATCTCTTTCGACAACCTGCCCAACCCTTCCGGGAGCTCCAGTTTGACCTCGACTTTACTGCGTTCCGAAAAACCATCGACATACCACCGCAGGGCCGAGGGGAGGCCAATCTCGTCGAGCATCGGGGGATGCAGGAGGTGAGACAAGGTGCGAATCTCCCGGCTTATCTCATTCACCATAACGAGGTTTTCCGAGACCGCTCGTGCCGCTTCGCTGCTGAGTCTGTGGGACTCCTGATGCACTCTCGCTACGTTCATGCCCAGAGCAGCCAGTAGTTGTCCGATGCTATCGTGCAACTCGCGTGCGATCCGCCGCCGCTCGTCATCTTGCAGCCGGAGCAGCTGCGCCGAGAGTGCACGAAAGTTCTCATTGGCAAGATTGAGAGTTTCGCTCGCTTTCGTGAGGGCTGCCGTCCGTTCCTGAACTCTTTGATCGAGTTCATCATGTGCTCTTTGCAGTCGCTCCTCAGCCAACTGGCTTCTGGCTAGAGACCGTCGATTGGTTTCGCTGAGAGCGATGATGCAGCCGGAAAAAAACAAGAACCCCAACATTCCAGAAATTTCCGCTTGTGGATTGACAAACTTAAAAGAATGAACCGGAGGCAGGATAAAGTACCAGATGCCGATGACGTCGATGACTGCGGTGACGATGGCGGGAAACATGCCGCAAAACCAAGCGGCAAAGATGACGGCAGGCCAGGCAGTGTGGAATGGATTCGCGTCGCCCAGAACCGGCGCCATCAATTGACGCAAAAACAGCGCAGCGACGGCGATGAGGATCGCCAAGCCGTAGCGGAGCAGGCCACCCGTTTTAGAAGAGGACGTCAGATGGAATTTCAAGGAGCCCCCGCCTTTCAGGGGTTCTAGAGATCCTTGTCTTATGATCTAAAGGAGGATAACTCTCATCAATACAGTAAACCCTGTAGCCGATTGGAATGGGGTTTTGGACCGCCGATGTAGCCCAGTCGGGAGGCAAAAACGGTTGGTAGCGCTAACGGGAATCGAACCCGTGTTTGAAGATTGAGAATCTTCCGTCCTAACCCCTAGACGATAGCGCCATCGCGAGAGCTATGATTATACCAAAGCTACCTTCGAGCATTTTCCCGGAAAAACTGCTTTCCACAGCCCCCAGAGGGTTTATACTCGAGTTACTCCGCAAACCAAACTTCTAGCGTATTCATCAATTCGCGGGCAAGGTGTATGTGGTTCGCGGATCAACCTAATCCATTCTTAAGCAGGAGAATTCAATATGGCAAAAACCAAGTCCAACCCCGGCGGCAAATCTACCCGCAACAACAAGAGCGAACCCCGTGTCGAGACCAAATCCGGCGAGGCAAAAGTTGTCGAGGCGAAAGTGAATGACCGCCCCACAGCGATCGATAACGCACCTACCACTCTGGATGCAGAACCTGTTGAAAAACAAGTAAATCCCAGCGTGCAAGTATCGGCTTCCACGAGTGAGCCCAGGCCCGAAGCGACGTTCGAGGCTCCTAAGTTCGAGGGCAATGGCAGGGCAGACGTCAGCAACAAATCCGACGGCGTAAAAATGTTCGAAGTACGAAAAACAGAAGCTCGAAAGAACGTCATTCCGATCAATCTTGAGGATGAAATCCGGCGCCGCGCCTATGAACTCTTCCAGCAGCGGGGGCACTCTTTCGGCAACGAGGCCGACGACTGGCTCGCCGCGGAACGCGAAGTGATGCAGCGCTATCACCACCAGCAGAGCGCCTAGCTGCGCGCAGATTTCTCGAGCGGCGGCCGGGAACCGGTCGCCGCTTCCTTGTTCCTGCCAACTCCGGCTTGTTGCCCACCTTGGATTCTTGGCAGTAAACTTTGGCGACGTAATTACCATGAAAATCCGTGCATGCTGGAAGAAAAGCATCTGCGCCCCGAGCCGGGGCCACCGCTTCAACGTATAATCAGCGGCAGCTACCTTGTGCAGCCTAGCAAACGCGGCGATCGCCGCAGGTTGCCTAGCACGAGCGTTTCTGAAAAAATAGGGCGGGTTGCCGCACATGGCGGAAATAGGTAGTTTCGCGCTTCTCCTCGCTTTGGCCTTGAGCGCCTACTCGTTCATCGCCGGCATTGTCGCGCTAGCCTTCCAGAGCCGGGCCTCCTCGTCTTTGTCTTTGGCGCTTCAGGGTTCTGGCGGCGTCGTTTCCAGCGAAAGCTCGTTCATCACGACGCTTCGCCGAGGCTCGGAGCGCATGGGCGAGACCGCTCGCCGGGCGGGCATCGCTACCTTTGCCGCTGTCCTGCTTGCGTCGGTGGTTCTCGTGATTTGCGCCTTTCGCGACGACTTCTCCATCGCCTACATTCTGCATCACAGCAATCGCGATCTGCCAGGGCCTTATAAGTTTGCGGTGCTGTGGTCTGGCCAGGAAGGTTCGCTGCTGTTCTGGTCTCTGCTGCTGGCGGCCTATGGATTCGTCCTGCGCCTGCGCTACAAGACTGACGCCCGTCTCTTCGCTTACGCGTCGGTGGTTTTATCCGGTGTACAGATTTTCTTTCTGCTGCTGCTGAACTTTGCCGCGCATCCCTTCGCCATCGTCGAGGGCACCATCCCCGCCGACGGCAATGGATTGAATCCCCTGCTGCAGTATCCCGAGATGGTGATTCATCCGCCCATGCTTTATCTCGGCTACGTGGGATTCACCATTCCCTTCGCCTTCGCCTTGGGCGCGCTGATCATGAAATATCCCGGCGAGAAGTGGATCCACATCACGCGCCGCTGGACCATGGTCACCTGGGCATTCCTCACCTGCGGAGTTTTTCTGGGCGCCCACTGGGCGTACTCCGTTCTCGGATGGGGCGGATACTGGGGATGGGATCCGGTGGAGAACGCCTCGCTGATGCCGTGGCTCACCGGGACCGCTTTTCTGCATTCGGTCATGATGCAGGAAAAACGCGGCATGTTGAAGATGTGGAACATGTGGCTGGTCTTCGCCACGTTCTGGCTGGCCATTCTGGGAACTTTTCTCACCCGCAGCGGCATCATCAGTTCCGTGCATGCTTTCGCGCAGTCTTCCATCGGCGACTGGTTTGCCTGGTTCCTCTGCATCACGCTGGTTGTGTTTGTTTTTTTCTTCTTCAAAAACAAGTCGCACTTGCGCACCGAACACAAACTGGAATCGTTGGTCTCGCGCGAATCCAGCTTTTTATTTAACAATTTACTTTTCGTTTTGCTTTGTTTCACCGTCCTGTGGGGAACATGGTTCCCGAAAATCTCCGAATTGGTGCAGGGTAATAAAGTCACGGTGGGCGCGCCGTTCTACAATCGCGTCGCCATTCCGGTGGCTTTACTGCTCCTTATCCTTACTGCGGTCGGTCCGCTGCTGGCGTGGCGCAAGACTTCGCTCGAAAGTCTGAAGCGCAACTTCATGTGGCCCACTATCGGCGCCATCGCGGTTGCAATCTTTTTGATGATCACGCCGCAAAGTTGGGGATCGGCCTTCGGCCTTAAGCCCTGGCAGGACATTTCTTACTTTTATTCGCTGATGGCGATATCGCTCTCCGTCCTCGTGACCCTCACCGTCGCCAGCGAGTTCTACCGCGGCGGCCGCGTGATCTCGAAACACACGGGTCAGGGAATGTTCGCGTCGATGGTGCAACTCACCCATCGCAACACCCGCCGCTATGGGGGATACATCGTCCACTTCGGCGTGGTAGTGGTCATCATCGGATTCGCGGGCGCGGCGTTCAATCAGGATAAAGAAATGGAGATGGGCTACGGCGACAAGATGACCATCGGGCCTTATACGCTGATCTGCCGCTCTTACACCGACGATGATGCCCCGAATTACGCCAGCGAGTGGGCCGTGCTCGATGTTTACAAAGGCGGCAAACAGATCGATACCATGACGCCGGTGCGCCGTTTCTACAAAGCCAGCCAGCAGACCTCGACCATGCCCGATATCCGCTCGAGCTTGAACGAGGATCTCTACATCGTCTTCGAGGGACTGAATCAGGACAATGGTCATCCGATTTTGAAAGCTCACCTGAACGCGCTGGTGATGTGGATCTGGATGGGCGTCTGGATCATGCTGATCGGCACCGGTCTTGCGCTCATTCCAAATGCGCCCGCGCCGGTTCGCGTGGCCGCGCCCGCTCGGTTAAAGCCTACTCAGGCGGAATCCGTGGTCACAGGAGATTGATGTCCCGTCTTTTTCATTCGATCTCGACCCGAAGTGCCGGCAAACTCTTGGGAACGTTTCTGCTCTGCGTCGCAGTTTTCGCCCTGCTCGGCGCCTCCGACCCCGCGACCCGCTTCACCGAGATCGGCCACCAGATGATGTGCATCTGCGGCTGCAATCAGATTCTTCTGGAATGCAATCACGTCGGCTGTCCCGCGTCTGACGGCATGCGCAACGAACTGATGGCGGCGGTCGGACGGGGAGATAGCGACAGTCTGGTCGAGCAGAGCTTCGTTCAGAAATACGGGCCCACGGTTCTCGCAGCTCCCACCACAAGAGGCTTCGATCGCGCAGCTTACATCATTCCTTTTGTTGCCCTGATTTTGGGCTTTGGCCTCATCGTGCTGGTGATTCGCGCCTGGAAGAATCGTCCCACGCCCGCGCTGGCGGATGGACTGAGTCCCGTGCGTGGCGCGGCGCTCGAACAGTTTCGCGATCAGGCCCGCAAGGAGACCGATCTATGACCTGGATTCCCTTGTGCGTGATGCTCGCGGCGGGTTGTCTTTACTATGTTTTCTATCTCCCCGGAAGGCTTTTCCTCGGCCCGGAAAAAACTCGCGCGGGATACCTGCGTGAACGCAAAGATGCGGTCTACGAAAATCTGCGCGATCTTAATTTCGAATACAAGGCGGGCAAGGTGCCGGACGCGGATTTCGCATCGATAAAGACTTCCTTGCAGGATGAAGCCGCAACCCTGCTGGCTGAGATTGACCGACTGGAAAATTCCGCGCCGCAAAAAGGAACCCGATCTTGAAACTCACTTCCAGCCAAACTGTCATCCTGAGCGAAGAGGAAACTTCGCGAAGCGAAGTTGCCTCGCAGTCGAAGGACCCCTCGTCCGTCGATGCCCACATGAGTCCCCGCAGGGAGTTCTCTCCGCAATGTGCCCGCTGGTCCGTTCAAGCCGCAGCCCTCGCCGCCATATGTCTACTAACGACCCTTGCCTCCGCCCAAACTCTCACTGGCACGGTAAAGAATTCCACCACGGGCAAGCCCGCCGCAGGCGACCAGGTCGTCCTGCTCAAGCTGGGCCAGGGCATGGAGGAAGCTGGCCGCACCACCACCGACGCCAGCGGCAAGTTCAGTTTCAAACTCGATGACGCTCAGTCTCCGCACCTGGTTCGCGCCATCCATCAGGATGTTACCTATCACCGCATGGCGCCTCCCGGCACCACGTCCGTGGAACTGCAAGTGTATGACGTGGGCAAGAAGATCGACGGCATCGCAATCGTTGCCGATGTGATGCGCATGCAGGTGGAGAAGGGACAACTCGAGGTGATGCGCGCCTTTGCGGTGAAGAATTCATCGCAGCCGCCGCGCACCCAGATGAACGAACGCAATCTTGAGTTCTATGTTCCCGACGGCGCCAAGGTGGTCGACGGCTCGGCGATGACCGAGGGAGGTCAGCCCATAACCTCCGCTCCGATTCCCGTGGGCGAAAAAAATCGCTACTCGTTCATCTTCCCGCTGCGCCCCGGCATTACTCAGTTTCAGGTGGCCTATCAGCTTCCCTACTCGGGCAGCGCCAATCTCGATCCTAAATCGCCGTACCCGATGCAACATTTTGTGGCGATTCTGCCAAAGACCATGAAGTTCGCGGCTTCCGCCTCCAGCGGATTCCAGCCCATGGACGATCCCAACCAGCCGGACTCCATCGTTCAGGTGGCATCCAATACGACGGCCGGACAAAATCTTTCCTTCAAGATTTCTGGCGAAGGGACACTTGAAAGCCGCCAGGAATCTGGGAGCGCACAAGGTTCCAGCGCAGGTGAGCAAACTTCTCCGCCCGGTCCTGGCGCCTCACAATCCACCGCTCGCCCGGGAGGCGGATTGGGGCCTCCCATCGATGCTCCCGATCCTCTGCAAAAATATCGTTGGTGGATTCTCGGCGGCTTCGCGGCGGTGCTGCTGATTGGCGGAATCTATGTTGCCTCGCGGCAACAATCAACTGCCCGAGCCGCACGCCAGAATGCTTCCGGACTTCATGCCGTACAGGGGCAGATGCAGGAAGAAGATGACTACGAACCAGCCGCCATCACCGGCGCGGCACGCTCTCCCGCGGCACGCCCCAGTTCCATGCTGCTGGAAGGAATCAAGGAAGAACTCTTTCAGCTTGAAATCGAGCGCAGGCAGGGCCAGATTTCCCAAGCCGAGTATGAGCAGGCGAAATCCGCGCTTGATCACACCCTGGACCGCGCGCTCAAACGCGAGGCGCAGAAGGCTTAGGCACCTGTCTGGAGTACCGAGTGGCGAGTCCCAAGTACCCAGTAAAGCGCCTTCGACTCCCACGCTCTGTTCGTTTCTCGCAACTCGGTACTCGGTACTCGCACCATCTCTATGGCATATACCTGGTTCTTACTCCTGCTGGTGATCGCGGGATCGGCGTTTTTCTTTCTGCTGTTGCAGGGCACGCCGCTCGGCAAGATCGTCCACGAACGCATCCCGGATAAGCCGCGGCGCCGGCTCTTTGTAGCTTCGGTCAGTTTTTTCCTGACGTTTGCCGGAGTAAGGGCGGTGGTCTATGCCGTCCTGCATCAGATTCCGCCTTTTCATTTCATCATTCAGCCCGGCGGCCGGCACATCCATCACCTCGTCTTCGGGATCATCCTTCTCCTGCTGGTGGGCTACGGATGGCTCGCGGACATTGGAACTGGAGAAGATGATTCCTCCATTCTGATGAGCCGCCTGATGTCGATTCTTTATGGTGTGGGCGCGGCCTTGACGCTGGACGAATTCGCTCTCTGGCTGAACCTGCGCGCCGACGCTTACTGGTCCGCCGAGGGACGCTCCAGCATCGACGCCATCCTCCTGTTCGGATCGCTGCTCGCGGCCAGCGCGTGGGGAGCTCCGCTATTTCAGGGCAGAAGCAAAGCCACTTCAAAGTAATCCGGCTGCAAACATCCAGCTTTTATCCCCTCTTGCCTAGTTGCTCGGCAGGCTTTTCCCAGCCGCTTCCTGTGGCGCCATTATGAGCCTCGATCAAGCCTGGGTTTAAATACGAGCGAATCAAGCCACCTGCGGCAATCCACGAATAAACCCGTGAAGGATGAGCCCGCGAAACGCCATTGGTAAGCGGAATGCATGAGGTAGCCCCGGCGTCGGTCATTGAAGTTCGACAGAGAAGCTGCCGATCAAAACCGAAGAGCTTTCGGAGCAACTTGCTCCCCGAAGGAGAGTCATGTCAGTTTCGGGAATTTCCACCAGCAGCCTTTACAACGCACAAAGCATCGAGAGTAATGCTCAGAAAATCCAACAAGAATTTCAGCAGCTCGGAAAAGACTTGCAGGCGGGAAATCTGTCCGCCGCGCAATCGGATTTTTCCACGCTGCAAGCCTTGGTGCCGCAATCCACTTCCGCTTCCACAGCCGCTGCCTCATCGCAGAGCAGCAATCCCATCGCGCAGGCCTTCAGCCAGCTCGGCAAAGACCTCCAATCCGGCAATCTGTCCGCTGCCCAGCAGGATTTTTCTACGATCCAGCAGGACTTCGAGAGTCAGGCCGCGCAAAGTCAAAGTCAAGCGACAACGCAAGGCCACCATCATCATCACGGTGGCGGCTCAGACGGGATTAGTGAACTGCTCAGTCAACTGGGCACGGCGCTCCAGTCGGGCGATCTCTCGGGGGCGCAACAGGCCTACAGTTCGCTCACCCAGCAATTGCAGGGGGCCTCGTCCACGACTTCCGCTTCTTCGACTGCCGATAGCAGTGGCGTGCAGGGGGACACCATCAACCTGTCGATCACCATCTGAACCACCCGGGGCATCTCGCGTCCTTCTCCAGTGACGCGGGACCGATGAGCGCGCTCCGCTTAACGCAACGTCCTCTTATTGACTTATTGCATTTTTGCGGTAGGCTTGGGGGCGTTCCATTGAGGAGGCGTTCCATGGCTTACAACAGTAATGCACAAAACACCGGTTTAGTTGCGGGGATTCGCCAGGGATCCACACGAGCGATGATCTGGGGAGTGCTGCTGGTCATCTTTGGGATGCTGGCGATCGCTGCGCCTTTTCTTGCGGCGGTGGCGGTAAGCGTCGTGATTGCGTGGCTCATCGTTTTGGCGGGAGTGGTTCATATCGCGCTCGCTTTCCATGCCCATGGCGCGGGCACCACAATCTGGAGATTGCTGGTCGGCATCGCCTACCTGTGTTTTGGCGGATATCTCATCGTGCATCCGGTGCTGGGCGTCGCCTCGCTCACCCTGCTGCTGGCATCGCTGTTTCTGATCGAAGGCGTCCTGAATATCGTTTCTTTTTTCAAAATGCGTGGCACACAGGGATCAAGCTGGGTGCTGCTCGATGGCATTGTCACGCTCTTGCTCGGCGGCATGATTTACATGCAATGGCCGTCCAGTTCGGCGTGGGCAATCGGCACCCTGGTGGGCGTGAGCCTGATTTTCAGCGGAGTTACGCGGATCGCACTTTCGCTGGCCGTGCGCCGGGTTGCTACCGAGGTATCGACCACACGATTAGCGGCCTAGTCACTGGTTAAGAGCCCCATGCCGGAGATGCCCGTAGGTCGCGCGATGTGGGAGACTTGTGTCTCGATGTTCGCCCAGATAAAGTAAAAAAAACGCACTCCGATAGCTGCCTGACAGTCCTGACGACGAACCTTGGCAAAGTGAGTCTTGGCCAAGTGACGAAGAGGAGGAAGAACAAATGGGAGGACTGATCCCATTAAGCGACGCATCGCGGCGACCCACGCGAATGC
>Ga0302319_10024316_pt1 | contig 10775 bp, 10 predicted proteins | sample Bog_T0_2_FD_203319 | JGI IMG/M metagenome (GOLD analysis project Ga0302319, IMG submission 203319) | Peat permafrost microbial communities from Stordalen Mire near Abisko, Sweden - Bog_T0_2 | ecosystem: Environmental > Terrestrial > Soil > Wetlands > Peat | place: Sweden: Abisko, Stordalen Mire... | reverse complement strand
CGTGCGTGCTGTTCAGACGAGCTGACCTTCTAGCGTTCGACGTGGGTTGGGCAGCCGGCAGGCCATCGAGAGCGAACCCTGCTGGTCACGTTCGCTCACGCGCAACAAGACCGCAGAACACGGCGCACCGACGCCTCGCTGACGTTCGCGCTCGGCCGCCCTGCCCCGGCCGTGATGGAGCAGCGTGGCCACACCGACGCCCGCCTGACGCTGCGCGTCTATGCCGGCGCGATGTGCCGGAGCCCGCAGGAGCGTGATCTCCGCAAGGCCCTCTTCGATGGCCTGATTGGGCACCAACGGGCTCTAGAGCCGGATTCTGCAGCGCAGACGCGTCTCACGGCACCGCGCCAAAGCCCGCCAGTGGCCCATTCAGACCTGCCGACCGCGCGCTCCCGCGCGCCGACCAAAACGCCGAGTAGTCGCCCGCAGGACCGGCTGGCGCGCCTCCTTCGCTGTGGAAACGGGGGTCTCGAGCGGCGCCAGCCCACCCGCTGCTGATCGTCCAGTGCGCGAGCGAGACCAGTCGGTTCGAGGCGCTCGTTAACACGCAGATGCGACACTCTCGACGATGGCCGTGAAGGAGCCGAATCGAAGTCATGACGGCGATCGGGAGGCCGCACTGAAAGCGCGAGCGAGCGCGTACTGAGAGGAGATCAACGATGGCGGCAACGCTGAAGCTGACGCATAGGACGATAGGTGTCGAGGTTCGTCGTGGCACCTACGACATCGTGGTCGACGGCGCGCGTGCCGGGTCGGTCGAATTGAACGGCACGGTCGAGATACCAGTCGAACCTGGACGTCACACTCTGCAAGTCCGCGATGGCCGAAACTCCAGCCAAACTCGGACCTTCGACGCCGCCGAGGGCGACATCGTCGGCTTCCGATGCGGCGGAAAGAGGCCTTTGCCGATCTTTCTCGCGTCCTTCGTCGTTCCCAGCCTCGCACTCTCGCTCAGACGCCAGTAGGCGCGGCTCCGATCAGAGCGCGGGCGCCGCTCACGCGAGGAGTCGGGATGCGGCGCTGGCGACAGACCCCACGCGGCGGCGTTTCCTTCCCCGACCGGCGAAGGTCACCACGTCCGCCGCTGCTGGGACGGACGTTGACCGCTCACGCCCCCGGTCAGGCGGGCGAGACGTCGTGTTCGGCGACGGCGAGCGTGAGTAGCTCCGCGGCGGGGGTGGAGCGTGACGCGATCAGGCAGGTGTGGCCGGCCTGCACCCACGCGACGATGTTCGCGCCGTCCGCACGCGCGAGCCAGTAGCGGACGCCGGCGCGGGTGGTGAGGCGTCCCGTGGCGCCGTAGTCGAGCGGGCCAGATCGTCGTGATCACGCATGATCGAGAGATCGCGGCACGGATGCCGCGGCGGATCGAGATGCTCGACGGGCGTGTCGTCGCCGACACAACGCGAGGGGTCCATTGACCGCTCGGGCGCCGCTGGCGCCGTCGAAGCTGCGGCTCGGCGAACGGGCAGACGCTGTTCGGACAGACCGAGGAGCTGCCGGATGCGGCGCCGGCGATGATCGCAAGGATCGGCCCGATGACGCAGGTCCACTGATCAGGCCATTGACAGCCCGGCCAAAGGGACCGTCAGGCATGCGTCACCGCACACTCATCGCCACGTCCGTCATCGCGGTGCCGTCGTCTTGCTGCTCGTGTTGCGGCGACAGCACGTGATTCCTCTGGCGGCTTCGCTGCGCGTCATCTCTGAACATCGATGAGCGTCCCGAATGAGTGTCAGACTGCGGGACCATCTGGTGAAACGTAGGAGCCGTTTTCCGGTATCTCGTCTGGCTGCTTAGCCGGCGACTCCGGCCCACGTCACCGTATCGAGGATCGGCTGTTATGAGGCGCGCCCTGATCCAGGTCTGCGGGAGCCACCGGCCGCCGACCAGGCGGTGCGCACTACCTGCGCCGCATCGCGGAGCGCGTCTCTCGTCTGCAGGCCCGAAACGCATACGCCCACGATCGGTGTAGATATCGCAACGCCTTGGACATCCGAGGAGTTACGTTTCGGTAACACCAGGTCTACCGTTCGGTAACAAGAGGTCGCTGAGCCAGCAATACGTTTGCGGCTCACCGGGTCTGGTCGTTGCGCCCTGAGGGCGAGCGCGGTGTCCGGGTTACATCTCGACTCCCTGGAGGAAGAACAATGAGTAACATCGATTGTCGCGCCCACACGCGCTTCGGGAGACGGACGATCCGGCTCTATACGGTCGTTATGGCTGCCGTCGGTGCCGCCGTAGCCTTCGGCGCCTTGGGTGGCAGCCCGAGCTCCGCCGCCACCGGCCATTCGGCCAGCGTCAACTGGGCAACCGTCACCTCGGTGAAGGCCGGCGGCGGAATGGCGGCGTTGGTCGCTGCCGCCAAGAAGGAAGGCAAGCTGAACACCATCACGCTGCCGGACAACTGGGCCAACTACGGGACCCAGATCAAGGAGTTCAAGGCCAAGTACGGGATCACGGTCAACGACGCGATCCCCGAGGGCTCAAGCGCTCAGGAGATCCAGGCGATCCAGAGCGGTCGCGGCAGCTCCACGGCTCCGGACGTCGTCGACGTGGGTGAGAGCTTTGCGGTTGCCGACGCCAACCTGTTCGCGCCGTACAAGGTCGCGACCTGGAGCGACATCCCCGCCGGCAACAAGGCCGCAAACGGCGACTGGTACAACGACTACGGCGGATACGTCTCCTTCGGCTGTGACCTGGCGGTCGTCCCGAGCTGCCCGACAACTTGGGCGGGACTCGAGGGGTCGGCCTACAAGAACGCGGTCGCCCTCAACGGCGTCCCGGGACAGGCCGGTGCGGCGACCGGCGCTGTGTTCGCTGCGGCGATCAACAACGGCGGCAGCCTCACCAACGCGCAGCCGGGTCTGACGTTCTTCAGCACGCTGAAGTCGGACGGCAACTTCAACTCCACCGACTGCGACTCCTCGTCCGTGATCGAAGCCGGACAGTGCCCGATCATCATCAACTGGGACTTCCTCAACGTCGCCGGCGCGTGGGGTCTTCCGTCGACCGCGAAGTGGAAGGTCGTCGTCCCGACCGGCACGCCGCTCGGTGAGTTCTACGCCCAGGCGATCTCCAAGACCGCCCCCGACCCCGCCGCCGCCCGGCTGTGGGAGGAGTTCCTTTACTCGACCACGGGTCAGAACAACTTCCTGAAGGGCTTCGCGCGTCCAGTCGAGCAGGCGGCGCTGGTCAAGAACGGGACGATTGACAAGGCCGCCTACAAAGCGCTGCCACTCGTCCCGGGCAAGCCCGTGCTGCCGACCCCGGCTCAGACCACGGCTGCGGCGACCCTGATCGCGGCTGGCTGGAGCTCCTAGCCATCAGCAGCACCGGGGCGATGTCTGCAGCAACGAGCCCCGCGGCGCCCCGGCGCCGCGGGGCTCGGCGCATTCCGCTCACGTGGCTCGGGATGCTGCCGTTCCTGCTCTACATGCTGGTGTTCCTGGGAGCGCCGCTGTACGTGGTGGTGCACGGCGCGCTGACGGCGAATGGCCACTTCACGCTGTCGAACTTCTCCGCGATCCTCACCCAGGCCCAGTACCTGATCCCGCTGAAGAACAGCGTGATCCTGTCGCTGTGGACCTCGCTCGGGCCTGCGATCCTCGGCCTCGCGCTCGCAGCGGCCGTGGTGGCAGGCCCGCGCGACGGCGTGCTGCGCCGGGTTGTCTCGAGTGCCTCTGGCGTCTTCGCCTACTTCGCCGGAGCGCCCCTGGCCTTCGTCTGGTTCGCCTCCCTCGGGACGCTTGGAGTGATCACAGTCTTCTTCAAGACCACGCTCGGCTATGACCTCGCCAAACACTTCGATATCTCCTCGCAGCTGGGCGTCGGCATCTGTTACTTCTACTTCCAGATCCCGCTGATGGTGATCTTCATGACGCCGGCGCTTGAGGGCCTCAAACCCGAGTGGGAGGAGGCCGCCAGGAACCTCGGCGCCACCCGCCGCTCCTACATACGCCACGTCGCGGCACCGGTGCTGGCGCCGTCCTTCATCGCCGCCTGGTTGATCCTGTTCGGCTCCGCGTTCTCCGCCTTCGCAACGATGCTCGCGCTGGACGGCTGCACCCAGGTTGTCGTCCCCTGCAAGATCTACTTCGAGATGTCCAACAACGTGCTGACCAACTCGATCCCGTTCGGACTCGCGCTAGGCACGGAGATGATCGCCGTGGTTGGGATCGTCATGATCTTCTACTGGTGGGTGCAGCGGCGCGCTGGACGGTGGCTGCGATGAGCGCCATCGAGTTCGAGGCCATCGCGCCACGCCGGGTCGCGCCGCCGCAGCCACGGACGGCGGCCCGTCCCCGGCCACGGGCCTGGCGCGTCCTGATCCTGGTCTCGATGGCGGTCTTCTACGTGCTGCCACTCGTTTGCGCCGTCAAGTTCAGCCTGATCAACCAGAAGGGCACCTACGGGCCACAGAACTACACGGCGATCGTCAACAACGGTGCGCTGAGCGACGCGCTGATCCTGTCGCTCGAGATCGCCGCGATCACCGCGGCCGTCGCCGTGCTGCTTGTTTTCCCGACCACCGTCCTGGTGCGGCTGAAGCTGCCGAAGCTGACGGTCGTGATGGAGGCCGTCACGATCCTGCCGATCGTGGTGCCGCCGATCGTCATCGCAGCCGGGTTGCTGCAGATGAAGGAGACGGCGCCGCTGTGGGTCGTCAACACGTTCTTCAACCACCCGCTGACGATCCTGACGCCGCTGTACGTGGTCCTGGCGATGCCGCTGATGTACCGCGCCATCGACACCGGCCTGCGGGCGATCGATCTGCACACCCTGGTCGATGCGTCACGCAGCCTCGGCGCCGGTTGGCCGACGACGCTGTGGCGCGTGGTACTGCCGAACGTCCAGACCGCCGTGCTGGGCGGCATGTTCCTGACGATCGCCTTGTGCCTCGGCGAGGTGGTGATCGCCAACCAGCTGGATCAAAGCAACCTGACCTTCCCGCTGGAGATGATCCAGTTTGCCTCGCAGGACAATGCGCCCGGTATCTCGGTGGCGATGGCGCTGGTGGCCCTGCTCTTCACCTTCCTGCTGCTGTTCATGCTTTCGTTCCTCGCGCGCCGTCGCGGGGGCAGAACGGCGCGAGTGGTCTGATGACAACGCAGAGCTCCTCGCACCCTGTCGATGCCCAGTTGGCTGCGCCGGCGCCGCTGACGCCAGCGGGCAGCGGCGTGGGGGTCGAGTTCAAGGGTGTCCAGCGCCACTTCGGCGCTGTTACGGCGCTGCAGGGCCTCGACCTCCAGATACACGCCGGTGAACTGGTCGCCCTGCTCGGTCCGTCGGGTTGCGGCAAGACCACCGCGCTGCGGCTGCTGGCCGGCTTCGACCGGCCGGATGCCGGCGCGATCACCGTCGGCGGGCGCGACGTCACCAAGGTTCCGGCGCACAAGCGGGACATGGGCATGGTATTCCAGGCCTACAGCCTGTTCCCGAACATGTCGGTGCGCCAGAACGTCGCGTTCGGCCTGCGGATGCGCGGCCGGGCGAAGGCGGACCGCCTGACGCGTGCCGACGAGCTGCTCGAGATGGTGGGCCTCGGCGACGCCGGTGACCGCTACCCCTATCAGCTGTCCGGTGGCCAGCAGCAGCGGGTCGCCATCGCCCGGGCGCTGGCGATCGAGCCGACCGTGCTGCTCCTGGACGAGCCGCTGTCGGCGCTCGATGCGCGCGTCCGCCACCAGCTGCGCGGCGAGATCCGCCAGGTCCAGCAGCGGCTTGGGATCACCGCGCTGTTCGTCACCCACGACCAATCGGAGGCGCTGTCACTGGCCGACCGGGTTGGCGTCATGAGTTCCGGTCGGCTCGAGCAGATCGACACTCCCGAGAACGTCTACCGGTACCCGGCGACCGCGTTCGTGGCGGAGTTCGTCGGCGCGATGAACCGCGTTGGCGGTCGGATCGGCGACGACGGCCAGGTCGTCGTGCTCGGCCAGCGCATACCGCCGACCACACCTGACGCCTACGCACCCGGCACCGCGGTCGAGGCGCTCCTGCGACCGGAGGCACTCCAGGTGACGCTTGACTCCGGCGGGCCTGGGGAAATCATCGAGCGCACGTTTCTCGGCTCGTCGGTGCGACTGCGGGTGAGCCTTGAAGACGGCCACGAGCTCCTGGTTGAGGGGCCGAGTCACGGTGCCGTCCTGCCGCTCGGCGCCCGCGTGACGTTGAGGGTGGTCGCAGACCGGGTGGCCGTCACCGAGCGGGGAGCCCCCGCGCCGGCGATCTCGCCCCAGCTCTGATCCGAGCCAGACGAGCCGCGGGCACCGCACGTGAGCGGCCAGCCAGTCGCGCGGCGGCGCGAGCTACTGGCTCACTCGAGGCCGTCGAGCACGGCGGCGGCGTGCCCGAGCGCCATCGTCATCCCCAGGCCCGAGGTCACCTCCACGACTCGTGCACCCGCGAACGGGACGGCCACGACGAAATGATTACCGGCGGTGGCGAGCCGCCCGTCGGCGGCGGTTGGATAGATGCCGATCCACCGCTCACGCACGTCGAGCGTTGGGGCGCCGAGCAGTCGCCGCGCTTCGCCCAGCAGCAGCTCGTCGAGGCGCTCCTCGCGGAACGGCGTATGGGTGTCGCCGTAGGAGTGGGTGTCACCGATGATCAGATCCCCTTGCGGCAGTTGCGCCACGATCAGGTGGATTCCCGCCTCGAGGAGCTCCGGCCGCTCCGCGCGAATGCGTTCGCGGACGCTGTCGGCGGCGGCCTGCGCGGTGAACGCCGGGTAGCGGATCATGCTCAACCCGGTCATCAGCGCCGGCGCGTAGACGCGTTTATCGGGCGCTGCGACGCGCAACATCTGGAGCTTGCACAGCGTGAGCTCCGAGAGGCTGTCGGGCGGACCTGGCGGGAGCGCGGCGTAATCGGGGCCTGGGCAGATCACGAGCTTGGGCGCCCGCACGCTCAACCTCATACTGTGCACCACCCCAGGCTCGATCGCGTGGACGGCGGCGCCCCACTCGACGCGCGCGCCATCGTCCTGCTCGAGCAGGCGCGCAAGCCCGCCCACCGCAGCGCGGGGATCGACCCGCAGATCGAGCGTGCCGTGCATCGCGCCGAGCACCTCACGGGTCGGTATCGGTGCCAGCCGAGCCGCTTCCTGCGCGGTCAGCATGCGCGCCTCGCGGCGCGGGTTGGCGGCGGTTCCCTCGAGCACCGCGAGCTCATCGCCCGTGCGGGCCACGAGCAGGGTGCCGGCGTCGCGTACGACGATTCGTGCGCGGGCACCGAGCTCGACCCACCGCGCGCGCGTGCGAAGCGCACATTCGAGGTCGTCGCCGTCGCCGACGCCGGTGATGAAGGCGTGCCCGAAGTTGCGCACACTCGCCCCGACGGCACGGCGGTCGCGCTCGAGCAGCGCCACGCGCAACCCGCGGCGACGTCCCTCGAGTGCATGGGCGAGGCCGACGATCCCCGCACCCACGACGCAGAGATCGACGTCGATCGTCTCGTGCCTGCCGGGCGTCGCCATGTTGTAGATGCAAATCGATGCGGCGGACGGCTGATGTTGCCATCCGGTGACGGCTCAGCGGCGCTCGTTGGCGCGGCATAGAGGCGCTTGTAGAGTCAGACCGATGACTTCGACCTTCGTCGCCAATGGCCGCAGCTACAGCGTTCCAGCGCGCCCTGTCCTCGCGATCTGCGCCGATGGCTGGGATCCCGAGTACGTGGACGACGCGCTCGAGCGCTCGCTCATGCCACGCCTGGCCGAAGTGCTCGCCGACGGCGGTAGCTACGTGTTGGCCCGCGCTCAGATGCCCACGTTCACCAACCCCAACAACGTCGCGATAGTGACCGGGGTGAGCGCCGCGCGAAACGGCATTGCCGGAAATCACTACCGCGACGAGCGCGGTGTGGAGGTTCAGTTGACCGATCCGAGCTTCCTGCGCGCGACCACGATCCATGCCGCGGCGCACCACGCCGGGCTCAGCGTCCTCTGCGTGACCGCCAAGGACAAGCTGCGGGCTCTGCTCGCTTCTGGCGGGGTCCCGGCCTTCAGCGCCGAGCTCGCGCACGAGCAGAACAGCCCCGACGGGACGCCGCTGACGGATGTCGTCGGAGCAGCGAACCCGGGCATCTACGACTGGCGGCTGTCGCCCTACACGATCGACCTCGCTGTCGCGCTGGCCGCCCGCCTCGAGGCCACGCTCGTCTATGCGTCGCTCACCGACTTCGTCCAGCACGCCGCCGCGCCGGGGGAGGCCATGGCCGACGAGTTCTACGCTGCTGTCGATGCGTCGATCGGCAGCGCGCTCGATGCCGGCTTTGTCGTCGGCCTAGTCGCCGACCATGGCATGCGGGCCAAGACGCTCCCTGACGGTAGCCCCAACGTCCGCTTCCTCGACGACGCGCTGGCCGACGCCGGCGTGCGTGGCGGTCACACGCTGTGCCCGATCACGGACCCCTACGTGGTCCATCACGCGGCGCTCGGTTCGCTCGCCTGGGTTCATCTCGATGACCTCGACGAGCTCGATCGGGCCCGTGGCGCGCTCGCGGCGCTGTCGGGCGTCGAGGCCGTGCTCGACCGCTTCGCCGCCGCCGCCGCTTTCGATCTGCCGGCGGACCGGATCGGCGACCTGATCGTGCTGGCCGACGGGACAACTGTGCTCGGCAAGTCGCTTGGTGCCCACGACCTCAGCGCCCTGCACGGAGCTCTGCGCTCGCACGGAGGGCTGCACGAGCAGACCGTGCCGATGATCCTCACCCATCCGCTGCGCGACGGCGCGCTCCGCGGGCGCGAGCTGCGCGGCTGCGACCTCCACGACCTGCTCCTCAACGAGCTCGCCTGAGCCGAGACGATGACCGCGCTCGCCACCCTTCGCGTGCACTCCCCCTACAGCGGCGAGCTGGTGGGCGAGGCGCCGCTAGCCGACCTCGCGCGGACGCGCGCGATGCTCGATGCGGGCGCGTCCTACGTGGACGAGCTTCCCCGCCACGAGCGCTCGCGCATCCTCTTCGCCGTGGCCGACGCCCTAACGGGGCGCCTACAGGAGCTCGCGGAGCTGATCAGCGCCGAGTCGGGGCTCTGCCTCACGGACACGCGTCACGAGGTCGCGCGCGCCGTCGACGTCTTTCGCTTCGCGGCCATCGAGGCTCTCCGCGACGACGGCGAGACCTTCGCGGGCGACGTCTCGCCCCACGGCCGCGACCGTCGCGCCCACACGCTCAGGGTTCCCGTCCGCCTGGTCGCGGCGATCACGCCGTTCAACCATCCTCTCAACCAGGTGGCGCACAAGCTCGCGCCGGCTATCGCCGCCGGCGCGCCGATCGTCCTGAAGCCCTCGGAGAAGACGCCCCTGAGCGCGTTTGCCCTGGTCGAGTTGATCCGGAGCGCCGGGCTGCCCGAGCCGGCGGCGCAGGTTGTCTGTGGCGACCCCCCCGAGATCCTCGAGGCATTCCTCTCGCACGAAGCGGTCGAGGTAATTTCCTTCACGGGCGGGGTTGCCGTCGGCAAGTCCATCGCCGCCCGCCTCGGTTTTCGGCGTGCCGTGCTCGAGCTGGGCGGCAACGATCCCCTGATCGTCCTCGACGACGCCGATCTGGAGGAGGCAGCGGAGCTCGCGGTGCGCGGCGCCTTCCAGAATTCGGGCCAGCGCTGCACTGCGGTCAAGCGGATCATCGCCGTCGAAGCCATTGCCGACGCGCTGGCTGCTCGCATCACGGAGGCCGCGGCGGCGCTGCGTGCCGGGGACCCGATGGACGAGAGCACCGATGTCGGCACGGTGATCGACGAGGCCGCGGCGAGGACGATCGAGGGGCGCGTCCAGGCCGCCGTGGCCGCAGGCTCCGAGCTCCTCTACGGCGGCGAGCGCGACGGGGCTCTGCTGACCCCGGCGGTGCTCGACCACGTGCCGGCTGGTGTCGAGCTCGTCGCTCGCGAGACGTTCGGCCCGGTCGCACCGATTATTCGCGTTGCCGACCTCGACGAGGCGATCGCGGTCGCCAACTCGACGCCCTATGCGCTCTCTAGCGCCGTCTGCACATTCGACTGGCGCGCGATAGCGCGCTGCATCCGCGAGCTCCGGGCTGGGACCGTGAACGTGCGCGAGGTGCCGGGCTGGCGCACCGAGCTGACACCGTTCGGCGGTGTCGGTGACAGCGGTCTCGGCGTCAAGGAGGGGGTGCGCGACGCAATTCGCGCGATGTCCTTCGCCAAGCTCTACACGCTTCCCTGGTCGTGAGCGACGCCGCTGCGACCGTGGCCGAGATCATCGTGGCCTGCCGCTCGATGGAGGGACTGCCCTATGACGGCGAGCCGGTCGATCAGCTCCAGCACGCGCTCCAGTGCGCCTGGCTCGCGCAAGCGGAGCGCGACGACGACGACGGCTTCGTGATCGCCTGCTTGCTGCATGACATCTCGCGGGCGCCGGCGGTCGCCGGGATCGCCTACGACGGTCCGCGCGAGCACCATGGCGAGGCGACGGCGCGCTGGCTCGAGCCGCGCGTCGGTGCGCGCGTCGCGTGGCTAGCCGAGCAGCACGTCGCGGCCAAGCGCTACCTGGTCGCCACCGATCCCTCCTACCAGGGGCAGCTGAGTGAGGTCTCGGCACGCACCCTGCAGGCGCAAGGCGGAGCGATGAGCCCCGCTGAGGTCGGGCGCTTTCGGGCCAACGCGGATTGGGAACAGGCGGTTGCGCTGCGACGGATCGACGACCGCGGCAAGGTCGTGGACCTCGAGGTTCCGGCAATCGAGGCCTACCGCGACACGCTCATGCGGGTGGTCGAGGCGGCGTGCGTCGCGACGGCGTGAGCAGCGCCGGCGCCGC
>Ga0302319_10024312_pt1 | contig 10776 bp, 5 predicted proteins | sample Bog_T0_2_FD_203319 | JGI IMG/M metagenome (GOLD analysis project Ga0302319, IMG submission 203319) | Peat permafrost microbial communities from Stordalen Mire near Abisko, Sweden - Bog_T0_2 | ecosystem: Environmental > Terrestrial > Soil > Wetlands > Peat | place: Sweden: Abisko, Stordalen Mire... | reverse complement strand
TTTAATCGCCGATGGCGGCGCCATTGCGGCACAAGCGCAGACGGTTAACCAAGGAGGCCTGGTCGAGGCCAATTCGGTGCGGAATGACAATGGTGTCATTGAACTGCTTGCGAGCGACAGCCTAACTTTGGGGGCCGATTCCACGATTTCCGCACAAGGCGGCCCCTCAGGCGTCAGCGCTGGTGGCACAGTCAAAGTAAGCTCGGAAAACAATTTCTCCGACGAGGCGGGGTCTGCCATCACGGTTGCCGGCGGTGCTCAGGGCGGCAATGGTGGACAGGTTGAAATTTCAGCCGGGCAGATGAGCGAACTTCGGACCCGCATCAGCGGTGCGGCCGCCCCCGGTTTCTCCGGCGGCTCATTATTGATCGACCCGACCGACGTCACTATGGACGACGCTTATGTAAGCGGATTGGACAATGATATCAACAGCGGCATGGCGCAAATCAATGTGGCTGCCGACCATAATATTGAACTAACGACCTCGACGCCTTGGCAGACCGCGGATGCGACCAGCCCCGCCTCGGTTAATCTGGTGGCCGGGAATAATATTACGGTGGATGACAACTCAGGGATCCTGGCCGGTCAAAATGTTTCCCTAAAACTCACGGCTGGCGCCGCCTTTGTGCCCACTGCCGCACAACCGACCCCGCCTTCCGGCAGCGACGGTATTTATTTGGGCAACAGTTTGGGCAATGCGATCATTCAGACGCAGAACGGGGACATCAATCTTTGGGCCGCCAACGAAGTGCAGGTCGGTTGGCAGGGCGCTGCTGCGGGCGGCATCGTTAATCCGGGGGTCGGCTCCATTACCACCACCGCTGGTGGCAGTATCAATATCACCACGATTTACGGGGACGTCAATGCGGGAGCAAATCCGCAGGGGTTTAATTTTCAAAGAAGCGCGCCCTATTACACGGTTCCTCGTTATGTGGGCGGCAATCTGGGCGGCATCAGCACCGCGGCGGGGGGAAATGTCACCATTAGCGCGGGTGGAAACGTTATCAGTTATCTAGCCTCTGGCATCCTGGCGGATGCGGCTGATGATGGCGGCTCAGGCGCTTTTGGTCCGGAACCGGGGAACATCACAATTACGGCCGGCGGCAATGTGTATGGGCATTATGTGCTGGCCAATGGCGTGGGAACCATAACTGCCGGCAACACGATTGGGGGACCCAATGGCACAGATCCCTTTGCACTCAGTCTCATCGACGGCATTTGGAATGTGAATGCGCCATACGGAAATATTTATCTGCAGGAGGTGCGGAACCCCAATGGCGATTTTAACAGCGTCGGTAACCAATCCTCGCCCGGGACCCACTTGTTCAATTACGGTCCGCAAGCGACGGTCGATCTGACCGCGGGCGACGGAGTGTATTTAACCGGTTTGGAAGTCCCGCGACTCTCGTCCACGACGACGCCCAATCAAGTTCAGGTCATTTACCCGCCGATTTTGGATATCACGGCGGGCGCCGGCGGCGTGACCTTGCAAGACAATGTGACTTTGTTTCCCTCGGTGGATCAAAATTTAAACATCACTACCACGGGCGGGGGAAGTTTGGTGTCCGCACCGAACCAAGTCGGGGCGACCCCGGAACTGCTCATGTCCGACAGTTCCAATACCAAGTGGATGCAATTTACCACTGGGTCGGTCCCTTATAGTTTTAGCGATAATGATAATAGCGCCACGGTGCCGGTGCAAGTCGGCAACCCCAATCCGGTAATTGTCAATATCTCTGGCAATATGGAGGGCCTGAATCTGGTCACTTCCAAAGCGACTGAAATCACGGTGGGGGGCGACATGATCAACTGCGGTTTTTCGGGACAAAATTTGCATGCCAGTGATGTCACGTCCATCACGGTGGCCGGGCAGATTTATAATACGAGCCCGTATTCCTACGTTGATAATGTCGCCATTCCCAACGTGCCCGCCACGGACTTGTTGCCCGGCATGGGTTACGCATGGAACGATATTTTTACCCTGGCGGTAAATAAGTCCGCCATCGACGGCTTGGCCATACCCGCCGGTACGCCGGCCTCCCAATGGGCCTCTGATGCGTTAGTAATTGCTTCCGTTTTCGGAGTGACGTATCAGGGCGGCCAGTACAGCGCGAATGCTCCAAATTTCCTCTATAACCCGGCCACCGGACAATTGGGTTACTCGGGCCAGATGGAGCAGTCCGTCTTGTCAGCGCTGGCAACTCCCGGGCAGCCGATCTATGTTTTGCACCTGGTCAACGGTGTGCCGGTGATGGGCGCCAACGGACACCTTGAATTGGATGCCGTCGATTGGGCTCCTGCGTCAGACGTTGAGGCTCTCTATAACGAAGCCTTGAACGCACCCAGCGCCACTCAAGCCGGAGCCGGTTATTCCCTCGGCGGTCCTGGCCAGTTTGATATTAATGCCGGCTCAATTTCCCTGGGCAATTCTTCGGGCATTCTTTCCTGCGGCGTGTACGATCAGGTTGACACGTTTGACCGTTTTCAGAATCTCGCTTCCATTACTCCGTCCGGAGCCGCAGTGAATGTGAAGGTGGCGGGTGATCTGGATATGCTGACCTCGACCATCGCGGCGTTGGGAGGCGGCGACGTCAACGTCACCAGCGCCGGCGGCTCGATGGATCTGGGACTACAGGAGGCGCCCGATGCGCGGCGCGGGGTGGGTTTTGGCATCTTCACTGCCGGCGAGGGGAATGTCAATGTCACCGCCTTGGGCGACATAAACATTGACGGCTCCCGGATCGCGACGTTCAACGGTGGTAATATTAACATTGATTCACTACAAGGAACGGTGAATGTGGGAAGCGGCGGCGACACATATAACGGCGTGCAGTATGACTATGTGAATCCAGTGACGGGTCAGGCGTCTTATTATCAAGAGTATACCTTTGGCAGCGGCATTTTGGCGAATACTCTGGCGCCTGGGACAGCACAGTTTCCTCTGCCCCTGAACAGCGCCAGTGTTCCCGGAAACATCACGGTGGAAGCTCCCCGGGGCAACATTGTCGCCTCCCTGGGCGGTATTACCCAGGAGTCGCTGGGTGGAAATACTCCTGCCGGTCCAATTATTACCTTGATCGCCGGCTCCGTGACCTCGGGGGCGGAGGGCGCTCCGAATTACTCGCCCGGCTACGCTGGCAATATCGATTTGGGAGAATCCGGCGTGATTGGCGGCACGGTCAACCTGACGGCCAATGGCAATATAACTGGATTGGTAATTTCCCGTCAGAACAGCACCATCGCCGCTGCGCAAAATTTCAACGGCTCGGTGCTTTCCGCGGGTCTGGCAACAGTTTCGGGTGGCGTTAGTGTGGTTGGCGTCATTGTTGGCGTTGGCGGCGCCAATGTGTCCGGCGCCAGCGTGACCGCCGACGTGCTGGGCCAGAATGTGTCCGTTAATGGCGGAGCTTCCGAATCCACCTTGGGAGCCACCGCTTCGGCCACCGCCGCCTCTCAATCGGCAGCCAATCAGTCTGATACCCAGGCCAAAGAACAGCTCGCCAACAATGACGACAGCTCGGATGACGATCTGAAAAAGAAAAAGCTTCATCCGGTGCTTCAACGGGTCAAGCGGGTCACAGTAATATTGCCGGACCGGACTTAAATTTGGGCCGAAGGTCCGTAATTTGATACCTGGGCTGGAGCGAGTCCGGGTGTTTTAACGGGGCGATTTTCTACCAATAGGCCGCTCCTGACGGAGCTCAAAACAGTCAGGTTCATGGGCGGTGAGCCGGTTCGAATGGAACAGGAAGCTACCCTGACTCTCTTCCTATTTGTCCTTTTGACCGACCAATCTCGCATTGTACAGGTGGGACAAAGACATTTCCGTTGATTTGCGAAATCAACGCGGGAATGATTTACCTGATTTAATGAACGACCAGCCCAACCGTGAGGTGGAGGTCTTTACGGAGGCCATCCAATTGCCGGCCAGCGGACGCGCCGCCTATCTGGAGCGTGTTTGTGGCGGCGATGCGAAGTTGCGCCAAAAAGTTGAGGCCTTGCTTCGAACCCATGATCGCGTGGGAGATTTTCTCGAAGTCTCGCCTCAGAAAACGGCGATCGGAGTCAGGCCGGAAACGGCCGCGGGTGAAAAGGCGGGGGACTGCATTGGTCGCTACAAACTGTTGCAGCAAATTGGCGAGGGTGGTTGCGGGGTGGTTTACATGGCCGACCAGCAAGAACCGGTTCGCCGCCGGGTGGCCTTAAAAATCATCAAGCCGGGCATGGATACCAAGAATGTGATCGCCCGATTCGAAGCGGAGCGCCAGGCGCTGGCCATGATGGATCACCCCAACATCGCCAAGGTTTTCGATGCGGGGGCGACGAATTCGGGGCGGCCCTACTTTGTCATGGAGCTCATCCGGGGCATCAAGATCACGGATTACTGTGATGAATATTCGTTGACCACGGAGGAACGATTGAAGCTGTTTGTTCAAGTTTGCCAGGCGGTCCAACATGCGCATCAAAAAGGAATCATCCATCGGGATATTAAGCCTTCCAATATTCTCGTGACCACGACCATGCAAGGCGCCGCCATGCCCATGGTGATTGATTTTGGCATCGCCAAAGCCACGACGAATCAGCAGTTGACGGACAAAACGCTGTTCACCGCTTTCGAGATGCTCATTGGGACACCGGCTTACATGAGCCCGGAGCAGGCGGCCATCACCAGTGTGGATGTGGATACCCGCACGGACATTTACAGTCTGGGTGTGTTGCTCTACGAATTGTTGACTGGTCTGACACCGTTTGACACCGGAGAGCTGCTGAAATCGGGCCTCGATGAAATTCGCCGGGTGATTCGAGATCAGGAACCCCTTCGCCCCTCGACCCGCCTCAGCAAGATGACGATTGCTGATTTGACGACCGCCGCCGTACATCGCAAGTCCGAACCGCCAACGTTGATCCGCGTTATTCGCGGTGATCTGGACTGGATTGCGATGAAAGCCCTGGAGAAGGATCGCACCCGGCGCTATGAAACCGCCTACGGAATGGGGCGGGATGTGGAACGTTATCTGGCGAATGAACCCGTTTCGGCGCGTCCCCCCAGCAAGTTTTATAAGTTTAAAATGACGGTTGTGCGCAATAAACTTCTCTTTATTGGCCTGGCTGTGATTGCTCTGCTGCTGATTCTGGGGTTGGTCATCGTTTCGGCGTCACTGGCGAGGGAACGGCAGGCGCGCCGGGAGGCCGATGCCGCGTTGCGGCAGGCGAAAACTGACGAGGCCAAGGCCCAAACGGAAGCGGTCAGGAGCCGGCAGGCGACGGCATTTCTCGAGGACATGTTGCGGGGTGTGGGGCCTTCGGTTGCTCGCGGACGGGACACCATCATGTTACGGGAGATTTTGGATCGGACTGCGGACCGCGTGGGCAAGGAATTGACCAATCAACCCTCGGTTGAAGCGGAATTATGCTCTCTCATCGGCCAGTTGTACCTTGAGATCGGGAACTATGACGGAGCGGAAATGACGCAGCGCAGAGCGTTGGCGATTAACCAGAAGTTATTTGGGCCAGCGAGTAAAGAAGCGGCGGCATCACTCGATGAACTTGGTCAGGCGCTGGACAAGGAAGGCAACCTCTCCGAGTCGGAAAACGTGCATCGGCAGGCCCTCGCCATCCGCAAGGGGTTGTATGGCGGACAACATCCGGAAGTTGCCAGTTCCCTCAATGATTTGGCCAGCGTACTTCGCCACCAGGGAAAATCCGAGGACTCCCGGGTTTTGACCCAGGAAGCGCTCGACATCAGGCGGAAGCTGTTCGGAGACGATAGTTTGGCGGTAGCCGACACGCTGCATAATCTGTGTGTCGTTTTAGGTGATGAAGGAAAATGGGTTGAATCCGAGGCGACGGCACGGGAAGAGCTGGCGATCAAACGGAAGCTGCTCGGTCTCGAAGATCCCGCAGTGGCATTGGCGCTCAACGATGTTGCCTGGGCCGCCGGCTCTAACGGCAAACCGGATGAGGCGGAATCCCTGCAACGGGAGGCTCTGGCAATGCAAAGGAAGCTGCTCGGTGAGGAAAATCCCGCAGTGGCGAAAACTTTATCTTCGCTGGGCGAGCGCTTGCGGAAACGGGGAGACCTGACCGCAGCCGCCAATTTGATCGGGACAGCGGTCGCCATCCAGAGAAGAATATCGGGCGAAAACAGCCCGGAATTTTTATACGCCCTGGACAATTTGGCCGTGACGCTGGAAGCCGAAGGGCAGCTGGGGGAGTCGGAGTCGGCACATCGCGAAGCCCTGGCCTGGTGGCGCCAGCGGGAGGGATCGGCAGGCCCGCGAACATTGGCAGAATTGGATGGTCTGGTTGGCGTTCTGGTTGCTCAGAAGAAATTTAAAGAGGCCGGCCAATTGCTGGATGAAACACTGACGACGGAGTTGGTTCGACAGCCCGGGAGCGCAGATCTTTTATACTGGAGGGCCGATCTGGAAACGCGCGCTGGTCGATGCCCGGCCGCCGCCGCGGATGCCGTCTTGGCGTTTGATAACCAGCCGTGGCTGAACCGCTATTCGTTGGTTGCGGCGCTTCTGATCAAGACCCACGATAGTCCGGCCTATGCCAGATTTTGCCGGAAGCTTCTTTCGCTGTTTGCCGGCGCCACTGACATCTATGTTGCCGATCAAGTTGCGAAGTCCTGCCTTTATGGTCCATTTGAAGAGGTCGATCTTAGGGTGGTCGATCAAATCGTTGACACCACGTTGGAGCATGGGACGGGCGATGCCGCTGCCCTGCCGTATTTCCAAGACTCCAAGGCGCTTTCGGAATATCGCCAGGGACATTATGCCGAGGCCATTGAATGGGCGGAAAAGCCGCTTCAAGTTCCCGGCTTGTCGGGGCATGGCCACACCTATGCCGTGCTGGCCATGGCCTACTGGCAGCTGGGGCAGAAAGACGAGGCCCGCACGATGCTGGCCCGGGGAGAAGAATTGCAGCCGGCCAACATGCCGGCCGCCATTGCCGAGGATCCTTCAGATTTGTGGCAGCACTGGCTTTTTGCCCGCATTCAACTGGATGAAGCTGCAGCCCTGATTCAATCCGGTTCAACCATCAATGTCCCCTCCGGCTTGTCGCAGTGAACGGGCGGAAAAATTGTCACCGCAATTTTACGGAAATGTTAGTGATATCCTCAACGAATTTGCCATTATTTGAGACCATGAGTGACGCCACCATATTGTTGGGAGCGGTGGAGCAAGGAGACCCTCAGGCGGCGGGAAAGCTGCTCGAGCTCGTCTATGAAGAACTGCGGCGCCTGGCGGTCAGTAAAATGGCCCGGGAAGCACCCGGCCAGACATTGCAGCCTACTGAGTTGGTGCACGAGGCATGGCTGCGACTGGTTGGCGCTCAAAATCCAAAATTTGAAAACCACGCCCATTTCTTTGCCGCCGCGGCGGAAGCCATGCGGCGTATCCTCATTGACCGGGCTCGCCGCAAGCTCACCGAACGTCACGGCGGCGGTTTTGAACGGGTGGATTTGGAGGGGCAGGACGTGGCCGCCCCAGGAGCGGACCAGGAACTGTTGGCGGTCCACGAGGTGATGGACAAGTTTGCCCAGGAATATCCGGCTCAAGCCCAAGTCGTCAAATTGCGCTATTTTGTTGGGATGACGAATGAGGAGACCGCCCAAATCTTGGATATTTCTGTTTCCACGACCAAGAATTATTGGACCTTTGCCCGCACCTGGATTCTCCAAGAAATCAAGAATTCGTAGTTTGTCCAAAGTGAGAATTCCCGGAAAAATTCGCGCATTGAACCCTTGAACCTAATTGAGTCACGAAGCATTGCCAAAAACCGGCGCCTGATCATCCCTCGCCCCTCAAAGGGGAGAGGGATCAGGGTGAGGGGTGAGACCGTGTAAGTCGTTGGAAATAAACATCCGTTTTTGCCGGTTTATGGAGCGTCCCCTGTTCCATCTGTGTTCTATGCGATCTTTGCGGTAAAATAATCCCGTTTCCCTCTCCGCGCCTCCGCGTCTCCGCGTGAAACTTCTTCGTCTTTCCGGTTTTTCCCGTGTTTCGCGGTTTGAATTCTCCGTCTTCAATTTGGATTGGCCTTTCTTCCGATAAATCTCGCATTGTACTTGTGACGGGGATTCTCCCCGTAAACCAAATATAAGAAAAAGACCTATGAGCACCATCACCACCAAGGACGGAACACAAATTTATTATAAAGACTGGGGCGCCGGTCAGCCCATCGTCTTCAGCCACGGCTGGCCGTTAAGCGCGGATGATTGGGACGCCCAAATGCTGTTCTTTGGCCAAATGGGTTTTCGTGTGATCGCACACGACCGCAGAGGTCACGGACGTTCGAGCCAGACTTGGGATGGCAACGAGATGGACACTTACTCCGACGATCTGGCAGCTCTTGCCGAAGCTCTCGATTTGAAGAATGCAGTCCATATTGGGCACTCGACGGGAGGAGGCGAGGTGGCACGGTATATTGGCCGCCACGGTACAAGGCGCGTTGCGAAGGCAGTGCTCATTGGCGCAGTGCCGCCGTTGATGTTACAGACCGACAAAACCCCCGGTGGCCTTCCCCTGTCCGTGTTCGACGGAATCCGCGCCGGGGTCGCCGGAGACCGCTCGCAGTTTTACAAGGATCTTACGCTGCCATTCTATGGATACAACCGGCCGGGCGCCAAAATTTCGGAAGGCGTCCGCGAGCATTGGTGGCTGCAAGGCATGACGGGAGGCGTAAAGGCCCACTACGACTGCGTCAAGGCTTTCTCGGAGACGGATTTCACAGAGGACCTTAAACGGTTCGATGTGCCAACGCTAATCCTTCACGGCGACGATGATCAGATTGTGCCGATCGGCGCATCTGGCCTCATGTCCGCCAAGATTGTGAAGCATGCCACTCTAAAGGTTTATCCAGGTTTTCCCCACGGCATGTGCACCACCCATGCGGAGCAGATCAACGCCGATCTTCTGAGCTTCATCAATTCGTGATTGGGGTGGCGAGTTCAAACCAGCAAAACGTTTTATCGAACCAACGAACAAACCAATAGAAAGGAACAATATATGAACCAATACCACAAACTCTATACCGCCGAGGATTCCGCCATCGTATTCATTGACCAGCAGCCGCAGATGACCTTCGGTGTGGCCAGCGCCGACCGCGCCACCATGATCAATAACGTCACGCTCCTCGCGAAGGTCGCCAAGGAATTCAAGGTCCCCGCCGTTCTTACGGCCGTCGAAACCGAGTCGTTTAGCGGTTATGTCTGGCCCCAGTTGCTCGATATATTTCCCGGCCAGCCCGTCATCGAACGGTCCTCGATGAATTCCTGGGATTCGATGGAGTTCCGCAAGGCCATCGAAGCGACCGGGCGGAAGAACATACTCATGACGGGCCTTTGGACGGAGGTATGCATCACCTGGCCCACCATAGAAATGCTGGGCGCCGGTTACAACGTCTATGTCGTTGAAGATTGCTGCGGCGCCACGTCGCCGGCGGCCCAGGAAGCGGCGCTCTCCCGCATGGTGCAAGCAGGCGCCGTGCGCGTCACCGCCATCGCCGCCTTGCTTGAATGGCAGCGCGATTGGGCCAAACGCGATCATTACAACAACCTCATGGGGCTGCTCAAACAACAGGCCGGCGCTTACGGGGTTGGCGTGGAATACGCCTACACGATGGTTCATCACGCCCCCCAATCCGCGCAAAAGCCCCAGATCGTTCCCAAGATAACTCACTGAGGCGATTCACAACGCCTGGATCAATTATGAAAATCAATGTTTATTATCTCGGCGTGGCTTTCGCGCTGGCGGTCGTCTCCGTTTATGCGGCAGATACGGCCTCTGCGCCCAAGGAAAACGTTTTTGCCACCCAGCCGCTTGGGATCAAGTTGTCGATCAAGATGATCGGCCCTTACACGCAGTATGCGGATCTCCAAATCATCTGCCTCTTTAAGCACAAAGCTGCTGGCGATACCTATCAGGGAGCCGCCAAGGCGACGGATGAACACTTGGGCGGCCTCCTCTCCAACTTGCGCAACCGCGGGGAATTTGTCGGTGAACTGGGTGAGACATTCTTGTTCACCCCGCCGGCCGGTTCCATTCCAGCCAGGCAATTCATGGTGATCGGACTGGGCGAAGAAAAGGACCTTTCGCTTGATAATTTGCGGTTGATTGGCCGGATTGCCGCCCGTGAGGCGGTCCGGCTGAAGGCGAAACACGTGGCGTGGGCGCCGGTGATTCGCGACGAGGGCAATACGACCATCGAAGTAGGGGAAGGTGATCGCGCCTTTGTCGAGCAGATGCTCTCCGCCTACGACACGGAGAAACGCCTGCAGGCGCAGGGATTGGCTCTCGCGTTTGACCTTGAAGACGTAGTGATTGAGGCTGGTCCAGCCTATTTCGATAGTGCCGTCAAACAAGTGGGCGAGGGGATCGAGGCCAGCGCGACCCAGCTCGGCCAGCGTGATTCCACGCCCTATTATTCAACCGCCAACAAGTGATGCGCAATGGCTGGCTCATTTTATTACTGCCAGGCCTGCCGCTGACCATAATTGCCGCCGATATGAGCGCCACCAATGAGATACCGTCCCTGTCTCCGTCGTATCACGAGATTTTTCGATTTGACGAAGACTATTCCTGTCTCAGTGACCCGGCCAAACGCACGGATTGGTTTGATCCGATCAAGTATATCCCTTTGCGGACGAATGCGCCGGACTGGCATCTCACCGTTGGCGGCCAGTTTCGCGAACGGTTCGAGGGCAACTACGAGCCTAATTTTGGGGTGGGCAGGCAGGGAGATGATTCCTATCTGCTGCAACGCCTC
>Ga0302319_10024308_pt1 | contig 10777 bp, 14 predicted proteins | sample Bog_T0_2_FD_203319 | JGI IMG/M metagenome (GOLD analysis project Ga0302319, IMG submission 203319) | Peat permafrost microbial communities from Stordalen Mire near Abisko, Sweden - Bog_T0_2 | ecosystem: Environmental > Terrestrial > Soil > Wetlands > Peat | place: Sweden: Abisko, Stordalen Mire... | reverse complement strand
CTGGAGGCGCGTTATTAGACCAGAGCGTCAGTGCTGTCGCGAAAATGCCTTCTGCCGTTGCCGCCGGGTATCGGCCCCGGGGGACCCCGGGACCCTTCTGCCCATGTAGAAAGACGAAATTGTTATACTGCCGGGAAACACATGTCGGGAAGAATGATTTGAACGGCGTTGCTGCCGCGAACGGATCGCAACGTCTACGTCGTCTGGATGGCCATCATCTGGGCCGCAATGCTGGGCGGATTTGGGCTTGATTTCATGCGGTATATGCATGAGACTCCGCCGCCACCCATTATTCTGCACATCCATGCCGCCGTTTATGTGATTTGGCTGATTCTCGTTTCCGTGCAGATTTTCCTGGTTCAAACCGGCGATATCCGGCTTCATATGCGACTCGGCTGGGCAACCGCCATTGTCTCCGCGGCGATGGTTCCGTGGGCCTTGTTGCGGCGCTGGTCGATCAGGCGCGGCAGGTCGGCCATCCCGACTACGCACCGCAGTTTCTTGCGCTCGAATTCGAGGAAATGTTCGCATTCTCGACGTTTATCATCGCCGGCCTGCTCAGCCGAAGGAACCTGGCGGAGCACAAGCGGTGGATGATCCTCTCTGCAGTGGCGATTTCAGATGCCGGTTTCGCCCGGATATGGCTGATGGGAATCAATCACACCTTCCCGGGCAGGTTCGGTTGGTGGCTTCAGTACTTCTGGGGCATTACCCTGATGTTGATTGCCATGCTGGCTTGGGATTGGTTCAGGCACAAGCGCGTCATGCGCTCGGTTGTTTGGGCGGCGGCCCTGTTGTGGGGCGGCGAGGTCGCAGCAACGATCCTCAATTTCAGTCTTGCATGGAAATCGTCAATGGTCGCACTGGTCAGGATGTGGGGACACACTGGCTAAGCCCACGCGAAGCCAACTTCCAGTCAAGTTAAACAAGCCGTGATTCCCGCGTCCCGCTCACGGTCTCCCGCTCTCTAACAGAAAAGGTCCTGTCGAACGGTACTTGCCGACCCGATGAACGTGGACGTGAAACCGTGGAAGTGTATGCTGCCGGTTTTGAGCGAGTCGTCGGCCGCCAGGAAGTTGGTACGCCGAAAGTTGGTCTCGCGAAAGCTTGTTCCCGAACGAATCGCTTCAGAGTTCGAATCCCAATTGGGGTAGACGAAAGAAGGCTCAAAACCCGCGAAAATTGCTAAAGCGCACCTAATAAAAGGAGCAGGATAGCAGGGATTTCGGGAATTGAAATTTGGCTCCCCTTCGTAGGCAATTATCGAACTTTTCTGATGAAAACAGGGGACTTTCAGGACTGGGCGGGTTCCACCTGAAGTGAGACTCTCCTGGCGGATCGTAACCGCTCGTCAGCGCGTCATTGAACGCACGAAATGTGCGAACAGCCACTGTCTGCAGATCACTTCAAACTTTCCCGAACCCGAATTCTCGCCAGCTCACTCGGGTAAAATCGGAAGTCTCGCCATGCCGCTCATTGAACGAGAGGAGCTAGGGAGGTATCAAATGGTCTCGCTGCTCGGTCAGGAAAGGACGAGCGGGCTATATCGCCCACGACCCATGTCTGAATCGCGATTTCGAAGACCTCGTGGGAACGGTTTCACGATCGCTCGCAGAAAGAGGCCCCGCACGGTCGTAGGTCTGAATCATCCGAATATCCGTCATCTCTTCGACATCGGTCCAAATTCACGGAGACTGGCGGCGAGTGCGTGGTTCGGCGGAAAATGGGCTGGCTGGCTCGCGGTTATCCTCGGCACGCTCGTACTTATTTATTTCTTCTTGCCGCCGATTGATTCATTTAATTTTCGTAGGGAGTCTCTCCCTTTGTTGGTTGAGTTCGGTCATTGAGCTTGCCTTAGTTTCCGCGCTCCTAAGCTGGTTCACCTCGTGGAGAAAACGCGCTCAGAAGTCGCTCATGCACGCCCACGTTGAATCTCAGACGCACCGCGGACATCAGGCGGGCACACAGAACTCGTTGCAGGTGTTTCTCTGCCACTCTTCCGACGGCAAAGAGGCCGTGAGGAGTCTCCATGATCGCCTATATTCCGACGGTTTCAATCCGTGGCTGGACGAAAAGAAAATCCTCGCGCGGCCCGGAAGCTGTCCGGGTACTAAGCACATCCAATCGAAAACCTCCGTAATGACCGCACCGGGACAGCCGGGTGGCCGGAATCGCCTGGAATGGCTCCGCTTTTTTTGCAGGGCCGAAAATGCGGGGGCCGGGTGGGAAATCTCTTTCCGGATGGAAAAAGCGGCCCCCTTTTTTAGGGGGTCCGAAAACTCGGGAGCAGCGTCGCCACCATCGCCGTGCATACCGGTTTGTACCGGGCCTCGTAGGTTGACTTGGTGAGGCAGATACGAGTGGAACCTGGCTGGCTTTTCCGTTTCACAGCCGTTGCTCCCCAACACCCGAGCTTTGCTATGACAGCCAATTCCTGCACAACCTATTTGCGCGATTCTCCTGCTTGACACCGTGGACAATTCGAAGTACAGTATCGCATGGTCTTCTAGAACTCCTGCCATGCTTGAGTACGTGCCCTTGATTCTCGGGTTCGTCACAGGGACTATCGTCCAGTACGCTCGCTCGCGTACAAGCATCACCGCGACCTTGGTCAGCGGCGAATATCTGGAGGGGTGGGGATGTCTGCCGCTGGATGTGGCTGAAGCGGCGCTCGGCGGAGTCATGGCCGCCGGCATCGACCGTCGCGCGCGCGGCCGCCGTACACAGTTAGGACCCAGACTCCCGTGAATGCCCTGCTGCACGCGCTGAGGTCGATCGTCGCCGTCATCGTCGCGATTGCTCGCGCGTTGTTCTTCGACCTGTGGCCGGCGCTGAAGCGCATTTGTAGGGCGTTTCACGCGCTCATTCGCAAGCTGTTGGGCACGGCGGCCCGGGAGCTTCCGCCCGTACAAGCATCGTGCGTTCCCATTCGTCATCCGGCGATGAAGCGGCCGGACCCCATGATCTACGACCAGTACTATCTGATGAGCTTGGGGCTAGCCGTCAGTTGGCAGAATCCGGACATCCAAATCTTGCAGGGCGGTGTTCCGGTCGCTTCCGCATACGACCTCTCGCCCTCCACGACCTACACTGTTCGCGCCGCCATCTACAACGCGTCGACGACGGGTGTCGTCCATAACATGCCAGTCGTCTTCTCTTACCTGAGCTTTGGCGTCGGTACGCAATCCCACCTCATTCCCGGCCCAGACCCAGTAGTGAGCCTCGGCGTCAAAGGATCCCCACAGGGGATCGCCGTTCGGGAAAAAGATTGGACCACACCATCCCAGCCAGGGCATTACTGCATCCAGGTGTCTTTTGCGTACTTCGACGACATCAATCCGTTTAACAATTTAGGTCAAGAGAATACGCAGGTCGTCCAGGCCGTATCGCCAGCTCCGTTTTCGTTTCAGCTACGTAACACGGGTACCGACCGCGAGACGTTTAGGTTCGAGGTTGACACATATTCGATTCCGCCACAACCGCAGTGCTCAACCAGTAGAAAGACGACCGCGGCGAGTGGGCCCGTATCGGCCGCGACGCGCCGGCGCAACTCGCGTACCAACAACCCCTTGCCGCCAAACTGGTCGATACAGTTCACTCCGGCAAATCCGACCCTGCCTTCGAACGCGGAGATAACGGTCGATGCGGTGGTTACGCCGTCTGATGATTTTCATGGCACGATGCCCGTGAACGTCCACACCTTCGCCGGCGAAACGCTCCAGGGCGGCGTGACCATCATCGTGCAGAAGGCTTAATCTGATCGGCCCTTGGGGAGTCTTTGTATGGCGCTGACCACTTCACCAACCACAGTAACGATGACGACGGGGCTTTCGCAGCCGATCGAAGTCACCGATCTGGGGTTCAACGGGCAGATCACGGCGACCAGTTCGAATACCTCGATTGCAACCGTCACGCCCGCGGCGCAGACCGGCCCTGGTCCAGTAGTCTTTCAGGTCACTACGACCTCCGACGGTTCATGTACCATCACCTTCAGCGATACGGTTGGTTCGTCGGTGCAGGTACCGGTCGCGGTAGCGGCCGCGACGCCGCAAACCTACAATCAATACACACAATGCGTCCAGCCGGGCAGCTACAGCGGCCCGTTTCTTGGCAGTGCCGGTTTCTGGGCGGCGCTCCTCGCATCGATCGCCTCCTCCTTTTTTAATCCCGCGGCGGGGATTATGGGATTTTGCCTGACGGGCATCGCGTACTGCCATTGGTGGCTGTACGGCAGACTGGTCTGTTTGGGCGGCAACCAGTGCTTCATCGGGCTGGCGCTCCAGTGCGATACGGCGGCGGACCAGTCAGGCCTCGGCAAACTCGATACCGACTACAGCATCAACCTATTGCCCGCGCCAAGCCCGCTACAAGGCGATCCGTATTGGCTGCAAGACTTACCGTCGACGAACACCATTCAGGGCTTTCTCATCGAGGAACAAGGCTTTGCCACGGGAGCACTCACGCTCACGGGACCGCCAAATTCCGGCGACACCCTTACTGTTATGGTCGGAAGCACCTCGCAAACCTACACCTGCAGCGGCACGGACACCACGATCACGGCCGCCAGCGGGTTGGCGGCGTTGATCAATGGCATCTCGGGCGTGAGCTCATCATCAGGTTTAAACCTCATCTATATCTCTTCCCCGACCGCGTTTTTGGTCACCGCCAGTACCACTGGCGCGTCCACCTTGACGCCGTCTTCGCTCACTTTGGCGTATCCCAATGGGCAACCCAATCCGGCCTTTGTTAAGATGATGCAAAATTATTCAAACCTGTCCTTCACCGGCGAAGCCGAGTCGAGCTATGGGCTGGTCAATCACGACGGTACTAGCGTCTTGTCCCCTGCGCAGGCGCAGTCGCTGAATCTGCCGACTCCCCCTCAGTGGCAGGCAAATTACTTCTACACGCCCGGAGACCAGATCGAGGATAGCAACGGAAACATCGAGACCTGTACCCCCTACGCGCAAGCGCTCTCTGGATCCAACCCGCCGAACTGGCCGACTACGATCGGCGCGACCGTTTTCGACGGCAGCGTGCAGTGGCAGTGCGGCGGTCCCGTGCCTTCCGCAACCAACCTGGAGATCGAGTTCGAAGGCGCGGGAGTATGGGATCTCTACCAGGCGCTGATCGCTGCCGCCGTGGTCGCCGGCGTGGGAGCGGTACTCTGCGAGATCCCGATCATTGGATGGATCCTATGCCTGATCGCCTGTCTGGTGGCCTTGGCCATTGCAGGCATTGGTGCAGGAGTCGCTCTGTCCGACGACTCGGCCGAAAACCAGGCGAATAGCCAAGTCGGAGTCATTCACCCCGGGCAAGATGTCCTATTCGTTATGGGCCGCTGGGTGTATGATTCGGCGCATACCGGCTGGAACGAACTTCATCCTGTGCTGTTCTGTCAGCGGATCGCCCAGGTGCCGCAAGCGGATCTGATCGCAGGGACTCCGTGGCAGAACTTCCCGGAACTTGGCGCCGCAAATCTCCTTGCGACGGTCAATGGTTTTTGTGGGCTGGCGAACAATGCGCTCTCAACGGCGACGTTTATCGCCCAACTGCAGCCCCAGAACCAATGGACGCTCCATCCGCTGGTCGACGGCTGCACGACGGACAGCGGCGAACCTCCGCCTCTGCAGTGATGGGGGAACTCGCTCTTCGTATATTTGACCGGTTGTCAGAGCCATGCCGGGAAGCATATCACGCAGCTGCCCACCACGCAGATCCCCAGAAACGGCGTTCGAGGAAGCGTCCGGCCAGTGCTCTGGGCGGATCGTCCGGTACTCGGAGAATGGCCCAGACGGCCTTCTGGAGGCGCCCCCGTTGGTTTTCCCAACGAGAGAAACAGGCTTGCGCGCCCGGGTGCAACCTCGAATTGTTTCTTCCTTGGTTACCTTAGCCAATCAATCTAGTGATAATCGCTCGTTCGCCCAACGCGGATTCGAACTGGAAGCACCTGAGAACAAAAGGCTTCGAGAGGGCTTCACAATGGGTTTCCGGGATAAGTGCATTTTTATCAATGGGATGGCTGTATGGCTCCCCTTCGTGGGCAACTATCGAACTTTTCTGATAACGCCCGGAATGCCAACCTCCGACGAATTCGCCAACCTCTGGGCCCTTTCGCGTTCTTACGCTAATAGCGTATATTAGTAGACATGTTGTCCGTTCCGATGACCGTGGTTGAGACGCCCGGTTTCATAAGGGATGCCAGCGCCGCGCTCACGGACGAGGAGCGAACCGACATGATCTCTTTCCTCGCGGCAAACCCGGAGGCGGGCGACATCATGGCAGAGACGGGCGGCGGCCGAAAGTTGCGCTGGAAGGCACAAGGACGCGGCAAGCGGGGCGGTGTGCGGGTGATCTACTATTTCCACAATGAATCGCTACCGCTGTTTCTTCTCAACGTATTCGCTAAGAATGAGCAGGCGAATCTCACCAGGGCCGAACGAAACGCGATGAAGGCCCTTTTGCCCCGCTTAATTGCGGGATACACGAAAAGGATGACGCTATGAAAAAAAAGAATACTGTCAAAGCTCGGAAGGTGAGTACTGGCAGCCGGATAATCGCCAGCCTCCAGGAGGCAGTGGACTGGGTAGAAGGTAAAGATATCGCCGTCCGTGTTTCCACTGTGGAAGTGCCCACTGTCGATGTCCGCGAAACACGCAGGCATCTCGGTTTGAGCCAGGCGGCTTTCGCCGCGAAGTTTGGTTTCCAGCCAGCCACTTTACGGAACTGGGAGCAGGGACGGACCCGGCCCGATGGGCCCGCGCGGGTTCTGCTCGCGGTCATTGCGCGGCATCCGGAGGCTGTTGAGGACGCCTTGCGGAAGGCAAGTTAGGGCGTTGACATACCTGGCTCACCAACGCAAGAGCGTGCTGCGTGAAAAGGCGGCATCTATAGGCAAAACCATTTACGATGTCTCGCAACTTATTGATTGTAAAAAGTCACTGAAGTCACCAAAAACATCAAAAGCAGGGGCTCGGTACAAAAACTGTACAAAAGTTTTTGACGTTCACGAACGGCTCATGGATCAGCGCATGGCGTGACAGCGGATAAGACACGACGTCGATGTTCACGACAACATGCCGTTCATGGCGCTGGCGGCTAGGAGACTGCGGGCGGTCTGTCGCCGATGCCCGATGCTCCAAAATGACCACCCTTCCTGCGGAACCCGGTCCTCCTGATCGCCAAGCGGGGGCCAGCCGCAGCGCGTTGCAAGCTTCAGCGCGGCCGCCCTCCGGCGAACAGGCGTCAGCCGATCACACGAAATCGAGGACCTGCTTTCGAGACACGCCCTGGGCGGCCTTCGACGTTGCCTCCCAGGCTTCCCACAGGGCCAGCCGCTCAGCAAAGGCGGCGCGGGCCACAGGCATGCCTTCCGTGCCGAGGAAGATGCGGAGCGGCGGGTTTTCCGCGTCGATTACCTTCAACACGGCCGGCAAGGTTGCCTGAGGATCACCGAACTCGATCTGTGCGCCATACGCGAACAACTGCGCCCGGATGCCGGCGTAGGCGTCCAGCCCGGGGGCGATCTTGAGCGATGACTGGCTGCCGAAATCAGTGGCGTAGACTCCGGGTTCAATCAGGGTCACCTTGATCCCAAACCCGGCCACCTCCTTGGAAAGGCCCTCATGCAGCGCTTCGAAGGCCCATTTGGACGCGCTGTAGAAGCTCATGACCGGCCCGGCGGAGACCCCCGCGACGCTGGATACGCCCAGGATATGCCCGCCGCCCTGCTTGCGCAGCAGGGGCAGCACCGTCTGTATCACCGCGAGCGCGCCAAAGAAGTTCGTCTCGAATTCCGCGCGGACATCCGCCTCAGCCGCCTCTTCGACCGCGCCCAACAAAGCATAGCCCGCATTGTTGATCACCACGTCCAATCGCCCGAAGTGGGCGTGAGCCTTCGGAATGACGGCCTCGACCTGTTCACGCTTAGTCACGTCGAGCGCCAAAGGCAGGACCGCATCTCCGTACTTTTTGGCGAGGTCGGAAAGCGACTCCAGGGAACGGGCGGTGGCCACGACTTTGTGCGCCGCGACAGCGCTCCCTCCGCCCAGATGCGGCCGAAGCCGCGAGACGCGCCAGTGATGAACCATACTTTTTTGGACATAGACATTTCCTTTCTTAAAGTGACCGACTTTTTCATGACGATTCCTCTTTTCTACGCAGGCTTCGCCATTTGGCGTTCCATCATCCGGAACGTCGCGTCGAAGGCACGGTCGGAGAGAACGCGGCGGATGAACAGCATTGTCCTTGCCAATCCGCCGGTCGCATAGCGGGTCTTGGGTTTGCGCGACTGAACCGCTTGAACGATGGTCTTGGCGACAACACTGGGCGGCGCAGGAATTGACCCTTTATGAGCAAGCTCCATCACATTCGCATGCGCGGTGGCGGCCTCGCGATAGGGGCCGTCACCCGAATATTTAATCAGACTGTCGTGGGCTATCTTGCCCCATTCGGTGTGGGTCGCTCCCGGCTGGATAACGACGACATCGATACCGAACGGACGCAGTTCCATACGCAAAGAATCGCTAAGGCCCTCCACCGCGAATTTGGTGGCGTGATACCAGCAGCCAAAGGGTTCACCGAACTTTCCGCCGATGGAAGATATATTGATGATCCGCCCAGAACGCTGCGCCCGCATCGTTGGCAGCACGAGTTGGGTCAAGCGGGCGAGGCCGAATATGTTGACATCAAATTGTCGGCGGGCTTCCTCCGGCGGCACATCTTCAAGCGCCCCGTAGGAACCGTAGCCCGCGTTGTTAATCAGCACATCGATACGTCCCGTTTCTTGCATAACAGTTTTTACAGCAGCGGTCATTGAGTCATCATCGGTCACATCCAAAGCCAATAAACGCGCACCCGCATCGGCCAAGGATTTCATCCGGTCAAGTCGGCGCGCCCCGGCATAAACCGTGTATCCCGCCGTCATAAGGCGCTTGACGGTTTCCTCGCCGATGCCCGATGACGCGCCCGTGATGAGAACTGTTTTAGCCAAATCTCGCCTCCGCTGGACTATTGACAAAAATCGTCTATATGTATAGTATTGACAAGTAGACGGCGTTTGTCAATAGTCAAGAGATGGATGTTGCAAAAAGAGACAAGATACTCGCGGCCGCTCTCGATGTGTTTCTTCGTTATGGATACAAGCGCGTAACGATGAACGACATCGCCGAGGCTACCGGTATTTCAAGGCCCGCGCTTTATTTGGTCTTCGACAGTAAAGAGGACATATTTAAGAGCGTATACGAGCATTGGGTTAAGGGGACTCTGATTGAGATCGAAAGCAAAATAGGTCAACTTAAGACGCCCGAGGAAAAGCTTCGAGCCGCTTTTGAGCTATGGACGGTGGGTCCTTTTGAAAGGATGCGAGCTTCCAGCGAAGCCGCGGAACTCTTGGAAAGCACTTTTGGATTCGCTCAAGATTCTGTCAATCAAGGCTATCGATCCTTTGAGAAGATTCTTTTGCCGATTCTTAAATCACACTCCAAATTTCAGAGCGCTAGAACAAAAGTCTCCGCCGAGAAGACGGCGCGCATTCTTTCAGGTGCGGTTCGTGGATTTAAAATCGTAGCAAAGGATGTACCCGAAATCCGGTCGTTGATTGAGGAACTTCTAATTCTCTTGTTAGATGATTAATCCATGCTATTACATGCACTTTATCGAACGAAGATTCCCGCAATCCCGACTTGCCGTCGTTACTACAGAAGGCTCTGGAAAGATTCCGCGACAGCCGCAGCATGGAGTTACATGTCTCAAATCCATGCTCATCGCTTCTGTCTTCAAAATTCAATAGGTTCTGCGGGTCCAAACAGCGCCCAAGTACAAAATCTGTACAATAAACGCTAGCTGCGCCGCTAAATCGTTGAATCTAAAGAATGGCTCCCCTTCGTGGGCAACTATCGAACTTTTCTTTCAATTTCAAGCACCGGAGCAAGCGCCGTCTGGGACAAGACTTACGCGACAATGCCAGCTTTGTCGACAGAGCCTAATTCCGTCGAGACTGGGCAACTGCGATAGGCTGAGAGTTTGTGTCAAGCCCACTGGAAATAGCTGCTGGTACCGCTGTCGAAATATTCTTCATCGCGATAGCGGTGGCGGTAGTTTACCGGGTTTGGGGTTGGTTCTTTGCCGTCCCGAAGCGACAGATCGTGCCTGCTCTTCAACGAGGTGTCCTGTTAACGGATGGAAAGGTAGAAAAGGTTCTCGATCCCGGGGCATACTGGATCACGCCAAGGCGCCGGCTGATTCTGTGCGATGCGCGTCCTGTCCCATTTCAAGTTTCCGCTCAGGAGCTATTAACCAGTGACGGTCTGGCGGCCCGAATTAGCCTTGCCGGCGAATATCGAATCGCCGATCCATCTTCCTTCGTGACCCAGAGCAGTGATGCGTTCGCCTCCTTCTATCTTGAACTGCGACAGGCATTGCGTGTCGCTATCGGCGAATTGGCCAGCGCAAACTTTCTGAGTGGACAAACCCAAATCACCGGTCGCGTGAAGGAGCTAGTGGTCCCGAAGGCGCCACAGCTAGGCATCGAAATGACCCAGCTTGAAATCTATGAATGTGTGCCGGTAGGATGGCTGCACCCTTCCTAGACACGCAAGAGTTCGAATCTACGATGGGCTGAATCGGAACTAGCGCCCTTAAAATCAATAGGTTCAACGCCAATTGTGTGGCTCCCCGGCATGGATTCGAACCACGAACTTGACAGGATTCTGAAAACGTTCAAGTTGTTGATTTTACGAAGGCACCAAAAGCATAAAACACCTCAAAAGCACGCCCCCGG
>Ga0302319_10024306_pt1 | contig 10778 bp, 8 predicted proteins | sample Bog_T0_2_FD_203319 | JGI IMG/M metagenome (GOLD analysis project Ga0302319, IMG submission 203319) | Peat permafrost microbial communities from Stordalen Mire near Abisko, Sweden - Bog_T0_2 | ecosystem: Environmental > Terrestrial > Soil > Wetlands > Peat | place: Sweden: Abisko, Stordalen Mire... | reverse complement strand
CCCACGACCGCGCTGGACGCGACGGTGCAGGCCCAGATCCTCGACCTGCTGCTGAAGCTGCAGGAGGAGTCGAATACCGCGCTCATCATGATCACCCACGACATGGGCGTCGTCGCCGACATCGCCGACGATGTCATGGTGATGTACGCGGGCCGGGCCGCCGAGCGGGCTACCAAGCAGGACATTTTCTACGCCCCGCATCACCCGTACACCAAGGGCCTGCTGGAGTCGATCCCGAACAGTTCGGCCCGGTCCGAGCGGCTCAAGCCCATCACCGGGCAGCCGCCCAGCCTCATCCGGCTCCCGTCGGGCTGCAAGTTCCATCCCCGCTGCGGGTACGTGATGGACCGCTGCCTGACCGAGGAACCGGATCTGCGCCCGATCGGCGAGGACGGCTTCCACGCCTCCGCGTGCTGGCTGCCGACGGCCGCAGCCGGCCTGGGCGAGCAGGCGGAAGAGATCCGCATTAAAACGGTGCGGGCCGAACGATCGGAGGCGGCGGCTGAGATCGCCGAAGGGATCGCGTCGGCGCCCGAGTCCCAGGGGAGCGTGATCTGATGGGCGTTCCCGGTGCCGAGCGGACCGCGCCGCAGCAGGCGGACGGGCAGGCTGCGCCCCGCCCCGAGTCCGACGACGACATCCTGATCCGGGTCGAGAACGTGGTGAAGCACTTCCCGGTCAAGAGCATGGGCTTCACCCGCCGGACCGTCGGCCAGGTGCACGCGGTCGACGACGTGTCGCTGACGATTCCTCGGGGCAAGACCCTGGGCCTGGTCGGTGAGACGGGCTGTGGCAAGTCGACGCTAGCTCGCTGCGTGGCCGGCCTGATCCCGGTGACCTCGGGCCGGGTGCTGTTCGAGGGAAACGACATCAGCCGCCTGTCCCGGCGGCAGATGCAGCCCTACCGCCGCGAGATCCAGATGATCTTCCAGGACCCGTACGGTTCGCTCAACCCCCGGCAGCGGGTCGGGTCGATCATCGGCGAGCCGTTCGCCATCCACAAGATGGCCAGCGGCGGCGAGCGTAAGCGCCGGGTCCAGGAACTGATGGAACGGGTCGGCCTCAACCCGGAGCACTACAACCGCTTCCCGGCCGAGTTCTCCGGCGGCCAGCGCCAGCGCGTCGGCGTCGCCCGCGCGCTCGCGGTGCGGCCGAAGCTGATCATCTGCGACGAGCCGGTGTCGGCCCTGGACGTGTCGATCCAGGCCCAGGTGCTCAACCTGCTCGGTGACCTGCAGGACGAATTCGGGCTGACGTACCTGTTCATCGCGCACGACCTGGAAGTCGTCCGGCACGTCAGCCATGCGGTCTCGGTCATGTATCTGGGCCGCCTGGCCGAGGCCGGCCCGCAGGACCCCGTGTACGACACGCCGCGGCATCCCTACACCGCCGCGCTGCTTTCCGCGGCGCCGGCCGCTGACCCGAATGCCGCGGCCAGCAGGCAGCGGATCATCCTGGTCGGGGATGTGCCCTCGCCCATCGATCCGCCGTCGGGCTGCCGGTTTCACCCGCGCTGCCCCAAGGCGCAGCCGCTGTGCTCACAGGAGGAGCCGCAATTGGAGGTCAAGGCCGGTGATCCGGCCACGCACGTGACCGCCTGCCATTTCCCGGTCGAGGCCGGCGAGAACCTGGCGGCCGCCGGGAGCCGGGAGTCAGGAATATGAGCGTCACCTCGGTCGCCGTCGAAGTCCAGGGCGCCGAGAGCGCGCCGGAACAGGCGATCCAGGGCCGCAGCCAGTGGCAGCTGACCTGGCGCCGGCTCCTCAGCGACAAAGTAGCCGTTATCTCTCTCATCGTCATCGTGATCATGGTGGCGCTGGCCATCGCAGCGCCCGCGTTCGCCGCCCTGACCGGGCACCCACCCGACGTCGCGTACCCGAACACCGGGGAGACCGCGGCTGGCCTGCCCGTCCCCCCGGGCACGAACGGGTTCCTGCTGGGCACCGACGGCTCCGGCCGGGACCTGCTGGTGAGAATCCTCTACGGCGCGCGGATCTCCCTGTTCGTGGGGATAGTCACCACGCTGATCGCCACGGTCGCCGGCGTCACCGTCGGCATGATCGCCGGCTACTTCGGCGGGGTGATCGACGCGGTGCTGTCCCGGTTCGTGGACGCCGTGCTCGCGTTCCCCTACGTGGTGCTGGCGCTGGCCCTCGCGGTCGTCCTCGGCCCGAGCCTCACCGTGATTCTGGGGGTGATCTCGTTCTTCACCTGGGCCGGCATCTCCCGGATCGTCCGTGGCCAGACCCTGTCGATCAAGGAGAAGGAGTACATCGAGGCGGCCCGGTCGCTCGGGGCGGGGCCGTTCCGCATCATGTTCGTGCACATCCTGCCGAACCTGCTGGCCCCGGTGCTCGTGCTCGCCACGCTGTTCATCCCGCAGGCCATCATCTTCGAGTCCACCCTGTCCTATCTGGGCCTGGGCATCCAGCCCCCCACGGCCAGCTGGGGCAACATCCTCGGCGACGCGCAGAGCTTCTACCAGCAGGCCTGGTGGTACGTGGTATTCCCGGCGGCGGCGCTGCTCATCACCACGCTCGCCTTCAACCTGCTCGGCGACGGTATCCGGGACGCCATGGACCCGCGCACTGAGCGGATCTTCGCGGCGGGCAAGCGGCGCAAGCTCGACCGCGCCCGGCGCAAGGCCGCGCGACGGGGCGACCTGCCGGCCGCATCGGCTCCCGGGGAGGCCTGACCGATGGCGATCGCACGTTTCCTCATCCGCCGGATCCTCACCGGCCTCGTGGTGCTCTGGCTGGTGGCCACCGCGGCGTTCTTCCTGTTCTTCGCCCGGCCGGTTGACACCGTGGCGCATGAGCTGGCCGGCCGGGCCGCCACGCCGCAGGTGATCACCGAGGTGATCAGGAACCTCGGCCTGAACCAGCCGATCCTGGTCCAGTACTGGCACTTCCTGATCAACCTGGTGCACGGCAATCTCGGCTACTCCTACTTCACCCAGCAGCCCGTCGACTCAGTGCTGAAGGAGGACCTGCCGCCGACCGTCTCCCTGGTCATCGGCGGTGTGGTCCTGTGGCTCATCGCCGGGCTCAGCGTGGGCATCATCAGCGCCACCCGGGCTCGCAGCCTGTTCGACCGGTTCTCGTCCGTCGGGGTGCTGGTCGGGATCTCACTGCCCACGTTCGTCATCGGTGAGCTGCTGCTGCTCATCGTCTTCCTGCCGCTCAACCAGCATGGCTTCCACTGGATCCAGGACGGGTACGCCGCGCCCACGCAGAGCATCAGCGCCTGGGTGGGGCACATGATCCTGCCCTGGATCACCCTGGCCGCCGTGCAGGCCGCCATCTACACCCGGCTGACCCGTGGCCAGCTGCTCGATGTCCTCGGCGAGGACTACATCCGGATGGCCCGGGCCAAAGGCCTGTCCGAACGCCGGGTCGTCTTCCGGCACGGCGTGCGGGCGGCTCTGACCCCGGTCGTGTCTCAGCTCGGTGTCGACGTAGGCCAGCTGCTCGGCGGGGTCATCGTCGTGGAGACGGTGTTCGGCCTGAACGGCCTGGGCCAAATTTCCGTCGAGGCCATCGACACCGACAACCTGCCGGTCATCGTCGGGTTCGTGATCCTGGCCGCCGCGTTCGTGGTGATCGCCAACATCATCGTGGATCTGCTCTACGCGGTCCTGGACCCCCGCGTCCGCATTTCCTAGGGGTTACGCCGAGGGGCTCGTTACCGGCCACTCACCGGGCCTTCAGGCCCGGTGAGTGGCCAGCACCGTCAGTGCGTGGTGAGCAGGACGATCAGCAGGGCCAGGGCCGGGAGCAGCATCGCGGCGATTGACGGCCAGGCCCAGGAGGTGACCAGCCGCTCATCGGTGGCATCGTGCGCCTGGGCCTGCCCGGCGCGCCGCTCCAGCTGCCGGGCGATGATCACGACCGTGGGCAGGGACATCAGGCGCCTGGCTTCGTCGGGCAGCCGCGCCGTGTCGGCTGACCGGGTGATGTGGTCCTGGGCACGCCGCGAGTAGTTGCGCTTGACCCGGGCGGTCGCGAACAAGGCCCAGCACTCGATCGTCTTCGTGGCGTCCCCGCCGGGGGCTCGCGCGCACTGGATGCGCACCCAGTCACGCACCTCGATCTGCCGGATCGTGCTCCACTGCACCCGCCACTGGCGGACCGGGTTGACCACCGAGAGACCGGCCTCATCGGCGACGACCCGGGGCCGGAACGCGCAGGCGTAGGCCACGCCGGTGATGGTGAGCAGGACGAGCGACACCATGGCCGCGAACCGAGGCTGTGCCTCGACGCCAAGATCGATCACGTTGGCCACAGCGAACACCAGCCAGATCCACCAGATGACGACCGGTGCCGTCAGCCGGAACACCTCCCGGCCGCCGTCCGGGGACGCCTGCCGGGCGCGCCAGAACCTGGGCCAAGGCCTGCGGGCCGGGCGGGCGCTGGCGGCGGCCTGGATCGTGGCCCCGGAACCGGGGCGAGGCCTGGGCCTGGTCGTGCTCGTGGGCTGGGGCCGGGCGGCCGGCTCGGCCGGCGAGCGCGCCGACGGCCCGGGCGAGGCGGGCGGGAAAGGCAACGGAACGGGCTCCAGTCAGGGCGGCGGCAAACGGCGGGCGCTAACCGCCCGCGAGCCTGAGCTTAGGCGTTCCCCAGCCCCGCGGCACCGCCCGGCGTCTCGACCGCTACCTCTATGTTTACATCCGCTGGGCCCATGACGCTGGCCAGCGCCTCGTCGTGGCCGGGCAGCGCCTCGTGGCCTGGCAGCGTCTCGTGGCCTGGCAGCGTCTCGTGGCCTGGCAGCGTCTCGTGGCCTGGCAGCGTCTCGTGGCCTGGCAGCGTCTCGTGGCCTGGCAGCGGCGGCGGCGTACCGCCGAACTCCGGGCAGAGCGCTTTGTGCGCGCACCATTCGCAGAGCCGGCCAGGCCGCGGCCGCCAATCCCCGGCGTCGGTGGCCCGCTCGATGGCCCGCCACAGCGCCTGGACCTTGCGCTCGGTGGCCAGCAGGTCAGCCTCGTCGGGGGCGTAGCGCACGACCTGGCCGTCGCCGAGATACATCAGCTGCAGCAGCCGCGGGATCTGGCCCCGGGCCCGCCACAGCACCAGCGCGTAGAACTTCATCTGGAACAGCGCCCGGGCCTCGAAGTCCTGGGGCGGCGCCTTGCCGGTCTTGTAGTCGACGACCCGGATGTCACCGGCCGGCGCGACGTCGAGGCGGTCGATGTAGCCGCGCAGCCGCAGCCCGGATCCGAGCTCGGCCTCGACGTACAGCTCGCGGTCGGCGGGCTCGAGCCGGCGCGGGTCTTCCAGCCGGAAGTAGTTGTCCAGCGCGGCGGCCGCGGCCTGGATCCACGCGTCCCGCTCGGCCTCGGCCGCGAACAGCGCGGCCAGGCCGGGCTCGGCGGCCAGTAGCCGTTCCCACTCGGGCTGCACCAGCGCGCGGGCCGCATCCAGGGTCCGGGCGGCCGCGGCCAGGTCGAAGAGCCGCTCCAGCACCGCGTGCACCAGCGTCCCGCGGGCGGCCGCCGCGCTCGGCGGCTCGGGCAGCTTGTCGATCACCCTGAACCGGTACAGCAGCGGGCAGGTCATGAAATCGGCGGCCCGGGACGGCGACAGCGCAGGCCCGCGCGCCGCTCCGGGGCCCTCCTCCGGAGCGGCCGGGTCGGCGATCTCTACCGCGACGATTTCATCCACGGGGCCGAGCCTAGGGGAGGCCACCGACACTCCGCCGTGATTTCGCGGCTGGCGCAGGGTGCGCCGTGCGGCGCCGGTTCCCGGCCGGTCCGGCATTTCGGCGGTCGCGGGGCCCGGTCGGGCACGTAGCATCGGTGATGTGGCAGGCATGACGCCCGACAAACCGGGCCCGCCCCCGGCGAAGCCGGGTTCAGGGCTCGTGATCGGGCGTCCCTTTGGTATCCCGGTGATCATTTCCCCGTACTGGTTCCTGATCGCGGGCGTGTTCATCGTCATCTACGCGAACGACCTGGCCGGCACGGTGGCCGGGAGCCTCCGGTACGTCGTGGCCGCCGCCTTCGTGTTGCTGCTCTATCTGTCCGTTCTGGTGCACGAGCTCAGCCACTCGCTGGTCGCCCGTGGCTACGGGCTGCCGGTGCGCCGCATCCTGCTCTACCCCCTGGGCGGGTTCTCCGAGATCGAGCGGGAGCCGCAGACCCCCGGACGGGAGTTCACCGTCTCCGCGGCCGGGCCCGCGCTCTCGCTGATCCTGGCCGCGGTCGGCTACGGGCTGATGAAGGTCGTGCCCGGCGGCACCATCGGCTGGGTCATCGTCAGCCAGCTGCGCTGGGCCAACCTCATCGTCGGCCTGTTCAATCTGCTCCCGGGCCTGCCCCTGGACGGGGGCCGGATGCTGCGCGCCCTGGTCTGGAAGCTAACCGGCCGGCCGGGCACCGCCACCATCGTCGCCGCGTGGGCGGGCCGGGTGCTGGCCGTGGCCATCATCGTGGTGCCGGTCACCTACGCGATGGCCAAGGGCGAGAGTGAAGACCTGACCAGCGTGCTGTGGCTTGCGTTCATCGCCGGCTTCATGTGGATCGGCGCCGGCCAGTCGATCAAGGCCACCCGGCTGCGGGAGCGGCTCCCTGGTATCCAGGCGCGGCGGCTGGCCCGCAAGGCCATCCCGATCGCGGCCAGCGTCCCGCTGGCCGAGGCGATCCGCCGGGCTGATGAGACGAACGCGCGGGCCCTGGTCGTGGTGGACCACGAGAACACCCCGATCGCGATCGTGAACGAGTCCGCGGTGATGGCGACCCCGCCGCAGCGCCGGCCCTGGATCGAGGCCGGCACCCTGGCCCGGAAGCTCGATCCCAGCCTCGTGCTGTCAGCCGACCTGAGCGGACTGGCCCTCATCGACGCGGTCCGCAAGGCCCCCGCGAGCGAGTACCTGGTCGTGGAGCCTTCCGGCCAGGTCTACGGAGTGCTGGCCGCCACCGACCTGGACAGTGCGTTCGCCGGCGTCTGAGGCGGCCTCTGAAGCGGCCCGGGCGCCCGGCGGCGCGGATAGCCTGTCCGGCATGATTTTCCATCGTCGCGGGCCGTTCGCGGCCGGCGACCACGTTCAGCTCACCGACCCGAAGGGCCGCCGCCACACGGTAGTCCTGGAACCGGGCAAGACCTTCTTCACCCACCGTGGGTCGCTCAGCCATGACGAGCTGATCGGCCGGCCGGAAGGCAGCGTCGTGACGTCCTCGGGGGGCACGCCCTACGTGGCGCTGCGCCCACTGCTGGCCGACTTCACGCTGTCCATGAAGCGCGGCGCGGCGGTCGTGTACCCCAAGGACGCGGCCCAGATCGTCGGGCTAGCCGATGTCTTCCCCGGCGCGCGGGTGGTCGAGGCCGGAGCTGGGTCAGGCGCCCTGACCTGCTGGCTGCTGCGCGCGGTCGGCGACGGCGGGTCGGTGACTTCGTTCGAGCGCCGCGCCGACTTTGCCGAGATTGCCCGCCGCAACGTCGAGAGCTTCTTCGGCGCCGTGCCCGCGAACTGGCACCTCGCTGCCGGTGATTTCGGCGCGTCCGCCGTGGCTGACGGTACGCGGGCGGCTGACGGTACGCCGGTGGCAAGTGCTGCGGCAGCGGTGGGCGATACCGGAGCGGCCGGCATTACGCGGAGAGCAGACGGCCCCGGTACGGCGTCCGGGGACGGCGGTCCGCCGGCCGGGGACGGCGGTCCGCCGGCCGCGGACGGCGCCGACCGCGTCATCCTGGACATGCTCGCCCCCTGGGACTCCGTGGACGCGGCGGCCCGCGCCCTAGTGCCCGGCGGGGTGATCTGCTGCTACGTGGCGACCACCACGCAGCTGTCGCGGACCGTGGAGGCGCTGCGCGGCTACGGCGGGTTTGACGAGCCAGCGGCGTGGGAGACTCTGATGCGCGGCTGGCACGTGGACGGGCTGGCGGTGCGGCCGGAGCAGCGGATGGTCGGGCACACCGGGTTCCTCATCACCGCGCGCCGACTGGCGGATGGGGTTACGCCGCCGCCGCGGCGGCGACGTCCGGCCAAGGGGGCGCACCCCGAGAAGGAGCCCGCCTGATGGGTGCTTACCATAACGAAAAGTGCCTAAACCGTAACGATCAGCCTTGCGGCCTGCTTCGGAGGGCGCGCCGCGGGGCATTAATCCGCTGTCATGTGTGCTCTGTTTAACGCGGTGGCGCAGGTTACGAATGCCTCCGCGGTAGGTAGGGTCTAGGTAGTTCAGGCACCGGAAGGAGGTGAGGGCCGTGGGAAGCAGAGACGAAAGCTCACGAGCCTCACGGCATGACGATGAGGTCAAGGGCCTTACCGCGCAGATCTCCTTCCTTGACGAGGAGATCGCCGCATTGCGCCGCAGGCTCGCGGATTCGCCACGCCAGGCGCGGCTTCTCGAGGAGAGGCTGCGCGAGACCGAGGCCAGCCTGGCCGCCGTCACCGCTCAGAATGAGCGGCTGACCGGCACGCTTCGCGAGGCCCGGGACCAGATCGTCGCGCTCAAGGAGGAAGTCGACCGGCTGGCACAGCCGCCATCCGGCTTCGGCATCTTCCTGAATGCGGCCGACGAGAGCACCGCTGATGTGTTCACCGGCGGCCGGAAGATGCGGGTCCACGTGAGCCCCGCGGTTGAGCTCGACCACCTCAAGCCCGGCCAGGAAGTCGTACTCAACGAGGCGCTCAATGTGGTGCTGGCTGAGGGGTACGAGTCGGCCGGCGAGATCGTCATGCTCAAGGAGCTGCTGGAGGACGGCGAGCGCGCCCTGGTCATCTCGCACGCTGACGAGGAGCGGGTGGTCCGGCTGGCCGACCCGCTGCGCGCCTCCACCCTGCGCAGCGGCGACTCGCTGCTACTGGAGCCGCGCTCGGGGTACGTGTTCGAGCGCATCCCGAAGGCGGAGGTCGAGGAGCTCATCCTGGAGGAAGTCCCCGACATCGTCTACTCCGACATCGGCGGCCTGGCTTCCCAGATCGAGCAGATCCGGGACGCAATCGAGCTGCCCTACCTGCACGCGGACCTGTTCCGCGAGCACCAGTTGCGGCCGCCCAAGGGCGTGCTGCTGTACGGCCCGCCTGGCTGCGGGAAGACGCTCATCGCCAAGGCGGTGGCCAACTCGCTGGCCAAGCAGGTCGCGCAGAAGACCGCGGCTGATGGGACGGTGCCGCCGGGCTCGGCGGGCCGGAGCTTCTTCCTGAACATCAAGGGCCCCGAGCTGCTCAACAAGTACGTCGGCGAGACCGAACGGCACATCCGGCTCGTGTTCCAGCGGGCGCGGGAGAAGGCCAGCGAGGGCATGCCGGTGATCGTGTTCTTCGACGAGATGGACTCGATCTTCCGTACCCGCGGTTCGGGCGTCTCGAGCGACGTGGAGAACACGATCGTCCCGCAGTTGCTGTCCGAGATCGACGGCGTGGAGGGCCTGCAGAACGTCATCGTGATCGGCGCGTCCAACCGCGAAGACATGATCGACCCCGCGATCCTGCGGCCCGGGCGGCTCGACGTCAAGATCAAGATCGAGCGGCCCGACGCCGAGGCGGCCAAGGACATCTTCTCCAAGTACATCCTCACCGGGCTGCCGCTGCACCCCGACGACCTGACCGAGCACGGCGGTTCGCGTGACGGCACCGTGGAGGCGATGATCCAGCGGGTCGTCGAGCGGATGTACACCGAATCGGAGGAGAACCGGTTCCTGGAGGTCACGTACGCCAACGGCGACAAGGAAGTGCTGTACTTCAAGGACTTCAACTCCGGTGCCATGATCCAGAACATCGTGGACCGGGCCAAGAAGATGGCCATCAAGGAGTTCCTTGACACGGGCCAGAAGGGCCTGCGGGTGGCGCACCTGCTGTCGGCCTGCGTGGATGAGTTCAGCGAGAACGAGGACCTGCCGAACACCACCAACCCGGACGACTGGGCACGCATCTCCGGCAAGAAGGGCGAGCGGATCGTCTACATCCGCACCCTGGTGTCGGGCAAGACGGGCACCGAGGCCGGCCGCTCGATCGACACCGTGGCCAACACGGGCCAGTACCTGTGATCTGCGACAGCTGGCCCGCGCCGGTCCGCCGGTGCGTGCCAGGGTCGCGGTCGCGCCGTGTCTGCGGCGTAGCCGCGGTCCGGGCGGCATAGGCTGGCTATATGAGTGTGTTGCGGGTAATGGGCACCGAGACTGAGTACGGGATCTCCGTGCCCGGCCAGCCGGGGGCCAATGCCATGGTGACCTCCTCCCAGATCGTGAACGCCTACCAGGCCGCCACGGCGGCGCGGGCGCGGCGGGCGCGGTGGGACTTCGAGGAGGAGAATCCGCTCCGCGATGCCCGTGGGTTCGATCTGGCCCGGGAGAGCGCCGACTCGACCCAGCTCACCGACGAGGACCTGGGCCTGGCCAACGTCATCCTGACCAACGGTGCCCGGCTGTACGTCGACCACGCGCACCCGGAGTACTCCACCCCGGAGTGCACCAACCCGCTGTCCTCGGTGATCTGGGACAAGGCCGGCGAGCGGATCATGGCTGAGGCGGCGGAGCGCGCCGCCACGATCCCCGGGGCCGCGCCGATCCAGCTGTACAAGAACAACACCGACAACAAGGGCGCCTCCTACGGCTGCCACGAGAACTATCTGATGCGGCGGGCCACCCCATTCGCCGACATCGTCCGGCACCTCACGCCGTTCTTCGTCTCCCGTCAGGTGATCTGCGGCGCCGGCCGGGTGGGCATCGGCGCGGACGGCCGGGGCGTGGGGTTCCAGCTCAGCCAGCGGGCCGATTTCTTCGAGGTCGAGGTCGGCCTGGAGACCACGCTGAAGCGGCCCATCATCAATACCCGGGACG